>Ga0194128_10002035_pt1 | contig 33727 bp, 41 predicted proteins | sample TA2KigCa65mmetaG_FD_148650 | JGI IMG/M metagenome (GOLD analysis project Ga0194128, IMG submission 148650) | Freshwater microbial communities from Lake Tanganyika, Tanzania - TA2015037 Kigoma Deep Cast 65m | ecosystem: Environmental > Aquatic > Freshwater > Lake | place: Tanzania: Lake...
TGAAGTTCGCCCCCCGATGGCGGACTTTTTTAATAAGTAATCCGATGCTAATCTTGCGAATTGGATGCGAATGCCGCGAATTAAATGTTCGTAGATTCGTATATAATTTATAATTTGTAGATTCGCATCGAGTTCATATGTTATTTGACCTAAAAACAATTTCTGCGGTTTTAACGGAGCTTGAAGAAACGCGCGGCATTCCGCGCGACAAAGTCGTTGAAGCGATTGAATCCGCGCTTGCGACAGCTTACAGAAAAGAATACGGAAAAAAAGGACAGATAGTCCGCGCGAAGTTTAATCCTGAAACAGGCATTGTGGAGTTTTTCCAAGTGAAAGAAGTCGTTGACGATACGCGCGTTCTTGTTCGCGAGCCGGGAGATGAATCGGAGCGCGATCCGAATGATGACCGAATTCTTTACAATTCCGAGCATCATATATTTTTGGAAGACGCGAAAAAAATCAAGAAGGAGGTAAAACTTGAAGATGAAATAATTTTCCCGTTGGAAGAAAAAGGCGACTTCGGAAGAATCGCCGCGCAGACGGCGAAACAAGTTGTCATTCAAAAAATCCGAGAAGCGGAGAAAGTGTCCGTTCTTGGAGAATACGGAACGCGCTCGGGAGAAATTGTTTCCGGAACTGTCCAAAGAATAGAGCGCGGCGCTTTGTTCATAGATATGGGACGCGCGATCGGCATTCTTCCTTATGAAGAACAGATTCCCGGAGAGCGATTTCGCCAAGGCGAGCGAGTGCGCGCGTATTTGATGCGCGTGGAAGACACTCCGCGCGGAGTCGCTTTGCGCCTTTCGCGCGCTGCCCCGCAATTTGTTGAAGCATTGTTCAAACAAGAAACGCCTGAAATCGCTTCCGGCGCGGTTGAAATTAAAGCAATCGCGCGCGAGGCGGGAAGCCGAACAAAAATAGCGGCCGTAAGCACTGACCAACATATTGACCCAGTCGGCTCACTTGTCGGCGGACGCGGAGTGCGCGTTTCCACTGTTATGTCGGAACTCGGCGGTGAAAAAATTGACATTATTCAATGGTCGGAAAATCTGAAAGAATTCGTGACGGAAGCTCTGTCGCCGGCAAAAATCTTGTCGGTGGAAGTTCTTGATGAGGCGTCGCGTTATGTAAAAGCGACCGTTTCGGATGACCAACAATCTCTGGCAATCGGACGCGGCGGACAAAATGTCCGTCTTGCCGCAAAACTCTGCAACGCGAAAATAGACATTGCATCGCTCGGTGGCGCGATTTCTTCGGAAGATAAAAAAGATGGAGTTAAAGAAAACCCTAAAGAAAAAGTTGAATTAGAAGAAAAAAAGAATAATATCTACTGAAATTAAAAATTATTCATAAATTACTTTCTATGTCCAACATAATTTGGTTTGCTGTCGGTTCGTCAGTCGCGGCGATTTTATACGCATTTTTCGCGGCGCGCGCGATTTTGAAAAAAAGCCCCGGAAACGAGAGAATGTGCGAAATATCAAATGCCATTAAAGAGGGCGCTAGCGCGTATCTGAACCGACAATACAAAACAATTACGCTCATAGCAGTTGTTTTGTTTTTAATTATCGGATTTTCTCTTGATTGGATAACAGCTGTCGGATTTCTTGTTGGCGCGATTCTTTCCTCGGTAGCAGGATATATAGGAATGTTTGTGTCGGTCCGCGCGAACGCGCGCGCGGCTGAAGCCGCGCGCGCCGGACTTGCTCCGGCTCTTTCAGTGGCTGCGCAGGGCGGCGCGGTTACCGGACTTTTAGTGGCGGCGCTCGCGTTGCTCGGCGTTGCAGGATTTTTCGCGGCGACAGGAGATATTAAAGCGCTCGTTGGGCTCGGCTTCGGCGCTTCCCTTATTTCCGTATTCGCACGCTTGGGCGGAGGAATTTTCACGAAAGCCGCTGATGTCGGAGCGGACCTTGTCGGAAAAGTTGAGGCTGGAATCCCTGAAGATGACCCGCGGAATCCCGCTGTTATTGCGGACAATGTGGGCGATAATGTCGGCGATTGCGCTGGAATGGCGGCAGATCTTTTTGAAACATACGCGGTTACTTCGGTTGCAGCGATGCTCTTGGGCGCTCTGGTTTTTCCGGGAAACGAAGCCGCGGTCTTATTCCCTCTTGCAATCGGCGCGGCGGCGCTTGTCGCGTCAATCATTGGCTCATGGTTTATGCGCCTGCCTGCCGACAGGCATGGCCTTGGAAAATCAAAGAATATTATGGGCGCTCTTTATAAAGGACTTATCGTGTCCGGTATTTTGTCGGCAATCGCTTTCTATATTCTCACTGGTTTCATAATGGGAGCAAATGAATCGTATTCCGTTATGAATCTTTTCTTCTCGGCTCTAATCGGACTAGCTGTGACAGCGTTGCTTGTCGCGATAACTGAATACTACACAGGAACAGGACACAGACCAGTTATGTCAATCGCGGAAGCATCAAAGTCCGGACATGGCACGAACATTATTCAGGGGCTCGCAATTTCTATGAAATCAACAGCACTGCCACTTATCGTAATCGTAGCCGCTGTTCTTGCCGCGTTTTATTTCGCTGGACTATATGGAATCGCCGTCGCGGCAATGGCAATGCTTTCGCTCGCGGGAATTATTATCGCGATTGACGCTTTCGGACCAATCACGGACAACGCGGGAGGAATCGCAGAGATGGCGGATCTTCCTCCTTCCGTGCGAGAACACACAGACGCTCTTGACGCTGTCGGCAACACTACAAAAGCGGTAACAAAAGGATACGCAATCGGTTCCGCGGGTCTTGCCGCGCTGGTTTTGTTCGCGTCGTATTCACAGGAACTTTCTGCGCTCGGCGCGAATGTTTCTTTCGTTCTCGGCGACCCGAAGGTTTTGGTTGGATTGTTTGTTGGCGGATTGCTCCCCTATTATTTCGGCGCGCTCGCCATGGAGGCAGTCGGAAAAACTGCGGGCAAGGTAGTTGAAGAAGTGCGGCGACAATTCCGAGAAATTCCCGGAATTATGACGCGCACCGCAAAACCTGATTATGGAAAAGCTGTAGATATTGTTACAAAAGCCGCAATCAAACAAATGATTGTTCCGTCACTTATTCCTGTAGCGGCTCCTATTATCGTTGGGTTTGTTCTTGGTCCGGCGGCTCTCGGCGGACTTCTTGTTGGTTCAATTATCACAGGGTTGTTTGTCGCAATCTCAATGACAAGCGGCGGCGGCGCGTGGGACAACGCGAAAAAATATATAGAGAAAGGAAATTTTGGAGGCAAAGGATCCGACGCGCACAAAGCGGCGGTTACCGGCGATACCGTAGGCGATCCTTACAAAGATACAGCGGGTCCGGCAATCAACCCGATGATTAAGATTCTCAATATAGTCGCGCTTCTTCTCATTCCGTTCATTGTTTAACGGCTTGTCAATAGCTTTTAGTATTGCGTCCATATAAAAAATGGGCGTATACTAAAGCGTGTTATTGAAAAAATAAGCAAGTAATTTTATTATTAAAAAGCTTTATGAAACATATGAAAAAGTTGGTATCCATTGCAGCAGCTGGTTTTTTACTAGTAGCTGGGATTGTTTTTGCGCAAAGCGCTGTAGATTCTGCAAATACAAATACAGCCCCTGTTAAAAAAGCTCCGTCGCGTGAACAGGTTCAGGAAAAGAGAGCTGAATTAAAAGATACGCGCGAGAACGCGAAAGCGCAGATTCTTGAAAAGAAAGAGGTGCTTCAAGAGAAGCGCGCTGAGCAAAAAGATAATATCGCTGATAAGCGCGGCGAGATAAAAGACAAGCGCGAAATGTTAAAAGAAAAATCGCAAATGAAGAAAACAGACGCGAATGAAAAAATGGCTGCGGCTCACAAAATGCGCGTTGAAAAAATTATAAAAGTTTTGGAAAATCGCGTAGCGGAATTAAATAAATTTGCATCTCGTGCTGAGGCACACATCGCGAAACTTGCCGCGGCTGGAAACGACACTACGGCGGCAAGCACTCTGCTTATGGCGGCAAAAGTAAAAGTAGCGGAAGCGGGCGCTTCTGTTGACGGACTTTATTCGCAAGTAGAAGTAGCTATAACATCAGAAAACCAAAAGGTTGCGTTGCAAGCAGTAACAACTGCCACTAGAAACACTGAAGCGAAGTTAAAAACCGCGCACGCGGCTATTGTTGATGTAATTAATTATTTGAAGCCGGGCAGGAATAAGGCGAATCCTGCGCCTGTTTCACAATAAAAAATTGTAAAATTAAAAGTTAATTTGTAAAAAATATGGATCCAAATCAAATGCCTGTATCAGCTGAACCAAAAAAGGGCGTAGGGGCTCTAATCGGTTCTATTGTAGTAATTTTAATTCTCGTGTTGGGTGCGCTCTATTTCTGGGGAGGAAAACTTGAGAAAGCCAATAACAATGAAAACGCAGCAGCGGCCGGTTCCGAAGATGTGTCAGATATTGACTCTGACTTCAATAGTCTTGAGCAAATCAATTTGGACGAGGACTTGAACGCAATAAATCAGTAAGAAGTTTGTAGTGAGTAGTTGGTAGTAAATAGCAAAACCCGCCCCGCATTTGCGGGGCGGGTTTTTGTTTGCTATAATTTCTTCATATGTCTATTTTAATTCCAACAGTTTTGGAGAAAACAGCCGGAGGCGAGCGCGCCTACGACATTTATTCACGCCTTCTGAAAGAAAATATAATTTTTTTGGGCGGCCCGATTGAAGACCACACCGCAAACCTTGTAATTGCCCAGCTTTTGTTTTTGCAATCTGAGGACCCGAAAAAAGACATTTCACTTTATGTGAACTGTCCTGGTGGTTCCGTGACCGCAACTCTAGCGATTGTTGATACAATGAAGCACATCAAAAATGATGTCTCAACCGTGTGCGTCGGGCTCGCGGCTTCGGGCGGAGCAATAATCCTCGGCGCTGGTGCTAAAGGAAAACGATTCGCTCTTCCAAACGCGGAAATTATGATTCACCAACCGCTCGGTGGTGCGCAAGGACAAGCGACCGATATTGAAATAACGGCAAAACAAATCCTGAAAATCCGCGAGAAATTGAACAGAATGCTCGCTGAATATACTGGCAAACCGGTTTCGCAAATAGAAAAAGATGTTGACCGCGACTACTATATGTCCGCGGAAGAAGCAAAACAATACGGAATCATAGACAAGGTGCTCTCATAAAACTTTTGCGTTAAGCGGTTGGTTGTGATAAAGTGTCCGTGTTGGACACTTATTTTTATGATTTTCAACAAACATTATGGCACTCAAATTAGTACTTGCCCTCGCGGCGGCCTCGGGGCTGCTTGGCATTGGGCTCGGCGCATATCTGCGCCACTTGATATCGTTGGGTAAAAAAGGCTCAATGGAGCTAAAACTGCGCGCGATGGAACTCTCAGCGCAGGAAGAATCCAAAAAAATCACACAAAAGGCGGAGGAAGAATCGGCTCGACTTTTAAAAGAAGCGAGGAATGAAGCGAAGATAAAGGAGGAGGAAACAAAAGCGCACGAAGCGCGGCTTGTAAAAAGAGAGGACTTTTTGGACAAGCGTCAAACTGATATAGATAAAGAAGCGGAGGAATTGAAAGGAAAAATCTCCGAAGTAAAAAAAATAAAAGAAAGAACCGAAGCGCTGGAAGCCGAACGGCAAGCGGCTTTGGAAAAGACGGCTCGCCTATCGGAAGAAGAAGCAAAAGCTGAACTTGTAGCAGCCATGGAAAAGAAACACGAGGAAGATATTCTCGTGCGAATGCAAAAACTTGAACAGGAAGGCGAGGAAAAATGGGAACGGCGCGCGCAGGAGATAATTACAAACGCGATTCAGCGCCTTGGAACTTCTGTTTCAGGAGAAATGCTCACGACTTCCGTTACTATTCCATCCGATGAAATAAAAGGAAAAATTATAGGAAAGGAAGGGCGCAATATAAAAGCGTTTGAACGCGCTACGGGCGTTGAAGTGATTGTTGACGATACGCCGGGCGCTATAACAATTTCATCTTTCAACCCTATAAGAAGGCAGGTTGCGCGCGTGGCTCTTGAAAATCTTATTGCTGACGGTCGGATTCAACCCGCAAAAATTGAACAGATGGTTGAAAAAGCGACAGCTGAGATAAATAAAATAATAAAAGAAAAAGGAGCGGAGGCGGCTTACGAATGCGGAGTAATAAATCTTCCGCCACAAGTTCTGATGATTCTCGGCCGCCTGCATTTCCGCACAAGCTACGGACAAAATGTCCTGCAACATTCAATTGAAATGGCTCACCTATCCGGAATGATTGCGGCTGAGCTCGGCGCGAATGTCGCAACGGCGAAAACCGGCGCTCTCTTACACGACATCGGAAAAGCGATGGATCATGAAGTGCAAGGAACGCATGTTGAAATAGGACGCAGGATTTTGCAAAAGTTCGGCGTTGACGAAGCGGTGGTAAAAGCAATGCAGGCGCATCACGGAGAATATCCGTTTGAAACGCCAGAATCGGTAATAGTTCAGGTCGCAGACGCAATTTCAGGCGCGCGACCTGGCGCTCGGCGCGACACGGTGGAAAATTACTTAAAACGATTGGAGGACTTGGAGCGCATCGGAACATCTTTCCCAGGAATTGAGAAAGCATACGCGTTGCAAGCAGGACGCGAAATACGAATTTTCGTGAAGCCTGTGGAGGTTTCCGATTTGGAAGCGAAAAACATCGCGCGCGGAGTAGCGAATAAAATAGAAGCTGAATTAAAATATCCGGGAGAAATAAAAGTCACGGTGATTAGAGAAAACCGCGTTATTGAATACGCCCGGTAGTAGATTTTGGCATCGGCTTCGCCCGCGCCTTCTGCGCAATGCCAAAATTCACTACCGGGTATGCAAGATAAAACAAAACCCCCGCCATTTCTGACGGGGGGATTGGCAATCGTTAAAACCCTACTTTGGTTACAACGAAGCCAACCTTGCCTGCGCGGCGGCCACGAACTTATGGCCAGCGCCGTACTTTTTGACCAAACGAGCAACTCGTTTGATAAGTTTTGACCTTTTGTGTGCTGTGTTCATTTTTTTGATTTTGTTTTTTTTGGTTGTTTATTCCTCACGGCAGTGAAGGCGGCGTTAGTTTTAGTAAAAAATTTTAACGCGCCGCCCTCGCTGCCATGAAGAATCGCAACTTCAATGAATTTTCTTACTGATCCGCATTATAGCACCTTCTATACCCACTTGTCAAGCGAAATCGTAGAATATGGCTTAAAATAAGGGCTTTTAAGGAGTTAGTAGTTTGTAGTTGATAATTTGTAGCAAATTCTCAGCCTTTTTCTCATTATTCACTATTCACTACCCACTACTCACTTCCCCAAACCCCCTTGCAATATAAAGCCCTTTAGTTAATAATATAGGTGCGTCGTATTTTCATAAATTATTAACATTATTATTTTTCTTATTTTTCTATGAACAAATCAGGACTCGCAGATGCGGTTCATTCCGTGCTTAACACGACAAAAGTGCAGGCGGAACAGGTGGTGGACAAAGTAGTTGAGACAATCATTAACTCCTTGAAGAAGGGAGAGGAGGTTTCAATTGCGGGACTCGGGATATTTTCAGTTAAGCACCGCGCGGCTAGACAGGCGCGCAATCCACGAACTGGCGCGACAGTATCAGTTCCGGCGACAAAAGTGCCGAAATTCCGAGCTGCGAAGGCGTTGAAGGAAGCAGTAAAGTAAGTTGGAAAGTTTGGAAGTTACAAAACCCGCCGATGAGGCGGGTTTTGTGTTTTGCGGGCAGAGGTAATCGAAACCTCGACTACAGTTTGGAAAACTGTCGTTTTGCCACTAAACTATGCCCGCGATATAAAAATCTTACCAGAGTTTTTGATGCTGTGCTACAATTTCCCAACTATTATGACTTTGTTCGGAAAAATGCTCGCGCTCGCTTTGCTCGCGCTCGCAAGTGGCGCGGCGTGGATTATTGTTGAAAATTGGAATAATGAACAACCTATTACAAATTCCCAACAGTTCGCAACATCATCTTATACTAGTGTTTTGCCTCCTTCTTCGGTTGGCGCAACAGAAAACACTGCGATAGCAACTAGTACAAAAAAAGAAAAGGGGGCGTCGACGGAAAAGATTGCAACAACTACAACCCCTATTGTTACTGCCCCAGTTCCACAACTACCAACTATAAATTATTCAATACCTAACCCACCTCCTGATTGGAACAAAATTAATGCTTATACCCGCTCCGCGCTCGCAAATATTTTATGCACCGCAAAGGACGGCGATCAATTCAGGCCACTTTCCGGCTCCGGAGTTTTCATAGACCCGCGCGGAATAATTTTAACTAATGCACATGTCGCGCAATACCTTTTACTAACAGGCGGCGGTGAAAAATCAGATTTGCTTGATTGCGTAATACGTATCGGAAATCCCGCCGCGACTAGATACAAAGCAGACATTCTTTACATATCTCCAAAATGGGTGCAAAAACACGCAAAATATCTTCTGGAAGAAAATCAAAAAGAAAGCGGAGAAAATGATTACGCGCTTCTTTTAATAACAGGAACTACAAACCCAAACGGTTCGCTTCCCGACTCCTTCCCTTTTATTCCGTTGAGCAAAAAGATATTAAGCGACTCCGGTCGTCAGGACGGGTATTTGGTCGCGGGCTATCCTGCCGGATTTTTAGGTGGGATTGCGGTCCAGCGCGAACTTTGGAGCGTTTCTTCGTTTGCAACAATCACAAAGCGCTACACTTTTTCAGAAAATACTATTGATATTGTCGGGCTTGGCGGCAATATTCTCGCGCAAAAGGGCTCGTCGGGTGGAGCGTTTGTTGATGGAAACGGAGAACTAGCGGGACTTATTGTAACGGCAATCCTTGAAGGAGATACTGCGGGACGTGATGTTCGCGCACTTACAACAAATTACATCAACGTGGCTTTTTCCGAAGAAGCCGGCTTTTCTATTTTTGAAATCGCAAACTCTATTCTTCCTCCACTGCTTTCGCAATTCCAAAACGATTTTCTGCCGTCAATGCGCCAACAACTCGTAGAAGTAATAAGAAAATAATAATGAAGCGAGCAAAGTCCTGTAAGTTTTTCATAACACAATTATTTTTTCAAAATCATCATCCTTGCTCGCTGTCTGGCGGCGCGTAGCGCCGCAAATTGCACAACGATGAGTAAGAATATGCTCACCGCTCTTTGTTTCAACTCCAATCGGCTCCATTAATCCTCCACACTTCTCTGCCCTATCACCGGGTTCAATATCAACATGCTTGCCCCACAAACACTTCGGGCAATGATTCGTGTATCCAGTGCCTAACACTTTTTCTCCGCATTTTTCACAAATAAAATCCTCTATTGTTCTCTTAAAACTCATTTTTTGACATTATCACAGACTTCTAGTATCTTCTAGAACAGAAGAAAAAGAAAGGAGCGTTATGAGACATATAAAAAATGGACGGAGAAAATTTCCACAGCGTCTCCCCGTTCAAGAACGATTGAGAATAAGCCGTATCTTTTCGGAAACAGCGGAAGAACTCGGGCACAACAACGAGAAACGTGTTGTTGACGCTTACAAAGAAACCGGCGCAGACATCCCTGAATGGATTCGTGACGTTCGCATCGGAACGCCTGAAGAGGATAAAATTGGGATTGATTTGATTTTTGACACAGATATTGGTGGAATTTTTGTGCAGGTGAAGGGTTCCAATATTGGCGTACACAACTTCCAATTGCAACACGCACCAACAAAAGTAAAAACAAAAATTCACATTATCACTGTCGTAATCTTCCCGTCTCATTCATCTGCAGTGATACGAAAGATTTTGAATCCTCTATTATGGAAAGAGTTCTCTCGCTTATCTGTGGAGCGTAGATCATGGAGTATAGACTAAGGCTCCAGCATTTTCACCCACCCGCGCCACGCGCGGGTGTTTTTTTATATAAGAATTGACACGCATGGTATAATACAGGTTATGTTTGAAAAATATCTTCAAGAAATAGGTTTAACGGATAAAGAAGCGGCTGTATATCTAACGCTTCTTGCTGTGGACAACGCTTCGGTTGTAACTATAGCCTCCAAGACAAAAATTAAGCGCCCAACAGTATATGTAGTGCTTGAAACTCTTGCAAAAAAAGGGCTTGTGAGTGAGACATCTGTTGGTAAAAAGACAAACTATCATGCAGAGCCGCCAGAACGATTGGAAACATTCGTCGCGGGCCGCAAGCTCGCACTGGAGGAGCAGGCGAAAAAACTCCGCGACATAATTCCGCAAATCAAGAGTATTCAACGCGAAAGTGGCGAACGACCAGTAGTGAAGTATCTGGAAGGAAAAGATGGAGTTATAAGTTCAGTGGCTGAATTTTTTGAAACAAATGACAAGGAAGGATTGGCGTATTTGATTTACCCGCGCGATTTGCTTCAAGAAATATTTACAGACGAAGAAAGGGGTAAATACAGACAAGTGCGACTAGACAAAAATATCAAAACAAAAGTTCTATATACATATAAAGTCGGAGATGTGCCAACAGATACCACAGGAGATAGAATAAAAATTGACGGAGAAAAATATCCTATAAGTTGCGATGTGGCAATATATAAAGACAAAATCAGGATTGCAACACTTGGCAAGAAAATTTCGTCAATTTTTATTCAAAGCAAAGATATCGCGGAAACCCTAACAAGCATCTTTAATCTCGCGTATGATTCCATAAAAAAGGAGACCCGGTCGCAACAATAAGCTGCGACCGGGTATGTTGAGACACTTCATCTCACTCTAGATCTATTCGCCTTTGGCGGAAATTAGTCTTGAGTTTAGAGGTGTTTTTCCCCGCATACTCGCGGTGGCTTCTTTAGTCCCACATGTTACCTTTCTCTCAACCATCTGGAGGTTACGACTTACCTAGCGCCTTTGCGCCGCCTCCTCTTGCCTATGGGCAAAAGAGGAGGCGGTGCCGGCTCCGGTCAATCGCCCATAGCGTCTCCGGGGTTAAGGTTGTTAGCGGCATTGTATTTAAGGATGACATCCGCCACCCACCGCTTCTGATAGAAAGTGTAGTAAAACGAACTTGAAATGTCAAGTGTTATTGTCAATTCTCGTGCAAAACTTATCACTAAAAGACAATGTTCAATGACAATTCACTTTCTAAACTACCTTTATATATCAACATATTCTATATACTGATGAAGATGAAATGACAAAAGTACTTGACAAAAATACGGTGAGGTGTATACTGACTGCAGAATGAATTTTGAAAGTTCTGGACACTTCTGAATGCCTCCCGCCGCCAACTCTTCGCCTCGCATACAAAACAGAGGTTTTGTGGGATTCGGCCGCACATGGGGGCAGCCAGAAGCGTCCAGAGAACAACGGAGTTTAAGGCAAGTATTCGTGCAACCTGCTTCGGTGCAAGCCATAAGATCGCTTTTATTAATAAAGCGCACGGCGGCAGATTGCATGAATACTACCCACCAAAAAAAATAGAAGGTATGATCCATATCATGCCTGATGGGACCACCATGACCCACGAGGAATGGTTGGCCTTCATCCGGGGGAATTAAAAAATCCCCCGCCAGTGACGCTGTAGTAATACAGGTCGCGGAGTTTGGAAAGCAACTCGGCAACAGAATAGCTTTACACCTTCTTGGTTAAAAAAGAAAACGGCATCTCTTGCCGAAAACAAAAGGAGAATGGTATTTTCGTGGAAACCAAACCACATGAAAATGCCATCTGTACTACGATATATGTCGTAGCTGATGAGCTCCCGCCTCCGCCGAGATTCGACGGACAGGCAAAAGAGCGAAACAGAAAAGTTCTTTAAAAGCGGTGTTCGTGGCGTTTTGCTCCCGATGTGTTCGGAGGCAGAACGCCATGAATACCACTAAAACATACTTCGGATTCGCGCTGGCGGACTCCATGTTCGCCGGCAATTGCACCATCACTCGCCGCAATCTCTCCGTCGAGGAAGCCAAGGCAAAGGTCGCGCAGGGAGTTCTCTCTTGCTGCAACCCTAGTCACAAGGAGACCATCGGCGCGATGAAGTCGCGGTTCGCGATTGAGGTCCCGATTCCCGAGACACCGCCTCGCGTGGCGCTCGGATCCGGCGACTCGGTGATTGTTATGGGAGTTCGCGGTCTGCCGCGGCTCACTGACCGTCACGAGTACACCGAGGCTGAGATCGCGGGAGCGACCTTCGCCTTTGCGGAATACCTGGTGCAGTAGGGCGGATGCATCGGGCGAGATCACACTGCGATAGTGTGTGCGTAATTCACTCTGGGGTAGCTCCAGGGGGCCTGACGAGCCGACACCGTTGGGAAGGCAACTTCCCTCTCTTATCGGACTCATCATCTCGGGATGGTGATTCCGTAGGAGAAGAAAGTTCTTTGCAAACAGTTTGTCATAGCACAGTGTTTCTGTAAGTTAAGTACGGAAATAGCGTGCTATGACAACCTACAAAATCATTAAAGACTTGGGGTGGGTGCGTCCCTCAACTGTGAACGCACAGTCCGCGCTGGAGACGGTAGCGGACATGCACAACGCACACAACCCCAGTTTATTAGCGGAAATCTGGGGTGATACCGAGGGAGCATTCCTCGGGCTGGCGGAGGTAACTTCGCCGGTTGCAGTGGGTGCATTGGAGCGGGAGCTCCAATCTCGCGGGCGGGCATTTGCGCCCGCGTCCATCTTCCTCGGAGGCAAAACCGAGGACGGGAAATGGGCACTCCATATGCTCGGGGACTTCACGGTGCTCAATGCGCCGAAGTCGTTCCCTGGTCGCCCTGACCGGTTTCCCGAGGTCTTTTTAGACGATGATGGTATCAGGGCCTTCGGCCTCACCAAACTTTCCGACATCATGTCGGGGGGTGAAGTGAAGGCTGGAGTTCGCTTCCCCGTAATCAAGACGGGAAAGTAGCAATGTGCCGCCGCAACAACGGCACGAACAGTTTCAACCAGACGAGCTTGTGCGGAAGCTCGTCTACTTTATTGAGTCCAGTATCGAATATATTGAGGTAGTGGATTCATAGAGTAATAAGTAGTTCTTTACAAATAAAGTGATACCTGTGCTTTGATTGCCTTTAATTCAAATTGAAAGCAGCCCAAGCGCAGGTATCCAAATGATGCAGGAATACCGGCGCCTTTCGGAAAGTTTAACCGACCTTTCTCATGGGCAAGAGCTCACACCTCTTTGTCCTGAAAGTTTCGGTTGAATAGGTCTTCGTGTGAATAGACTAGGTGTGAGGCGGGACCGAAACCTTCCTATCACCATCCTGCATCTTACTTTCCGGCAGTTTGAGCCGGGTTCAGCAATGAACAAACCGACATCGCGCTAAGCGATGAAGGAATAACCTCTCGCCCCAAGAGCAAATCCAGTAATGGATGGGGGAAATGTTGATCTAGCCCGTGAGGGAGGGTCCGCAATGGTGGGGTGATTCCCGCTCGCTCTTCGCAGAAAGAAGGGCCGCAGCGAATCCGATCTAATTCAATCGGATATCTGCCGGCGATGTAAAGAACGCCGAAAATCTGTGACGAGATTTCTTAATATCAAGGAGGAGTGCGGAAAGATTTTCCAAAATCTCCTCCCCTTTATTGAGTCCGCGAAAATTTGTTCGCGGATTCATAGAGTAATAAGTAGTTCTTTACACATCGGTGTATTCATCCACGCGCTTCAGTGCACACGCACGGCGGCGGTTGAATGAATACACACAAAAAAAATACCGGCTCACAGCCGGATGGCAGTCCATCTGCCCAGAACGCGGCTGGCTCCGCACACTTGTATCGGGTAGGGGAAATCGCATTCGCCTTCGACCCCTGCTATAAACAAGAATTACCGTCCCTTACCAGTAAGGATTTTTGGATTCACTGGCGCGCGGCAGGGCGTGGGGAATTCGTGTGGGTGGTCGAGGGACCTCATCGTACCAACAACGACAGCTTTTATCGGGTGCTGGTAATGCGTGACGATATGTCACACTTTGGCATTCCGCTACAACCCGACGAGGAATATGGGTGCAGGTTTAATCCACACAGAGTGGTTAAGTTGTGGGCCGAGTTCCCAGTGAGTCAAGACCAGATGATCCCCACTTGGCGGAACCATCCTCATGTTCAACCCAGCAGATATTTCGTTAAGAAGGTGTTGTCTGCTAGGACGAGATTCATCAAGTCGCCACCCGCGTTGGATGAAAAAAACTGCGTGGCCCGGGCGCGATGGAGTCAGAATCTTAAATGGCTGACTCTGGTAGTAGACCGAAGGCGACTCGCGCCGTAGAAAGGCGCTAACGGCTTTTGGGAATGAGCCAACAATCATTCCCTGTTTTATCGGGTTCGTCTACCATTCGGTAGGTAAATCCGTTGAACATAGTTCTTTGCAAATCGGTGTATTCATCACTTTGCTTCAGCGAGAAAATGCCGTGGCGAGGTGATGAATACACAAAATATAAATTATACCCGTCTGTCGGGTCGGAGGTTCGCGACCGGTTTCGCGATATTGGTGTTGGTTGTTCTAACAGTTCTCGTCAGCCGCCAAAACAAAAAATCGACTCCGGTTGTGGAAGTCCGAAAGGCGGACACAAACCTGTTGGAGCTGGCTCGGCAGTTGGAACAGACACTGCAGCAGTCAGTGAACATCCAAGCTGCCGGAACCGACACGAACCGCCTGCTCAAGGAGCTCCAAAAACTTCACGAGTAGGCACTCATACACGCGCGGCACCTGCCGATAGGCGATGGTGAGAAAGAGGCAGGACGCTAAAAAGAATCCCCCACCCGCGCAACGCGCGGGTGTTTTTTTATATTTATCCAATATTTTTAATCTCCTCCAGCAATTTATTTTTTTCTTTACGACTCGTGTGCGTTTTGCCGAAACGAACGCAAATACGATTCACCGCGCTCCACTTTTCTTTCGGAAAAAGTTTTTTCAAATCGGATTCAATTTTGTGCGCGTCCTTATTTTCGGTCCATTCAAGTTTTTGTGAAATGTAAGAAACATGAGTATCCACTCCAATCGCATCATCCCCTATTTCTGTCATAAAAACATTCGCGGTTTTTCTACCGACTCCCGGAAGTTCTATAAGTTGTTCAATATTATGCGGCAGCTCGCCATTGTAATTTTCTTCAAGCACTTTTGCTAGGGCAACAACATTTTTCGTTTTGTTTTTGTAAAAATTAACAGGGCGAATAATTTCAGCGACCTCTTCTTCGCGTTCACGCGACAGCGACGCGGCAGTTGGAAACTTTTCAAATAATTTCTTACTGACTTCAATGGTCGTCTCATCGCGCGTGCGCGCGGACAAAATTATTGCCACAAGCGTTCGCCACTCGCTCCCCCACTCTTCCGCCGCGAGTCGCATTTGCTTCGGCGTATTTTTCTCAAGCGCTTCCAACTGCGCGAGCGCTGTTTTTGTTGTCATAAAATCGGGGTACCCAGATTTGAACTGGGACTGCTTGCTCCCAAAGCAAGTATGCTACCGTTACACCATACCCCGCCCGCCAGAGCGCATAATAACACGAGAATACTAAAGCCGCAGGAGTTTTTGTTTTATTTGTATTTACCAAAAATACTATTCACGGGTAGGTTGGAAAGTAAATTAAAATATGCTATATTATTTTTAATGAAAATAAGTGCGCAGAAAAAAATACCCACTGTAAAAACGCTCGCCAACGAGGTTTCAATGCTCCGGTCATTTCTCATTGGAGCTATAGGAAAAGACGGCGAAGGTGAATATCGCCCCGAGTTTGTAGAAAACATGCTCACAAGCTTCGCGCGCGCAACTCCGCACCATGAGTTTTTCGGTTCGGGAGATTTTCTGCGCCGTATTCAGCGCTTAGCAAAATGATTCGCATCTTTGAAAGTTCTTATATTGAAAAAGATGCGCAACGGCTTCCGCGTGATATACAGAAAAAATTAGCGCGGCTTCTTTCTGTTTTCAAAGACAACCCTTTTAATTCGCGCCTTCACACAAAACCGCTTTCGGAACCGCTAAGCGGTCTTTTCTCATTTAGAATTACGCGCGATTGGCGCGTTTTGTTTAGATTTCTATCATCGCGCGAAGTTTTACTCCTGCGAATTAAACATCGAAAAGATATTTACAGATAATTTTCGCAACAAAAACCCCCGCGTGACTGTTCACGCGGGGAGAGAAAATTTACGATACGCCTTTCTCGTGCGTTTGGCAGACCTACTGCCGTTTTTCCTGCTTGCGAGGTTTGATGAAGATCCAGTGTTCCAGACCAGAACCCTCTTTATCATCCGCAAATGCGTGCCTGCCGTAATCGGAAAGACGCAGATTGCCTGGACAATTAGTCCACGAAAGATATATGTCAAGATAGCTTTCTGTGGAATTGATAGCCTGTGTTGGAATCCAGAAGGATTCACCATGCAGCGGATGTGTTTGTGGTGTTGCTCCGATTTTTTCCGTGAGCTTCTTTGCGATTTCCAACGTGCAGAAGGAGAAACCCAAAGAGAGTGCTTTCTCACACACAATCCGAACGGTCCTTCCGCATTTTCCGCTATCCCAGCCACAGTCTCCAACCAGTGCGTAACCTGAAATTACGCATAGTTCCATCCCGTCTATCTCCGCAAGCACAGGAACTTGATCGAGATAGTCGTCATGTGGATAATAAATTAACCATGGACGCGTGAGAGTATGGATATCTTTATCTGCCAGCGTATTAATCGTCGTATTCATTTGGTTTCCTTTCGTTTTGTTGATTGTTTAACCACAAGCATGTTCTCAAAGAACATCTGTTTCTGCCTTTCGGCTTCATCAGCCGAGATACACATCTCGGGACAGGTGGAGAGCTTCTCGGTGCTCTCCGTACCTTACACTGTTCACCACGTTGCCGTAGTGAACTCGAGCCTTACCGGCTTCCCTGCCAGCTCGAGGCGAAGCGCTTTGGCAAGCGCGACTTCCTCTCCAGCTTTCCGGTTTTCGCCAGAGTCGGTGTAGTTGAAGTACACCGACCTTTGGGAACCGTCCTGGAGGTGTGTCCGCACCTCGAAGGTCTCCTCGCCTCCATCTAGGGAGTGCCGACGAAGCTCGACTACATTTGTGGTGGTATTCATATGTTAAGTCCGGTGGAAGCCCATAACCCGCTTGGCGTTGTGCCAGCAAGTCGGTTATGGACTTTCTTCCGAACTCAACAGGATTCAGAGAACTTACCGTATGGTTCTGCATATAGTATAGCATAGTCGGTACCGACTTGTCAACTGGTTTCGTCAATTAGATAGACGAGATAGCACGGAATATCAATATATTTAGCGTTATCAACATATTTCTGTGGAAAATTATTGACACAGAAAAACAAAGGGTATATGCTTAATTTATATGGAGCAACAGGAACTTATTCTTACCTTGCAGACCCTTGGACTTTCTGAAAAAGAAGCGGGTGTGTATATGGCGCTCTTAGAGTTGGGAAGCGCAACGGTTGCGCAGGTTGGTCGTAAAGCGGGCATTAACCGCACTACTGGCTACGATATTCTGGATTCACTTTCTACAAAGGGATTAGTGAACATCTCGGGTAAAGAACCGAGATCGGAATATAGTGCCGAGCCACCAGAGGCAGTAATAGAGTTTTTGAAAAAAGAAGCAGGTATTGCGCAAGAACGGATTGCCAGAGCTGAAGTGTTTGTGCCTCAACTTCGATCAGTTGCTACAATGCAAAATCGTCCGCGTATCAAGTTTTACGAAGGCGCGGAAGGTTTGCGGCATGTATATGAAGATACGCTTACTTCACAGGAGCCAATCCGCGCTTATGCAAATGTAGATGATATGCATAAAGGACTTCCGAATTATTTTCCTGGATATTACAAACGGCGCGCCGGAAAGAATATCGCTATTCGCGCTATTGTACCTAAAACACCAACCGGTGAGGAACGCGGACAGCATGATATAGAAGAAAAGCGGGAAATTGCCTTTGTTCCGCCTGATAAATACTATTTTTCTCCAGAGATAAATATTTATGAAAATAAAGTGATGATTGCGTCGTGGCGTGAAAAGCTCGGCATAATTATTGAAAGCGCCGAAATCGCGGACGCTATGAAGAAAATCTACGAGCTTGCGTGGGCAGAAGCGAAACGAATTAACGGAAATACGCAATAAAGCCGCAGTATCTATCTCTCCGGTAAAATAAGATCCCAGAGCATTTTCACGCGCGCTTCGCGCGCGTTCATATCCAAAAATACCGCGGCAACATCAAATTCCCACTCCCCCGCCCTAGCGCGTTTTTTACTAGCAAGATAACTTTCTGTAACACGCGCCAATTTTTTTAATTTTGATGGATGAACATTATCTTCCGGTCTATAAGAATCAATGAAATCCCCCGCCATTTCATTTGCACTGTTCCAAGAAACCGTTTTCACCTCCACAAAGTGCAATTTTCCGTCTTTTTCAGCAACAATATCCAATTCTCCCCATTTTTTTGAATAATTGCGTTCCCGTATTTCAAATCCGTTTTGAACAAGAAACTTAGCCGCGACCTCCTCCCCCACTTTTCCAACCTTCAAATGTCCTTTAAGACCTCTCGGCATGTCTTTTATAAATTATCCTTATTTTTCAACGATTCCTAATGGACAACGTTGATTTATTAAAATGTCCGTTATACACATATCCACCGACTTATCCACATTTTGTCCTTTATAGATTGCGGGTAAGGAGAATCGAACTCCTATCTCGTCCTTGGCAAGGACGCGTTCTACCACTAAACCATACCCGCTTAATACACAAGCATTCTAACAATTTTTGCGGTATTATAAAAGTGTTATTAACAATAAACATTGCGCCCGTGGTGAAATGGATATCACAACGGTCTTCGGAACCGTTATTCCGGGTTCGAATCCTGGCGGGCGCGAAAAAACAATAAAAATGAAAGAAGAAAAAAACACTTTCGCAATACCGGAAGTAGTAGCAGAAACCGCAAAAACCCTTGAAAAAGGCGGGTTTGAGGCGCATTTGGTCGGCGGATGCGTGCGTGATTTGCTTATCGGAAGAAAACCAACCGACTGGGACATAACCACAAACGCTGTTCCGGAAGAAATTCAAAAGATTTTTAAGGATTCTTTTTACGAAAACGAATACGGAACTGTCGGCGTAATAACTAATTCAGAAGACGAAACGCTGAAAGTAATAGAAATAACCCCATACAGAACAGAAGGGGCATATTCAGACAAAAGAAGGCCGGATTCTGTATCTTTTAGCAAAAAACTTGAAGATGACTTAATGCGTCGCGATTTTACAATAAACGCCATTGCGATAGAGCTTGGAGAAGAAGTCAATACATCAATAGAACATACTTCTAAAGGACATTCAAATAATTCTAAAGGACATTTTAATTCTGAAAATGTCCTTTATAAAATTCTAAAGGACAAAAATTTTTATAAAGGACATTTTAAATATTACACGGGACACATAACGGACATCTATAACGGACAAAAAGACCTGAAAAAACGCTTAATTAGAACGGTTGGGGGTCCAAATGAGCGTTTTTCGGAGGATGGGCTACGACTTTTACGTGCGGTTCGTATTGCCGCTGATCTCGGATTTACAATAGAAAATGAAACCGCGGACGCCATATTCAAAAATAACGCTCTTTTAAATGAAATAGCTAAGGAAAGAATCCGAGACGAGTTTTCAAAGATTTTAATGTCAGAACGACCAATGGAGGGTATGATGCTCTGCTTAAGACTTGGCCTTTTACAACACTTTCTACCAGAATTGGAAAAATCGTTTCAGGTGAAACAAAATAGCGCGCACGCCTTTGATGTTGGAGAACACTTACTAAGAACCGTTGAGTATTCCGCAAAAAAGGGATATTCATTGGATATTCGTCTTGCGTCTTTGTTACACGACATATCAAAACCGGAAAGCAGACGGTGGTCTGAAGAAAAAAATGATTGGACTTTTTACGGACATGATGTGATGGGCGCCAAAACAACCAAAAAAATAATGGAACGGCTAAAGTTTCCCGTGAAACAAACAGAAAAGGTATGCAAATTAGTGCGTTGGCATATGTTCTTTTCTGATACAGAAGTAATAACTAAATCAGCAGTTAGACGCCTTTTAGTGAATGTTGGAAAAGAAAATATATGGGATTTAATGAATGTGCGAGCCTGTGACAGAATAGGAACCGGAAGACCAAAAGAAAGTCCTTATAGATTGCGTAAATACCACTCAATGATAGAAGAGGTTATGCACGATCCAATATCTGTTGGAATGTTGAAAATAAAAGGTGGGGAAGTAATGGAAATTGCAAAACTAACTCCTAGTCCAAAAATCGGCTTTGTTTTACACGCTCTTCTTGAGGAAGTTCTTGAAGATCCTTCAAAAAACACAAAAGAGTTTCTTGTGAAACGCACAAAAGAAATATCGGAGTTGCCGGATAAAGACATTGAAAAACTTGGTAAACAGGGCAGGGAAAAGAAAAATGAAACAGAAGAATCAAAAATAAAAGAGATTCGTGAAAAACATTGGGTAAAGTGAATCACCGTGCTATAAGCACAATAAAAAAACCGCCCTATCATTTTGAGCGAACATAACAGGACGCTCGCGACAAGGCGGCTGCCCCGCGAAATAAGGGCGAGGCAAAGGAGATGGGAAACGTGATAAATGGTAATTTTCCAAGAAAAACATTATTCCAATGATGTTTTTAGCGAGAATATGTTTTCGTGGAACTTGAAATCGGGAGTAAACGTTTCCCGTGTAACATTATCGTGGTTGTTATTTGTTAATAAAAAATTCCACGTTAATGTCGTAAAAATGATGACAAAGAACTATAAAAAGTTTCTAAAGGACATTATAATTTAATTTATTATTTTTTGTAAATAGGTTGTCTATTAAAAAGTGTGGATAACTAAGGGTATTTTGCTTGTAAAGGACAAAATCATAAAGGACATTTCTAAAGGACATTTTTTAACTCATAAAGGACATTTTTATTTTATAAAGGACAGCAACGATAATTTAAAATGTCCTTTATGAATTTCATTTTGTCCTTTAGAATTTTGTCCTTTAGAATAGAAAACAATATTCGTTGTAAGTCAATACTAAAAATTGACAGATTTGCAAAGAAAAACGATTTGTGCTATATTTTCATCCATGTTAACAAAACGTCAAAAATTGAATGTGGTTAAGAATGTTGGAACTCACGAAAAAGATACCGGATCTCCAGAGGTGCAGGTTGGTATACTTACGCGCCGGATTGAAGAACTTACGAAACATCTAAAAACACATAAAAAAGATACACATTCTAGGCGCGGGTTGCTTGGAATGGTTGCGGATAGGCAAACACACCTTCGTTATCTACAAAAGAAACATCCAAAGAGGTATACTAGTGTGGTGCGCAAGTTGGAACTTAAAAAATAACGGTAATTTCAAATGAGCGTAATACGACATAAAGAACAGAGGGTTGGTATATTTATAGATACTCAAAATTTGTATCACAGCGCGAAAAACCTTTACCGTGCTAATGTTAATTTTGGACAGATGGTAAAAGATGCTGTTGCTGAGCGCATTTTAACTCGTGCGATTGCATATTTAATTACAACTGACAGTGGCGAAGAAAAGGCCTTTTTTGATGCTCTGGAAAAATTGGGCATAGAAACAAAATCAAAACCATTGCAAATCTTTGGCAGTGGCGCAAAAAAAGCGGATTGGGATGTTGGGTTGGCGGTAGACGCTATTAAATTGGCGCCAAAACTGGACGCTGTAATTATTGCCTCTGGGGACGGAGACTTCGTTCCTCTTGTAGAATATTTGAAAACAAAGGGTTGTCAGGTAGAAGTCATTGCTTTTGGAAAATCAACTTCTGGAAAACTTATAGAATCAGCGGATGGTTTCCTGGATTTGGATGATAATCCGCGCAAATACCTTTTGCGCCAGCAAGGAAGGAAATAATTTGATACAATATCGCGCATTATGAACAGCAAGGAGTATTCTGTTGAAGTCGGTGGAAAGAAAATTATTGCTGAATTTTCAGATATTGCGGAAAATTCGAACGGATCTGTAATTGTAAAGTGTGGTGACACATCCGTTCTTGTAACTGCTGTTATGTCTAATGGTGAAACAGACGCGGATTATTTGCCGCTCACTGTTGATTATGAAGAACGTTTTTATGCGGCTGGAAAAATTTTAGGAAGCAGTTTCATAAGAAGAGAAGGAAAACCTCCAGAAGACGCGATTTTGTCCGGACGATTAATTGATAGAACTATCAGGCCTCTTTTTAATCAAAAAATAAGAAACGAGATACAGGTTGTTGCAACAGTTATTGCGCTTGGTGAATATGACCCCGATATTTTGGGTATTCTCGGCGCCTCGCTAGCGCTCGGCGCCTCCGACATTCCGTGGAACGGTCCGGTATCAGCAGTTCGTGCGATTTTGTCAGCGGATGGAAAAACTGTTTCATACAACCCTTCATACAAAGAACGTGTGGGTGTAGAGATGGATATTGTTGTTTGCGGAAAGGACGAAACCGTAAATATGATTGAAGCGGGTGGAAAAGAGGTTGATGAGAAGACATTCGTTTCAATAATTGAATCAACAAGCAAGGAAATTGAGAAACTGCAAAAATGGCAGGGGAAAGTTGTTTCTGAATTAGGAAAAGAAAAACGTAAAATAGTATTTCCGGAACCACCGAAAGAAATTGCGGAGCTTTTTAAAAAAGAAATTGAACCAGAATTGCGTAAAGCAATCTTTTCAGGACCTGGTCACAAAGGCGAATACGCACTCAAAGATAAATGGTTTTCATTAGTTAAAAATACATTGCCGGAAATTGCTGGCGCTAAAGTATTTGCCGAAGAACATTTTGAAAACGCGGTGAATGATTTGTTACACAGAGAAGCTGTGGAGAAAAATGCCAGGCCAGACGGACGCGGTATAGATGAAGTTAGACCGCTTTTTGCAAAAGCCGGTGGTGTTTCACAAGTCCTTCATGGTTCCGGGCTTTTTTATAGAGGCGGAACTCATATTCTTTCAGTTCTTACTCTTGGCGGACCCAAAGACGCGCAAACAGTAGAAACAATGGAAACGCACCGTGAGAGCAAGCATTTTATGCACCATTATAATTTCCCTCCGTTTTCTTCAGGCGAAACGGGGAAAATGGGCGGAACAAACAGGAGAATGATTGGGCACGGCGCGCTCGCGGAAAAAGCTCTCGCGCCAGTAATTCCAACGCAAGAAAAATTTCCATACACAATACGTATGGTGTCCGAAGCGTTTTCTTCTAACGGCTCAACTTCAATGGGTTCAGTGTGCGGAAGCACGCTCGCGTTGATGGACGGGGGAGTGCCGATTTCAGCTCCGGTTGCTGGAATTGCGTCCGGCTTGATGATGCTCAATCATAAAACTTACAAAGTTCTTACAGATATTCAGGGACCGGAAGATCATCATGGAGATATGGATTTCAAAGTTGCTGGAACGAGAAAGGGGATTACCGCAATTCAAATGGATGTAAAAGTTGACGGCGTGCCGATTGCGATTCTTGCGGAAGCGTTTGGTAAGGCGCGCGCGGCGAGAGAGAAAATTTTGGATGTTATGGAAAAAGAAATCGCAGAACCTCGAAAAGATATCTCGCCGCGCGCGCCGAAAATCCTCACTTTGCAAATAAGAAAAGAACAGATTGGATTTATTATCGGAGCTGGCGGAAAAACAATTAATGAAATAAAAGAAAAAACCGGAGTTGATGCCATAGATATAGAAGACGACGGACGCGTCTTTATCACTGGGAAGAATGGCTCCGCGGAAAAAGCATCGGCTGTGATACAACATTTGCTCTCGCGTGATATGCGCAGATAAAAACAAATACTATTTATATGCGTCCTTTCTGTGTTTTATTGAATATACAACAATGCGATCTTTTTCTATTATAAAAAGAATCCTATAATCTCCAACTCGCAACCGAAACCCTTGAAAAGGAACTTTTAGTTTTTTAATATCAAATACTCTGGAGAGCGGATTTTTACAAAATTCTCCACTAAATAATTCTGATATTCCCAGTGAAACATCACGCGGGAGTTTTTTAAATTCCCTCAATGCTCTAGAAGTAAGAAAAAGTTTGAACATTTCACTTTTTCCATGGAATCATTTTTTTGTCGCGCCTCACAAGATAAGCAAGTTCACGCGCGTCAATTGCATTTTCTCTCATTTCTACCAATTTATTATAAGCATCGGCAGAAAGCACAACGAATGGTTGCGCCCCACGGCGAGCGGTAATTACAAGCGGACGCATTTGCGCTTTTTTCAAATACAAAGGAATAGAAGCGCGAAAACGGCTCACACCGATTGCTTTTTGAATCGTTTGAAACATATATTTGTACATTTAATTGTACAATAATACATACATTATACGCTAGTACTACTTTTACGCAAGCAAAACAAAAACCGCCGGATTGAACCGACGGTTACGATGCGATGATTAGTTCTCGGGAGATCGCTCTTCCCAATGAAGTGAGCAATACTCCGCTGAAGTATTGCTCGGGTTAACCTGTTGGAAAGCGGCAGGCATTGAGATGGTCGCGGGTAATATGCTCGTGAAGCACATCCGTCCTGTCTTCGATCGCGAGATCGAGCAGGTCCTTTCCTCTGAAGTACATAATACTGCGAGCTTCCTCGTGACCGAGGGCCTCTACAGCATATCGAACAGAGGTATGGCTGGGATTCACGTATCCAGCATTCACGGCTTCCAGCAACTGGATAGCTTCGGGGCGGGTCATCATATTCATAGTTTTTTGAAAAGAGCTTTTGGTTCTGTTTTCGTCCTTTCGAACTCATCAGTCGGAATGCACATTCCGAGAACAGAGGTAATCTTTCGACTACCAGGGAATTTATCGACTTCCCCCGTCGCACACTGCATGTGAGGCCCACCATTTTTGGACGGTGGCAACTACGCGCTTCTGAATCGAAGGTTGTGCGCGATCCTTCGTTTGGTTACGAGACGATATCTTCGGTCAAGTCGCTACCACTGAGTAAATATCCTGTAAATTGGTTTTATCCAACACAGGATTCAATGGTACTTCCTTTCCCAAAGAAGTAATCTCGGTGAATCCCTCAACGCCATCAACAAACTTACCGCGAGCATTCTGAGTAATAGTTAACTCAGGCTTGCCCTGGAGGCCGTTTTTAGCGAACTGTTCGAGGAAAGCTTTCACTTCCTCGACCAGTGGGATCTCACAGAAGGGTTCCTCGTCGACACTAACAACTTCGTACGAATCTTTTGAGTATGAGTTTTTCTCATCGCCCGTTTGATTGTACCAACTGTATGTGTGCTTAAGGTATACCCTCTGGTCACCGATATCGACAGCGATGAGCTGCTCGCCACCGCCGCCATTACTTGCACCTTCGTCGTAACTTTGGATGCACAATGCTTTCATTGTTCTTCCAAGTTATGATTCGTCACTAAAGAACACTTTTTTATGCATTGAAAAGAGCTTTTGGTTCTGTTTTCGTCCTTTCGAACTCATCAGTCGGAATGCACATTCCGAGAACAGAGGTAATCTTTCGACTACCAGGGAATTTATCGACTTCCCCCGTCGCACACTGCATGTGAGGCCCACCATTTTTGGACGGTGGCAACTACGCGCTTCTGAATCGAAGGTTGTGCGCGATCCTTCTTGGGTGTTACCCTCCCATCATGCGAGCCACCATAATTTTCTCCATCAGGCTCGACTTGATCCAAAACTCTGGATCACCGAACGGATACCCGTTCGGAGGGAGAGGGGCGCCTTTACAGCCACCGTCACACTTCTTTACATCGGAGAAACTTCCCGATGCCCCAACCACGTTTCCTGCAGCATCCGAGGAAGTGATAGTGGTGTAGGTGAGATGGCTCTCACCATCGCACAAAGAGTGTGACCAAACACCATTTTCATTCTTGCTACCGGTGAAGATCTTGAGGTCGTTGATGGTTTTCATGGGGGTTCCTTTTTCTGTACTGGTGTTCATTGGCACACCTGCTTAAAGCCGGTTTGGTTTAAACGAACTTTTCTACGCAATAGTATATACCTTCAGTCAATTTATGTCAACTGCTCTGTCCAAGAGGAATATCAGTGTAACGCCAAAAAACGCCTATAAATAAAGATATACTGGGTATATGGTGCGTGTTGTTCGTTCTGTTTGACAGAAATTAGCGGTTTTGCTATGCTATGCTGATGCAATTCAAGAATCCAGAAATCCTGCAAAAGCTTGAGAAATCAGGCTTTACCATACGTGAGGCGAAGGTGTACCTCGCCTCGCTAGAACTAGGTGGAGCATTCCCCTCAAAAATCGCTGAGTATGCGGGCATTAATCGCAGTACCACCTACGCCATACTCCAAAATCTTTCCGTGCGCGGACTGGTGAACGAAATACAAAAGAGAAACAAGCTCTTTTATCAAATAGAGAAACCGGAGAAACTTATCAACTACGCCGAATCGCAAATCTTACTTGCCGAGGGTCGTTTGGAGAACGCGCGTTCTCTCATCCCAGACCTTGAGGGGCAGTATGCCGCGGTCGTGAATCAGCCGAAGGTGCACTATTTTGAGGGAAGAGAGGGCATGATTGATATTTACCGAGACATGATTGTGGGGGAGAAAAAATACGAGATGCTCGCATGGTCCAATGCCAAACAACTGGAGCATGTCTTCCCAGCGAAATTTTTTGAAGAGTTTCGGCGCACGAAGGAGCGAAAAAACATTGCGACGCGCGGAATTGTCCCCGACACGCCGGCCGACCGCTCGTATAACGAGAAGTTTTTCACTGGATACAAAAAAGAAATTGTGCCGCGTTTCCGTTATGTCGCAGCAGAGCAATTTCCTTTCAAGGGCGAGATAACCATCTACGGAGAAAACAAGGTCTCCATCGTAAATCTCAACAAAGAGCATCTAACCGGCATCATTATTGAAGACAAAACGATTCATGACATGGTGCAACTCATGTTTGAGCTGTCGTGGGAATCGCGAAATGTGAGAGAGTAAGATGATATAATTTAGGAATGGCAGAAGAAAAAAATGTTCCTAAAGTTCGGACTTACGAACGCGATGTCGCGGAGTTTATGAAGCGCACTGGCGGAACCGCAGCGCAAATCGCGCTGGCAGAACAGGAGAGAAAAATAAAATCCGAAATCCGAAATCCGAAATCCGAAACAAATCCAAAATCGGAAATTCTAAAAACAAAAACTGCAAACTACGCACCACCAACTACTAACCTTCCATCAATTCCTTCTCCTCAAGCGGAAGCTTTGAGACAAAAAATAAAAAAACTTGCGCTTTGGAGTATTCTTTTTGTAGTTCTCGCGGGAATTATCGGAACGGGGTATTGGTATTTGTCTTCTCTGCTTCCTAAAACTCCGACAATTCCCGCGGCAACTTCCAAAACAAGCTCGTCAAAAATTATTTTGGCCGACAGCGAAAAAACAATTTCCACGGCAAAATTAACGCGGGATACTTTTATTTCCGCATTCAATCGCGAGAAAAGCGGGTCGCTTCCGCTTTCATCTTTTGAAAGAATAATTTTGGAAAAAATGACCGCGGAAAAATTCTTAACAATGCTGTCCGCGCAAACAGATGACGGATTTATTCGCGCGCTTGAGCCGGACTTTGAGCTTGGGCTTAGAGGACTGCCTACAAACAGCGCGTTCTTAATTTTTAAAACAAAGTATTACAGAACCGCTCTTGCCGGAATGCTCGCGTGGGAAAAAACAATTATAGATGACATCGGCCCATTATTTTCCGTGCCCACATCCGGCACTGCAAACTTCATTGATAAAGTGATAAAAAACAGAGACGCGCGCGCATTTACTAACGAAGAAGGAAGAGCTTATCTTGTTTGGGGCTTCGCGGATAAAAATACTATTATCATCACCGACAGCGAGGATTCCTTTTTGCAAATTATTGGAAAACTCATTAAATAAAATGCTATAATTTCCGCATGAAAAAATTGTTGATTTTAATTATTGTTTTAGTAGCGCTTGTTGGCGTTGGATATGTTGTATTAAAAAATTATTATCAACCCCCACAAAGTGCGACTACTTCACAAACAATTCCATCTGATTGGAAAACTTATCGTGATGAGGAATATGGATTTGAATTCAAATACCCAGCAACTTGGGAAATTCAAGAATCATCAACACTTAAATCAACAAAAGGAAGGGATTTTCTTGAAAACGGAATTATATTGATGACTCTCAATAACCCTATACCTGAAATAGGATACGAAGCGTGGAAAGAAACTGAAGAAAAAAATATACCGATTTCTGGAAGTACGAAGGTATTTCACAAATTCATTTTCACACCACTACCATCATATCCAGATTATGACTCCTTTATATTAGTAACTTGGAATACTGAAGATTGGCAGCGCTCCGGTAAAATTGGAATCCCAAAATTACAAGATAATGATTTTAGGATTTCTATTCTGAATAGCGTTCTCTCAACCTTCAAATTCATAACTCCATAAATCAGAAGATGCTTTACGGGAAGTTTTCTGATATACTATTCGACTACGAATATGGATCCCGTAGTAGAATTTTGGTTCAATTATGTTCTATGTATATGTACTGGAAAGTGAATTAAACGGTGAACTTTACACTGGGTTTACTAATGATTTAAAAAGGCGTATTCTTGAACATAATAAAGGGCTAAATCTTTCTACAAAACGTTACAAACCATGGCACTTGATTTATTATGAAGCATGTTTAAGTGAAGTTGATGCATATCGAAGAGAACATTATTTAAAGACAACACAAGGCGGTCGTTTATTGAAACGAAGATTAAAGGAGTATTTCTACGAAAGTCGAAGTAGAAAGATTTAGCAAACCAAAATTTCACTACGGGATGGACAAGAAACTTGTCACGCATTTTGAGGAAAAATTGAAGGCGGAACTCGCTGATTTGGAAAGCGAGCTTAAGACCGTTGGGCGTAAAAATCCGGAGAACCCGAAGGACTGGGAGCCGATGCCTGAAAAAATGGACACTTTAACTTCCGATGAAACGGAGCTCGCAGATAAAATTGAGGCGTTTGAAGAAAATGCTGCAATTTTGAATCAGTTGGAAGTCCGCTACAACGAAGTAAAAACTGCTCTTTCTCGCATAAAAGCAGGAAAATTCGGATTATGCGAAAAATGTGGAGGGGCGATTGAACGAGAACGGCTTGAAGCAAACCCAGCTGCAACGACCTGCAAACGCCATATGGCGTAAATTCGAAATCCAAAGCACGAAATCCGAAACAAAAAAACAGATGATGTTTTAAATATTAAAAAGTTTATAATTTAAATATTGTTTCGAATTTCGATATTCGAATTTCGGATTTTAATTCCTATGAGCTTTGCAAAAGTGTGGAGCGCCGAGACCTACCTTCTGCGTCCGCATTTGATTTCTGTTGAAGCGGACATAGCGTTCGGGCTTTACGCGTTTTCAGTTGTCGGGCTTCCAGACAAAGCAGTTGAGGAGTCGCGCGACCGCGTGAGCGCAGCAATTAAAAACAGCGGATTCAAGTCGCCTAAACAAAAAAATCAGAAGACAACAATTTCTTTAGCGCCGGCTGACCTAAAAAAAGAGGGGCCGGCTTTTGATTTACCTGTTGCTTTGGCGTATTTGCGCGCCGCAGGAGGAATCCGTTTTTCGCCAGAGAAAAAACTCTTTCTCGGAGAACTTTCACTAGATGGAACTTTGCGTCCGGTAGTCGGAGTGCTTCCTCTCGTTGAAGAAGCGCGCCGCCGCGGTTTTACTGAAGTCTTTGTACCAGAAGAAAACGCCGTGGAGGCGGCTCTTATAAAAGGAATAAAAGTATTCGGCGCGCGGACACTTATTGATGTTATCGCGCATCTTATTCCCGAAGATATTCCAGGAGACGGAAGAGAAACTCCGTTCGTGAAAAAAAACGCGCTTTCTCCGCAAAAAGAAACGCCGATTCCTCACGATGCTTGCGAGGCACAAATTGATTTGTCGGATATAAAAGGGCAGGCGGCTGGAAAAAGGGGGTTGGAAATCGCGGCGGCAGGAGGACACAACATTTTGCTTTGGGGACCGCCTGGAACCGGAAAAACAATGCTCGCGAAAGCGTTCGCCGGAATCCTGCCGCCGCTTTCTTTTGAAGAAATGTTGGAGGTAACCGGAATACATTCGGTTGCAGGAAAATTGCGCGACACAATAATAACCAATCCGCCGATTCGCGCGCCTCATCACACTTCTTCGCACATCTCAATTTCAGGAGGTGGAACAATCCCAAAACCAGGCGAAGCAACTTTGGCGCACCGCGGCGTATTGTTTCTTGACGAGTTTCCGGAATTTGACCGGCGCGTAATTGATATTTTGCGCGAACCGCTTGAGGAACGCACGATTTCAGTTTCCCGCGCGCGCGGCTCGGCGCAATTTCCAGCGAATTTTATTTTAATCGCCGCGATGAACCCATGCCCATGCGGAAACAAAGGAGTTAGAGGAAAAACTTGTTCCTGCCCGATAAATACAGCTGAAAGATATATCCGGAAAATCTCCGGACCGGTAATAGATAGGATTGATATTGCAATAGAAGTATCCGGCGTAGAACACTCGCGTCTTTCGGAAAACGCGCCGGAAGGCGCTCGTTCGCGCGATGTGCGCGGACAAGTAATTGCGGCTCGCAAAAAACAGGAAGCGCGATTTGAAAAAGCAAAGTTAAAAATAAAGACGAATGCGGATATCCCAGCGAAACATATTTCAAAAATAATTCCGCTTGATGAAAAAACAAAAGGTTTACTCAATACGCAGGCGAAAAAGTTGGATCTCTCCGCGCGTTCGTATCACCGCGTAATGAAACTCGCGCGCACAATCGCAGACCTAGCGAATCGCGAACGCGTAATGGAAGACGATGTGCTGGAAGCGTTGCAGTATCGCCCAAAACAACTGCTGGGAATATAAAAACTCGTTGAGGAATTTGCCGAGCGGGACATTGCGAGCGCGGCTGGCGCGAGCACTAGGAATTTTTCAGCAGAAAAATATCCGTGTCCCGCGAGGCATGTTCCGAGAAAGAGTTTTTATTATTACTAAAACGGATTTCGTGCTCCGCGAACTTCAAAATGTAGGTGAGGGCCGGTGGAATTACCTGTAGAGCCGATATTACCGATTACTTCTCCACGGGCGACTTGGCGTCCTACATAAGTGAGCACCTGCGATAGGTGAGAGTAGAGGGTTTGTGTTCCGTTCGGATGCGCGATAACTACATATTTTCCATATCCGCCGTTCCATCCATCATATTTCGCCACAATAACTTCTCCTCCCGCTGACGCAAATACAGGAGCGCCGAAATAATTCGCCAAGTCAATCCCGTTATATCCGTGCAATCCCTGCGTTTTGCGTCCACCAAGAATTGGGCGCAAATAATATCCGTCGTAAGATGGTCCGCCACCGCCACGCACGCGTGACGCTGGTCCTAAGTTTACGGCCGCGCCTTCGCCGTCTGGAATAATAATTTCGGTACCCGCCGCAAGAAGCGCACTTTCAGAAAGATTGTTAAATAACGATATTTCACGCGCGTCTGCTTTGTATTTCTTCGCAATACCAGCAACCGTATCTCCTTTAACTACAATATGTCGCACTCCGGAAATAGGCAGGATGAGAAGGGTGTCGCCGGGTTTAATTGTTCCGTTTTTTAAATCATTTCCCCACGCGATAGTATTTATTGATACACCAAACATTTTTGCTATCTGCGACAGCGTATCGCCTTGTCGGACAGTATAAACACTGATTGTTCCGTGAGGGTTTTCTTGGGAAATGTCTGCGATTGTTCCAGAAGGACCTGATTCCGGTAAGAGCGCTGTTCCACCCACAACAGAAATATCTCCGCCACCACTCGCTGGATTAGGATTCGGATTTAGCACGGAACGTAAAAGCTCAATTGTCTGAGAGTTTCCAATTCCAGCGTCTTGTAATGCCTCCGCGTCCGCTTTTCCAGCTATAAGTTCGTTTAAAAATGAAAAAACCCCTGCGGAAACGGAAAGCGGGGCGGAAAACGCAAGGAGAGTTATTGAAATTATAGACGCAAAAATATAGACCTTCGCGCGAAGGTTAGGTAGAAATTGTTTTTTGGGGGTACATTTTATAAGCGGTAGTTTAATTTCTAATCAAACGGTATTTCAGTAAAAAATGGCTTAGTTAAGCCATTTTCAGCGTTTTCTTTTGTTTCTATCATTTGTATGCTACCAAACAGAGAGCTTGTGGTCAACGAGTTATCCACTCCCACATCTATTGCCGCCCCCCCCCTGTGCTTTATACTTAACATCACAATTAAAAATTATTAGTAGATGTTTAAAATATTTATGAGGAAATCTCTCCTTGTTGGCGCAAGTTTGGTTGCGGTGTTTGCGTTGGTTGCTGTAGCGCAGGCGCAACAGCGTAATATAGAAGATGTTGGCGGTAATATCTTTGACATGGTTTCCGTTGATTTGAAAGTGAACGGGCAGAATGGACCTGTTTCTGTTGCTCCTGGAAGCCGCATTGTGGTTTCTTGGACTTCGGACGGAGGAGCGTTCCGCTGCCGTGGAAATTGGAGCAGAAACGATATTCCTACTTCAGGCACGATTTCTGGGCGAATCAGCAAGTCGGTTTTAATCAGAGCGGCGTGCATAGATAGAGAAGGGAATCGCGATGATGATTTTGTTGCCGTGAATGTTGCCGGCTCTTCAGTGATAAATCAGCCGACAGTAGCACCAGTTCCTACATCAGGCAATACAGGAACTGGCAACACAGGTGTTTCTACTCCTGCAATTAAAGTGCTCAATCCTAATGGGGGTGAGAAGTTAACTATTGGTCAGCCGTATACGCTTAGATGGAGTACTGCTAACGTTCCAGCGAACACGACAGTTCTCCTCCAGCTTTCCTACAAGACAAGTTTTGGCTTAACATATGAAGAAGTGATTGCGTCTGGACTCGTAAATTCCGGATCATATCAATGGACTGTTCCTGAGAAATATGCGACAGGGTATCAGCCAGGTTCATTCATGCTACGAGCAATTCTTTCTGGACCAAATATCGTTAACCCAGGTGGACCACAGGATTACAGCGACAATTACTTCACAATCACTTCGCAGGCTGCAGCGCCAGGTAGACCAACTCTTTCTTCTGTAACCCCTACTACTGGTCCTGCTGGTACCTACGTGACACTTTACGGGTCTAATTTTTCAGCAAGTGGAAATACGGTATACCTCAGAGGTTCAACTGGCACCCATACTCTCGCTCCTGTCTCACAAGGCAGTACGTATATACGATTCTACATCCCAAGTTGGGCGACCGGGACGTATACCATAAGCATTGAGAGGGACGATTTATTAATCGAAAGCAATTCCAAGCAGTTCACGGTTACGCCCCAAGAAAAAGCAACACCACCACCACCACCAGGCACCACACCAACCACACAACCTCGACTCCACGGCGCTACCGCAACACCGGGCATCACCGTAGACCTCAAGGCAAACAGCAGTGACGGACCGCTAACTGTTGCGGCGGGAACAACCGTTGTGCTTTCTTATACCACCACCGGAAAGATTGCGGAATGCAAAGGAGATGTGTCTGGGAGCGAAACAGGAGCGATTCGCGTGATAGTTAATGCGTCAAAGACATATACTGTGACTTGCTCGATAGATGCGATTTCAAAAGCACAAGATGGTGGAAGCGGAATTGCAACTGACTCCGTGCGCGTTGAAGTGTCTCAACCAGCAGAAACGACAACCACTTCCAGACCATCTATCACAGTAACAGGACCGGTTAATTCCTATTTAACGCCGAATGTTATCAATGTGACTTTTACCTCTTCGAACATCTCACGCGTGAAAATTGAGGCGTGTGTTAACAAAACAGACTGCAC
>Ga0194128_10002038_pt1 | contig 33707 bp, 30 predicted proteins | sample TA2KigCa65mmetaG_FD_148650 | JGI IMG/M metagenome (GOLD analysis project Ga0194128, IMG submission 148650) | Freshwater microbial communities from Lake Tanganyika, Tanzania - TA2015037 Kigoma Deep Cast 65m | ecosystem: Environmental > Aquatic > Freshwater > Lake | place: Tanzania: Lake...
AACCTCGCTGAAGACGGCTCCGCTAGGAGCCGGGAAGCTCCAAACGCCATATGCGTAGCTGGAACCCACGCCGCCGGTGTTGGTGACCTGCATGCCGACATCGCCCTCGTCCGTTTCTGAGCAGTCGGTAGTGCGCGGGTACACAGTGGTGTTGGTCGAGGAGACTGCGTCGGCGGCCGATGGATTCAGCGTCGAGCACTCCGTCGCTACGTAGGTACCTGCGCTCGCGCTTTCGGCGCCGAAGAGGGCGGCCAGCGCCACCGACGCAACGAGTGCGCGGCTGAAGGTCCTTGCGACGCGCCCCCTCACTCGAACCCGAACCCCCCTCCGGACCCTCCGCCCGAGCCTCCCGAGCCTCCGCCTGACGGGGCGCCGAACTCGCCGCCGCCTGACGAGGATGCGGATGAGCTGGAAGGGGTTGCCTGTTCGAAGCCGAGCTCCTTGCTGGTCTGCTGAGCCTGGGTGAGGGGCTCGGAAGCGGGTGCGACGTCGGCGGCCTCGGCCGATTCGGTCGGGGTCAGCTCCGGCCGGGTGACGCCGGTGGGATCAACGGGCGCGGCGTGCTGGGGCGGGACTTCCTCGGCGACCTTCTCGGGATCGCCTCGGCCCGGAATGAGGTCACCGGGGGCGACGCCGTTGACGGCGCAGTAGGCGCCGCCGCCGCCCGCGATCGCGACACCGCAGACAGCGAGGGCCTTGGTGGCCGATGCCTGCAGCCCCCCGGCGATCCCGCCGGCGGCGGCCTCGCCCTCGGAGCCGGTCCCCCGGTGCGCGATCGCATAGGCCGACTCCCGGACGCGATCGACTGCGCCTCCGACCTTGTCGGCGAGCCACTCGTGAGCGCGCCCTCCCGTGCCTTGATCGAGGGCGGGGCCGGCGGGGAACAGCTCGAAGACGCGATCCGGGATCGCGCGGAAGGCCCGCAACTTGGCCCTGCAGGTCGCGCAACTGCGGAGGTGCAGGCCGACGTCGTCCGCGCCGGCGACGTCGGCCTCCCCGTCAGCCAGCGCCGAGAGCGCGGCCGAGAGCTGCTCGCAGCGGCGACCCTCCTCGATGTCGGCGAAGACCGACAGGAACCGCTTCCTCCCCTCGGCCATACAGCGATTGATCTTCGTGTGGCTCCATCCCGTGATCTTGCCGATCTCCGCGTAGGAGTACCCCTGAGCCTTGAGGACCAGGGCGCGGAGCTCGTGCGGCTTGAGCGAGCGAAGCGCCTCCCTGCTGCGCACCACCCGCTCGCGGCTGGCGGCGCGTTCTGTCGGGCCGTCTCCATCGGAGGCGATCGTGGCGAAGGGGTCGCGATCGTCGTCCCCGTCGACCGAGTGCCCGCCGCTGAGAAGCCGCTCGCGCTGGCGCCGCACCGAGAGCGCCTCGCGCTTGGTCACCACCTGCATCCAGCGCACGATCGAGTCCCCCTCGAGCGGCGGCGCCTTGGTCAGCAGGATCTCGAGCGAGCGCTGGTATGCGTCCTCGGCGTCCTCGGAGCAGATCGAGTAGCGGCGGGCCGTCCGCCTGAAGACGGCGTCGTGACTCTCGATCAGGCATTCGGCGACCTCGGCCCGCTCGGCCTGAGTGATCCGGTCGACTTCTTCCCTGGCCGCCCGCGAGTCCTCCGCCTCAGCCGGCGCGGACTCCGAGACAACTCCCTCCGCAGCTGTCAAGCCCCTCTCCTTCTTCACAACGAGATGAGGAAGAAACTCTCACGGCTTCCCCCTCATTGCCAATCGCGACGGGCGCAAATTGCGGGAAAGTTGTCGGCCGGGGCGGGGGTACGGCTCGCCCGTCCTCAGCGCCGCGCGATCACCGGGGTGGCGAGGTGGATGCGCTCGAACAGGGCGGCCAGGTTCTCGTCGCGGGCCCGGAGGCAGCCGGCGAAAGCGGCGGCGAGCGCCGGGCGATCAGCGCGGCCTAACCGAACGCTCGCTGCGTCACGCTTCCCCTGGCACGACGTCCTCCTTGACCCGGGCCGCCATCCGCGGCGCTCCTGCGTTGATGCCGATCCCGGACGGGGCCGATCAAGCATCCGAGGCCAGCATCGGCATCACCCGGACGGGGTGAAGGCCCGCGAGCCGCGCTATTCGCGCATTTCGCGGGCGCCCGTGGACGGAGAGGGAGGGATTCGAACCCTCGAGAGAGCTATTAGCCCCCTACTCGCTTAGCAGGCGAGTGCCTTCAGCCGCTCGGCCACCTCTCCCGGTCTGATTCGGGACCGATTGTAGGCTGGCTGGGGATGTCCGGCTCCGAACAGACCCCCACTCCGACCACCCCCGCGGCCCCCCCGGCGGCCGAGGGCGCGCCCCCTCCCCCGCGGCCCGAGCCGCCCGAGGCCGCCGGCGAGCAGGCTTCCCCGGGCGCCGCGCCGGCGCCGGCCGACACGCCGACGCCGCTGCCGCTGCCGACCCCCGCCGAGGCCTACGAGCGCTACGAGGAGGCCTTCGGAGGCGTGCAGGCGCCGTTCGCCTTCCTCGACCTCGACGCCGTCTGGTCGAACGCCGCCGACATGCTGCGGCGCGCCAAGGGCAAGCCGATCCGGATCGCCAGCAAGTCGATCCGCAGCCGCGCGGTGCTGGACCGCCTGCTCGCCCTCGACCGCGGCTTCCAGGGAGTGCTCAGCTTCACGCTGCCCGAGACGCTGTGGCTGTGGGAGCAGGGCCACCGCGACATCGTGCTCGCCTATCCCACCGCCGACGGCCCCGGCATCACCCGGCTCGCCCGGATCACCGCCGAGCACCCCGAGGAGGCGCCGGCGGTGATGGTGGACTCGGTCGAGCACCTCGACCTGATCGAGGAGTCGGCCTCGTCCTTCGTGGCCCCGATCCGGGTCGCGATCGAGATCGACCTCTCCTGGTGGCCGCTCGGGGGCGTGGTCAAGATCGGCCCCAAGCGCTCGCCCGTCCGCAGCGCCGAGCAGGCCGCCGCGCTCGCGCGTGAGATCGAGCGGCGCCAGCGGGTGCGGCTGGTCGGGCTGATGGCCTACGAGGGGCAGATCGCCGGCGTCGGGGACGACGTCCCCGGCAAGCCGATCGGCAACCGGATGGTGAGGGCGATGCAGGCGGCCTCGGCCAGGGACGTGGCCGAGCGCCGCGGCGAGGTCGTCAGCGCGGTCTCGGCGGTGGCCGAGCTGGAGTTCGTCAACGGCGGCGGCACCGGGTCCGTCGAGCGCACCGCCGAGGACTGGGCGGTGACCGAGATCGCCGCCGGCTCGGGCTTCTACGCGCCGGTGCTGTTCGACCACTTCCAGGCGTTCACGCTCGTTCCCGCGGCGATGTTCGCGCTGCCGGTCGTGCGCAAGCCCGAGCCCGGGACAGCGACCGTGCTCGGCGGCGGCTACGTCGCCTCCGGCGTCGGCGCCAAACAGAGGCCGCCGGTTCCCCATCTGCCCGACGGCCTGCGCCTGGACCCCTACGAGGGCGCCGGGGAGACGCAGACCCCGCTGCTCGGCTCCGCGGCCGAGCGGCTGGGGCTGGGTGACCGCGTCTATTTCAGGCACGCCAAGGCGGGCGAGCTCTGCGAGCGCTTCGACTCGCTCCACCTCGTGGCGGGAACCACGATCCGCGATCGGGTGCCCACCTACCGCGGCGAGGGACGCGCCTTCCTCTAGGCACGCCGAGGCCGGCGGCGGGCCGCCCTGAAAAGGGCGTCCAATCGCGCCCGCCTACCGAATTCCGGTCTTACGGCGTGGACCGTCCCCCTGTAACCTCGCTCTTACCTGAAGGGTGCATCCAGTGAGGTGGAAGGAACGAGCATGAAGCTTCCCCGGTCTCGGGAGGCGGTGGTCAGCGGCTTCTCGGCCCCGCGATGGATCGGCGAGGAGGTTCCTCCGGGCCATTTCTTCGAGGGCGAGCGCCGGCTCGGCCGGTTGGCGCCGTTCATCGTCGCCGGGTTCGTCCCCTTCCTGGTGCTGGGGGCGGTGGGCTCGGGCTTCGGCGACTGGCAAGTGCAGCTCGCGGCCCTGATCTGCGCGGGCGTGATCGCAAGTGTCCCGCTGGTCCCCTGGGAGAGGCTGCCGAGCTGGACCCAGATGGTGCCGATCCTGGCCATCTACCCGGTGATCGCGCTGCTTCGCGACGCCGCCGGCGCCAAAGCGGCGGTCTTCGAGCCGCTCGTAATCGTGCCGCTGGCCCTCGTCGCCATCTACGGCACGCGCGCGGACCTGCTGGTGACGGTCGCGGCGCTGGCGGCGACGATCGCGCTTCCCCCGCTGCTGATCGACGACCCCGCCTATGGCGACGAGCAGATCGTCAGGGCGGTGCTGGCATCGGTGGTCGCCGCCACCACCGGCATCGCCGTGCAGTCCCTCGTCAGCACCACGCGCGCGCTCGCAATCGAGGGCCGCGCGATACTCACCTCGAGCCAGGACGCCTTCATCGCGGTCACCACCAACGCCACGATCATCGAGTGGAACCCCCGGGCCGAGGCCATGTTCGGCTGGAGCCGCTCCGAGGCGATAGGCCGCAACCTGCTGGACATGATCGCCTCTCCGGACGATCGCCACAAGGCGGAGAAGCAATTGCGCCGCTTGCGGGAGGAGGGCGGGCAACTGCCCGGCAGCAGGATCGAGGGGCGAGCCGTGCGCAGGGACGGGAGCGCGTTTCCGGTCGAGATGACGGTCTCCACGATCAAGGTCGGCGGCCGCAAGACGATCAACGGCTTCGTCCACGACATCAGCGAGCGCAAGAACGCGCAGCGGGCGCTGCAGCGGGCCGAGGAGCGCTTCCGCCTCGCCTTCGAGGACAACCGCGTCGGCATGGTGCTGCTGACTCCGGCGGGGAAGTTCGAGCGCGTCAACGAAGCCTTCAGCGAACTGCTCGACCGCTCCCAGGAAGAGCTGGTCGGGGTCGGCTTCGAGGAGATCGCCCATCCCGACGACGTGGAGAGCAACGCCGAGGCGATGGCCGAGATGGCCGAGGGCAAGCGCCACGGCCACCAGGCGGAGAGGCGATGCCTGCATTCCCGCGGCGACTACGTCTGGACTTCGTGCAACGTCTCTCCGATCCGCGACGAGCGCGGGCGGCTGCTGCACTTCATCGCCCAGATCGAGGACATCACCGACCGCAAGGAGCAGGTCGACCGGCTCACCCACCAGGCGATGCATGACCCCCTCACCTCGCTCCCGAACCGGGTGCTTTTCGCCGACCGGGTCCGGGTCGCCTCGGGGCGGCGCGAGAGCGGCAGCTTCGCGGTCATCTTCATCGACCTCGACAACTTCAAGCCGATCAACGACACCTACGGGCACACCGCCGGCGACCAGGTCCTGGTCGAGGTCTCGCGCCGGCTCGAGACGCGGCTGCGCGAGGGGGACACCCTGGCGCGGCTCGGCGGCGACGAGTTCGCGGTGCTCTGTGAGGACACGGACGAGGAGTCCGCGCGCCTGGTCGCCGAGCGGGTCATCGCCGCCTTCGAGCGCCCGTTCGCGATCGGCGACCACTCGGTGCTGCAGGCGGCCAGCATCGGGCTCGCGATCCAGCCGTGCGACGCCGGCGCCAGGGATCCCGAGCAGGTGCTCCGCTTCGCCGACCTCGCCATGTACAGGGCGAAGGCGGCCGGCAAGTCCCGCTACGCGGTCTTCGAGGGCGGGATGGGCGAGGGGCAGCCCGACCGCGGCGGGCTCGAGGGCGAGCTGCGGCGCGGCATCGCCGAGGGCGAGCTGACCGTTCACTACCAGCCCCAGGTGAACCTGGAGAGCGGCGAGGTCACCGGCGCCGAGGCGCTCGTCCGCTGGCAGCACCCCGAGCGCGGCCTGCTGGAGCCGGCCGAGTTCATGTTCGTGGCCGAGGACAGCGAGCTGATCGTCGCGCTCGATGACTTCGTGCTCTGGGACGCATGCCACCAGGCGGCTCGCTGGCGCCGCCACCTCGGGCCCGACCGGGAGTTCGTGATCTCGGTCAACCTCTCCCAACGCCGCCTTGCCGAGCCGGGCCTGTCGAACCGGATCGCCCAGACGATCAGCGAGGCCGAGCTGCCGGCCGAGGCGCTCTGCCTCGAGGTCACCGAGAGCGCCGTGCTCGACCGGCGCTCGGACACGCTGTACGGGTTCCCCGACGTGGAGCGGCTGGGGGTGCGGCTGCTGATCGATAACTTCGGGGTCGCGATCTCCTCGTTCGCCTCGATCCAGCGGCTGCCACGCCTGAGCGCGATCAAGATCGACTCGTCTTTCGTCGCCGGCCTCGGCCGCTCAGCCGAGGACTCGACGGGCGTCGCCGCAATCATCGGGCTCGCTCACGGACTGAGTCTGACGGCGACCGCCGCGTGGGTCGAGACGCCCGAGCAGCTGGCCGTGCTGCGCGAGCTCGGCTGCGATTACGCCCAGGGCTACCACTTCGCCCGCCCCCAGCCCGCGGGGGCATTCGCCGGCCTGCTGGCCTCGGCCAGCTACGGCGAGATGCTGGGCTGAGAGGGCCCAGGCTTCGGGCCTGTGGGAGGATCCTGACCATGGCAGCGCACGCCCAGGGGCGCGTCCGTCCGTTCGACCCGACGGTTCCGAAGGGACCGCTGCTGCGGGTGCTCGACCGCGCGGCGCAGCTTCGCCCGGCCACCTGGTTCCTCGTCAACGTCGGCGGCCGCATCGATCCGGTCCTGATGAAGCTGTCCAGCGGCCGCATCAGGTCCACCGTGACCGCGCCGACGGTGCTGCTGAGCAACCGAGGCGCCCGCAGCGGCAAGCTGCGCCAGACGCCGCTCGGCTACTTCACCGACGGCGACGACGTGATCCTGATCGCCTCGAAGGGGGGCGACCCCAGGCACCCGGCCTGGTTCCACAACGTGGTCGCCAACCCCGACGTCGAGCTCACGACCGGCCACGGGGACGGCGGGCCCTACCGGGCGCGCGTCGCGACCGGCGCCGAGCGCGAGCGCCTGTGGAGGCTCGCGACGACCCTCTACTCGGGCTACGACGACTACCGCAGGCGGGCCGGGGGGCGCGAGATCCCCGTCGTCGTCTGCTCGCCGCGCAGCGGCGGCTGAGATGGACGTCTGGCACACCTCGCGCCTCTACAAGCTCTGGGTCGTCGGCGGCCTGATCGCGGTCGCCGCCTTCGCCGTCATCGGCGGGCTCTCGGACCCCTCCGACCAGGACTTCATCTTCTACCTGATCCCGGTGGTCGCAGTCTGGGTGTTCGGGATCTTCTTCCTGCAGTGGCGCGCGCTGCGCAGGGACGTCGAGGCAAACCCGATCCTGGCCGAGCCATCCGCAGGCCTGGCGCGCTGGAGCATCATCTTCGGCGTCCTGCTCTGCGTGGCGATCTTCGCCGGCGTCTTCCTCTTCTACGCCGACGTCGGCGGCACCCTCTACCCCTTCGGTGAGACCGGGCCCGGCTTCCCCGTGGCGCTGCTGCCCGCCTTCGTGCTGATCGCCTACGGAGCCCTGCGCTCGCTGAACGTGCTGCGCCAGCTCGGCCGCAGCGCCGACGAGCGCGGCGCCGGCGAGATCAAGGGACCGACCGACATCCAAGCCCCCGGGTCGCCGGGAAGACCCAGGAGTTCTGACTAGATGATCGAACCCACCGCGCCGTGCGCCTGAGGGCGCGCATGGCCGAGCAGCCCAAGGACGCAGGGCGCAGCCCTTGGTGGCGCCAAGGGCAGGCCCGAGGACGCCGGGATGCGATGCGCCATGCGGGGCCTCGGGCGTGCGTGGTCGTGGAATCGCTCATCTAGGCTTGCTCGGAGCACCCCGGAGGGGTGGCAGAGCGGTTGAATGCGGCGGCCTTGAAAGTCGCTAGGGGCCCTTCGGTCCCTCGGGGGTTCGAATCCCTCCCCCTCCGTGATTTCCAGGTGTTCCGCTTCAGAAATCACGCCCTGCGGCCGATCCGATGCCTGCATGCAAGGGCCGGATCCCGCTGGCGGCGCGCGTCATCTTCGCCTGCGACGCCTACGACGCGATGACCAGCGAGCGCCCATACGCCACGGCGGGCAGTCCCGCCGAGGCGCTGGACGAGCTGCGCGCCAACTCGGGCACCCAGTTCGACCCGCGGATCGTCGACGCGGTCTGCGCGGAGCTCTCCAGCCCCGGCCTCGCAGGCAGGGCAGAGGCGCTGCGACCGGCGAAGCTGCCGGTCTCCGCAAGGGTGAGGGTCAGTCCCCCTCGCGCGGGGCGACGAGCAGGGTCTGCGCGGCGCGGCCGATCGGCCCGGACTCGTCGAACAGCGCGGTGTCCGAGATCCCGATGCCTTCGTGCTCGGGCACCGTGACCGCGTCCAGGCAGACCCATTCCCCCCGCGGCATGCGGCTGAGGTGGACCGTCAGGTCGACGTTGATGAACAGGTAGCGCTCCCAGTCGAGCGGCGCGCTGACCCCGTTGCCCGAGTCGGCGGCGGCGAGCACCCGCTGCAGCGGCGTCGGCTCCTCACCCGGCAGCAGCGGCACCCGCATCCGCATCCACACGGTCGCCGGGCCCGGCTCCATGAAGGCGCCGGCGAGGAAGCGGTAGTCCATCGCCGTGTGGTAGCCGGCGTCGTGTGGGGTCTCGACGTACTCCCCCGGCTCGCCGGCGTCCGGCCCCGGCGGCGCCGCGGGGATGCCCGGCGGCTGCTCGAAGCGGACCGGCTCGGTCCGCAGCCGCCAGCCCTGCGCCCGCATCAGCGGCTCGCCGCCCCCGTCGCTGAGCGTGGCCGCGACCATCTCCACGCGCCGACCGGGGCGCACGACCTCGGCCCGGACCCGCACCGGACCGATCGGCACGGGCCGGAGCACCTCGTAGGTGAGGCGGCCAACCTGCGCGGGCAGCCCGCCGGGACCCCCGACCCCGCCCTCGCCGAGGCGCTCGACCTCGCGCCCGATCAGCGCCGCCGGCGGCCCCGCGTGCTGGTGGCCGGGATCCCAGGGGCCGCGCGTCAGCTCGGTCGCGACGAACGCTCCGTCGTCGTCGCCGTCGGGCTCGTAGAAGCTCTCGGCCACGCGCGCATCCTACGGCGGCGCTGGGCCTAGGATTGAGCCCATAGGCGCCGGCTTCGACGGGTGCAGCGAGCAGCAGGGCCGCGAGTTCGCCGATCGCTGGCTCCCGGCCTGGACCGGCAACGACCCCGAGCTGCTCGCGTCCTTCCACACCGAGGACTGCTTCTACTCCGACCCCGCCGTGCCGGACGGGGTGCGCGGGCGCGAGGCGCTCAGCTCGTACTTCCGCGCGATGCTCGGCCGCTTCCCCGCCTGGGTCTGGACCAACACCAGGGTGGTCCCGTCGGAGTCGGGCTTCCTCAACTACTGGCACGCGTCGGCGCCGGTCGGCGCGACCACGCTCGAGATCGACGGCGTCTGCACGGTCGAGCTGCGCGAGGGCCTGATCGCCTCCAACGAGGTCTTCTTCGACCGCAGCGAGCTGCTGGCGGCGATCGCCGAGGCCGAGGTAGGGGCCGAGTAGCCCCCGGCGAACCAAGGGGGCGATGGCCTCCCGGCGCGTTTACGTGATCGAGCTGGACCGCGCCGCGGGGCGGCGGCGCGACCCCCGCATCCCCTGGGTCTACGTGGGCTCGAGCGCCCGCAGCCCCGAGAAGCGCTTCGAGCAGCACCGCAGCGGCTACAAGTCGGCGCGGCTGGTGAAGCGCTTCGCGCTGCGGCTGCGGCCCGAGCTCTACGAGGACCTGGAGCCGCTCGGCAGTTCGAAGCAGGCCGTCGCAACCGAGAAGCGGCGCGCCCGCGAGCTCGCCGACTGCGGCTTCGTCGCCCACTGCGACGGCGTCTCCTACGGGGCCCGCGAGGCCGATTGGGCGGAGTGGGACGCCGAGCGGCTGGAGCCGGTGATCGAGCACCTCGATGCCGCCGCGCTGCAGCTCGGCGAGTCCTCGTTCAGGCCGCTCGGCGCCGATCGGTGCGCGCGGCTGCTGCACGGCGAGCTCGGCTTCTGGGTCGCCGACTACATCGACCAGGAGGACCCGCCGCCGGGCTACGGGCGCTTCTCGCACGTCCGCCTGGAAGTGCTGCGAGAGAGGGTCGAGCTTCTCGAGGCCTTCGAGCCGGCCGCTTAGGAGGGGCTGACGGCCCCGGGTAGGCTTGATTCACCCCAAGAACGGAGGCGAAGAGTGGAGAAGGTGAAGAAGACCGAGGCCGAGTGGAAGGCCGAGCTCACCCCCGAGCAGTACAAGGTCGTCAGGGAGAAGGGGACGGAGGCGCCGTTCACGAGCGAGCTCAACGACCTCAAGTCCGATGGCACGTTCAAGTGCGTCGCCTGCGGCCAGCCCCTGTTCAGCTCTGAGAGCAAGTTCGATTCCGGCACCGGCTGGCCCAGCTTCGACGCGCCGATGGGCGACGAGGCGGTCGAGACCGAGGCCGACAACTCCATGTTCATGCGCCGCACAGAGGTGCTGTGCTCGCGCTGCGACGCCCACCTGGGCCACGTCTTCGACGACGGCCCCGCCGAGACCACGGGCAAGCGCTACTGCATCAACGGCTGCGCCCTCAGCTTCGACGAGTCTTAGCCGTCTTCGCCATCAGGTCGCGGCCACAGGCGGCCGCCGATCAGCAGTCGCTCCGGGCTTCGCCCTCCGCCTCACGGAGGGCGGCCTGCTGGCCGCTAGACCTTGCCGCCGGCGCCGAGGTAGCTGAAGCGCACGGCGAGGGCGACGGCCTCGGTGCGGGTGTCCACCTCCATGCGCGCGATCGCGTTGCGAACGTGCGTGTGGACGGTGGCGGGGCTGAGCGAGAGCTTGTCTGCGATCTGCTTCACGCGCAGGCCTTCGGCCAGCAGCTCCAGGATCTCGCGCTCGCGCGGTGTCAGCTCGAGCAGCTTCTCGACCTCGCCGGCGCCCTGGCTGAGCTCGGTGCCGACGAAGGTGCCCCCGCTCGCGACGACCTCGATCGCACGGGCGATGTCCTCGCTGGGAGCTGACTTGAGCACGTAGCCCGAGGCCCCGGCGCGCAGGGCCAGGGTCAGCAGGTCGGGCTGGGCGTGGGCGGTGAAGATGATCACCCGGATATAGGGCTGCGCGGCCAGGATCTCCCTGGTCGCCTCGATCCCGTCGGCCCCGGGCAGCTCGACATCGACGATGCAGACATCGGGCTTCTTGGCCTTGACGACCTTGACCACGTCCTCGGCGGTCGCCGCCTCGCCGACGATCTCGACGCCCGTGGCAGAGGCCATGCGCGCCTTGACGGCCTCGCGGACGATCTCGTGGTCGTCGCAGAGCACGACCCGCTTCGGAGTCCCCGCTTTCATACCGTGGGAATGCGCTCCGGAAGCCCAAGGTCCTGCAAGGCGGACGGCAACGACACAGACCCATCTCCCTCTTGTCCGTTCTCCATCAGCGCGATCAGGGTCCGTCCAACCGCAACCGCCGTGCCGTTCAGCGTGTGCACTGGCTCGGGTGCCGCGCTCTCGGCGGGACGGTACCGAGAATTGAGTCGGCGCGCCTGATAGTCGGTCGTATTCGAGCACGAGGTCAGCTCCCGATAGCGCTCCTGGCTTGGGATCCAGCCCTCGCAGTCGAACTTGCGCGCGGCCGAGGCGCCGAGGTCACCGACCGGGATGTCGACCACCCGGTAGGGGATCTCGAGCGCGGCCAGGATCCGTTCCTCGAGCGCCAGAATGCGCTCGTGCTCCGCGCCCGACTGGTCCGGCGCGACGAAGCTGAACATCTCGACCTTGTCGAACTGGTGCACGCGGAAGATGCCGCGGGTGTCGCGCCCCGCCGCCCCTGACTCACGGCGGAAGCAGGTCGAGAAACCGGCGTAGCGCAGCGGCAACTCGGCAGCGGCGAGCTTCGCGTCCGCGTGGAGCGAGGCCAGCGAGACCTCGGAGGTGCCGACCAGGAAGAGCTCGTCGCGGGGAACCTCATAGATCATCTCCCGCTCCCCGGGGAAGAAGCCTGTGCCGTGCAGCGCCTCCTCGCGGACCAGGACCGGGGGCGAGACGGGCTCGAAGCCCTGTGCCCGCAGCGTCTCGAGCGCGAAGCGAACGAGTGCCATCTCGACCATCACCAGATCGCCGATCAGATAGGCGAAGCGGGAGCCCGAGGTTCGCGCCGCGGCCTCCATCTCGATCCAGCCGTGGCGCTCACCCAGCTCCAGGTGGTCGACGGGCTCGAAGTCGAACTGCGGGCGCTCGCCCACCTCGCGCAGCACGACCGCATCGTCGTCGCTGTCCCCGTCCGGCGCCTCGGGCGACGGGGGATTCGGCAGGCCGGCCAGCAGCTCGTCCTGGCGCCGCTTCAGCTCGCCGAGCTCGGGCTCCAGCTGCTTCAGCTCGGCCTTCAGCTTCGAGGACTGCTCGCGAAGCTCCGCGACCTCGGGGTCGTCTCCGCCGCCCCCGTGCGCCGCCCGCTCGATCCGCTCGGAGAGCTTGTTATGCTCGGCCCGGACCTCGTCGGTGCGCGTGTTCAGCTCGCGGCGTCGCTCGTCGGCTCGAAGCAGCTCGTCGAGTTGCTCGGCGGCGCCGCGTCTTGCCAGGGCCTCGCGAACGGGACCGGGGTCGCGACGGACCTGTTTCAGGTCGAGCATCGCTTCGCCCCCCGGCGGGCGCCGATCACCCGCTCAGGGCTCGCGCTCGGGGCGCGGGATGATCGGCTCGGCGCTATCGTCGGGATCCCGGACGTCCTTGCCCGAGTACTGAGCGAGGAAGCGCGCGACCGCGTCGGCGTCGCCGCCGCCGACGATGTTCTGGGGCATGATCGCGCCTGAGAAGCCTCCGTTGGCGATCGCGTAGATCGCGTCCTCGTAGGTCTCCTTGCGCTGGTCGAAGTTGGGTCCCTGCGCGCGCTGGCTGCGGTTGGCGCTGCCCTGGGCGCCCGCGGCGCTGAGCGTGTGGCAACCGGAGCAGCGCTCCGCGAACAGCTCGGCGCCCCTGAAGTCAGGGTTGTCCTCGGGCACCTCGATGCCCTCGCTGCCGCAGGCGCCCACGGCGAGGGCGGCCGCGGCAAGCGGGATGATCAGCAGAACGCGTCGCACGCGGCGGGATCATATGCGAGCGGAGCCTGGCGATACCGTTGCCCTCGTGCCGACCGACGCAGAGCCGAGCCCTGACCGCTTCCGCGAGGTGCTTTCGGCCTATCCCACGGGGGTCACGGTGCTGACGGCGGCCCAGCGGGCCCTCGGGAGCGACCGCCAACTCCGTCACATCGCTCTCGCTCGATCCGCCGATGATGCTCGGCTGCCTGGACCGGGGCTCGCGCACGCTGCGGTCCGTGCGCGAGGCCGGCCTGTTCGGTGTCAACGCGCTGGCCGCGGGCCAGGAGGAACTGGCGCTCCGCTTCGCCGGGAAGCACCCCGAGGCCGAGAAGTGGGACGGGGTCGCCTGGCGCGAGAGCCATGGCTCGCCGCGGCTGGAGGGCGCCCTGATCTGGGTCGCCTGCGAGCTCCGCGACCTGATCGACGGCGGCATCACCTGATCGCCACGGGCGCCGTGCTCGACGCCGACTCGCGCCAAGGCATGCCGCTGATCTTCCACCGGGGCGCCTACAGGGACCTGCTCGCCGAGTCTGACCGGATGCGGATCAGCCGCTGACCGCGCGCTTGTAGCGGCGGACGCTGAGCCAGCCGAAGACGAGGCTGAGGCCGGCGGACCATGCGACGGCGGCCGCGATGTCGCCGCCGGGCTCCCCGGTCCAGAGGGTGTGCAGGGCGTCGACGACGACACTGAAGGGATTGTGCTCGGCGAACTGCTGCAGGCCCTCGGGCATCGTCTCGACCGGGACGAAAGCCGAGGAGACGAAGGTGATCGGGAACACGATCATGAAGCCGATCGCCTGCGCCGACTCGCCGGAGGACGCGACCAGCCCGAAGAAGGCGAAGATCCAGGAGAAGGCGTAGCCGAACAGCAGCATCAGGCCGACGCCGCCCAGGATCTCGACCGGGCTCGAGTCGAAGCGGAAGCCGATCAGGTAGCCGACGATGACCATGACCACGAGCGAGAGCAGGTTGGTGGGGATGTCGGAGAGCGTGCGCCCGGCCAGCACGGCGCCCCGCGACATCGGCAGCGAGCGGAAACGTTCGATCAGGCCCTTCTTCAGGTCATCGGCCAGGCCGATTGCGGTGACGAAGCCCCCGAATGACATCGTCTGGGCGACGATCCCGGGGATGAGAAAGTCCGTGTAGGTCTGGCCCGGTGTCTCGATCGCGCCGCCGAACACGTAGTTGAACAGCAGCACGAACATGATCGGCTGCAAGGTGAAGCTGATCAGCAGGTCCGGCGCGCGCGGGATCCGGCGCAGGTTGCGCAGCGCCAGCACCAGCGTGTCCGAGACGGCGTGGCGAGCGGCGATCACGGCGCGTCCTCCCGCTCGCGGCCGGAGCCCCCTCCTCGCCCTCGCCCTCGGCGACGTGCCCGGTACAGGCCATGAAGACGTCGTCGAGGGTCGGGCGCCGGGTGCCGATGTCCTCGATCGCCACGCCCGCGGCGTCCAATCGCCGCACCGCCTCGGCGATCGAGCCACCGCGTCCTTCGAGCTGCACGCGCACGACGCCGTCCTCGGCCACGGGCCGCTCCGCGGACATCGGGGCCAGTGCCGAGACCGCCTTCCCGGCCTGGGTCTTGTTGTCGCGCCGCAGGTGCACCTCGAGGCCCTCGCCGCCGACGCGGTCCTTGAGCTCGTCCAAGGTGCCCTCGGCGATCATGCGGCCGTGGTCGATCACGGCGATGCGGTCGGCGAGCCGGTCGGCCTCGTCCAGGTACTGGGTGGTGAGCAACACCGTCGTGCCCGCCTCCACGCGGGCCTCGATCGTCTCTAACAGCCCCAGGCGGCTGACGGGGTCGAGGCCGGTCGTGGGCTCGTCGAGGAAGACGACGGGCGGGTGCGCGACCAGGGCGCCGGCGAGGTCGAGGCGCCTGCGCATGCCGCCCGAGTAGGTGCGCGCGAGGCGGTCCGCGGCGCCGGTCAGGTCGAAGGTCTGGAGCAGCTCGCCCGCGCGCTCGCGCGAGGTCGCCCTGCCCAGGTGGTAGAGGCGGCCCACCATCTCCAGGTTCTCGAAGCCGGTCAGGTTCTCGTCCACGGCGGCGTACTGGCCGGCGAGCCCGATCCGCGAGCGCAGCCTGGCGGCGTCGCCGACGACATCGAGGCCGGCGACCCGGGCGCGGCCGGCGTCCGGCCGGAGCAGCGCGGTCAGGATCCTCACCGCCGTCGTCTTGCCCGCGCCGTTGGGCCCGAGCAGTCCGAGCACGGTGCCCTGCTCGACGCTGAGGTCGATCCCCCGCAGCGCCTCGACCTTGCCGAAGCTGCGCCTCAGCCCCTCGGCCTCGATTGCCGGTTCGGAAGCCATCGCCCCAAAACTAGATCAGCGGCGTGGTCCCGGCGGCGCGCAGCGCCAGGAAGGTGATGACCAGGCAGGAGACGGCCATGATTCCCATCTCGCGGCGGACGATCGCGAGCGCCACCCGGCGCTGGCGCTCCTCGGGCAGCGCCTTGAAGTCGAGCGCCCCCAGCTCCTGCTGCGCGGCGCCGGCGCGGACGAGCTCGGCGAGGAAGGAGACGAGCAGCGGCAGCGCCCCGTAGAGGTAGTGCAGGTCCTCGGCGATGCTGCCGGTGAAGACGAGGATGAGGCCGATCATCGCCTGCAGCACGACCGTCACCTGGGCCACCCGCAGCGCGTACCAGAAGCCCACCGTGGGGTCGGCGCGCAACCAGGCCACGCCGCCCCAGATCCCGGCGACGAGGTTGGCGGCGATCAGCGCCACCCCGACGGCGATGTGGACCGCGGTCACGCCGGGGAGGTTAGGACGCGGGGCACGCGGGGATTTCCGCCTCTCTGTGTCGGATCTTTTCCTTTCTGATGCGGAAAGCCACTATGCAACAGGTTGATACAAGGTGAGTGGTATAACGCCTACCGCCGTGCTGGAGAGCTACCTCCCCGTCCTCGTCTTCGCCGCCATCGGAATGCTGGTCGGAGGCGTCTTCGTACTGCTGAATGCGGTGATCGGGGCGCGGCGGCCGAACCCCGTCAAGGGTCAGCCCTATGAGTGTGGGCTGCCCTCGCACGTGACCCGCAGCTTCCGCTTCGGAATCAGCTTCTACATGGTCGCGATGCTGTTTATCCTCTTCGACATCGAGGTCGTCTTCCTCTATCCGGTCGGCGCCATCCTGCAGTCGGCCGACAGCGTCTTCGTCCTCGTCGAGATCATCATTTTCGTGGCGCTGCTGCTGGTCGGCCTCATCTTCGTCTGGCGCCGGGGAGCGCTGGATTGGAGATAGAGCGGCGCCAGCTCCGGGTGCCAGCGGCGACAGAGCAGCCACGAACGCCCGAGGAGTTCCGAGCGAAGCAGCTGCGCGCCCGCGAGATGCTGCGCGGCGACCTCGAGGCCCGCGACCTCGAGGAGTTCGTCGAGCGCAGCGTCTTCACGACCACGCTCGAGAAGGGCCTGAACGTCGCCCGGGCCAACTCGATCTTCCCCGCCACCTTCGGGCTCGCCTGCTGCGCGATCGAGATGATGTCGATCGTCAGCGCCCGCACCGACCTGGCCCGCTTCGGGGCCGAGGCGCTGAGGGCCTCGCCCCGGCAGGCGGACCTGCTGATCCTCTCGGGCCGGGTCTCGATCAAGATGGCGCCGGTCGTCCGCCGCCTGTATGACCAGATGCTGGAGCCCAAGTGGGTGATCTCGATGGGGGCCTGCTCCTCCTCGGGAGGGATGTTCGCCAACTACGCCGTCGTCCAAGGCGCCGACCGCTTCATGCCGGTGGACATCCACGTGCCGGGTTGCCCGCCCCGCCCCGAGGCCCTGATGTACGGATTCAACAAGCTCCAGCACAAGATCAAGGGGGACCCCGACCTGGGCTGGCGCCGCCGCTACAACGCGATCGGCACCGAGGAATGGGCGCGCTTCGAGCTCGGCGCCCCCAGCGGCGAGGCGCTCGAGTCCGCCGCCCGGATCGCCGAGCTGGAGCCAGTCGGCCCCGAGCCGGAGGAGGCCGCGCAAGCGGCCCCCGGACGAGAAGCGGAGGAGGCCGCGCAAGATGCCTGACGCCCCCGGCCTGGAGCTGATCGCCCAGAGGATCAATGAAGAGGTCCCCGGCGCCGTGACCGAGACCGCGCACGACCACGGCCGTGCGACCCTGGTCGTCGACCCCGAGAAGGTGCTCGGCGCCCTCGGTTGGCTGCGCGAAACCGATGGGCAGCGCTACACCTTCCTCTCCAGCCTCCACGCCGCCGACTACCTGCCGGCGGTCCCCCGCTTCGCGGTCCACTACGAGCTGCTCAACCGCGACCGCGTCGAGCGCGTCCACGTCAAGGCCCTGCTCCCGGATCCGGGCGCGGGGAACGGCAACGGTGATTCGGCGCTCCCCGAGATCGACTCCTGCGTCGAGATGTTCCCGACGGCCGACTTCCAGGAGCGCGAGGTCTACGACATGTTCGGGATCGTCTTCCGGGGCCACCCCGACATGCGCCGCATCCTGATGCCCGAGGACTACGTCGGCTGGCCCCAGCGCCGCGACTTCCCCGTCGGCGGCGAGCCCGTGATCTTCACCCACAACGAGCCCGAGCTGCCGCACTGGTACGAGTGAGGCGGGGACCGAGATGACACCGGACGGGACCCTGAACCGGGCGGCGCCGACCCAGAGCGGGGTGCAGCCCGAGATCGAGGATCCCTCGCTCGGTCTGGTGCGCCAGGCCGAGACCGAGGTCCGCCCGCCCGACGTCGACCTCGACCTGGAGCCCGAGCAGGAGCTGCTGACGATCAACATGGGCCCGCACCATCCCGCCACCCACGGCGTGCTGCGGCTGATCGTGACCCTGCAGGGCGAGCAGGTGATCGACCTGAAGCCGGTGATCGGCTACGTCCACACCGGGATCGAGAAGTCGTGCGAGCAGCACAGCTACTGGAAGGTGATCCCGTTCGTCGAGCGGATGGACTACCTCGGCTACTTCTTCAACATGGAGGCCTACTGCGGCTGCGTCGAGAGCCTGCTGGCGCTGGAGATCCCGCCGCGCGCGAAGTGGCTGCGGACGCTGCACATGGAGCTGAACCGGATCCACTCCCACCTGGTCTGGCTCGGAACCTCCGCGCTCGACCTGGGCGCGATCTCGATGTTCTGGTACTGCTTCCGCGAGCGCGACCGGATCCTCGACCTGTTCGAGATGTCCGCGGGCCAGCGCATGCACACTCGCTACTTCCAGGTCGGAGGCGTATTCGAGGACATCCCGGTCGGCTTCGAGCAGAAGGTGAAGGAGTTCTGCGCCGAGATGCCCGATCGCATCAGCCAGTACGAGGCGCTGCTCGACCAGAACGAGATCTTCCTGCGCCGGACCAAGGGCATCGGGATCGTCCCGCGCGAGCGGCTGCTGGAGCTGGGGGTGACGGGTCCGCTGCTGCGCGCCGCCGGCGAGCCCTGGGACCTGCGCAAGGCGACCGACTATCTGGCCTATCCCGAGCTGGACTTCAATATCCCCGTCGGCACGGTCGGGGACGGGTATGACCGCTACCGCTGCCGCGTCGCCGAGATGCGGGAGTCGGTGAGGATGATCGAGCAGTGCATCGACGGGCTGCCGGAGGGGCCGTGGATCGCCGACGACCGCAAGATCGTGCTGCCGCCCCGCGACGAGCTCTCGACCTCGATGGAGGCGCTGATCCACCACTTCAAGCTGGTCACCGAGGGCTTCCGCGTGCCGCCGGGCGAGCTCTACCACTCGATCGAGGGCCCGCGCGGGGAGCTCGGCTGCTTCATCGTCGCCGACGGCTCCGCCAAGCCCGGCAGGGTCCACTTCCGCGACTCCAGCTTCGTCAACCTGCAGGCCTTCCGCGAGATGTCGGTGGGCGGCTACGTCGCCGACCTGATCCAGAACCTGGCGATGCTGGACCCGATCCTGGGGGGGATCGACCGATGATGGGTCCGCACGTGGGGAGTGATTGAGGGTGAGCCCGCTGCTGCCGAAGGGCGATCGTCCCTGGCAGGACGACCCCGGCCACATCCACGACGCGCCCGAGCCCTCCGACGAGGCGCTGAAGGAGGCCGAGTTCGCCCCCGGCGACCAGGAGGAGCTGGGCGTTCAGGTGCCGCCGCTGGACTCGATCACGGCGCTCCAGGCGATCGACGAGTCGCGCGAGCCGCACGGCGAGCCGGCGCCGGTGCCCGACCTCTCCGAGGTCAAGGTGCCGCGGCCGCTCGCGAGCGAGATCCGCCGCGCGATGAAGCGCTACCCGCAGAAGCGCTCGGCCTCGATTCCGGCGCTGTGGGCCGTGCAGCGACGCTACGGCTGGTGCAGCCCGGAGGGGATCGAGCAGGCCGCCGCGGTGATGGGCGTCACCCCGGCCTACCTGCAGTCGGTCGCCACCTTCTACGACCTCTTCCACACCGAGCCGACCGGCCGGCACGAGGTGCTCGTCTGCACCAACATCAGCTGCTGGCTGCGCGGCGCCGATGACCTGCTGGCCGACTTCATGGACGCCGCCGGCACCGACCACCCCGGCGAGACCAGCGAGGACGGCGAGGTGATGGTCAGGGGCTTCGAGTGCCTCGGCGCCTGCGACATCGCGCCGATGGCCTCGATCGACGAGCGCTACTACGGCCCGCTCACCGAAGGCGACGCCGAGGCCGCGCTCGAGCAGATGCGAGCCGGCAAGGAGGTGCTGCGGGAGAAGCGCCTGGCCGACCGCGGCGCCGCCGGAGGCAGCGGCCCCCGGGTCGGAACCGATCCGCGCGTGACAAGGCACGAGCTGAACAAGGTGACCGCCAAGCGCAAGGCCAAGGCCAAGGCCAAGCCGTCCCCGGACGCGAAGCGGAAGAAGCGGCGCTAGATGGCGGCGGCGGCCGAGACCCGGATGCTGTTCCGCAACATCGACGAGCCCAGGCTCGCCTCGATCCGCACCTACAAGCGGCTCGGCGGCTACAGGGCGGTGCAGAAGGCGTTCAAGGAGATGGCGCCCGAGCAGGTCCTGAAGGAACTGGATGATTCCGGGCTGCGCGGCCGCGGCGGCGCCGGCTTCTCGATGGGCAAGAAGGCGAGCTTCCTGCCCCGCGGGGACATGGACAAGTACCTGTGCTGCAACGCCGACGAGTCCGAGCCGGGCGCCTTCAAGGACCGCGAGCTGATGCAGAAGAACCCCCACCAGCTGATCGAGGGGATCATCATCGCCGCGCGCGCGGCGGGCGCCAACCGCTGCTTCATCTTCATCCGCGGCGAGTACGACCTGCAGGGCGACATCCTCGACAAGGCCGTCGAGGAGGCCTACGACGCGGGCCTGCTCGGCTCCGACGTGCTCGGCAGCGGCGAGCAGGTGGAGCTGGTCGTCCACCGCGGCGCGGGCGCCTACATCTGCGGCGAGGAGACGGCGCTGCTCGACTCGCTCGAGGGCAAGCGGGGGAACCCGCGCCTGAAGCCCCCCTTCCCCGCCGTCCAGGGCCTCTACGGCGGGCCGACGCTGATCAACAACGTCGAGACGCTCTCCAACGTGCCCCACATCATCAGCTCGGGCGCCGAGTGGTTCAAGAGCTTCGGCACCGAGGAGTCGCCCGGGACCAAGGTCGTCTCGGTCTCCGGGGACGTCCGCAGGCCGGGCAACTACGAGGTCGAGCTTGGGATCCAGACGCGCAAGCTGATCAACGGGCTCGCCGGCGGCACCGTGGGGCGCCGCAAGGTCAAGTGCTTCTTCCCCGGCGGCTCGTCCTCGCCGGTGCTGACCGGCGAGGAGGGGCTCGACCTGCCCTACAGCTTCGAGGCGATGGCCGAGGCGGGCTCGATGCTGGGCTCGGGCTCGATCATCGTCTGCGACGAGCGCACCTCGATCGTGCAGCTCGCCCTGAGGACGGCGAGGTTCTACCACCACGAGTCCTGCGGCAAGTGCACCCCCTGCCGCGAGGGCACCAACTGGACCGTGAAGATGCTGGAGCGGATGGTCCGCGGCGAGGCGACGCCGATCGACCTCGACACCGTCGCCTCGGTGCAGACGAACATCATCGGCCACTGCCTCTGCGTCCTGGGCGACTCGATGGCGGCCCCGGTCGGCTCGATGGTGGAGAAGTTCCGGCCGGAGTTCGAGCAGGCGCTGGAGCGGGGCGTGCCCTCGCTGAACGACCGCGGCGGAGCGGGGCGCGGGGCCCAGCGCAAGGGCCGGGAGGCGCGCGAAGAGGCCGGCCACCTGTCGATGGCGGGCGGCCGATGAGCCAGCCGATCCGCAACGCCGTGACCCTGGTGGTGGACGGCCGCGAGGTCGTCGCACCCGAGGGAACGATGGTGGTCGACGCCGCGAAGATGGGCGACATCGAGATCCCGGTCTTCTGCTACGAGCCGAAGCTGGGCGACCCCGTCGGCGCCTGCCGCATGTGCCTGGTCGAGATCGAGGGCATCCCGAAGCTGCAGACGGCCTGCTCGACCCCCGTCCGCGACGGCATGGTCGTCTACACGCAGACCGACCAGGTCAAGCAGGCCCAGAACGCGGTCGTCGAGTTCCTGCTCGTCAACCACCCCCTGGACTGCCCGGTCTGCGACAAGGGGGGCGAGTGCCCGCTGCAGGACATCGCGATGGGCTGGGGCCCGGGCAAGAGCCGCATGACCGACCCCAAGCGCCACTTCCAGAAGCCGCTCGAGCTCTCGCCCCTGGTCGCGATCGACCGCGAGCGCTGCATCCTCTGCTACCGCTGCGTGCGCTTCAGCCAGGAGGTGGCCGAGGACGAACAGCTGCAGCTGCACGAGCGCGGCGACCGCAGCTTCGTCGGCACCTTCGACGACCGCCCCTACATCGCCCCCTTCCACGGCAACATCATCGAGCTCTGCCCGGTGGGCGCGCTGACGACCTACACCTACCGCTTCCGCGCCCGCCCCTGGGACATCGAGCAGGCCGGCTCGGTCTGCACGCTCTGCCCCTCGCAGTGCAACGTCGCCTTCACCGTCCGCGACGAGCGCGTGATGCGGGTGCTGGCGCGCGACAACCACGCCGTGGACGACGGCTGGCTCTGCGACAAGGGGCGCTTCGGCTTCCAGATGTTCGCCTCGGAGGAGCGCATCACCGAGCCGATGATGCGCGGCGGCGGCGGCGAGCTCAGCCCGGTCAGCTGGGAGCAGGCGATCGAGGCCGCCGCCGCCGGACTGCGCAGGGCCGGCGCGAGCGCCGCTGCGCTGGCGGGCGGCGGCACCGGCAACGAGGAGGGCTACCTGGCGCAGCGCATCATGCGCGAGGCGCTCGGGTCGCCGAACATCGACTGCTCGCCCAACTCCCCCGACCCGGCGCTGCTGGCCGAGCTGGCGCGGCCCGAGCTGGGGGCCAAGGTCGCCGACCTCGACTACGCCGGGGCGATCCTGGTGCTGGGGACCGACCCGCTGCACGAGATGCCGATCCTCGACCTGCGCATCCGCAAGGCCGCCCGCCGCGGCGGCGCCAGGCTGCTGGTCGCGACCGAGCGGCCGAACGCGCTCGACGGGGGCGCCGTCGTCGACCCGGTGCGCTTCGCGCCGGGCGAGTCGGCCGCGTTCATCAGCGCGCTCGCCGGGGCCCTGGGCGCGCCCGGCTACGAGGACGGCGGCTCCTACGCGAAGCAGGCGGCCGAGATCGCCGCCGCGCTGAGCTCGGTTCCGGACCCGGTGATCGTCTGGGGCGAGCGCCTCTGGCGCGACCAGGGCGCCGCCAGGGCCCTTCACGACCTGGCACGCGCCCTGGAGATGCACCAGCGCATCGGCACAGGCCTGCTCGAGGTGCCCGAGGGCGCCAACACCCGCGGCCTGCGCGAGGCGGGGATGCTGCCCGCCGGCGGCCCCGGCCTCGGCCCCGTGGCGGCGGGCAGGGACGCCGCCGCGATCAGGGACGGGCTCGCCGGTGGCGAGGTCGGGGCGCTTCTGCTCCTGGGAGCCGACCCCGTGCGCGAGTACCCCGGCGGCGGAGCCTGGAAGCAGGCGCTCTCCTCCTCCTTCGTCGTCTCCTTCGCCCTCACCGAGGACGAGTCGACGGCCCACGCCAACGTCGTCTTCCCGGCCGAGTCCCACGCCGAGAAGGAGGGCACCGTCACCCACCCCGACGGCCGCATCCAGCGGGTGCGCCCGAACGTCCCGCATCCCCGCGACGTGCGCCCGACCTGGTGGGCGCTGACCGAGATCTCGCGCGCGCTCGGCAACCCACTCACCTTCGGAACCGCCGAGGACGTCTTCGCGGCCCTTTGCGCGGAGGTTCCTTTCTACGGAGAGACCGCCTACGAGGAGATCGGCGGCCAGGGTCTTCGGTGGCAGGAACGCGACCCCGGGGAGTCCTGGGTGCCTGGGCGGGGTGGCGGGGGGCCCGGGGCGGCCGCCTACGGTGCTGATTCGGCCGCCACACGCCCGCCCTCCGAGAGCGGCTCGGGGCCTGCATACGCACCTACGGCGGCCACCCCGGGCCCCAGGTCAGAAAGCGAGGAAGCACGGGGCTCGGGCCTGGCCCTCGGCAGCTACCGCGATCTGTGGGCGAGCGAGGTGACTCGAAGGAATCCTTCGCTGCGGTTCCTGATGCCGACGCAGCGGTTGGAGCTGGCGGCGAAGGACGCCAAGGAGCTTGGGCTCGAGGACGGAGATCCCGTCACGGTGAGCGCAGGCGGAGTGAGCGTCGAGGCTCGGGTGTCGGTCAAGGAGCGGATGAGGCCGGGGGCTGCGTTCCTGATCGAGGGCACCGAGTCCGACAACGGCAACGTGCTGGCGACCGGATCGCCGCAGCGGATCTCGGTCGAGAAGCGGGCCGAGCCCGAGTCGAACGGCTCGGGCAACGGAAACGGGCGGGTCAAGATCGTGGAGACCCCGATGCCCGCCGAGGGGGCCGTCTGATGCTTCTCGCCGAGGTCGGGTTCGCCGAGGCGACCTGGGTGTTGATCGTGAAGTCGGTGCTGATCTTCCTGCTGGTGTTCATGATCGTGCCGGTTCTGACGGTGACCGAGCGCAAGCTGATCGGCCGCTTCCAGAACCGCCACGGGCCCAACCGGGTGGGACCCGTGGGACTGCTGCAGCCGCTCGCCGACATCGTCAAGCTCGCCGGCAAGGAGATGTTCCGGCCGACCGGGGCCGTGCCCCTGCTGTTCGCGATCGCGCCCGCGCTGATCATCTTCAGCGGCATCCTCACCCTCGCGATCATCCCCTTCGGCAATGTCGTCGACGGCGTCGGCCTCTACGGCATCGACGTCTCGATCGGCGTCCTCTATTTCTTCGCATTCGGCTCGCTCAGCTTCTACGGGCTGCTGCTGGCGGGCTGGTCCTCGGGCTCCAAGTACAGCTTCCTCGGCTCGATGCGCTCGGCCGCCCAGCTGATCAGCTACGAGATCTCGATGGGCCTGGCGCTGCTCGGCGCGGTGATGATGGCCGGGTCGCTGTCGCTGACCGCGATCGTCGAGGCCCAGGACGAGGTCTGGTACATCGTCCCGCAGATCGTCGGCTTCCTGATCTTCATGCTCGCCGGCTTCGCCGAGACCAACCGCGCTCCCTTCGACCTGCCCGAGGCCGACGCCGAGCTGGTGCAGGGCTACCAGACCGAGTACGGCGGCATGCGCTTCGGGTCATTCCTGCTGGCCGAGTACCTCGAGATGTTCGTCGTCTGCGCGATCGCGACGACCTTCTTCCTCGGCGGCTGGACGGGCCCCGGGCCCGACTGGCTCAGCCCCGTCTGGCTGATCCTGAAGACGCTGGCGCTGATCTTCGTCTTCATCTGGGTGCGGGCCACCCTGCCGCGCCTGCGCTACGACCAGCTGATGTCGCTGGGCTGGAAGATCCTGCTGCCGCTCGCGACCCTGAACGTGCTCGTCACCGCGATCCTGGTCACCGTCCTGTGAACGCCGAGCTGAACACCGACGGGATCGAGCGGGTGAACCGCGAGTTCCCCTACCTGAACGAGGGCGACGTGATCTCGGTCCAGCGCGGGCCCGAGCCGGGCGGCGTCGGGGGCGTCGCCCGCACCTTCGGCGCCACGCTGAAGGGCCTGCGCACGACCTTCGCCCGCATCGTCGAGGGCCCGGTCACGATCCAGTACCCCGAGGAGAAGACCCCCGTCTTCCCCCGCTTTCGCGGGCGCCACAAGCTCCACCGCTTCGATCACGATGGGTCAGGAACGGGTGGGCTGGAGAAGTGCGTCGGCTGCAGCCTCTGCGCCGCGGCCTGCCCCTCGGACTGCATCCGCGTGGTAGCCGCCGAGAATGACCCCGCGAACCGTGTCAGCGCCGGCGAGCGCTTCGCCGAGGTCTACGAGATCAACCTCAGCCGCTGCATCTTCTGCGGCTACTGCGAGGTCGCCTGCCCCTTCGACGCGATCACGATGGGCCACGACTACGAGATGGCCGACTACAACCGCTCGGACCTGATCTTCACCAAGGAGATGCTGCTGGCCGAGCCGGTCGAGCGCACCCCGCTTCGCAGGGAGGGCGAGTGAAGGAGATCTGCTTCTTCGCGGGCGCGATCGGCTGCCTCGGGGGCGCCATCGCGGTGATCGGGCTCCGCAACCCCTTCTACAGCGTGCTGGCGCTGATTGTCCACCTGATCTCGCTCGCCGGGCTGTTCCTGCTGCTCCGGGCCGAGTTCCTGGCCGCGGCGCAGATCGTCGTCTACGCCGGCGCCGTGATGGTGCTCTACGTCTTCGTCGCCGCCTACGTCGGCAACGTCGAGGAATCGCTCTGGGAGCCGATCCCCGGCCAGCGCTGGCTGGCGCCCGTGCTTGGGCTGGCCCTGTTCGTGGAGCTCTCGATCGCGATCATCGGCTCGGGCCTGAAGTCGCTCGACACCGAGGGGCCGACCGTCGAGCTCGGCTTCGGCTCGCCCGAGGCGATTGGCCGGCTGCTGCTCGAGCGCTTCCTGATCGCCTTCGAGGCCGCATCGCTGCTGCTGCTGATCGCCGCCGTCGGCGCCGTCGTGCTGGCCGCCCGGCGGCGCGAGGAGGCCACGTCCTAGTGGACATGTCCTGGTACCTGGTGCTGTCGGCGCTGCTGTTCGCGACAGGGGCGGTGGGGGTGCTGATCCGGCGCAGCCCGCTGGTGATCCTGCTCTGCCTGGAGCTGATGCTGAACGCCGGAAACCTGGCCCTGATCACCTTCTCGCGCACTCTCGGCGACGAGGAAGGGCAGGTGTTCGCGCTGATCGTGATGGTGATCGCGGCCTGCGAGGTCGTGATCGGCCTCGGCATCATCGTCGCCGCCTACCGGCGCCGGATCCCGCTGAACGTCGACGAGCTGCGGGCGCTGCGGGGCTGAGGCGGAGATGGACGCGACCACCTACGGCTGGCTGATCCTGGCGTTCCCGCTGGCGGGGAGCATGATCATCGCCTTCGGCTGGAAGCTGCTGCCCGGCCGCGCGGCGGGCTGGATCGGCACGGCGGCGATCGGCCTCTCCTTCCTGGTGACGCTCGGAGCCCTCTTCCAGATCCTCGGCCTGCCGGCCGAGGAGCGTCAACTGACCGACTCGCTCTACGACTACGCCAGCGCCGGCGGCCTCGACATCCAGATGAACATCCTCGTCGACCCGCTGTCGGTGTTCATGTGTCTGGTGGTGAGCGGGATCTCGACCATGATCCACCTCTACTCGATCAGTTACGTGACCAGCGATCGGGGCTTCAACCGCTTCTTCAGCTACCTCAATTTCTTCGTCTTCTCGATGCTGCTACTCGTGCTGGCGGGCAACATCGTGCTGCTGATCGTCGGCTGGGCCTTCGTCGGCTTCGCCTCCTACGCGCTGATCAGCTTCTGGTACCGGCGCACGACCGCGACCGAGGCGGGGATGAAGGCCTTCGTGATCAACGTCGTCGGGGACATCGGCCTGGTGCTGGCCGCGCTGTTCATCTTCCGCGAACTGGGGACCTTCGACCTGCTCGCGATCTTCGAGCAGGCGCCGGAGCAGTTCTCGACCAACGAGGGCGTTGTCGTGCTGATCGGGATCCTGCTGCTGGTCGGTGCCTTCGCCAAGTCCGCCCAGGTCCCGTTCCACACCTGGCTCCCGGACGCGATGGAGGGCCCCACCCCCGTGTCGGCGCTGATCCACGCCGCGACCATGGTCACTGCCGGCGTCTACCTGATCGGGCGCTTTTACCCGATCTTCGAGATCGCGCTGACCGCCGCCGACATCGCCGCGATCGTCGGCTTGGTGACGCTGCTGATCGCGGCCACGATCGCGCTCGTGGTCACCGACAATAAAAGGATCATCGCCTACTCGACCATGAGCCAGATCGGCTACATGATCATGGGCGTCGGCATAGGCGCCTACTCCGCGGCCTTCTTCCACCTGATGACCCACGCCTTCTTCAAGGCGCTGCTGTTCATGACCGCCGGCTCGGTGATCGGGGCGATGGCCAACCGCCAGAACATCGACCTGATGGGCGGGTTCAGGCGCTCGCTGCCGTTCACATCGGCGCTGCTGATCATCGGCTGCCTGGCGCTCGCGGCCTTCCCCGGCACCTCGGGCTTCTTCTCCAAGGACGCGATTCTCGCCTTCGCCGAGTATCGCGGCGGCGCCTACTGGGTGTTCGCGATCGGGGGCTACATCGGCGCGCTGATGACCGCGATCTACGCCTTCCGGATCGGCTTCCGCATCGTCGCCGGCCCGCCGTGCGAGGTGGCCAGGGACCTCGAGCAGGGCGTCCACCACCACGTGGAGCCCCAGAACCCGGCGACCGGCGAGGCCGAGGACACCGACGTCGGCTTCCCCGGCGAGAAGCACAACATCGCCGAGGACAACTGGCCGATGAAGATCGCGATGTCGGTGCTGGGCATCGGCGCACTCTTCAGCGGCTACATCCAGGTGCCCGGCGTGACCGACGTCCTGCACACCTTCCTCGAGGGCTCCTTCGAGGACTCGAAGCTCTACTTCGAGCAGCCCACCGACGCGGCCGAGTGGCGCGGGCTCGCGACCGGCGCCTTGATCTCGCTGACCGGGATCGCGATCGCCCACCACTTCTTCCTGCGCAATCGCGCTGCCGCAGCGAGGCTGCAGGCTCGCCTGCCCGGCCTGCACACCTTCCTCGCCAACAAGTGGTACTTCGACGAGGCGATCGACCTGCTGATCGTGCGGCCGACGCTGGCCTTCGGGCGCTGGTGCGACTCGACCTTCGAGCGCTACGTGGTCGAGGGCCTTGTCAGCGGCGCCCAGGGCGTCGCCAAGGGCGGCAACTCCGCGGTGAGGACGGCGCAGTCCGGCTACCTGCGCTCCTACGCGCTGCTGCTGTTCGTGGGCTTCGCGGGCCTCGGCCTCTACTTCCTGATCGCGGGGTCCTGATGGGCACGAGCTCATGATCCAGGTGATGCTGTGGCTGCCGCTCGCCGCCGCGCTGCTGGCGTGCCTGGCGCCGCGCCGCGCCGCCGGCTGGGTGGCCGCGCTCGGCGCCGCCGGCACGCTCGGCCTCGCGATCGCGCTGCTAGCCGGCTTCGACTCCGCCTCGGCCGGGATCCAGCACGCCGTGGACGAGGCCTGGATCCCGGACCTGGGCGTGCGTTACTCGCTCGGGGTGGACGGGATCTCGATCTTCCTGGTGCTGCTGACCTCGGTCGCCTGGTTCGCCGCCACCACCTGGTCCGCGATCCGGATGCCCGAGCGCCCTAAGACCTACTTCCTGATGCTGGGGATCGCCCAGACGGCGACGCTCGGGGCCTTCATTTCCCAGGACCTGCTGCTGTTCGTCCTCTTCTTCGACCTGATGCTGATTCCGTTCTACTTCCTGTTCGGCAGCTGGGGGTCCGACCACCCCGGGCGCGAGGGCGAGGGCGCGATCAGGCGCTCGCCGGCGACGATCAAGATGGTCGTCTACACGCTGGTCGGCTCGCTGCTGATGCTCGCCGGAGCGATCGCGACCGGCGTCATCGCCGGCGACGGCACCCCGGTCTTCTCGATGGCCGAGCTGCGCGCGGACCCCCTCGGCGAGGACAGCCAGCGCTGGATCTTCTGGTTCTTCGCGGCGGCCTTCCTGGTCAAGATGCCGGCCTTCCTGGTGCACGGTTGGATGCCGGACGCCTACCGGGTGGCCCCGCTGGCGGTGCTGGCCGTGTTCGCCGCGGTGCTCTCCAAGGTCGCCGCCTACGGCTTCCTGCGCGTGGTGCTGCCGATCTTCCCCGACGCCACGATCCAGTTCCAAGAGGTGATCCTGGTGGTCGCCCTCGCCTCGATCCTCTACGGCTCGGTGATGGCCTTCACCCAGACGAGCGCCCGGCTCGTCGCCGGCTACTCCTCGGTCGCCCAGCTCGGCTTCATCACCCTCGGCATCTTCGCCCTGCGGCCCGACGGCGCCGACGGCGCGGTGCTGCAGATGGTCAACCACGGGCTCGTGATCGTGCCGCTGATGCTGATCATGGTGATCCTCGCCGAGCGCACCGGCGGCGACGACATCACCCGCATGGGCGGCCTCGCGCTGCGCGCCCCAGTGCTGGCGGCGCTGTTCCTGGTGGTGACGATGGCGCTGCTGGCGATCCCCGGTTCGGCCAACTTCATCGGCGAGTTCTACATCCTGAACGGCGTCTTCCAGGAGAAGATCGTGTTCGCCCTGATCGCCTCGATCGCGATGGCGATGGCCGCCTACTACGCGCTGCGCCTGTTCCAGCACGCGATGCACAACCGCAAGCGCGACGACGTCGAGTCGAAGGAGATCGGTTGGCGTGAGGGCGCGATCGTCGGCGCCCTGGTCGCCTGCATCGTCGGCCTGGCGCTGTACCCGGGCATCGTGCTCGAGCGCAGCGACGAGTCGGTCAAGGACACCGTCAGCGCCGTCCAGGAGCCCTCCGATGAGGTGGCCGCGAGGCGCTGATGGACTTCCAGGCCCCCACGATCGACTACGCCGGGCTCTCGCCCGTGATCGCGCTGACGGCGGGGCTCTGCATCGTGCTGCTGGTCGGCCTCTTCCGCACCGCGCCGGGCTTCATGCCGGCGCTGACGCTGAGCGTGCTCGCGATCACCGCCGGCCTCTGCATCTGGCAGTGGGGCGAGAACGAGAGCCTCGTGGAGGGCGCGCTTCAGCTCGACGAGCTCGGCTTGGCCGCCGCCCTGATCGCGATCTTCGCGGCCGCGGTGGCGACGATCCTCTCGATCCGCGAGCCCTCGGCGCAGGACGCCGGGCAGGGCGCCTTCGGCGCGCTGCTGCTGGGCTCGGTGCTGGGGATGGTGATCCTGGCCCAGGCGCAGAACCTGCTGAGCTTCTTCATCGGGCTCGAGCTGCTCTCGATCCCGCTGTACGTGCTGTGCGCGTCGGCGATCCGCCGCGAGCGCTCGCTCGAGTCGGGGCTGAAGTACCTGGTGATCGGCTCGGTTGGTTCGGCGACCCTCCTCTACGGGTTCGCCCTCCTCTACGGCGCGACGGGCTCGACCGAGTTCGGCGCGATCGCGCAGGCGCTCGGCTCCGGTGGCCTCGCCGACGACAGCCTGGTGCTGATCGGGACGGCGATGATCTGCGTCGGCCTCGCCTTCAAGCTCTCGCTGGCGCCGTTCCACCAGTGGACACCCGACGTCTATCAGGGCGCCCCGACGCCGGTCACCGCCTTCATGGCCGTCGCGACCAAGGCCGCCGCGTTCGTGGCGCTGGTGCGCCTGTTCCAGGTCGCGCTAGGGCCGGTCGCCGACGACTGGAACACGGCGCTGGCCGCGATCGCGGTGATCTCGATCGCCGTCGGCAACGTCGGCGCCCTCGGCCAGGACTCGGTCAAGCGCCTGCTCGGCTACTCGGGCGTCGCCCAGGCCGGCTACATGCTCGCCGGCGTCGTCGTCGCGACCCAGACGGGAGTCGAGGCGCTGGTCTTCTACCTCGCCGCCTACTGCCTGATGAACCTGGCGATCTTCGTCGCCGTCGTCGTGCGCGAGCGCGAGACCGACCGCGGCGACGACATCAGCGCTTTCGAGGGCATCGGCCGCAGCCGCCCCTGGATCGCCTGGCCGCTGACGATCGGCGTGCTGGCCCTGGCCGGGCTGCCCGGCACCTCGGGCTTCATCGCAAAGCTGTTCCTGATCGAGGCGACGGTCGAGGCCGACTACACCTGGCTCGGCGTCGCGATCGTGATCGGCACCATGGTCTCGCTCGCCTACTACCTGCGGATCCTCTCGGCCGTCTGGATCAAGGACGAGCCCGCACCCGCCCAGCCGCCGCTGCCCGCGATCGCGGGCGGAGGGCCGCTCGCCCGCCTGGACGGCCTCGAGGAGGGCAGCGCAGACGTCTCCTGCCCGAAGGGCTCCGCCGGCCCGCTGGGGGCGTACCGCTGCGCGCTCGTCGTCGGCGCCGGCGTCATCTGCGCCGCCGCCACCGTCGCCTTCGGGGTCTACCCTGACCCCCTCGTAGACTGGGCCACCACCGCGGCCGAGTCGCTGGCGCCGACGCTCTAGTGGCCCTTCTCGGAACGTTCGCCAGGAAATGACGCAGGCCAGGCGCCGCCAGGCAAGGAGGCAGGGAGTCCGAACAGCAGCGCTATTCGGACGACCGAGGACGCAGCATGGTGGTGATCTGGACCAGTCATCTCCGGTGAGACGTTTTGAGGAGGGCCACTAGCCGCAGTCCCCCTCTCGCATATCAGTGGGCTAACGCTGAACCGTTATCGGGCCGTGCGTCTGGGCAGCAGGCGAACGCCGATCGAGTCTTCGTAAAGGAAAGCCCAACGGGAAGCGAGAGGGGGGGCCGCAGTTCGTAAGCCCAACTACCTAGTATTGGCGAACTGCGTGCCTGGACGCACGTCCAGGGCCGTCCATCCGGCTAAAGCGGGTCTGCGCCGCACCGATGAGCCGGGAGAGCATGACAACGAGCCACGGAACCGACGCCCTCAGCCGATCCGGCCTCTGCCTGATCGCGGGGCTCGCGCTGCTCGCCGCCCTGGTGCTTCCGGCGGCCACCGACGCCAAGCCGCGTGGCAAGAAGGACGCCGGCGGGGTCTTCATCTCCTCCACCAGCTTCAGCATGACCAAGCCCGACGAGAAGCGGCGCAGCGCGGTCACCTGCCCGGGCGGCAAGACCGTGGTGCCGCTGGGCGGGGGGATGTCCACCTCGCCCGCGCCCGGCCCCGACGGCGAGGGCGTCTATCCGCACTCCTACGAGCGCCTCGGAGCCCAGCGCGGCTTCCACGTCACACCCGTCCTCTATGACCCCTCCCCGGGCCAGACCACCCCCCGCAGGGTGACGATGCAGGTCGTCTGCGGCCCGAAGTCATCGCACATCGTGCCCGTGCGGAACACCGTCTACGTGCAGCCCGGCGAGACCGAAACCGCGCGGGCGACCTGCCCGGGCGGACGCCGCCTCTTCGCCGGTGGCTTCCAGCGCACCAACTTCGTCACCCGCGGCGGCAACTTCGCGACCGGTTCCTTCGCGAGCTCGGACCGGTCCTGGACCGCCACCGGCAGCGCCTTCGGCTACTTCGGCGGCGAGCTGACCGCGATCGCCTACTGCCGCTCCGCGGGCGGCCCGCTGCTGACCGAGGTCAGCGCCGAGACCACCGTCTCCCAGGGCGAGTACGCCACGGCGACGACCCCGGCCTGCCCGGGCGGGCGGGTGATGATCGCCGGCGGCTTCAGCAGCTTCCCCGCGGACTCGACCCTGATGACGGACGGCCGCATCAATCCCGACGGCAGTTGGTCGGCCGCGGGCTACAACGAGTTCGGGCCGACGACCACGATCCGGGCCTTCGGCTATTGCCACAGCCCGAGCTTCCCCCGCGCCAAGAAGGGCGAGGCGAACCCCCACCGCTCGGCCAAGGCGCCCCCGGCGCTGAAGGAGGCAGAGAAGGCCGCGATGTCCGAGCGCGTCCAGAACGAGGGCTGCTACCCGCGCGCGCCGAAGCTCGCCAAGGGCATCCGCAAGCGCACCAAGCTTCGCACCGCCGTCGCTCACGACCACGGCGGCGTCGACCGCGCGGGCCGCGTCTACGTCCTACGCAAGGGCTCCTCCTGCAACGTCTCGCGCCTTGCGATGCGCAAGGGCCGTGACGTGTTCACGATCAACTCCGCAACCGGGATGGTCTCGGTCAAGTAGGTCTCGGCCGAGGCCCCGATGGCCTCCGCCCAACCCCTGCGGGAGGATGTGCCCGATGGGGGTCCTGCTCACAGTCGCCGCGATCGTCCTCGCCACAGCGGCGGGGATCGCCGCCGAGCTGCGCTGGCGCGACCGCGCCGGCGCGGCCGCGCGCACGAGCCTGACGGTCTCGCTCTACACGCTGGTGCCGTTCGTCGTCTTCTTCAACCTCGCGCGGCTGCAGCTCGACGTCGATGTCGGCGTCGGCATCCTGCTCGGCTACCTCGCCCTCGCGATCGCCTCGTTGCTCGCCTGGTGGGCGGGCCGGGCGATGCGTCTGTCGCGGTCCGCGCAGGGCGCACTGGTGATCAGCGTCCTGATCGCCAACACGGGCTACCTCGGCTACCCGCTCTGCGTGTCGCTGCTTGGCTTCGACTCGCTCGGGGAGGCGATCCCGTATGACCTGCTGGTCAGCGCCCCGGCGCTGCTGCTGGCGGGCTTCGCGGTCGGCGCCGCCTTCGGCGAGAAGGCGGGCGAGGGACCGCGGGAGCGGGTGATCGCCTTCGTCACGCGCAACCCGCCGCTGTACGCGGCGATCGCGGCGCTGCTCGCCCCCGACGCGCTCGCCCCCGACGCGCTCGTCGACGCCTCGCGCGTCGCTGTGGTGGCGCTGCTCCCGATCGGCTTCTTCGCGGTCGGCGCGATCCTGGCCGAGGAGGCGGAGGAAGGCTACCTCCGCATGGGCTCGCCGCTGGCACCGCCGGTCGCCCTCGCCATCGGCCTCCGCCTGCTGGTCGCCCCGGCGCTGCTCTACCTGTTGGCGCTGCCGCTGATCGACCTGCCGGACCCCTACCTGCTGCTGGCGGCGATGCCGTCCGGGATCAACTCGCTGCTCGTCGGGCATGTCTACGGGCTCGACCTGCGGCTGACCGCGCAGGCGGTCGCTTGGTCGACGACGATCGTGGTG
>Ga0194128_10002039_pt1 | contig 33699 bp, 49 predicted proteins | sample TA2KigCa65mmetaG_FD_148650 | JGI IMG/M metagenome (GOLD analysis project Ga0194128, IMG submission 148650) | Freshwater microbial communities from Lake Tanganyika, Tanzania - TA2015037 Kigoma Deep Cast 65m | ecosystem: Environmental > Aquatic > Freshwater > Lake | place: Tanzania: Lake...
CTGAGCCAGGGGCAGGGCCGCCTCAGGCCGCCAGCGGATCGGGGCTCCGCCCCATGGGTCCCGCTCCCACATCTGAGCCCCGCCATAGACCAGCCACACCTCCGCAGCCGGGTAGCTGGAGGGCAACACCACCAGATCCCCGGCATCGTCTCGGATGTGGCCCGGACCATCGGGCATAGCGCGACCGCCTGCCATGGCCATTTCCCGCTCCATGGAAGCCTGCGCAGCGGCGTGCTGGCGAAAGTGCGCTTGCCAGTCAGGGGGGAGGTCTGCAGGGATCGTCACGTCTGCCGCGTCCTGCTGGCATCTGCCACTCTGCCCCTGAAACCATTCCCAGGCGATCGCCCGGAGTTTCCCAAGGCCACCTCCCGAGACATTTCGTTTTCGCGGAACGCTTGAACAATCCACCAAGCGACACTCGGCCGGCTCAGCATTTCGTTGCGCCTCTCTTCAGTGCAATCAAGCGGCTTGCCGTCTTCATCGGTAACCCACAGGCTTTCAGAATCGCCAGGACGATTAGCCCAGCCTAGAAAAATATCACTTGCCAAACTTTTGCAGGCTTCTCTGAACGCCTTTGCCTGATGGTTTTCTTCGCTCAGCCTAACGGCCGCATCTACTCTCGCTTCCATTTCGCTTCTTTGGTCATCACTGTCAAGAGTGATAAATTTGCCAACAAAAGTAAATTCTTCCCCGTTAGAAGCGCCAGTCACTTTGAGAAACTGAGCTTCTGGCTTCTTGAAAGTAAATCCCATGATTGTGAAAGTGCGGGTGAGTTTAAGTAAGGCAGAAAATCAATCGCAGACGATGTTCAACTCATCAAGCGTCCCAACAGTGTGCAGGACTTGAACCTCAAAGGTTCGATATGACAAGTCATTTACGCCCTCCATAGCAGGGGTGTTCAGTACGATCTTCGGGAGGTTGATCGTGGTTCGTGCTCCTGCAGGGCCGTGAACGATTTGCATTGCCAATTCTTCGCGGCTTGCATATTTGAGCCAGTAGTCAAAATCAGCATAAGCTGTCCTTCGAACCGTGAAACTGGCTGTTACCACTCGGTTTGTAACTTCTGGCTTTTGAGCGCAGCCAGCATCATCACTGGTGATAACACTGTTGCCAAGCGCCATCGAAAACTTATTCAAGCAATGCGTAACGCCACCAATCGTTACAGTTGGGGTGTTAATACTGCTCACGACTTTAGGGTCGGTTTGCGCTGTGAATGTAGGCGCTGCAGGATAAGCGGCTTGAGTTGGCTTGCTGTAAAGCGAAGTAAACTCCCATCCGTAGTACGGGAAGGCTCCAGCAGCCAGCTCAATAGAAAATGTGCCGCGTGCGTCAGTTCCGTAGAACCTATCACCCCCTACCCATGCCAATAAATCTACAAAATCTCCGGCCGTGTCCAGAGAGGCAATTGTGTAAGTGACCTTTGCCGTAGGCGTTGTTGCGATGGTTTCTGCCATTCCGCAAGCACGAATCAGCGGGCTCAGTCCCGCGTCTGGTGTTCCTGCGGTCCCGCTTCCTGCCATGTAAGAATTGAACTTCCAGGCAAGACGCTGATTGTAGATTTGGCTGGGGCGACATTCTCCGGGCAAGAGATCATCTTGCATGATTACAACCTTTTCAGATTGCTCTTCGACACTCATGTCGTAGGAATAAATGCTATTGGCGCCAGTAGTGGGGAGCGCCAGGCCAGGGGTAGCGCCTCGGATGGCCATTAGCCACGAGCGGGCTTCAGCTCGGATCTTCGTCACTGGTGGGGTCCTCCGTGGGTTGAGCAGGGTTCAGTAGTCCCACAACGGTGGGATCCGCTGACGGTTGTTGCTGCATCATATCGCCGTCCCAAATCCATCCACCTACGTCGGGGATGGGATGATCTGGCCTGATGGGTTGATTCATGGGAATTGAGTGTAATCAGTTGAGGAAGTTGAGATGTAGACATAGAATAGCAGCCTCATGCGTGCTGCTGATCCTTCCTGAGCCAACTCACGGCCTGAGTATCTTACGCCTCCGACCATGGGCATTTGCTCAACAGTTGTATAGAATACATTTGTGATTGCCTGCCATTGCGGGTCTGAGATCTCATCGATGTTTTCAGATACTTTCAGAGTATAGAAGACGTCAACATGCAGGACAATGCCGTGCGTTGTGACGCCAATTCCATCAGACTCACCCGCAGGACGGCGAGGGTTAAAGCCCGGACTATCGGGTCCGCTTTCCGCCTCGCTTACGGCGATGACTGCTCCATCTGCTGTCTCGTTTTCTCCGACAGGCATGTATCGGCCCAGGTAGGCCGCCGAGACGCCGGGGATCGCAGCCAGCAGGGGGATCAGCGACTGCTTGAACTGAAGGGGGAGACTCGCGGTCATCAGCGGGGGGATTGCCGCTGGTAGACCAGCGCCAGCAGGGTAACGGCCACACCGCGCCACTCGCCAACGGCCTCACCCTGCAGGGGTCTGCAGGCAATACCTCCCGCGTGCGCGTGGCAGGAAGCCCATGCCGCCGTGGGAATCAGTGCAGCGATGATCATGCACGCAATGGCAAATAGGATTGAGTATAGGGTGATTTGACTATTCATGGCTTGTAAAGGTTTCTTGCCCTAAGATGCTCAACCAATTTGGTCATTTCGTTTGCATCTTTTTCTGCATAATCTTCAAGTGCTTGGATCCTTGCTTTCATTTCAGGGAGTTCTCTTAACTCTCTCTTGATGTCGCTTACATCGTTTCGCATCGTGATAGCAGCGCTGAATATCCCAACCAGCGCCAATGCCATCACTGCTCCAATCGCCTGCCCCAGAGCATTTGATCCAACGCTGCTCCATGTTGTTGGTGGTGTGACTCCATTGGAGGACGGCGACGGCAGTTGTTCAGTCATTGCCGCGCAAAATCGAAGCAACCTCACACCCACTGTAGCGGGGCTTTGCGCGGGTGCTGAAACGCGAACGACACTGGGAGCCGTGATCGTCATGGCTGCGTCATGACGTCCTCCAGCGCTGCTAGGAAGGCGGGGTCCATATTGCGCGTGGTGGCAGCAGCTAGAAACTCTTCGGCCAGCAATGCCCCGTTTTCGGGATCGAGTTCTGCCAGGCCTGCCAGAAGAGCTGATAGAAATGGCTGCCAATTTCCGTCCCTTCTCCAATCATCAAAACGCGAGACTTGCGCAATGGTTGAGAATGGGTTCAGTTCTCCCATTGCTACAAAGTATTCCTTAAAGCCGTTCGCGGTTTGCATGTCATTTGCTAGGCCATCCCAATCAGGCCCAGGGGGAGGGGGCGGCAGATATGCAGACAGGGCATTCTCTATTTCTGCATCAGTTGAGGTGAGGGGCAGGATCAAAGGCTCGCGGCTTGGATTGTCGTCATCTGTTATGAAGATGCCGTCTTGTTGATAACTGATCATGGCAAAGAAGCGATGCGGAACACTGGCAGCGCACCCCGGTTGCCAGATATAAGAGTGGTTGAGGCGCCTGTCATATTAGGCCATGAGCCATATACTGATGTTAGTCTTCGTGTAATCGCTACAGTGGTATGACCGGTCCAAAACGAAAGATTTTCTACGCTTGTCTCGTAAAAGGACGATGCATCAGTCTGAGACTGTGTAGTCAGTGCGATGTTTGAACTTCCGTATGCTACGGCGAACCAATAAAGGCGATAAGCTTCTAGGGTAGCGGTTGCGGGCGTTAGGCCCGTCGTTGCTTGGACTATTGTAGTTGATGCTGCCGACATATTGGCGGTATGTATTATAGGATTTCCAGTTATATCGCCTTGAGATGTAGATTCATAGATTGCCAATTGAAAGCTAGTCCCTGGTGATGAAGTTGTGACTCTTCCCGCCAGTCCGTCGATCACCATACTTCTTTGAACCCGAAATGGCATCATTTCTATGATGTTTGTAGCACCAGGAGTTGTGCCCTGGGCAGGGTTTGTTTGTGACCCACATGTCCAGCGCCCTGGCGCATACCCATCCACAATAGGAATGCTGCCCGTCGCCCCTGTTGCACTTAACTCCCCGCTATATATAGACAACCCGCTTCCAAGTGATAAGAACTCAAATCTGTTCGTTGCGTTATTCCAATACAGAAGTCTTGTTGCCCCTGGATTGATTGCGCTGATTTGCGAGCTTAAAGCTCCATCAACCTCCAGAATTTGTCCTAGATTTGAATTAACAGAAATATCGCCCTGCAACATTGCTGTTCCGGACCAGTCTGGGAACGCAATCACTTGCGGCTCTGTGAGCGCTGAAGCGTCGATAGTGAGCGAATTGCCGCCGACCCGCTGCAGGCCAAACCGGCCCGAGGTGTCCGCAAAAAGGCTGAACCCACTCGCCGGGGGTGCAGGAGCCGCGCCTGGCAGGAATGAAGCCAGGGTCAGACGCCCCGAGGCCTCGTCCACGGTCAGGCCCGACGCCCCAGCAAATGCTCCCGCAGACGATCGAAACTGAGTCTGGCCAGAGCTGCCGCCGGGGGATCCAGCCGCAGCCACTAGAAATCCGCCGGTCACGCTCAGGCCTGTCCCGAGGGGCAGGTGCTCCAGCCGGCTCGTGGAATTGTTCCAAAACACCAACCGATCTGCCGCAGGGTTCACGCCACCTATCGCCTGATTCGTGACGCTCAACACCTGCGACGCGCTTACCGCTGTTGTCACTGCTGCCAGGTGAGGCAGCGCCGCCACATGGCCGCTCAGGGCCGCCGCCGCCGCCCCAGCCGGCTCTGCACCGATCGCGCCAGGGGTCAGCGCATCCGCTCCGCCAGTTGCGTGGGTGCTGGCGTGGGCCGTGGGGGGACGCGCATTGCTCAGCCGGCTGTCATCCCCCGCCGCCACCGATCCGGCCGTGGTCCCAACGTTGCGAGTAGCGGAGTCCCCCAGCCCCAGCGTCCCGATCTGCGCGGTCACCTCTGCCTCGATCGCCGCTGCGTGAGCGGCTGGGTCCGCCAGATGAGTGCTGATTGCTGAACCAATCGCCCCTGCCGCCCGCGCTGCGATCTGATCGGGGGTCGTGCGGACCGTGGCCACCCGGTTAGCCGTGCCGGTGCCGGTGCCCGCGGCGCTGCAAACGAACTGGAGGCCCGCCACGGCCGTCACACCCGCTGGCACGCCGCACGCCTGCCAGTTGGTGCCAACGCCAACAGAGACGATGCGGTAGCCCAGGCCTACCACCAGGGCTGTCGCAGCCACGGGGGAGCCGACCAACTGGTCGCACGGGACCGCCTCGCTGCCTACCAGTGGAGCCGTGGCCGGTGAGAGGTTGCCGAGAATGTTGTCAGGCATTGATGAACCCCTGCGCTGTGGTGATCGGATTGCCGGTGGCTGTGACAAGCCGCTCGCCGGTAGCAGTTGTGAGCACCCTCGGCCCATAAATTGGGGGAGGCGCTGCGATTGGACCGCTCACCGGCACGCGACAAAACGCAAACGCCGCCGACGGCATCGGATCATGCTCAACCGTAAAGATTTCGCCGTCGTAAACCAACTGATCACCATATTTCAGATCAGCCAGTTGTGAAGCGAGGCCAAGGATGCTTTTGTTGTAAAAAGTCTGTTCTCCCTGAATCGCCATCGTTGATTCCCCCCGCAGGACGCCGAGACCGCCCACCCCTTTGACGCTGAGGGGTTTCCCCATGTCAGACAGGAACGCGGTCACGGCCTCCAGGGTGTCAATCATCAGTCCTCACCACCCTTTGCCGGTTTGGCGGAGGGTTTGGCTGGAGCGTTGGCTGCAGCGTTGGCTGCAGCGTTGGCTGCAGCGTTGGCGATGACGCCAATCTTCAGCAGGTGGGCGGCCTGCTCCTCCGTCAAGGAGGAGATGGTATTGCCCTCCAAGAGAATCTCCCCGTCATGATTAACGGGGCCAAGATCAGTGACGATGTAGGACATAATCAAATAACGTTTTGAAGAAAGTAGCCAGCATCAGACGCAATGATAAGCTCGTTCACAAACTCGCCGGCAACTGCAGAGCGCCCCCCGAGCAGTCCTACATGCGGTTGGCTAATCTCCCCAGCGACTGGGAGCCCCCACTGAGCAGTAGCACCAAACGTCAGGCCACCAGTCCTCAAGCTGGTCAGAGGATTCTGATGCAAGAAGCACATGTGATTGCCCCAAAGCCTGGTGTAAGTCGGCGATTGACCCTCAACAGCACTGTTGTAGCGCCCTTCACCAATGTAAATGGCGTCAAGCTCAAACAACTCGGCAACCGCTTGAAGGCTGGCAGGCGCACCTTGACCAGAACTATTCCCATTGCTGGGAGCGGTTAGGCATGACGTTAGCTTACTGTTGCGGCGTAACTTAATCCATGAGGGCCTATTGATGATTGCAATGTTTGGCCGCACGTCCATGCCTTCCAGCGCTGTCATGACTAAATCAAAGGGATCTGAATCAGCGTGGCTGAATTGACTAGACCCGCTCAGTGTCTGACGGTTTGCGGCCGGATATGTTGCAGGGTTAAACAACAGATCCGCAACACGCTTTTCCCTGCCAAGTGCCACAACCTCTCGGATGGCAAGAATGTTGGAGCTGACAGGATTGTATCCGGGAAGCGACTCGGCGGCTCTAACGTCCTGTTCGGGAATCAGGGTTTCCATCCCATATGCATGAACAATACCGGACTCCTCAGTGGCGCTGATTTCCATCTGGTTAGGGCGCCCTTTTCGTCCGACCTTGGTTTCCCGAAGCGTAAAGAGTTGCTCTTTGGCATACTTAAACCATTTGAAAGTTTCGGCTTCTACCGGAACCCGAGGCATGACATCGTCAGCGATAAATTGCCTATTACGATAAGAAAGCCAGACCGCCAGATACTGAGGAACTGATGGAAAGGGATAGTTAAATTGAGCCATGGTAAGAGTTGGTTACCTCAGTGATTAGGTGGCACCCTGGACATGGCCAGGATTGATCAAAACGGATCCAACGTCGCCGACGACGCCAGATACAAGCGCAACGCCCCCGGTACGATTGTTCACGCCTGCTGCGGGTGCGGCGGTGATGGCTCGCCCGTCGCTGTCGGACACCAGAAGATCGCCTCTTGTTACGGTCCCGCCATAGACGATTCTGACCGGGCCTGTTACATGAACATCAACGGTCATGCCGGTTGAGGCATTGAGGTAGCCAGTCGTGACGCCATCGCTAACGCCAAAAATCGCGTCAGTCGCTGCAGCGGCCTGCACGATTGTTCGATTGGCTGATCCAAATTTGACAAACCGGTTTGGCTTGACCGTTCCGCCTGCGTTGTAGGCAAGCGTCAGGAGAGGATTGTGCTGAGTCATTTTCTGTTACCAAAGTGTTCGGTTTTGGCCATTTCAATCGCCTGAAGGGTGTTGATTGAACGACCCGCAGCCTTGGCCTCATCCTCAATCTGCTGGGCTCTGCTTGCCAAACTTTGAGCTAACGCGAAGTCAACGTTGGGATTGGCAACAGATTCAGAGCCTTTTTCCTTTTCAGGAGCAACGGCAAAGGCAAGCGGCGCAGGGGCCTGCTCATTACGAGTTGTGGAGGCGTTCGCCCGCAGCTGCCGTTCAGCCGCCAAGACCGCCTGAGCGGCTTCAGGGCCGGTGGTCCTGCCGTCAGCCGCCAGGCGTTCGATCAGGGCCTCATGGCCGGGCAGGGACTGAGCCCGCACCTCAGCAGCACGCTGAGCTTCGGACGCGGCGCCTTCAGCACGAGCGGTAGCTTTGGCGGCTTCCAGCTCGGGGGCGAATTTCTCGCGTTCGGACGCGGCGCCTTCAGCCCGTAGGGCGTTGGCTGCGTCCTGATTTTCGGCGGCCCAAGTGGCCACCTGTTCAGACAGGGACGACATAGAAGATTCAACAGGGGGCAATTGGGCCACAACTGGGGGTGGGGGACCAGTCGAGGCCATTTGTTCCATTCTCGCACCACCCGCAATGGGCCGCCACTTGCCGCGATCCGTCATCTCTGCCACCAGCTCATCCATGGTCCGAAACCCATCTGCCAGGCCTGCGTCGATGGCCTGCTTACCGATGAACACCCGACCATCGGCCATGTCTGAAAGGACTTGCTCAACACTTCGCCCGCGATTCCTTGCTACGTCATTCACGAAGATGCTATAAAGAGTATCTACTCTATCTTGAATGACTGCTTTATCTTTATCGCTAAGTTTTTTGGCATCTGATCCGACAGTTTTATATTTTCCCGCATAAATCTGAGTAACGTCAAGTCCTGCCGCTTCCATAGCTCGCGCCTTGCTCACATGACGGATCATCACGCCAATGGATCCGGCCAGAGCTACGGGCGAGCCCATGTAAACCTGCTCTGCCGCTGATCCAATCCAGTAGCCAGCACTTGCGGCCTGCTCGCCCACCAGTAGCGCCGTTGGCTTGATCTGTCTCGCCCTGAACAGCGCCGCCGTTGCGCCAGGAGTCCCCGCCACAGCGCCGCCGGGGGTGTCGGCGTCGATCACAATTGCTGAGATTTTTGGATCATCGGCTGCCGCTGTGATGTCTCGCGCCAACAGCTCCGAACTGGTGCCCCCCGAGACATCCGCCATCATGTTCATCCGTTGGCTGATGACTCCCTGCATGGGAATGATTGCCACTCCATTGCGCACCTCATAGCCTCGCGACGGCCCAGCCAACGGCTTCCCGGTTCGAGCCTCAATGGCGGCCATATCCAAGGGCTCGCCTGATGCCCACCGTTCATAAATCGCATGCACATGATCCCCCCAATCCGGGAGGATGGCCCACGGCGCACAAATCAGGTCGATGATTTTGTTCATTGGTTCATGTTAGGGGGAGGATCCCCTCCAGGCTGGTCCCCTCCAGGCTGGTCTTCAAGGTCTTCAGGGTCATCCGCCGGATCAGGAGCCTCGGCTTGTGCCTGCGTGCCGAGGGGGGGGAGCTCACCATCTCTGCGGGATTTCGCCTCTCTCACCCGTAGTCGGTGGCGGGTGTCGTAGTCGCCGCCGTCGTACGCCAGGGACTCCTCAGCCTCCGATGTCAGGAACTGCGCTCGCAATTCTGCCGCCTTGGCCTCCTGCAGAGGATTAAGCACAAATTTGCCCGAGCCGGTCCAGGTCGCGCGGTTAAACGCAGCCCGCGTAAATGGATCAGCCAGATAGCCAGGGGCGTCAATGATCCCATCGACGACAGAATCAAACAGCCAGGTTTCATAGGTAGGCTGGCAAAGGTCTGTAATTGCATCAGCTCTGTCGATAAAGACAGTCTGAAACCATTGCTGAAAAGCAGCTTGAGCTGCTGTATAAGATGTGGTGAATTTGCCGATCAGTATCTCCGACGGCATAGTTAAACCCATGGCGATAATCTCAAGCCACAAATGAAAAAATGGCGCTGCGTTTGGATTAGGCCGACCTGGCGTGGGGCTGGTGATGGTTTCACCAGGCAAAGTGTTGACAATTCGCCCGCTTTGCAAGGCTGTGCCTGCTTGTCTGGCCTCTAGTCCAAGTTTAACGTAAGCTAATTTTTGCTCTTCGCTATAGATTGCATCAAAACTATCCGGGTTCATCTGTGCAAAAATTGCATCCGTCGCGCAGTTCACCGCAGCGTCCAGTTCGGCATCCGCATAGCGTCCGGCTTGCTTCAGCGTGTCCGTAATGACGCTGGGCAAAGGCGTCCCGCGCGATTGTCCGGGGCGGCGCATGGTCTTCCACTGCGCAACCGCTTGTCTGCCGTTCCCGTCGCGGATTTGTATCTCAGTCCATGTCCTGTTGGATGGCAGATACGATGAAGACGGGTGATGATTTGCCACCCATATTGACTGAATTTCACCGTCTACACTTCGCTGAATACCTTCAAAAAGTTGCGCTGTGTTTGCGCCGTTGTTGTCATTACACACCCTATCCGCTTCAATTAGCTGTACGGCGGTCCGAAAAGGCCAGTTACGACGCTCTTTTACTGTGAATACTGCAAAAATATCACCGCTAGACTTTGCAGAATGCGCCCCAAGTCGCTGCATTTGATAGAAGCTCTGATCACCTTCAACTGATGCACGCTTGTCTCTTGCCCACATGTCAAAACGCCTCTCAACTAATTTTTGCCATTCCTCCGCCCGCTCATCTGTCCATCCCAGCTCCTCCACATCAATTTGCGACTGCATCCGCAGCCCCTGGCCGATGACATACTCTGCCCATCGGATGACGCCAGCCGCCGCGATCGGGTTGGTTCGCGACAGCTCGCGGCTAGCGGCCCGTTGATCCAGCAGTTCAAACTGATCGGCCCCGTTGGCGTCACTCGCCGTGGGTCGCCACAGGCCGAACACCTGCCGACCCAGGCCTGCATTGCCCATAATCGCGGTGGCTGCCGTCGTGGGCGCCGCCGTGGGGGGCGTGGGGGCAACGGGTTGGCGGCGACGCTTTCCCATCACCAGGTGGGCACGCCGACGCGCACCCGTGATCGGCCCTGCGTCCGGGCTGTCACCTGCTCAATCTCAATCTCCAGGTCCTTGATCGCCTGTCTAACCTCCCGCAGGTCAGCACGACGGAACCGCGAACCGTCAGGCCCTGAGCTGATGTCATACTCCTGCCCGTTCTCCAGGATTTTGGCCTCTGCCGCCCGATATTCGGCCAGCCGTGTTTGGAGATCAGCCAGAGTTGCCATGGCCCCATCATACTCACGCGAAATGCAAACCATCCAAAAGACTGGGGGGCCTTTCTGGGGTGTTGCTGATCGTGGCCATGGCCTGGCGCTCTAGCTCGGCCCACATGGCGTCCATTCGGCCCCAGCGTCTGGAGTAGTGCTGCATCGCAGCATAGGCGTAACGCCTGCCGTCACCCGCTTCATCTCTGCATCCCCCTGGTAACTCCCATGTGTAGACGCCCGAACCGCGCTTAATCTCCCTGAGCTTCCACGGGAACAATTCGCTCATTGTCTGCTCACTGCAGGCACGCCCCAGGTGAATGTAGCCAGGTCCGGGAGTCTTTACGTTTAGCTGGGCAAGCAAATGATTTACTGATCGCTTATAGCCTACCGGATAATACATCACGTCTTTTCCTAGTCGATTAGCTTTTTTGTTTTTTGCTGTGTATTCAGCAGCCTGGCCCTGGCCCAGCAGGGGAGCGTCAATCTGCGGCATGCCCCGAACTGGCGCCCACTTGCCCAGTCGCTTGGCGCACCATCGCCTAACGCTTTCGGTGCTCAAGCCACCCTCATCGATCATCCCAAAATGCATGGTCAACCGCGCGGCATCTTGGCGATGCCAGATTGCCTGGCTCACCACGGCATCGAGCCGATCGAGCGTTTCCTGCTGAGATGGGTCGCCATCAATAGAAAACTCCGCCAGGTGCCACGACTCTTCCCCACGTCCAAACCCCCAGACCTGAATCCTGAGACCCTCCCCTCGAGTCCCGCCACCGCCTTGAACATCCACGCCAACAAACACCGCCAGCACGCCTAGCGGGGCCTCCCACGCCGCTCCATCTGGCGGGTAGTTGTTGCCGGCTGTCACATCAAGAGCCCGTTTCGCCAGACCTTCGGCTGTGATCTGAGATGTAAACGCAGGTTCCCAAGGAATTCCCATGTCCGTGTTGTGAAACGTTTGCATGGGATCTGGATCCCCCTGGCGCAACTTCAGAGCAGCATTTCGCCAGCGTCTGGCAAGCTCCGTCCAGCTAGCGGCTCGGTGATAGCTCATGCCTGGGCCAACCTGCTGGGATCGCCAGATAGGGTTGCCTTCGTCGTCTAGGATTTGATTAGTTCGATCGATATTTTTCCCAATTGGACAGGCCCAGCCGCCAGCTTCGTCCATTTTGCGAAGATGTTTGTATTCTATAAGCAAGTTGCAATGTTCACATTTTAATTTGCCTGCATCTTCTCCTTCTTTGATAAATCTTTGCCAAGCATCGCGAGTCATCAGCTCCTGATAGCCGCCGCAATGCGGACATGGATAATATCTAAACTGTTGATCTCCCATCTTAAAGCATTGATCCATGTAGTCGCCAGGATGGACAGGCGTTCCGCCAATAGTGAAAAACGGATCGACAGCAGTTCCTGCTCTTTGCAAAAATAATTGAATCGTGTCACCTTCTGAAAGCTGAGCATAGGCAGCAGGCTCCTCAAGGCAGATGACAGGTCGATTAACGCGACGAGCTGAGCCAGGAGATCCAGCATGCCGAAGGTCAATCAAGAAGCCGTTTCTGCCTTGTTTGTAGTTGTAATTGTTTCTTAGGCTTGTTCTTGATTTGCTAGTACCTAGTGCACCATTCAAGCATGGCGCTCCATGCGCAGGATCAAAAAGTCCCCTGTCTAATTCTTCGTCGCTGTATTTTTTTACTTCTTCATCTGTTGGCTGGACAATCATTATCTTGGACGGTCGCCAGTGACAAAAGTATTGGATAACAAATTTGACATACTCAGACCACCCGACGCGCGAAGGTTTCTGACATACGATGCACTGAACCATAGGATCGGTTGTTGCAAGCATCCAGTCACGCTGATACGGTCTAGTAAACCATTTCTGACGCCCTTCTGTGCGACTGCAGATATAATAATACTTATCGGCGTATTCAGTTCCCGGCAACGGCGGACGTGGTTTAAGTCTTGTCGCCAAAGATTTGGCAAGTGCTTTAACATTGCGGTCAATCATTCTGGCAGATCCTCAAACTCGCTAACTGAAACTTGCTCAAAGACATTAAGGACGATTTTCTCTATGATAAGCATTTGTTCCATTGTTAGGTCTGGTATCTGTAGCTTTATCTGCTTGGCTGCAGCATGGCCAAGTGTAAGCGCCTGGGCGTAGATTGCGGCGGTTGCGGTTTCAAAGTCTTCTCGAAACACAAGCAACCCTTCTGTGATGTCATTTTCCATTTTTTGTCTTCTGTTCTTTTCGTATTCCGTCCATGCTCGCTCGACGTTGTAATCGGGAACAGCTCCGCGACGATCCGAGTCTCTGGGCCTCGGATCTTGGTCTTTTTTTTGTGCTTGATCTGATTTTGGCTTTCTGCCAGATTTTTGACCAAGGCTTTGCATTGTCTTTTTGATTGGGCGGTTTGCCCATGCTTCTTCAAGCCCTTGCCTTGCCAGCACCCAATTTCCATTTTGCTGTTCATTTGGCAAATAGCCTGAATCTCTGAGCCTGTAGAGCTGCTGCTTATGGCAGCCAAGGATCTGACAGGCCTCCGTGGGAGTCACAAAGTCTGGACCCATTGACAGCACGACGATCTATTGAGTCACAATGTTACCGTGTTTGTGACTCGTTGGCTGTGACTCGTCTGTGACGGGGTAGGGGATGGTATGATTTTTGATCGCTTTTTATCCGGTAACATACTTTTTTTTGTCGTATCAACTTTTTGTCCGAGGTTCGAATATACCCACGGAAATTATAACTTGGAAGGACCCACAAAATATCAAACGATTGGAATTGATAGCATAACAAATAACAAACGATCGCAATTGAATGTGAGCAGTATAGTGCTCAACATTATTGGAATAGACAATAGATTGTAATAAGTCTGTGCTTTATTCTTTATCCTTTTAATCTTCGCCGCTCAAGTTCTCTCGCTACGCCTCTCTCGAATGCAATAGGAAACTGTGCCATGTAGGTCTTGAGCGCTACTCTTTGAATGGGGAAGCGTATCTTATACTTTACGTCATCAACTATCCAAATGAATGGTTCATATCCGCGCTTGTCTTTGCCCACCCTTCGAGCAATGAACCGTGGTCGTTGTTGACCGCCCAGCATGAAGCGAGCCAGGCGGGTATCTCCTCCAAGCTCCTTGGCGGCACGCTTGACCATGGCTGGTGTAGGACCAGCCTTACTGCGCATGATGAAGTAGTCGGCCTTCTTCCGCTTGGCTGCTGTCCTGCCCCTTGAGCCGGGGCCTTTCGGTGCGTTCTGTGTGCTGCCAGGGCTGGAGATCATTCCAATCCGACTCATTGCCTGAGTCCACAGCGGGCCTGGAAGGTTGCCGTGTTGATCAATTTCGGCAAGATTTTGATTAGGTATAAGAAAGCTACGTCCAAATCGCTTTTCATACGATTTCTGCTGTCTTTTTCCTCCTCTGGCGTTGATCTCCATGTAACGGCCTGAGGGTGTGCCTGTCGCGGGGGGGCGTGCGTTGAAGTCGTCCAAGGCACCGCCGCCGTAGTTGAAGCCGACGGCGGAGGCAAGGCGCGTGGGGTGGGCATAGGTGGCGAGAAGACCGCGCCTGGTCCAGCGGTTGGGGCCGCCTTGGATCAAAGGGAAGATGTCCCGTTCGATGGCCACCTTGGCCATCTTGGCCGCCTCCGTCATGGCTCTGGCGGTGATCCAGTCGGTTTGGTTCATCAGCGCCGCTGCACGAGCTGCCAGGTCGTTGACCTGAGCGGTGTCAGCGGTGAACTGGATGGATGCCATGCGCTGATCGTAGGCCCATGAAAAAGCCCCCGATGGTGGCCGGGGGCAGTGGGGTGGATGGTGCTGGGATTGAGGATTTTGGCTGGCCGTGGGGAATCAGGCGGGGTGACGTAGGGTGCCACCAGACCAGCGGATTGTGGTGTTGCCAAGGGTCCAGCCTTGGCGAGCCTTGTAGCAGGGTGCTGAGTTGTCATCAGCGGGGAGGGCGGCCAGCATTTGGGCGCGGATAGTTTCGTTGTCGAGCGCCACAGCGATCAGGGAGTTCTTGGTTTTGCGAGCTGTGTAGCCAGCGACTTGGCGGATCCCGTCGATTATCACTTCGACTTCAAACTGAGTCGGACGATTGTGGCTGGCGTCGTGGGCGAGAGCAGTGATCATCGGAGTCGGCGCGTGTGGTGGTGGAGGCCTTGCCTCCGATGCACTTACTGTAACGCGCAGGAACCACTGCAACCATTGCCCTGTAGATTTGTTCACAAGCTGTCACAGTGGTGAGCAGGCATGAAAAAGCCCCCGGTGGTGGCCGGGGGCGGTGGGATGGTGAAGGGCGGGGATCAGACCGCGTCTTCGAGGATGGCTTGAATCAGCTCTTCACGGGATCGGCTGGCGAGCTCGCGGCTGCCGCCGAGGTTGAGGAGGATGCGGCGGAGGCCCAGGAGGCTAGTGGCTTCCAGGTTGCCGGCTGCGGGGTGGGTGGCGTCGATCTCGAACTGACGGCCGTTGAGGGTGATAGTGGCGGTCATGGCTGGCGGGTGGTGGTGGGGTGTTCCCCTGATGAACCTACTGTAACGCGCAGGAACCGCTGCGGTGTCTCCTCTGTGGATCTGTTCACAAGCTGTCACAGTTGCAGGAAGGCATGAAAAAAGGCCCCTTCAGGAGCCTTTGTATCTCATTCATCCTGAGCGAGGGTGTCGTTCAGCTCATCGCAAGCGCTGAGCAGAGCAGCCAGGTTGGACGTGTAGAGCAGTTGCCACTGCTCCGGAGTGCAGGCCTCCGATAGTTCGCCGAACGCCTCAGAGACCGCTTGAGCGTTCTCCAAGACGCGCCCGAGATGGATGATCTGGTTGATATTCATTTTGGAAGGTGCGGTGGGGGTGTTCCCCCGTGCAGCTAATGTAACGGACAGGAACCACTGCTCCGTCTGCTGTTCACAGGCTGTCACATTCGGAGACAGCGGTTTGCCGTTCGGCGTGACGCGCTCGATGCCGCGCCACTCGCTTGGCGACAGCCGCAAGTCCTTCAGGCGTTGTCCGCTCCCAGCAGACAGAGCAGAGGCCTTCGTGGTCGTCTCTGCGCCGGGTGCGCCCGCAGCGCGAGCAGGGGGGCAGGGCTGGGGTCATGAAAAGGGACGCAAATAAGAAGTAAGCAAGAATATGATTAACGTGAGTGGCCAAAAAAGACCAGCAACAGTGCCAAGGCAAATGCACTTAAAAGTTTGCATATAATTCTTAGGCGGAAAAAGACCCGCTGTCATGCCGCTAATCAAAAGAGCCAAACTATAAGCAATAAATAAGTAGCCACAAACATAATTTGACATAGTGGGAAATGCGGGTGAATGTTGTGCCCAACCTGGCGAGGCTGGGCAGGAAATTAAGGAATCATATTGTCGGACCTAAAAATGCAGTGCCAGGCAGATGGCACTTGCTTGCGAATCGCTTCTGCTGCTGCTTCGCGAGATAGAAAAAAGTTTTTTGCTTCTAAATCTTCTGATCCTCCCGGCAGATTTTCAACATATTTAGCATAACAAGTGTAAGCGTGATAATAAAGCTCACCACACGCGCCATACTTAGCGCTTAAATGTTTAATTAGTGCAATGGCTGGGTAAGGCGCTTGATCCATGGGCATTTTAGCAAGCTGTTCAGCTCTTTCTGAAGCTGTAGTTGTCATGGCAATAATGGCGATGGAAATGTTGTGCCCAACCTGGCGAGGCTGGCCGGGACTGGGCGGGTTAGGGGCGATGTGCTGGAGGCAGAAGGTCACTTACGCACTCCACCACCAGTTGCCCCAAAAATCCCAGTCGCTGGCAATGCGGCGGGTATCACTGTTGACCCAGTGAAACCGACCAATATGGCCGTTGCCGTGCCTGTTGATGTAGATGAAAGCCATTGGTTTTTTAGGGGGTGGAAATAATGTGCCCGGAATGTTGACGATCCGGCAGGCTCCGGGCGGGCGAACGTTGGTCAGTCTAGCTGTACCAGTTCAACCCAGTTGGGAAAGTCGGGGTCAAAGGCGGCTTCCAACGCCGGGCGAAGGCGATCTTCCGAGATTCGGACAGTTCCGCCTTCTAATGCAAAATCGTGAAAACCGTTACTAACGACGGTCATATCGAGAACATTCTGAACAGTGATGTTAGACATGGCGGGTGATGCGTTGGGAAATAGTGTGCCCGGAATGCCGACGATTTGGCAGGCTCCAGGCGGGATAGGGGACTTGCCCCATGAACACAATGTAACGCGCAGGATCCGTCAGGGGGCCAGATCACTGGATCTGTTCACAACCTGTCACAGTCGCGGTCTTAGCTTCTCCGCACGTAGGCGCCTCATGCGCTGGCGCTGTTCCTCCCGATATTCCTCGGTCTGCCGACCGCAGAAGCAGCAAAGCTGCAGATGTGCCCACCGCTTAGACAAGGCGACCTGGCCGCACTCGGCGCAACGCGCTACGGACTCGCCAGCGGCCCGACGCTCACGATACGCCGCTGTGCGGTCAGCGCCGCTGGTTCCCATGTGACAAGTTGCGAACATGTTGCACAGCATAGGTGACAAATTGCGTACTGTGACGTGGCCTGCATTCAATTCATGCCAATTGCCATAACTGGCGTAAACGCCAAAAAAACAACGCTTACGGGTGTTGTTAGCAACATTAACATCGCTTCTCTGGAGACAATAGCGGGGGCCAGCTTTACGCTGTCTCACGGTCAGAGAATTCACTGGCGATCCGAAAATAACGAATCAACTCAGTGTCAAGTCTGGGAGCGCTTTGGAGACATAAAATCGGTGCTAGCAATTGTGCGTAACCTAACGCCAGGAACGCGTGTGACAGTAACTGGAACCCTGCGAACAGGCCAAGTGGTAGGTGGGCAATCCCAGGGGTCGGTTTTGTTTGTTGAGACCGTGGAGGTGGTTTCATGATCCCGGTTCTCCCCCTCCGACCGTGGCTAATCACGACCACCGCCGGATCGGCCTCCGTCCTGGCTCGGGGAGAGGCCGCCGCGATCCAGGCAGGCCTGGAACTGGCCCAACCACCGGTGGGCCAGCCGCGCGCCACCCTGATTTCAGCGATCCCGCAGGGGGAGTGGTGAGCCAGCCTTCAAGCGTGGCGGAGGCCCTGCAGGGGTGGCCAAACCCGGCCACGGTGCTGGCTCATGCCGACCGGGCGCTGGAGGGCCTGCAGCGGGCAGAGGAGCAGGTGGAGGAGCTGCGGGCGCTGTGTAGCCCAGCGAGCGAGGATCCCGCCGATCCTGGTCCTGTTGGCTCTGCCGGCGTGCTGGAGAACCTCGGGCGTGCTCGGCAGAAGATTCTCGCGTGGGCAGACACCGCCGCCGCTGCGGTTCAGGCGCTGAGCCCCCCCAGCAGCCAGTAGGGACGGGGGATCTGCCCGTCAAGCCCCAACCGCCCCCGGTGCCGCCATGGTGCCGGGGGCTTTTTGCCGGCGGCCTGTCACTACCTGTCCCTACCTGTCCCTACCTGTCCCTACCTGTCCTGAGAGGTAGTGACAGCTTAAAACCATTGCGCCGGAAGCGATCTCGGGCCTGTCACTACCTGTCCCTACCTTTTATAGAAGAAGAAATAGATAAGGGGAAGAGGAAGGGGGAGAAAAGGGCTTATATACGAAAAAGGTAAGGACAGGTAGTGACGCCCCCCCCCCTGGCACAGAAAAACCCTGCCATAGACAGGGTTTACAGCCGTCACTACCTGTTGAGACAGGTAGTGACGGGGTAGGGACAGGTAGGGACAGGTAGGGACACCTGGCGCCTCGCTAACCGCCCCCCTGGCTCTCCAGATACCAGCGCCAGGCCTTGACGCCATCCACGCGGACTTGCCTCCTGCTCCATCCGTGAGGGCTGAGGATGCCGCCGACTTCCATCTGGTCTGCTCTGGTCTGACGGTCGATCGGCTTGTCTATGGCTTCTGTCAACACGTCAGCAGACGTGAAACCTGGCTGATTGCCTCGCAGCTGCAACCAGCGGAGGACAGCAGGCGTCCAAACGGACTCAATTCGATATAAATCATTTTCGGTTTCAATTTTCTCTTCCAATTCAGAAGGCAGATAATTATGTGCGCCTTTCCTGTACTCTGCCATTGCACCAGCCCAAAGAGAGTCCCTCTGATTTGCCAACGTGTCACAATCAATAGGACAAGTCTTTGTGCAAGTTGTAGGAATGACCCAGAATCGCCTAGATCCTGTATCATCTAGCAAAAATCCATCTTTTCGATTAGTTGAACCTACGATAATTCCCCTTCTTGGAAAGGTGTTGGTTGCTTTTCCATAGGGGACCCGAAAAACATCAGAAGATTGTGATAAGAAGTTTTTGATCTGCCCCGCATGGCGGCGGCCCATGATGTGGTCTAGCTCTGCCCACTCCATAATCCAAGAGCGGTGAAGGATCATCAGGTCATCTTTGCTGCTGATGTCTCCAAGGCCATCAGAGAAGAAAGGCCCGCCAAGAATGCGCCAGAATGTAGATTTTCTAGCGCCTTGAGCACCTAGCAAAACACAGGCCGTGTCGTGTTTCCATCCAGGCTGAAAGGCCCTCTGCACTGCGCCGATCATGGTGCAGCGAATCATGTGATCATACAAAGTGGGATTGTCCAAGCCTTCTTGAGTGTTAGGCCTTAGATAACCACTCGCAATTCCTCCGATGTATTCAGGTTCACAATTATTCTCGCACCATTCTAAGTATTCTCTAACAGGATCATAAGGATTTTCTTTTGCCACTTCAACTAAGCAGTCAAGAGCAAGATCCTTGCTTGCTTTAATTCCAACTTGCGCGAGCTTAAGATAGTATCTATCACTGCCTTCTATTTGCTTTTCATTAAGCTCAATATTTTGCGTAAAAGTATTAAATCTTAAGCCTCCTTTTTGCCTGAGAAGTGTAAGCAATTCACCAGCTTCAACTTTCAGTGGTTTGGCTGTTGTGCCACCTTCTGGGGGCTCCGGCACCGGGGGGGGCGCCGTCGTGCCGGGATCTGCCGTCACGGGGCGGGGCTGAGGGCGCGTGTCGGGCGATTGTTGACGCCGATGAATCCATGCCAGCCGGTTGGGCCAGCCTGGGTCAGGCGTCCGAGCCGTGCCGGTTGCGGATCGGATGGTGGCGGCAATCTCCTGATCGTCCAGAGGTGGGGAGCACCGCGAGGCGAACGCGTGCAGGAGCTGCTCCAGAGTCCCATCAACGCGGAGGCCCTCGGCGACAGCGGCGGGAATCAACGCGTGCGCCGTGGCGGCCAGTCGGAAGGCGTCAGCATTTCGGCTGCCGCTGGGGGCTCCTGCTGCGGCCAGGAGCCTGAGGGATCGGGGCAGGAGATCCTCCAGCGCCACGGTCTGAAAGCTGCTGATCGTTCCCGCCGGTGCCGCCGGTGCCGGTGCCGGTGCTGGTGGTGCTGGTGGCGGTGCTGCTGCTGGTGGCGTCTCTTCTGGCGAGACGAGCTCGTCAATGTCCTCAGGCCAGTAGCGGCTGCCGGTTTCGTTGATGATTCGTGCCACCCCTGCGGAAGTTCCATAGGCTCGGAGGTAGTGGCTGCCCGGGAGGCGCATGACGCGCGAGGGGTTGCAGCAGGAGCGGTCTGATTTGCAGTGGGCGATCAGGCGGGATGTGATGGCCCGCCAGTGATCAGGAGCAATGGGCCGATGAAGCACCCAGTAGCAATGAACGCTTTTCCCGCCCGTGGCCACCATGAAGGTGGGCTCTGGCAGCCTCAGCTCCCGCCAAGCATTTTGCTGCCAGGGGATCGGCCGGTCATCCCACTCAACAAACAGCGCCGGAACGTCAGTGATCGAGCGGTCCAGATCGCCGCCGTTCCCGACGACCATGTAGCAGCCACGACCTTCGGTTTGCCATGAGTTGAACAGGCGGTTAGAGAAACCGCCTTTGCGGCCTCGATCGCGTGCCTTGTCCGGATGGCTGGCGGGGAGGAAAGCCCGAAACCGCGCGGTTCTGGTGTCTTTGTCCAGCAGCTCAAGGAAGCGGGTGACTTCTGAGATGTCCACCGCCAGGGAGGGGGCGGCCACCATTAGCGGTTGAGCGCTGGGGAGGGGGCGGCCATGGCGCGGTCGATGGCGTCGCGGATGACGGCGGCCATTGGTCGGCCGGGCTGTGACTGGGTGCGGATCCAGTCGCGCTGATCGGGCCTGAGGTGGACGAGTGTGGGCTGCATCCGCTGGGCCATGGCACCTATATAGGGTATGTATAGGTTAGCGCATGCCCTGGCCGCCGTCGCCGTCGCCGTCGCCGTCGCCGCCTGCCGGTGGGCGCCCGGCCCGTTCCTGCTGTCCCCGAGTTGACCGTCGTTTCCAGGGGGGCTCATCGGCATCCCACTGAGCCATGGCGTCAGCCACCAAAAACCGTACAAAGCTGTCACGCGAGAGGCCCCCTAACTCCATCCGCATCTGGTCAATCCACTGGCGATGCTCGTCTGTGATCCTGACGATGGTGGATGTTTTTCGGGTGGCCATGGCTGGTCTGTTTCAAAAAGTGTAGCATCATGCTGCATCATGCTGCATCATGCTACACTCTGGGCTATGGGGGATCTCTCCCCCTCCTGCTCACCCGCTCATGGATCACATGGCGCGAATTGTTCGCGGCGGCTCTTGGTTCAACGATCCTCTCGACTGCCGCTCGGCTTACCGCTTCAGTAGCCACCCGGTCGTCCGCAATCAGGCCAGGGGTTTTCGCGTCTGTTGCCTCTCCCAGTCACGCCAAATCTTCACTCGCATTTCCCCCATGACTGACTTTTCCAACCTGATTTCCATGGTTCAGGTCCCCGCCGGATCGTTCCTGATGGGCTCGCCGCCAGATGAGAAGGGGCGCTACGCCGATGAAGGACCCCAGCATGAGGTGACGCTGGAGAGCTTCCTCATGGGCCGCACCCCTATCACACAAGCGCAGTGGCGGGTGGTGGCAGAGGAGCTGCCGATGGTGATGGGGGTGCTGAACCCTGATCCGAGTTTGTTTAAGGGCGACGATCGCCCTGTCGAGAAGGTGAGCTGGCACGACGCCGTGGAGTTCTGCGCCCGCCTGAGCCAGGCCACAGGTCGCGCCTTTTCCCTCCCTAGCGAAGCCCAGTGGGAATATGCCTGCCGAGCAGGCACTACCACGCCGTTTCCCTTCGGGGAAACGATCAGCCCGGAGCACGCCAACTTCAACTCAAATGCCACCACGCCCGTGGGGCAGTACTCCGCCAATGCCTGGGGCCTTCAGGACATGAACGGAAATGTCTGGGAATGGTGCAAAGATCACTGGCACGACTCGTACAACGGGTCTCCTGCCGATGGGAGCGCTTGGGAAGACTGCCTGGGAAAGCTTTCAGGCGCCTCAGGCGCGGCGGCTCCTGGTTCGACCTACACCGCCTCTGCCGCTCGGCCTGCCGGCGCAGCTACCACCCGGCCAACCTCATTGACTTCGTTGGGTTCCGCGTCTCTGTCTGTTGCCCAGGATGACACCCTGGGAAAGTACGTAGGCGCCTCCTTCGCGGCGGCTCCTGGTTCTACGAGCCCAACAACTGCCGCTCGGCCTCCCGGCTCAGGTGCCGCCCGGCCGTCCTCAGCGGCAACGTTGGGTTCCGCGTCTGCTGCCCAGGATGACTGCCTGGGAAAGACACCAGGAGCCTTTTGCGCGGCGGCTCCTGGTTCTACGAGCCCAACAACTGCCGCTCGGCCTCCCGGCTCAGGTGCCGCCCGGCCGTCCTCAGCGGCAACGTTGGGTTCCGCGTCTGCTGCCCAGGATGACTGCCTGGGAAAGTCCTCAGGCGCCTTTTGCGCGGCGGCTCCTGGTACGGCGGCACTCGCGACTGCCGCGCCGCCTACCGGGACAGCGATCACCCGGCCAACATCGGCGCCAACGTTGGGTTCCGCGTCTGTGTCTGTTTCCCAGGATGACTGCCTGGGAAAGCCCTCAGGCGCCGCCTCTTGCGCGGCGGCTCTTGGTTCTGCGGTCCTCTCGACTGCCGCTCGGCTTCCCGCTACGGGTTTCACCCGGACAACCGCGATCGGGGCTTGGGGTTCCGCGTCTGTGTCTGTTTCCCAGGATGAACGCATCCTGCGCGGCGGCTCCTGGGAATTCGGCGCTCCCCGCTTCTGCCGCTCGGCCTTCCGGAACGGCGCCCACCCGGCCGACATCGACGCCAATGTTGGGTTCCGCGTCTGCCTCTCCTGATATGCGAATCCTGCGCGGCGGCTCTTGGTTCGACGATCCTCGCTACTGCCGCTCGGCTTACCGCGACAGGGCCCACCCGGACGCCCACCTTCAGAACAGGGGTTTCCGCGTCTGTTGCCTCCCCAGGACTTGATTCTTTACCCTAATGCTTAAAAATGCTTAAGAATGATCGCTGGATTAAAGAGCAGGCCGCCCTGGGAATGCTCCAACCCTTCCAGCCCACCCTGGTCCGCCATCTAGAACCCGAGGCCCGTTCAGGCCCGGTGCTCAGTTTCGGCTGCAGCTCCTATGGCTATGACCTGCGGCTGTCGGCGAAGGAGTTTCTGATCTTTCGCCATGTGCCGGGCACGGTGATGAATCCAAAGCGGTTCAATCCAGCCAATTTGGAGCCCGTTGTCCTGGAGCGCGATGGCGACGGCGCTTACTTCATCCTTCCCGCTCATCCCTACGGGCTGGGTGTGGCTTTGGAGCGCTTGCGGGTGCCGCCCAACATCACGGTGATCTGCCTAGGCAAGAGCACCTATGCGCGACTAGGAGTCATTGCAAACATGACGCCAGCCGAAGCTAGCTGGGAGGGCCATCTCACACTGGAATTCAGCAACTCATCCGGCGCTGATTGCCGAATCTACGCCGAAGAAGGCATCTGCCAGTTGTTGTTTTTTGAAGGCGATCCCTGCGACACCACCTATGAAGATCGGCAGGGCAAATATCAGAATCAACCCGAACAGGTCACCTTGGCAAGAGTCTAATGGATTCACTTTTCTCGTTTATTTTCGGGGCGTTTTTCTGCTGGTGCTTAATGAAGCTTCGGCAAACGGCGGCACCAACGGCACCACGTTGGTGGCACTGTGACATTCATGGCGGCCAACAGCACGCCTGGGGCTGTCCCGAGTGCCTGCGCGAGTTGCGCAAGGAGCTGCGCCGCCGATGAACACCCGCGACGATCTGCAGGCGGATGTGATCGCCAGGGTGTTGGGCGCGTATGCTGATGGCGCTCGCGCCCCCGTAGCGGTCTGCGCCACAGGGTTTGGGAAAACGTTTCTGTCGGCCCACCTGATGAAGCGCTGGGCCGCGGCCGGGCAGACGACCTGGTTTCTGGCGCCGCTGGACAGCATCATGCTGGCCACCGCTCGTCGGCTGGAGGCCAACGGCCAGCGGTTCGGCTGGATTTGGGGCCAACGGGAGCAGGATCCGGACGCGCCGATCCAGATTGTTTCGGCGATGACGGCCGTTCGCAGGCTGGGGAGCCTCCGCAGGCCTGACCGGGTGATCGTCGATGAATGCCACCTCGCGGTAGCGGTCAGCTACCAGCGCGTGTTCGATGCCGTGGGCCGTCCGCTGATGTTGGGCCTGACCGGCTCGCCTCAGCGGACAGATCAGCGTGGTCTGGCAGCTGGGGGCTTTGATCGGCTGGTGCTGGGGCCTGAGGCTGCTGATCTGGTGGATCTCGGTCTGGCGCCCCCGGTGCGGGTGTTTAGCCACCCCGAGCCGCGCGTCGACAGCATTTTTATGACGCCCTTTCAGCTAGGAAACGCGCTCGAAACCTGGCAGCGGCTCGCGATCGATCCGCAGCGAGGCCCCCGGCCAACGGTGGCATTCTGCGGATCAGTAAATGCAGCCGAGTGCACCGCAGCGGACTGGGCCGCTGCTGGCTACCGGGCAATGGCGGTTCATGGGGGCAGCTCGCGTGAAGTGCGAGCCAGGGCAGAGCGAGAGCTACAGGAGGGCCATTTGGACCTGGTCGCGTGTGCTGACCTATGGATCTGTGGCATTGACATACCTGAGCTGAGCTGCGTGCTGTGGCTGCGCCACACGGATTCGGTTGTCGTTTGGATGCAGGGGAATGGCCGCAGTTATCGCCCCTGCAGCTGGCCGGACACTTTAATTCTGGATCTGGTGGGCAATGCTCGCCGGCCAGGGATTGGTCATCCGCTGGCGCGGCGCAATCATTTGTGGGAACTGGGTGGCGATGGAGGAGTAAGCAAGATGAAGGTGCAGCTCGCGCCAGTCAGCGTGTGTCCGAAGTGCAGCAGCTGCCATAGGAACGGGCCATACTGCGTTGATTGTGGATATGATTATAGAGAGCTTAAGCTGCCGAGAGGGTTGCAGATTATAAACGGACAGATTGTAGAGATGAAAATTACGGAGGAGCAGAAAGAGGCAGAAAAAAAAGCGGCAAAAAAGCGACGACAAGCCGAAGAAAAAGCTTGCTTTGTTCGTGGTAACCCGGCTGAAAGTTACAAGCTCTTTATGGCGCTTGCTATAAAGCGTGCGCACAGGGATCCAGAGGGATGGGTATATCACCAGCTTCGTATACGAGATCCAGCGACGTATGCACGTCGCTATGGTTCTCATTCCCGTTCACGCTAATCACCCGCAAAAACAATGATTAACTCAATCCGCCGTGACGCCATGGAACAACACGCATCACCCGCTCAAGGTAATAGGCCAACAGACGCCACCCCGTCGCTGGACGACCTGCTGAGCCCCACGGGTCCGTATCGCCTCCGCGTCGATGAGCCGCTGGCCGAAGATGCCCAGATGATCAATGGCGAGTGGTGGCAGCCGGAGTATGGCTGCGATTCGGTGGCACATCTCCTGGATCTGATCCGCAGCCGGATTCTGCCCCACCTGCGCCCGCCTGTGAAGGGGATCGACGTGCCTGGCCCCGATGGGGACTGGCTGGACGTCAGTGACTTGTGCATTGCCGAGGGCGTTGACGTCGCGGCAGGCGCCCGGCTGCTGCGTCGCTACCAAGAGGCGCTCCCCGCCCACGCCCTGCCGCTGCCCACCACCACCACCACCACGGAGACGACTGATGACTGACTTTCGATCTGCCAAGTCGCCTGCTGAGAGGGAGGTGGCGGCTATTCCATGCAACTGCTGGCTTGATGATGAGCCACCGTGCCCGTCTCGTTGTGTATTTGATGACCCACGCGAAGAAGTCAACAATTGCACCTTCGCAACAATGATTGAAAGTGCTAACAAGAAAAAAACAGACTGCAAGTATTATGGCGTGATGACTGATTTTCGCGTTGAACTGCAAGCGTTATTTGATGCTATAGAGCACATGTCGGCTTACTGCTTCGATGTGGAGGCATGGGAAAGTGCGCTTGACCGTGCCCGCGCCGCCCTGGCCTCCGAGCCGCAGGCCGAAGAAGATGTCGAAGCTTTTTGCTGGCTGAGGCGATCCTGCGATAGCGAGGAAGTTGAGCGATGAAACAAATCATTTTAGCTTATCACCAGATGACACAAGATCAACTTTTTTGTTTTAGATTGCTGAGTGACTTACTTGGCGGATGCAAATGTGTCCCTCTCGTATATAAAGATGGTTCGGGTATTAAAATATATATGTTTAGTGGCAGGCTGTCTACATTTGATTCCATTCTGCTGACTAAGTTGGTTTTTCTCTGCCATGACCGTTGCGTCCGGGCAGAGATAACTTCAAGCGGGTCGAATCGTGTCGGCATCGCTTTAAGCCGACGCTATAAAAGAGATGGCGCTTTTTATGAGCGTCATCCAACCATTGAGCAGGCTCTAGAGCAGCATCGCAAGGACTGGGGCAACACCTTCATAGCAAATACAAATTAACGAATCAAACTCATGAAACCCTTTTTCACTCAAAACACAGACATAGTCTGCAAGCCGACACTTGAGCAGCTTGCAAACATGGTTGCGCAAATGTGGAACACCATCGCACTGCTGCAGCAACAACAACCCCAGCCAGTGCCGGTGAGCGAGCGGCTGCCGGGGCCTGAGGATTGCGATGCGGAGGGGAGGTGCTGGATGCTGAGCAAGTGCACGCCCGAATGGCGATTGATCTCAACCAAAGATCCTGGTGTTCCACATTTGCGCTACGCCTTCTCTCACTGGCTTTCCGCCCACGCCCTGCCGCTGCCCACCACCACTACCACCGAGGAAAATGACTGACTTTCGAGCGCTGTGTGCTGAGCTGCTACGCGGGCTTGACGAAAATCGCCACCCGGAGGTGCGCTATCCAGGCGACTTACGCATTGTTATGGCACGCGCCCGCGACGCCCTTCTCCAGCAGCAACACCCCCGCGAGGTTGAGCGGAAGCAAGAGCGGCATCTCATGCCTGACGACCTGATCCGCCGATTGATGGAAGAGCTAAAAAACTTCGATGATGCTGATCCTTACCATGACTGTGCCGATTTAATACTTGAGGCTAGGCTTTTTCTTGAGAGGGAAGAGGAAAGGGCAAGTTGAGGCTCGCGCCAATGACCCCCTTTGCTCTATGCTGTGACAGCGGGTGAGTGGCCGGTTCGCCGGCCGCCATTCGCGCCAAGCATTGCCCCCGCCAAGGCGGGTTTTTTTGTGTGCGGCAGAATTGGCGCACCCGCAGAAACTCGATGAACAGCACCTCCCGGCTGGAAATCCCGATGTGCAAGGCCGTCCGAGGGGCGTTGTGCCGAGGCCCCCTGGGCCAGCCGGGTGCCGTCCGCCTGTGGGAAAACCGGGTTGGTTTGGGGTGGACCGGGCAGTTTCAACTTGTCACGCGCCACAACCTGCAGCAGCTGCGCGGTGCTCTGCGCTCCGAGGACATGATCATTCGTGGCCCGCGTGCGCTCCCGGCTGGGTTCGAGCCCGGTAGCGGGGATCTGCTGGGCTATCGCTGCGTGCGGATCGAGCCCCATCACGTGGGGCGAGTGGTGGCCGTGTTCACGTCGCTGGAGGGGAAGCGCCCTGGCGGCGGTCGGCTGGAGCCCCGTCAGCGGCAGTGGCGCGAGAATGTGGCTGCCGCAGGGGGAATTGCGGGGGTGTTCAGGTGCGAGGAGGAGGCGCGGGGAATCCTCGACAACTGGCCAGGGGTGTAGCAACATGCAGCAACATGCTACACTGATGGCGGTTGCAGCATCCCATGGACCCACCAGCACCACCAGGGTTTTCCCCCGAGCAGATCGCCGCTCTCACCGCCCCGCTCGATCGGGCCAACGTTAGCTATCGCGAGCAAGGCCGGGCCTCTGTCCCTTACCTCCGGAGCTGGCATGTGATTGCGGAAGCAAACCGCATCTTTGGCTTTGATGGCTGGCAGCGGCAAACCATCCAGGTCAGCTGCGTTGCCCAGGCCGAGCGATCCATCGGCCGGGACCAGAGGCCCGGCTGGGGTGTGACCTACACCGCCCTCGTGCGCGTCACCATCACCGCCGGTGAGCTCCCCTCTCTGGTCCGTGAGGGCAGCGGCGCCGGCCACGGCATCGACGTGGACCTGGGCCAGGCCCATGAGTCCGCCCTCAAGGAGGCCGAGACCGACGCCATGAAGCGGGCATTGATGACCTTCGGGAACCCGTTTGGCCTGGCCCTGTATGACAAGGATCAGCGGCATGTCGAGGGCGACCAGTCGCCTTCCGCGACTGGTCGGCCGTCAACCCCCCGCCGCACTTCCCCGCCGGCCTCGCCACGCCCCCAGACGCAGGATGAGCCAGCCTACACATTAGTTCATCCTAGCTCTGTGCTGGTAGGACGTGCTGAGGACCTGGCAAAAAAAGCGGGCCTGACGAATGACGGTATAGCCAACTTAGCAAGAAATTTAGCAAGTCATTTTAACTTACCAGAGACAGAAAAATTAAGCGAGCTTTCAACAGAAGCTTTATCGAATCTTTTAAAAGTAGGTATCAACGCTGAGCGTGTTGCGGTCTATAATGGAAATGATGTAAACTTTTTACTACTTCCTCGATAATTTTATTATGAACTGGACCACAAACAGTGATGCTTACGGAATATGCTCTGGCACAATATGAAGAGTCGCATATTACAACGAAGATATTTTTGCAAAAACAGACGATAATCTAGCCCACTAATCTCCACCATGTTTTCAGCTTTTAATCACTCATGAACTTATTTGATCTCACTGGCAAAGCGTTAAAAGTTGCAAGGCAAATTGAAGATTTTGCTGATCAGATGGAAGACGATCCATCTATCATTGAACAGCTGGAAGGTCTTCTCCTTGCAGAGGAACAAGCTCAAGATGCGCTCTTTGAAAAAGCTGACGCCTACTGCTGGGTCATTGAAAAGCTGCGAGCCACTGCCGCAGCTCGAAGTGATGCCGCTCAAAGACTCAAGGATCTTGCGACGCAAGATGGGCACAAAGCTGACAAGTTGGAGGAAAAGCTAATCCAATGCCTTCAAAAAGTTCAGCCAGACAAAACAAAATACATCCTTTCTAATCATAATATCATTTCCAGAAAGACATCTGTTCTTCAGCTTGAGTCAGATTTGTTGCCCGAAGAAATGCCTAAGCCGTATCAACGCATTAAAGTTGAATTTAATAGGCAAGCAATTAAGGATGCTCTTAAAGCCGGCAAGGATGTTGAAGGCGCTGCATTTGTCGAGCGCCGTTCTTGGTCCATCAAGTAACCATCAAGCAACCATCATGAACAACTACATCATCACTCTTTCAGTAACCGAAAAGATCACTTCTGACCCAGTTGCTACAGTCAAAGGTCTTGTCGTGAACAAGGCCGGGACTACTGTCCCAATAGAGGTCCATGCGTGGAACCTCACTCAAGAATTTTTAAGAAATACAAATTACAATTCTTTGATTGTGCAAGGATCTCTTAGCTTTTGCAATCAAGAGCTGGTCATTTCGGCAACAGGAGCATGGCCAATTTCTCACATTGATCCTAATCGCCTGATCTCACAGGCCACCCTAGTCGGCCGTGCTGGGCGAGAACCGGCAGGGAAGTATTTTGAATCCGGGTCGAATCTGGCTGAGTGGTCAATGGCCACCAACACGCCCCCCCGCAGAGGAGAACCTCAGCCAGCCTCAGACTGGCACAACGTCAAGGCCTGGGGCAAAACAGCCGAGATCGCAATGGATTTTGTCCGCAAGGGCACGCTGATCGCTATCACCGGACGACTGGAGATTGAATCCTGGAACGATCGATTGACTGGAGGCGAGAGATTCAAACCGGTAGTCAACTGCCAGCGGTTGGAACTGCTGGGCTCCAGATCAGACGACAGGAGGGAGGCCCCCGCCGCCGACGAGGAAGGCCACTACGACCCCGCGCCAGCCTCGGCCAGGCCGTCTGCCCCTTTCGGAGGCTGGTAGGTAATGACTCTTTACGGTCTGCGCCGGGGGCGCATGTGGCTGTGCCTCCCCAGCCCCGAGAAGCGGGTCGCGATCCTGCTGGTGACCCCCTGGATCAACCGCGCCTGTCCGCCATGGGCAGACCCTGCCGCCGCGTGGGTGCCGGGCCTGAAGCTCGCCGCCGCGTCCGGTGCCGATGCGCATGAGCCATGGGACGCTTGGCTCACTCCCTCTCTGGATCTCGCGCGGCTGCGGCAACAGATCCTCGCAGCTCTGCCTCCGTCTGAGCTGTGCATGGGCGGCTCCTACTCGATCGCTTCCATACCGGTGGATCCATAAAAAAACGGGAGGCCTCTCAGCCTCCCGCGCGATCACACTTGCCTGTGCTATTGTAGCTCGTATCGACGGAGAGGCACTGAGCTGCCCCGTTGATCCCAGCACTAAACCGATCACCTGAGCCAGTAGCACCCGCTTCGACTGCTGGCGAATGGTTGCGCCTGTGTGCTGGAGCCACATTTTACAGGATTTTTATCATGGGCTCAAATGACATTCATGATGTCAGCGTTAAAGTGCGCCGCATTTTTTACATTTCATTGTTTCAAATCTTTTTGTATATCATCGGCATTCCGCTGCTGGTGATGTATGAGCGTGTCCCAGATTATGGTGGCAGATTGCCAGCGGTTCAGCAGTTGCAGAAATAGTGTGACAGTTTGCGAACAAAGGGCGGCAACTGGCTGCGGTAGGCGTTACGGTAGATGCAACAGGCGGAGAGGCACACTGCCCCGCTTGTAACGCATTCCACTATGTCAAAGCTCCAGCTTTTTCAGGACAGATTCCAGTCTTTGCTGAAAACAGATCCATCTTACGAAGATATAATCTTGGTTCCTCTTATCTTGACATTTGAAGCAGTCAGATACCTTATTGTTACGTTAGCGCCTATTGCGCTGGCGTTGTTGCTGGTGTTTACACCGTATGCCGTTGGCTGGGAAGATGCCGAGCCGGTGATGTTTGTGACTACGTTAAGCGCTGAACGAGCGCAGAAATACATTGAAAATCAAGCAACATATAAAAATACGCAACTTAATTTATTAAATTTTCCAAGCACAAAAAAATTTGTCTTGAGACAAGTTCCTAATACAGTCTTGGCCAGGTTGTGTGACATGCGGGGTATTGCTGGGGTTCATCCAACTGACCGCGACAACATGATCAACCGCCTGAGTCAGTCATGACCACCCCGGATGCGTTGCTTGCTCTCTGGTGTCTCTGGGGCGCCTCTGTCGGCTGCCTCACCGCTCTGGTTCTCATTTATGTTCTCCGCTATGCCGCCCGTGGCTGAAACTATCGAAAGGTGTACAGAACAGCTTGCTGATGCGATCGCCGCTGATCATGCGCTGATTTATGCCATGGATCCAGCCGAACGACTGGCCATGGGTCCCCGCGCTGTTGTTGCACTTCGCCTCATTGCCATCCTCCGCCATGCCGAGGGTGTGGCGCGGGGACTTCTGGAGGGGTGTCAGGAGGCTGGCCAGGATCTGCCGGTTAGCGCAGAGGTGGCGATCCTGGCGCCGATTGACGCTATGGAGCGACTGATCAAGTCTGCTGGTCATGTGACCCGGCCGCCGGCTGACGTGATCTCGTTTCCAGGGGGGCACAGGCTCCTCACCATGACTCGGGGGGATCTGCTGTGACCAGACTTCGTTCCCTCCGTACGGCTGACATGGTCGCCGCAGCCCATCGCCGAGCCAACCGTTGGCGATTCGGCTTCTGGATCCTGGCAGCGCTCACCGTCACCCTGGCGTGGGCAGCATCCCTGGAGCGCCCCCTGAGCTGCGGAGGCCATGCGGCGCGAGACTGGCCCTCGCCTCGCTGACGGCCCGCCATGCCTGCCCCTGCCCCATCACTGATCTCCTGGTCCGTTGCTGCCAATGCCGCCGGCTGTGCGTGCTGGGTGGCCTGTAGCGGGGGGCGGTGCGGCTGGGGGGCAACAAAAGCCGCTGCGCTGCGGGACCTGGCCGGCCACAACAACAACCAAACCACTACTCACCCGCAATGATCGGAGAACCTCACACCGGCCCTGGATTGTCGCCAGGCCCTGCCATCGGCCGGAAGCGCCGCAAGCGCCGGGCTCGTGGGCGTCGCCGTTTTGCCCGTTGCGTCGGCGCCGGCTGGGACGAGTGCGCAGATTGCCAGCGGCGCACGCTGCCAGGGGGCAGGACCAGGATCAAGCCGCCAATCGTGGCGCTCTGGTGTGAAAACTACCGCCCCCCGGATCGCCCCGAGGATCAGCGGCTGAGGGAGCTGGCTAGGCGGGCTGGGGTGGGGCCGTGAGCAGTCTTCATGCCTTGCACCTAGGCGACTGCCTGGAAGTGCTGAGCAGGCTGCCTGAGGCGTCGGTTGATTCTGTTGTCACCGATCCGCCCTACGGCCTGTCATTCATGGGCAAGGGCTGGGACTACGACGTGCCCACGGTGGAGGTCTGGCGTGAGGTGTGGCGGGTGCTTAAGCCTGGTGGCCACCTGCTCGCCTTCGCCGGCACGCGCACCCAGCACCGCATGGCGGTGAACATTGAGGATGCGGGCTTCGAGATCCGCGACATGATTGCGTGGGTTTACGGCTCGGGATTCCCAAAGTCGCTGGATGTGAGCAAGGCGATTGACAAGGCTGCAGGCGCGGAACGGGAGGTGGTTGGCAGCCGGATAAAGGCAGGCATCGGCGGTTCACAAACCTTTGCGCAGGATGCGTGGACGCAGGCTAATCGCGGCCCGATTGAACTGGACATCACCGCCCCCGCCACCGCTGCCGCCCGCCAATGGCAAGGCTGGGGAACCGCCCTGAAGCCCGCGCTGGAGCCGATCACCGTCGCACGCAAGCCCCTGATCGGAACCGTCGCGGAGAACGTGCTGCGGCACGGCACGGGGGCGATCAACGTGGATGGGTGCAGGGTGGAGGGTGTGCCGCCAAGCGTTCCCCAGCCAGCCTTCAATAGTCCAACGGGGCGCACATATGGCATGAAAACAGGCGAGGGACGCAACGGTGAGATGTCCCACGCTCAAGGCCGCTGGCCCGCGAACCTGATCCACGACGGCAGCGACGAGGTGGTGGGGCTGTTTCCGCAGACGACGTCGCGGGGACACACTCCATCGGCTCGTGGTGCTGGCGGGATCTCGTGCAACGGCCACAGCGGGCAGGATGAAATCAAAGAATTGTGGTTCGACTCCGGCTCCGCCGCCCGGTTCTTCTACACCGCCAAGGCTGCCAAGTCCGAACGCCAAGGCGTCACCCATCCCACGGTCAAGCCCCTCGATCTGATGGCGTACCTGTGCCGCCTGGTGACACCACCCGGCGGGATCGTTCTGGATCCATTCATGGGCACTGGCACCACCATCATTGCGGCGCTGTCTGAGGGGTTTCAAGGTATCGGCATCGAGCGCGATCCCGCGTACTTCGCCATGGCTGAGCACCGTCTGAACGGCGCTCAGCTGGGTCTAGGGCTGGAGCTGCCAACATGACCGCCCCTGCCCTGACCAGCTCATTACATACCCACACTAATTCCAAATAATCAAAAAAGTCACACCATGAAAGACTCAACAGACGATCAACTCTTTGCAAAAGCAATTAAACTCATAACAGATAATTTAGACAATCGTGACTTTATTAAAGATCAACAACTTGCGGCAGTTATGCTGTGCTCAAACAGAACAGTTTATAGCCAATTCAATAAGCGTGTTGGAATGCCGCCAAAAGCGTATACGCGGCATCTACAAATGCTCCGCGTCAAGCAGCTATTGATAAATTCTCCCGAGTTGTCCTTATACGAAGTCTCCGCTAGATGTGGCCTCACCTACGATGCCATGGCAAAACAATTCAAGCGATCTTTGGGTATCACCCCCGCCCAAGCACGCCAACGCTAAAAGCCTGCTACACTCTTTTCATTGGTCTTTGGTCAGACCGCCAACCCTTGAACCCCTCTCCCGTGTCGCAAACGGGTGAGGGAATTTTTTTTGTAG
>Ga0194128_10002045_pt1 | contig 33661 bp, 29 predicted proteins | sample TA2KigCa65mmetaG_FD_148650 | JGI IMG/M metagenome (GOLD analysis project Ga0194128, IMG submission 148650) | Freshwater microbial communities from Lake Tanganyika, Tanzania - TA2015037 Kigoma Deep Cast 65m | ecosystem: Environmental > Aquatic > Freshwater > Lake | place: Tanzania: Lake...
GGGTACTCCTACCCATCAATATGCGCAAAATCAGTCCGGCAATCCGGCGGCGTGGCGGCCCGCTTCGGGGTCGCCGGCGGCGTGGAAGGCGCCGTCCGGGGCGATGTAGAGCATCACCGGGGTGGCAATGTGGCCGGCGCGGGCCTCCACCTGGTGGCCCCGCCCGGCCAGGTCCTCGCGCACGGCCACCGGGACCCGCTCGCTGATGGCCAGGGAGCCGGCCTTGAGGAAGGTCTGCTCGCGGCGCGGGTTGGGGTCGAAGGAGTCCTGGTGGTGGTAGGTGGCAAAGCGCGGGGTGCGCACCGCCTCGGCGGGGGGCAGACCGAATTCGATGTGGTTGAGCAAGAGGTTGAGGGTGGCCTGGTCCTGCAGGTCGCCGCCAGCCACGCTGATGGCCAGCACCGGCTTCCCTTCCCTGAGCACCAGGGTGGGGGTGAGGGTGATGCGGGGTCGTTTGCCCGGAGCGATGCAGTTGGGGTGGCCGGGGGTGGTGTTGAGGCTGCGCAGGCGGTTGCCAAAACTGACGCCGGCTTTTCCCCCCATCGGGTTTTCAAGATGCACGTTGGCGCTGGGGGTGGCAGCCACCACGTTGCCCCAGCGGTCGGCCACCACGCAGGTGGTGGTGCCCCCAGGTCCGGGCCGGAAGACGCCCGGCCCCTTGAGGGCCTTGAGTTGGCGCGGATCGCCGGGGCGGGCCTCCTGCGAGGCCTGCCTCAGGTCGATGAGGGGCCGGCGCAGCTGGGTGTACGCGTCGGAGAGCAGCTCCTTCATCGGCACATCGACGAAGGCCGGGTCCCCGTAGTATTCGTCGCGGTCGGCCATCGCCAACTTAATGGCCTCGATGACCACGTGCACGTAGTCGGCGGAGTTGTGGCCCATCTTTTTGAGGTCGAAGCCTTCGAGCAGGCGCAGGGCCTGGCACAGGTACGGGCCCTGGGTCCAGGTGTCGCACTTGCAGACGGTGTACCCGCGGTAGTCTGCGGTCACCGGGTCCTCGATGGTGGTGCGGTGGGCGGCCAGGTCGGCCCGGCGCAGGAAGCCGCCCCGCTCGATGTAGAAAGCCTCCAAGTCCTCGGCCACGTCGTTGCGGGAGGCGTGGCGGCCGTAGAAGCTGTCGCAGGCGGCCTGCAGCTTCTCCTCGCGGCTGCCGCTGATCAGTCCCTCCTCCTCCACCAGCCGGCGCAGAGTGACCGCCAGGCGGGGGTGCCACTCCTCCGCCCCTTCGTCGAGCAGGGCCAGGGTGGGGGCGATGATCTGGGTGAAGCTCAGCGTGCCGTAGCGGATCAGGGTGGTGATGCATAGGTCCACCACGGAGGGCACCGGGGCCATCTTGATGTCGCGGGGCGGGATGCCGTGCTGCATGTACCAGTCGATGGCCTCTTTAGACAAGGGGGCGCGGCCCTGACCGGAAAGGGACTTCACCTGCCCGGTCCTGGCGTCGAAGATGAGCAGGGGCACCTCCCCGCCGATGGAGCAGTCGCCGTGGTCGGTGATATTGAGGGCGAAGATGGTGGCGGCGGCCGCGTCGGCGGCGTTGCCGCCCTGTGCCAGGATGTGGTGGCCGGCCTGCACGGCCCGGGCGCCGCCGGCGGCCAGGGCGCCGGTTCTGCTGGCGGCCTGCCAGCCAGGCGGGGCGGAAGAGGCGGGCATCGGAGGGCTCCTTTCGTCGGGGTCAGTTGCCAGCAGCGGCGAGCACGGCCTGGGCGCGTTGAGCCTGCTCGGTATGGGGATCGCGTTTGACCAGGCGGCGCAGGTGGTGCTGGGCGCGGGCATCGTCCTGAGAGGCCAGGTCGAGGGCCTGGGCAAAGCCCTGCTCCCCCCAGGCCAGGATGCGGGGCAGCACCTGGAGGTCGTGGTTCTTCCAGTAGTACTTCAGCTCGTCGTTCTTCCAGCCGGCGTAAACCTCCTCCCAGGTGAGGGGGTGCAGGCCCTGGAGGTGGGGCTGGAGCATGTGCACGGCGATGGGCAGGCCGGCGTGCTGGTAGCGGTGGTCCAGGGAGATGCGCAGCCGGTCTTCGGTGAGGTTGGGCAGGGCCTGGTGCACCATCAGGCTGTCGAAGACCAGGCAGTCGCCGATCTGGTAGTCGGTGCTGAGCCAGGTGCCTTCTGCTTCCGACACCTCCACGGCCAGGCCGCCGGCGCCCAGGGAAAAGTGGTGGTCGCGGATGGCCCGCATCCGGTGGGAGCCGGGCAGCACGGCCAGGCCGCCCAGTTTGATAGGGCAGTTCCCCACCGGGGCCCAGCAGGTGTAGGTGTCGTACGAGCCCTGGAAATGGACGAAGTCCTGGTGGACGGGGGTGGTGTGCTCAGTGTACTTGGGAAACCACAGCCGGGCGATCTTCTGTGGGTGGGGCAATACCGGCTCGCCGGCGATTTTGCCGATGAGGGAGAGCACCTCGGGCCAGTGCCCGGAGCGGTGGAAGGACTCGAGTTTGTACATCTGGTGGTACACGTCGGTGTACTCGAGGTCCCCCTCGGTACACTGGGCCCCGGGCCGGTAGATGGCGTCCATGGGGTCGGTGCCTGGCTGCAGCCAGCCGCCCTCCATCAGCACCCGGGTGATATCGGCGCGCAGGGCCAGCAGTTTGTCGGGGTCCTGCAGCCGGCGGAAGAAGAGGTAACCCTCGGCGTTGAGGCGCCGGCGCAGTTCGGGGAGGTCGTGGAGGGCGTCGTTGGAAGCCTCAAATTCGGCGATGGTCCGGTCCATAAGTGGCCTGTCAGGTAAAGGGGGTCATGGGATGGATGCCTGGCGCCAGATGGCCACCCGCTCGGGGGTGAGGGGGCCTTCGTAGGCCAGGGCGCGCAGGGCAGCGGTCCAGGTCTGGCCCGCGTCCACGTGTACCGAGGTGGCCTGGGTGGCGTTGAACATGGCCATGCCGTAATCGCGGATGAACCAGGGGCCGCGCCGGTCGGGGGCGGCGCTATTGTCAGCGATCATCAGGCAAAGGCCAAAGACCTGGCCGCCGGGAAGGGCGGCCTCGTAGGCCACGGCGTTGCACGCCTGGCCGTTGGCCACCTCGTCGGCCAGGCCGCGGCGCAGGGCTCCCTCGCCACAGCCGATCACCCTCCCGCCCAGGGCCGGCAGCAGGCGCGGTTCCACCCGGGCCCCGAGGCTGCCGAACTTGGTGCGGCCGAACTCAACGGGGCCGTACGCGGCGGTCTTGGCGCTGCGCAGTTCGCAGAGGGTAGCGTCGGGAAGGGCAGCGAAGGTGGCAGTGCGCTGCTCGTCGAGCAGGGGGGCGCCACCCTCGTCGCGCCAGACGCTAGCCAGGCTCAGGCGGGCAAAGGCGGGGGTGAGTTCGGCCTGCACCTGGCCCTGGGGGTCCATGCGGCCGATGCGGGCCATGATGTGGTCGTCGGCGGAGCGGCGCACCGGCAGGGCCCAGAAATTGGCCTCCCGATCCCCCTGCCGTACGGGATTCTGGCCGGCGAAGAGGCCGTTGTGGAAGGGGTGGTCGAAGGGGAACTCCTGCAGCACGGTCTGGCCGCCTGGGGTGTAGAGGGGATAGACCCAGGAGCGCCAGTAGTTGGTGCCAAAGGCGCCCAGGTAGCGGCCGCCGGGGGCGTGCCGCACCATGTGGGTGTCGGCGTTGGTGTGGAGGGTGTAGGCGCTCATGCCCGGGCCTCGGCAAAGGCGCCCCGGTATAGGGGGTGGACGGTGATGTCCACGGGCCGGCCGGTCTCCACCGACTCGATGGCGGCGCAGAGCAAGGCGAAGACGCGCAGATTTTGGCGGCCGCTGAAGGGCGGCTCGGGGCCGCCGCGCAGGTAGTCGTGCCAGCGGTCGAGGAAGGGTAGGAAGGGGTCGTAGGGCGCCACCCCCTCGTCGAGGGGGCGGGGGCTGAACTGGCCCAGGGCCGGGGCGAACTCGTAGGCCATGGTGTCGTTGGACATGTGCAGGCCCCGGCAGCGCAGGGCTCCAGCCGTGCCCTCCAGGCGGAACTCGTATATGGGGGCCTGGGAGGAGAAGCCGCCGTGGTAGGACAAATGCAGGCCGCCGGCAAAGCGGATGAGGGCATTGACCATGCAGGGGCCGGCGTACCTGGACCAGGAGGGCACGAAGCCGTCGCCGGAGATCCGCTCCGGGTCGGCGCCGAAGACGGCGAGGAAGGCGTCGAAGTGGTGACAGGCGTTCTCGTACAGGGAGGGCTGGAGCATCCGGCCCAGGTTGGCCACCTGCGGGCGGGGTTTGCTGTTCATGAACCAGGCGGCCTCCACCCGGCCCAGTTCCCCGGACTGCACGAAGCGGGTCAGGGCCGCATAGTGGCGGTTGTGGCGGATCTGCTGGCCCACCGAAAGAGTCAGGCCGCAGCGCCGGGACAGTTCGACCAGGGCCAGGGCCTCGGCGTAGTCGTTGGTCACTGGCTTGGCTACCAGGGTGTGGCAGCCGGCCTCCAGGCACAGGCGGGTCTGGGCGTCGTGCAGCTCGGAGGGGGTATTGACCAGCGCGGCGTCTGGCTTGAGGGTGGCCAGGGCCTGGCCCAGGTCGGTGAAGCGGGCGGCGGGGGGCACCCCGGCCAGCTCGCCGCCGGTCTCCAAGGCCGCCTGGCTCACATCGACCAGGCCGGCACAGCGGAACCAGGGCTTCTGTGCCAGGTTGCGTAGCATGGCGCGGCTGATGCCGCCCATGCCGACGGCCAGGCAGGACAGAGAAGGTGGGGACTCAGTCATGGGCTTTTTCTCCACGGCGGCGAATTTCGCGGATCACCGCCGCGTTGTCCAGTTCCCCGTCGCCGGCGGCTATGGCGGCGACCAGCAGTTCGCGGTGGGTGGCGCTGAGGGGCAAGGGCTGGCCGGCCCGGCGGGCGTGGCCCAGAATCAGCTCCACGTCCTTGAGGTGCTGGCGCAGGCGGGCCTCGGGAGCGAACTCCCCGCGCAGCATCCGCTCGCCCTTGGCATCCATGGCCGCCGAGTAGGCGGGGGAATCCTTGAGCAGGGCCAGAACGGTTGGCAGGTCCAGCCCCAACCCTTCGGCCAGCACCAGGCCCTCAACCAGGGCGGCGCGGTTGAGGCCGACCACCAGGTTGGCCGCCAGCTTGGCCCGGGCACCGCTGCCGGCTCCCCGCACTGGAGCCAGAGAGGGGGGTGTCGAGATAGGCGACGCCCCGGGCGGCCAGGAGGGCGGCCAAGGCAGTGGTCTGGTCTGGGTCGCCGGTGGAGGTATCGAGGATGGCGCGGGGCAGGTGGGGGCCCTGCAAGAGTCCTTCGGGGCCTTCGACCACCTGGCGCACCACCTCCGAGTCCATCAGCGAGAGCACCACTCGGTCAGCGTGGGCGGCCACCTCCGCCGGGGTTACCGCCGCCCTTCCTCCCCAGTCCTCCAGTTGCCGCATCCTGGCAGGGTCGAGGTCGCAGCCGGCCACCCCGAACCCGCTCTCCAGAAGGCGCTGGGCCAGGGTCGAGCCTACCAGGCCGATGGTCTCGGCGGTTTTGGGTGCCTCATTCATAGAGATCGAAGTAGGTCAGATCCGCCCCGAAATCGTCCATAGCCGCCACCTAGTCACCCCGCAGGCGCACGCGGATGGGATGGCGGTGGACGCGGCCAGAGAGCACCAGCTCCTGGGTCTGGAGCGGCAGTAGGATGCGCAGGGGCCGGCGCAGCGGGGGCCGGGCGAAGCACAGATAGCTGCCGGTCCTGACCGCCCTTCCACCTCCCCCGGCTCGGCCCAGGGCGGCAGGCGCACGCAGAGCGGGCCGGGGGCCAGGGCCTCGACGCTCAGGACGCCGGAGGGATAGGAGGAGCGCACCCGCACGAAAGGGGTCTGGTGGTCGAAGAGCAGGTTCACCCGGGTGCCGGCCTCGTCGCGGCGGGCCGCACGGCGGTACGCCTCGCACAGGGAGCCCACGGTCCCGCCGACGATGTCCATGTTGAAGGAAAGGGTGCCGTGGCCCCGGCCGGCGGACTGGTGGCTGTAGGGGGCGGGGAAGCCGAAGGTCCCCAGGTGGCGGTCGCCCACCCGGCGCCGGCCGTCCACCCCCTCGGGATCGTCCGGCTGCACCACAAAGGAGACATCCCGCAACTGTGAGGGCAGGAGGTGCCAGCGCAGGATGCGCTCGGCGTCGTGGTAGTATTCGGGATGGCCCCAGCGGCCCAGGATCAGGGCGGTTTCGAGGATGTCGCCGGTGTTGTTGGACTCGCCGCGGTCGCTATCCTCCTGGCCCGTCGCTTCGGGAGACCAGCCCAGCGGGTCGCGCATGGCCCACAGGCACCGGTCGTAAAAGGCTTTTTCCCGTCGCATCATCCCCGCATTGCCGAGCAGCTCTGCAAGTTGGGCCAGGGAGGAGAGGGTGCAGGTGATGGAGTGGACGTGGCGGGTGATGAAGCGGTCGGGGTGGTACTCGCCGTCAGGTAAAAGGAATTCGGCCAGCGCTTTTTCCGCCATCGCCAGGGCCAGGCGCAGGGCGGCGGGGCTGCCGGTGGCGCGGCAGTACTTGACCAGGGGACCGAGCAGCCGCGCTTCGTCGTGGAGGAAGCCCTGGCACTCCTGGTACTGGAGCCCCAGGCCGCGCAGGCGCTCCAGGTCCCAGCCTGCCTCGGGGGACCACAGCGACTCCACCGCGGCGATGCTCCGCTCGAAGAGCTCGGCGGCCTGGCGGTCGTCGCGGAATCGGGAAAGGGCGTGGAGGGCGTGGAAGCCCTTGCGCAGGTTGTGGGGGCAGAAGTTGACCGGCGGGCCGCCCGGATGCTGGCGTTTGAGGGGCAGGGCAGTAGGGCCGCTGTAGCAGAGGAGGGCGGCGCGGCGGTGGTAGTCCACGGCTTCCTCGTCCAGTTCCACCCCCGCCGCGTCCTCGGGGTTGAGCAGGGCGTTGAGGTGCCGGCCGGGCACGTGGGATTCGCTGTGGTGGGCGCTGAAGCTGAGGGCGGCCTGGGGCCGCAGGGTGGAGCCGAAGAAGGGGACGCAGTCGCCGTCGGCGTCGAAGACCGACTGCATGGTGCGGGAGCCCAGGCGGATGGCTTCAGTGATGTCCGTGGTGTTGAGGTGGGCGACCCTGGCCATAGATCAAGCAGGACCGGCAGCGGCCAGCAGGCTGCCCAGGTCCAGGGGGCGGGTGTACATGGCCAGTTCCCCTTGCGGGCTGTGCGGCCATTCTTCCTTGGGCCGGTCCCAGTAAAGCTCGACGCCGTTGTCGACCGAATTGCGCAGGTACAGGGCCTCGCTCACCCCGTGGTCGCTGGCTCCGTCGAGGAAGATGCCGGCCTGCATGAGCCGGCGCAGGGCATCGCCCAGGGCCGCGCGGGTGGGGTAGCGGATGGCCACGTGGTACAGGTTGGTGGGGTTGGGCGGCGGCGGCGAGCCCCCTCTGCTCTCCCAGGTATTGAGGCCGAGGTGGTGGTGGTAGCCCCCGGCGGAGAGGAAGGCGGCGCCGGGCCCGAGGCGCTGGGTCAGTTCAAAGCCGAGGACTCCGCAGTAGAAGCTTAGGGTGCGGTCGAGGTCGGCGACCTTGAGGTGCACGTGGCCGATGGAGACCCCGGGGTCGATGGCGTGGATGGGATGGCTCTTCGGATCATCCTGGTGGTGAGGTCGGGCTGAAGATAGGACATCCCGGGACTGCCATCAAAGTGCGAGGTTGGAGCGGATTTTGGCGGCAAGCTCTCCAATCAGTGCCTTGCGGCGGGCAGTGCCAGCACTGCGATTGGGGATCTCCAGGTCGGCGTGGCGCAGGCTGGTTCGATATGGCCCAGGTACCCGGGCACCACGCACTCGCGGTTGTAGGCCAGGATCTGTTCCCGGGTGCCGCCGTAATCGGCGGCCAGGTTGTGCTCGGTACGGCGGGCGAGCATCTCCTCCAACTCGGCGCTGACGAAGAGGCGCAAATCCATCAGTTCGCGCAGCGCGGGATAGCACAGCGAGAAGTGTTCGTCGAGCAGGTGGACTTGGGCTTGCGGGTATTGCCGGCAGTGGGCCACCATCTCGTCCACCTCGAGGGAGCCGGGCTGGTTGTAGTCCGGGCAGTGCTTGTTTTGGGTGGGCGAGTAGTAGGTGGGCAGCTGATCGGCGGGCTTAAAGAAGCGGTCGAGGGTGACGACCTCGGTGGTGAGGGCCTGGACCAGCAGACCGGCGATGGTGGACTTGCCCGAGCCGCTGCCCCCGCCCAGGCGCAGGCAAGAGGGATTTTGCCTCGCCTGTAGCAGCCTGTCGAGCTGGGCGGAGTGCAGGGGAGGCTGGTTCAGGCATGGGAGGATGGACAGTCATCAGCGGTCAGGGGCTGAGCGGAATCGCCGGTTTGCCCGGACTGCGGCCAGGAGCAAGAGCACGACAGCTACCACTGCGGCGAACACCCCCAGCTTGGTCACTGGGCGGTCCAGGGCTGTGTCCGTGGACTGGGTGCAGAACCCGTACCCCAGCGACAGCTGAGCTGACAGCAGTAAGAGGGAGCTGGTCCCGGCCAGACGGCCTGAAGGCTGGGACTGCCCCCGCGGCCTGGCGACCAGATTCAATAGCCCGCCGAAGAGCAGGTAGATGTGGCCCGAGCGGAGCAGAAGTTGCGGGCCGGCCTCCAGGGTGTCCAGGGGCGGATCGTGGAAGCGCAGCTATAAGCTAGGGGCGATTAAGAAGGCAAAGGTAATCAGGCCGACCAGCAGGTGCAGGGGGTGCATCGATTCATCCTTTCTGCCAGATGGAGTCCAATTTGCGCACCACCAGCGAGCTGATTGAGGCCGGCCCGCTGGTCGCCTGGACCGAGAGCGGCGGCAAGGTATGGGCGGCCTGCACGCAGTGGGTCAAGGAAAACTCCCCGCGGTTGACGAAGACCTCCACCGACATGCGGTCCACCAGGACCCGCAGGTGCAGTTTGCCCTCGCGGGGTGTTACCTTCACCTGAGAGCCGCAGGAGAGGAAGAGCCGGTCGTCGGCAGGGGTGTAGCTCAGGCGTGTGCCCCGCAGGTCCAGGGCAAAGCAGTTGCAGGAGGAGCGCTCTAGGTCGAGTTCCAGCTCCAGGTCGAAGAGTTCCCCCTCTACCTGGGCCAGGGGATCGGTGGCGGGCTGGAGCAGGTAGTCGCGCAGCGAGAAGGTGCTTTGGTGCAGGAGGAAGATCTCGCCAATGGGGTTGCGGCACAGGCGCAGGCCCTCGGGCAAAGCGCGCAGGGTGAGGGCGCAGGGGAAGGTGATCTGCTGGTTGAAGGGCAGGTCCGGGTACTCTCCCCCGCGCATCCAGGCCATCTGGATGCGCCGGCCATCCTCGAGGGGCAGGTTGTTCCAGGTGCGGGTGGCGTAGAAGTGGGGGCCCAACTCGCAGCGGAGTTTCTCCCCGTCGGGGCTGAAGTGCTCGCCGTCGAAGTCCCCCACCAGGTAGCTGCCGTCCCCGTCCACGATCACCCACTTGAGCCGCGAAGGGTCGCCCTCCACCGCCAGGGGGAACATGTCCGGGCATTCGAAGAGGCCGGGGATGGAGGAGCGCTTCTCCCACTGGAGCAGGTTGTCGGAAGAGAAGAGCACGAAGCTCTGCTCGGGCGGGCCGTAGAGGATCATGATCCACTTTTGGGTGGGCTCGTGCCAGAAGACGTGGGGGTCGCGCTCGGGGTGGTCGAGGATTGGGTTGCCGGCGTATTTGGTCCAGGTCCTCCCCCGGTCGTTGCTGTAGGAGAGGCACTGGCGGCGGTTGTCGGTGCTGCTCCAGAAGGCTACCATCAGCGGCGCCTCGCCGGTGGCCAGGCCCGAGGTGTTGTGATAGTCGAGGGTGGCTCCGCCCGACTGCGTGCCGCCGAACTCCTCGTCCTTGCCAAAGGCCGGGGGCAATTCCTCCCAGTGGACCAGGTCCCGGCTCACTGCGTGCAACCAGCAGGACCACCAGCGCTGTGCAAAGAAGTGGTACACCCCGTCGAGGTACACCAGGCCGTTGACGTCGTTGATCCAGCCCTCCTGGTGGGCCTGGGGGTTGAGAGTGTACTGGTCCCAGTACCGGGCAGTGAAGTGGAACTGGGGGCGCAGGGGTTCGCGGTACAAAGGGGCGGACGGGGTAAAGGTCATGGGTTGCCTTCTCTTTTCGGTTTCCGGGGGTGCTACCCCCCTGCGCCCGCGGCCGGACCAGGGCGCTGGCCCGGTAGCGCGCCAGCGCCCACCAGCGCGGTCAGGGCTCCGGTGGGCAGACAGGCCAGGCCCACCCACTGGAACTTGCTCTCCCGGGCAAAGTGCAGGATCGAGGACCCGGCGATGAGCAGGGCCACCCCCGAGCGCAGGTAGGCCAGCAGGGTCCGTTCATTGGCGAGCAGGGTCGGTCGATGGCCAGCTCGACCCGCAGGATCAGGTCTTCGGCCTGGAAACGGGCGTAGGGGATTCGCTCATGAGGGCCTCCCTCGGCCGTGATGCATTGCCGATCAGGGCAGCACCCGAAAGGACCCCAGCGGCTGGGCCGCGCCGTTGAGCAGCACCTCGATCTGGTGCGCGCCGGGGTAATATTTGCGGGTGCTTATCTCGGCCAGGGAGATCCGCTTGCTCAGGGCCAGCTCCTCGCCGGGGGCCAATTCGGCGGTTTTGAGCTTGAACACCTTGGGCCTGGCCTGTGGCCTTGACGAAAAACACCCTGAAATCCAACAGCACTCGCTGTTTCTGGGCGGTGGTATTGGCGAGGGTGAAGGAGAGGGTCACCGCCCCGCCGATCCGGGCGCGATTGGGACGGATACAGGCCTTGCTCACCGCCACTAAGGCCGCGGCGCCAACATCCAGGACCGCCAGGGTGCCTGCCTCGCCGCGTTTGAGCGCCGAGCGCAGGGCGTGGCGCACCACCCAGGCCCGCTCCGGGTCGGCTCCCTTGCGCCAGCGGCGGGCGACCTTGGCCAGCAGTGCGGGGTGGTCCTTGCCGACGTCGTTGAGGTTGTTGGCCACCGAGCGGCGCACGTACAGCTCGGGATCATCCTTAGGCAGTTCGAGCAGTTCCAGCACCGGGGCGGGGTCGCGCTGAAAGGCGCACAGGCGCGGGGCCCAGGGCAGGCGGGGGCGGGTGCCCTCCGAAACCAGGCGGCGCACGTGGAGGCTGGGGTCCCTGGCCCAAACCCGCAGCCGCGCCAGGGTGGCCTCGAAGTGGCGCTCCAGTAAGGGGCGGATGCTGAACTCGGCGGTGAAGCGCTGGGTCAACTCGTACTGGGCCTGCAGGTAGAGGAAGGTGCCCAGGTCCGCGCCCCGTACCTGGCCCGGAGCTGCGAGGGAGGCCAGCAGGACCTCCAGGGCCTCGTACCCGGCGAGGGCGTCGCGCAGGAAGGCCCGGCGGTCGAAGGCCGAATACACCGCCTCGATCAGCTCGCCGATGCGGGTGGGGATCCGGGGCCGTAGTGGTTTTCGAGAGGCTCGGACAATTTGACCTGCCTCGGCGACGGTGGCGAGGGCCTCGATGGCCACCCGCACCCGGGGGATCTCGGCGCCCAAGCGGGCCATGGCGCGGGCCGGCTTGGGGCCGGGGAAGAACTCGGCGTACGCCTCGTTTATCTCCCCGTACAGGTCGGGTCGGGCCCGGAGCACGGTGATCTTCACCACGTAGTCGAGGTAGGAGCCGGCGGCCCTGAGGATCAGCTCCACGTTGCGCAGGCACTGCCGGGTTTGCTCCCGCATGGTGGTCCCGGCCACCTCGGTGGGGCCGCCGCCGGGCCGCACCGAGATCTGGCCCGAGACGACGACGAAGCCGTTGGCCACCACTGCGTGGGAGTAGGGGGAGTGCGGGGTTGGGTACCCGGGAATCTCGGTGACGAAGCGGGTGGTCATCCCCTTCACGCTTCTGCGTCGAGGTCGAAGAGGGCGGCCAGGATCAGCCGGGCGCTGCGGTTCGGGTTGCTGATGTTCCTCCGGTCGGGGGAGGCGGGAGTGGGGATCACAGGCGCCCCAGGAGGGCCAGCGCCCGCTCCTCGAACACCTGCTGCCATCCGGGGGCGACGAGGCAGTCGCAGTCCTCCTGCGCTGCGCCGGGATTGGCCTGCTGCTGGGCGGTCGGGGTATAGTAAATGTAGCCGTTGGTGTAACCGGCGACAAAGGTGTGGGGATGGGGGGAACGGCGCTTGAGGTCCAGGCCGGTCTGGGCCGAGAGCTCGCCCGGGAAGGTGAGCAGCACAAAATCGCCCACGCGCAGGCCGTGCAGTTCCGCCTTCAGGGGCCGCATGCCGGCGGCTAGGTTGGTCTCCTGATGCATGTCGAGCAGGTCGAGGTTGGTCTGGAGCCGGGTGAGTTCCTCCATGGCGTGGATGTTGGCCAGGTACTGTTCGAGGTGGGCGCGGTTCCCGGCGTCGAAGTAGTCCAGGTCGCTGCGGCCCAGACGGCGGTCGTGCAGGTAGCGGTGCGAGTAGTAGGAGGGGAACTCAGGGGACAGATGGTGCCGCAGCAGCATGGGCACGAAGGTCTTGAGGCTCAGGCTGGTTCCCTTCAGGGCGCGTAGCAGGCGGAGCTGCTGGGCCCGCAGGGCGGCGATGCGGGGGGCGTGGTCGGCGCGGGGCAGTTCCATGGTTTCGCCCAGCAATCGCAGCGGCGCCCCGCCCTGGGTGCGGATCTGGTCGCAGGCCCGCAGGGCGCTGAGGCCCAGGAGGTTGCCCAGCGACTCGGCGTCGGGAGGGCGGGCGGTGTCCTTGTAGTAGACCGGGTTGACGTCGCCGGCGCAGCCCTGGAGGAAGAAGGCCAGGGCCCCACCGCCGTAGTGGTCCTCCAGCACCCGCGCGGCAAAGCCGACCAGGTCGGCGGTGTTGCCGCCGCCGGGCACACCCTGGATGGGATGGCAGGCGAAGTTGAAGACCACGGCCAGGGGCCGGCCATCCGGGCGGTCGAGGCGCAGCAGGCCGATCTGGGGATCCACCGGGCCCACCCCGGACACCTGTTCGTCGGACACCAGGGCGTAGGCGCGCCTCACGTCCGCCTCCCGGCCGTCGCGAAGGAGGAGCCGGCGGTTCTCCATGATGCGGTCTTCGCGCCCGGCGCCGGCGCCGACTAGCACCGGGACCTGCTCCCGCCAGGCCGCTTTGACTGCATCGACGGTGCGCTCCTCGACGTCGGCGCAGACGGCCCCGTGACAGTGGCTGGCGCTGATCAGCACCTGCCCGGGGTCGACGTCCAACTCGGCGCGCAGTCGGGCGCGCACTCGGTCCAGGTACTCGTCGGGGATGGTGCCGATCTGGGCAATGGCTACCGCATCCACGGTGACCAGGACCACGGATTCGGCGCCGTCGCGCAGCACCAGGGCTTTGACGTACAGCGGGTCGTTGACCGGGCCGGCGTGGTGGTCGGTGATCTCCCGGCGGGCCACCCCGGCCCAGAGAGGCGAGGTGTCGGTCATGGGGCGGGACGGCCTTCGGCGATGACGGCCAGGATCCCGGCGGCCTCCTCGCGCTGGGCGGCGCTGACATCGAGGTGGGTGACGGCGCGGATCGTGCGCGGGCCAAAGGCGAAGATCAGCACCCCCCGCTGCCGCGCCTCTTCGACCACGGCAGCGGCTTCGGGCGCGCCTTGGCGCAGGTGGAAGACCAGGATATTGGTCTGCACCGTGGCCAGGTCCAGGTCGATGGCCGGGCTCTGGGCCAGGCGCTCGCCCAGACGGCGGGCGTTGGTGTGGTCCTCGGCGAGGCGCTCAAAGTGGTGATCGAGGGCGTAGAGGCCGGCGGCGGCGAAGATCCCTACCTGGCGCATGGCCCCGCCCAGCATGCGGCGGTGGCGGATACAATGGGCTATGAGGGGGCGCGCGCCGGCCAGAAGGGAGCCGCTGGGAGCGCCCAGACCCTTGGAGAGGGAGACGCCGACCAGGTCGAAGGGGGCGGCGAGTTCGGTCAGCGATCGCCCATTGGCCACTGACACGTTCCAGAGGCGGGCCCCGTCCATGTAGGAAGTCACCTCGTGCTGGCGGGCGGCAGCGCAGATCCGCTCGGCCTCTTCCTGGGAAAAGATCACCCCGCCGGCGCGGTTGTGAGTGTTCTCAATTTCTAACAGTGTGGTGGGTGGGTACACGAGGTGGCCGCGGGGTTTGCGCGCGGCGAGTAATTCCTCGGCAGTGAAGACGCCGCCCTGGCCGATCTCGGTGATTTGGACCCCGGCGTTGGCCGCCGAGCCGCCGGTCTCGTGCCAGACCGCGTGGCACTGGCGGGTGGCGATCACCTCGTCGCCGGGGCGGGTGAGGGCGCGCAGGGCCACCTGATTGGCCATGGTGCCGGTGGGCAGCCAGAGGGCGGCCTCCTTGCCCAGCAGGGCGGCGACCCTTTTCTGCAACAGATTGACGCTGGGGTCTTCGCCGAACTGGTCGTTGCCTACCGGGGCGGTGGCGATGGCCTCTCTCACCCCCGGGGTGGGGTGGGTGACGGTATCGGAGCGCAGGTCGATGGGATCGACGGGGGCTGACACCGGATATCTCCTCATGGCGATAGCAGTTTCGACAATATAGCGAACAACATCCGGCCCCATCATCCGTTACGGACTGGTTCCCCCCTGCAAATGCTGTCCAGCATGGCCTCGCAAAGCTGCATGGCCCGGCAGGCATCGCGCAGGGTAGGGGTGTCGGACTTCCCGGAGCGCACGGCCCAGGCGAAGGCCTGCATCTGCCCCCAATACCCGCCCCGCTGCCCGGCGTTGTCCCGCGTCGCCGGCGCCCAGTACTGTCCGGGGATGTCGGGGGAGGGGGCGTAGCCGCTTTCGGCGGTGGCGGTTTCAAAGTGCAGGGTGTGGAGGTTCACTAATCGCAGGTGGGCCCAGGCATGGCCATCCGCTTTCACCTTGCTGGTCAAGATGGGGGCGCAGCCGGTCAGGGTGAGGGTGCCGGCCGCGCCGCCGGCAAAGTCCAGGGCGCAGGCGATGGCGAAACGCCCCTCCTTGCCCACGGACAGTTCCGTGTGCAGCCGGGATATCTCCCCGCCCAGGTGCCGGGCGAGGTCCACCGCGTGGGTGGACTGGAAGAGCATGTAGTTCCAGACGGGCGGGTGGCCGGCAGTCTCGGGCCACATGGGGCTGGGTATGAAGTGGCGGCTCTCCAGGAAGAGCAGCTTGCCGAATTGGGGGTTTGCATCAGCTCGCGGAATTTGCGCACCCCTGGCGCATGGCGCATGTTGTGGCCGACCTGGGTGACCAGGCCCCTGGCCTCGGCGAGGGCGGCCAACTCGGCGGCCTTCTCGGGGCGCATGGAATTGACCCGCTCCCGGCGTAGGGTATTACGGCCCAGTACATACAGGGCTTGGTAGATGGCCTCAGGAGAGATCCTCATCGACTCCTCACCAGGGAAATCGACCGGCAGTCGGTTGGCGCTTTGCTCCGGGCTCGATGCGACCGCCCACTTCCGGTCCTGACGACGTCGGTGCCGGCGACCATTCCAACGGGTTTTCGGGCCTGGCACAACGGTCCGGTTGGGTGCCTTGAGCGTTCCTGCCAGGCGTTCCTGGACGTAGTGCCTCAGGGCACCGATCGCTGCAAGCTTGGCCACCTTCAGACGCTTGGCGCGGCGGTCGGCGTGCCACTGTGCGGTCGTGGCACGATACCGGAAGCTCCCGCCACGAGTTGCGGCGTTGCGGAGCAGTTCCCCTGAGATCGTCGAAGGCGAACGGCTCACCCGACGTGCGATCTCCCGAACACCGCAATCCTACGCATGCAAGATGGCGATTTCCTCTCGTTCGCCAAACGACAAGTAGCGACCCGATAGCATAGGGGCCCTACCTGATGACATTCCACCACCCTCACGGAACCAACGGACGCCAACCGCGGGCGATACGCTGGCGACAACGGCAGCGTCCTCACTCGACAACCCGTAACCGATCGCTTCCCCGAATAGCTGTTTGTGCTCGCGCCGCCACCCCGGCAGACGACCTGGCGAATGCATCGGTGGCCGACCCGAACAACCAGCTGTTTTTCCGCGCCTTTTCGTTCCCATCGCAACTCCTCATTATTGAGACCTTGCGACGACCGCTTGAATCCAATCAGTATACATCCCTGGCCTTCGGCACCCGTTGCCAGCAGGCCGGGATCCGGCCCTCCAGGAGCACGGTAGGCGACTGCTTCGACAACGCCCTGTGCGAGAGCTTCTTCGCCACCCTCGAATGTGAACTGATCGACCGGAGAGCTTTTCACACCCAGACCCAGGCACGGCAGCAACTCTTCCACTACAGCGACGGCTACTACAACCCCCATCGGCGTCATTCTGCTCTTGATTATCTGTCGCCGATCAATTATGAAAAGAAGTAACAGCTCTTGGCCTAATTCGAAAGCCCATATCTGTCCACCAAAGCGGGGGAACTCCACCCTCAATGTCGTCCATGCGGGCGATGCCAGTCTTGGCCGCGTCCTCCAGGTTCTCGATCTGCCGAGCCAGGAGTTGCAAATCTGCCCTGTTGGAGGGGCACTCACTTTTTCTCGCTGAGCGTGCTCGCAGACGCAGGGTGTACTGGATGCGCCAGCAATTGCGGGGCTCGAAACGGCTTACGGAGGCCATCCGGTAACTCACCTTGTAACTCAGTTGGCCGTGTTTTGGCCTGTAGTTTTGGGTCCGGGCGTGTGCTACCATATTCCGGTGCGTCGGCGTCCATTTTACGGCCAAGGGGGGAATCGAGTCAAGGGGTTTCTCAGGGGGGTCGCCCAGAGGGAAAAGGAGCAATTTAGGCTGGACAATGACTTAGGTGGGGAGGCAAAGAGAAAGGGCCTGGAGACGAGTTGCTCTCCAGGCCCTTTTCAGGTGGTCGGGGTGGTCGGATTCGAACCGACGACCCTCTGCTCCCAAAGCAGATGCGCTAACCGGGCTGCGCTACACCCCGAAAATTCTCAAAAATAGACGGCCCTCCTCAGCGTGGCAAGGCTCAGGCCGGCAGACAGGCTTGGATCCGCTGGCGCAGTTGGGCGGCGGCGGTGCGGGCAGCCTGGGCGAAGTCGGGGCCTTTCGCGGCGTAGAGCACGGCGCGGGAGGCGTTGATGAGCAGGCCGCCGCCCCGGCGGTCGATCCCGTGGCGCACCACAGCCTCCAGGTCCCCTCCCTGGGCGCCCACCCCGGGCACCAGGAAGGGCAGGTCCGGGGCGTGCTGGCGCAGTTGGGCAAAGGCCCCCGGCTGGGTGGCACCCACCACCAGGCCGCAGTTGCCAGCGGTGTTCCATTCGACCGCCTTGCGGGCCACCCGCAGGTAGAGCGGGCCGTCGGGCAGTTGCTGCTGCTCAAAATCCTCAGCGCCCTTATTGGAGGTCAGGCAGAGCAGGAAGGTGCCCTTGTCGGGATAGGCGAGGAAGGGGGCCACGGCGTCCAGACCCATGTAGGGGTTGACGGTGAGGGCGTCGGCCCCCAGTTCTTCAAAGAACATCCGGGCGTACTGCTGGGCGGTGTTGCCGATATCGCCCACCTTGGCGTCGAGCAGCACCGGGATGGAGGGAGGGATGTGTTCCAGGGTGGCTTTGAGGGTGGGCCAGGCCCTTCCCCCCAGGGCGCCGAAGAAGGCAAAGTTGGGCTTGTAGGCGCAGACCAGGTCGGCGGTAGCGTCGATGATGTGCTTGAGGAAATGGAGGGTGGGATTGTCCTGGCCGCGCACGGGGGCGGGCAACAGGGCAGGGTCAGGGTCGAGGCCGACGCAGAGCAGGGAGCGGTTGTGTTCGGCGGCGGCGCGCAGCTTGTCCTGAAAGGTCACGGGATTGGTCTCGCGGTGGCAGGGAGAGTGGGAAAATCTACGGCGCCGTTCGCCTCGGCGCAATCCCCAGGGCTGGGTCAGGGGGCCGGCCCCAGCACGAAGACCACCCGGCACTGGGCGAGGAAGGGGGCGTGCTGGTCGGCCATCTGCACCTTCACTGCCTCGTCGTTGCTGATCACCGCGTCGTTGCGGGACTGGCCGGCGACCTGTATCGCCTTAACCACCAGGGGGCGGGCCTCGGCCCCGCCCAGGCGGTCGCTGCGGCGGGCTCGTTCCAGGTCGCGGTCGTAGCCGGACGTCCCCCAGCGCCGCAGGTATGCGGGGTCGAGGCCGCCGGACCCGAAAAGCTCGTTGCCCCCGGCGCTGAGCAGACGGGGGGCCATGCTGGGCTGGAGGGGCAGGCCGCGGGCGTCGACGATGAGGCCGGTATAGGACTGGGGCGGGGTGTAAAGGGCGGATTCAGGGGGGGGGGGGGGGGGGGGGGGGGGGGGGGGGGGGGGGGGGGGGGGGGGGGGGGGGGGGGGGGGGGGGGGGGGGGGGGGGGGGAGGCACCGGCGGCGGGCAGCAGGAGGGCGGCCAGCTCGTCGGACAGTTTCAGGGTCAGGGCTACCTGGTACACCCCGTCCTTTTCCCGCTGGCTGTCGGGGACCAGCCGCGCCCCCCACACAACCCCGCTGACCCGGGTGCGGACCGAGTCGCTGGCGATCATCACCTCGGCTACGGTGGTGCCGGCATCCACCTGTACCCGGCCGATCAGTTCGAGCAGGTTGCGGTAGGCCACGGCCTTGGCGGCGCGGAAACCCAGCAGGCGGCGCTGCGCAGGGCTCTGGACCTCAGGAGACGCAATCCCCTCGCCGTACACGGTCAGCACGCCGGTGGTCCAGTCGAGGCTGCCCTCAGCGCCGTGGGCCTGAAGTGGCTGGACCACGTTCTGGGCGCTGAGTTGGCCGGCGGCCAGGATCAGGGCGATGAGCAACAAGTGGTACATGTGGATTTCCCGGGGGTGGCTGGAGCCATATTTGAGAAGATCGGCACGCCAAAAGGTTTCCGGGAGGGGAAATTGGGGGGCAGCGGAGTGGGTCTATAAGCCGAGTTCTGTCTGCGCCCGCAAAGCGGCGCAGGGCGACCATTCATCTGGGGCAGCGGTTGCCCGGCTGCCTCGGCGCGGCCTACCCGGGAGTTGTAGCGAGGCGGACCACCTCTCCTCCCCTATTTGGCCTTGCTCCGAATGAGGTTTTCCCTGCCGCTTCCGTCGCCGGAAGCGCGGTGAGCTCTTACCTCGCCTTTTCACCCTTACCGGCCCGGGGGCCGGCGGTATGTTTTCTGTGGCACTTTCTGTGGGGTCGCCCCCCCTGGGCGTTACCCAGCATCCTGCCCTATGGAGCTCGGACTTTCCTCACCCCGGCCCGAAGGCCGGCGGCGCGGTCGCCCGACCCGCTCCGCTGCGTTCCCTACGAGGAGGTCTGGTCGTCCCAGACCAAGATGGCGCCGCAGTTTTCGCAGACCTGGATCTCGGCGCCGGTGTACTTGGCGTTGTTGCGCTGCTGGGCGGGCAGTTGGCGGAAGCAGGCGCCGCAGGCGCCCTTGAGGATACGCGCCACCCGGCTGCCGCGGTGCTTTCGGCTGCGCTGGTAGCGCTGCAACAGGCGGGTTTCGATGGTGCGGCTGAACTCCTGGCGGCGGCACTCCACCCCCTCGACCTCTTTCTGCAGGGTGGACAGGCGCTGCTGCAGCTCCTCGATGCGGGTCTGGTGCTGCTCCTCGATCTGCCCCACCTCCTGTTTGCTGACCTCCACCTCCTGGCCCAGGCGCTCGCTGGCCTCGATGGTTTCGAGCACCTCGGTCTCGTACTCGGAGATCCGGCTCTTGCAGGCGGCGATTTCAATTTGGACCGCGTCGTATTCCTTGTTGGTCTTCACGTCCGCGAAGCGCTCTTCGTGTTTCTTGAGATCCACCTTGGCGTCCTCGATCTGCCGCTCGTAGTGGCGCTGCTCGCGGGCCAGGCTCTCCAGCAGGTCGACCTGCTCCTGCAAGGCGGTGCGGGCCTGGTCGATCAGGGCCTGCCGCTCGTCGATCTCGGCCGGGAACTTGTCCCTGGCCTCCTCCAGGCTTTGCAGCTCTTTGTCCACATCCTGGAGGGCCAGCAACTGCATCAAGCCTTCTTTCATCGGGGGCGCGTCTCCTGAAGTTGATGAACCATAAATTAGGGACTTTGGCAAAAAGATCAACACAGGCTGCGGGCGGCCTCGGCCACATGCCGGGGGGTGAGACCGTATTTTTCGAGCAGGTCGTTGTTGGCCGCCGATTCGCCGAAGCAATCCCGGATGCCCAGGCGCTTGAGAGGGGTGGGGCGGTGCTCGGAAAGGGTTTCGGCCACCGCACCCCCCAAGCCGCCGATGACGGTGTGGTCCTCGGCGGTAAGGACCCTTCCCGTTTTGGCTGCCGCCGTCGCGATACCCTCCACGTCGAGGGGCTTGAGGGTAGCCAGGTGGACGACGTGGGCGGAGAAGCCCTGAGCGGACAGCAACTGGGCGGCTTCGAGGGCGCGCACGGTCTGGACTCCAGTGGCGATAATTGTAACATCTGTCCCCTCGCGCACCACTACCGCCTTGCCGATGGCGAACTGGTAGTCGGCGGGGAAGATGGTGGGATGCGGGTCGCGGGTGAGCCGTAGGTACACCGGGCCCTCGTGGTAGGTGGCGGCGATCATGGCCTGGCGGGTCTCCTCCGCGTCGGCCGGGGCGATGACGGTCATGTTGGGGATGGAACGCATAATGGCGATATCGGAGACGTCCTGGTGGGTCTTTCCGGTCTTGCCGGTAAGCAGACCGGAGTAGGCGCCGCCGAGCTTGACGTTGAGGTTGGGCTGGGCCACCACCACCCGCAACTGGTCCAGGTCGCGGTTGACCAGGAAACAGGCAAAACTGCTCAACCAGGGTATGAGGCCGCAGGTGGCCATGCCGGCGGCGACCCCGACCATGTTCTGCTCGGCGATGCCCATCTCCAGAAAGTGGGCCGGCCGCGCCTTGGAGACCTTGTCGGCCTTGGTGGAGTTGGCTAGGTCCCCGTCGAGCACGTAGACCCGGTCATCCTTGTCGATCAGTTCAATAAGGGTGTCGCCGAAGACGTCGCGCTGGGCGACCAGTTTGTCGGAGATGGTGGCGTTCACAGGGTGGCCTCCTGGGTGGCCAGTTCCTCGCGGGCCACCCGCAGATCCTCGTCGGTAACGGGCTTGGAATGCCAATTAAAGTCGTTTTCCATGTAGGACACCCCTTTGCCTTTGACGGTGCGGGCAATGATGATGGCGGGCCGGCCTTTGACGGCCCTGGCCTGATGGCAGGCGGCGACGAACTGGTCCAGGTCGTGGCCATCGGTTTCGATGGTGGCCCAGCCGAAGGCTTCCCATTTGGCCCGTGGGTTCTCCTGGGCTGGCCGTCGGTCCAGGACGCCGTAGCCTTTTTCCGTGGCCCAGCCGTACTGCTGCAGGCCGTTCCAGTCGAGGATGGCGGTGAGGTTGTCCAGGCCGTAGCGCTGGGCGATGAAGGCGGCCTCCCAGATCTGACCCTCCTGCGAGTCGCCATCGCCGATCATCACCCAGGTGTGGTAGGAGCGTCCCTTGAGCTTGGCGGCCAAGGCCATGCCGATGCCGGGCGAGAGGCCCTGGCCCAGGGAACCGGTGGACATGTCCAGGCCGGGCAGCACGGTCATGTCCGGGTGGCCCTGCAAGCGCGAGTCGATGGCGTCGAAGGTCTTAAGTTCCGCCACTGGCAGGTAGCCGCGCAGGGCGAGGATGGAGTACAGGCCGATGGAGCAGTGGCCCTTGGAGAGGATGAAGCGGTCGCGGTCCGGGTCGCGTGGCTCGGCCGGATCGACGTTCATGATCTCGAAGTACAGGGCGGCAAGCATCTCCGCCGCCGAAAGGGGGCCGCCCAGGTGGCCGGCGCCGGCATGGTGGCAGGACTCAACCACCAGCCGCCGCATCTGGATGGCCAGGCGCTGCAGTTCGCGCCGCCGGGCGGGAGCGAGCGGGGAGGGGCTCAAAGGTTTGTCTCCTGTGTAGAGGCGCTGCGAAAGTAGGGCAGCATCGGCGGGCCTACAACCAGCCCGGGGCGACGCCGAATTCCCGGCCGGCCTTTTCGAGGGACTCCAGGTCCTCCAGGGCCATCGGGACGCCGTCTTTCCCGTACTCCTGTTCCTTGCGGTGCTCGATGGTGCCCGGCAGGGTGGCCTCGGCGTAGCCGCGCACCGGGGCCATGGTTTGGCGCACTCCGCGCACCAGCAGGTCCACCCCGGAGCGAACCTCCTCGGCCGGGGCGAAGGCGCCAAGGCTCATGACGATGATCAGGCCGCCGGCCTGGGCCGCAAGCCATCGTTGGTGGACCGCGGCGGCGCGTGGGTTGCTCATACCCACGAAGCTGCCGCCCAGGGCGGTGGCCACCCCGGTGTAGCCCATGGATTTGAAGAAGGCGGCGGGAATCAGTTCCTGCAGGGCGTCGAACTCGGGTCCGCGCTGGTAGTCGGCCAGGATGCAGGTGGCCGCGTCGAGGATTAGGGGCGGCTCCTTCTGGCTGGGCAGGCCGAAACAGATGGGCGGGTTGCCCCAGTAGGCCGACTGCTGGCCCTTGTTGCCGCCCCCCTCGCCGAACCAGGAAGGGTGGTGGCCCTGTACCGAGAAGGCGGTGCAGCCCTCCGCCATGGCCCGGCGCACGTAGTGGCCTGCCGAGCCGTAGTGGCCGATGTGGCGGGTGGCGCCCAGGGCCACCCCCTTGGCCCTGGCTTTGATGATGGCCTTTTCCGTGGCCAGCATCATCGGGGCATAGCCCAGGCCCCCGTCGCCTTCCACCAGGACGGTGGTGTCGGTTTCCTGCACCACCTGGAGCTGGGGATTGGGGTTGAGCTTGCCCTCGCGCAGGGCGCGGCTGTATCCGGGCACCTGCCGGGTGCCGTGGGAGCGCACCCCGCGCAGGTCGGAGTTGGCGAGGAGCTGGGCGAGCTGGTCGGCGTGGTCGGCTCGTAGGCCGGCGGCCTTGAAACAGGCGGCGGCGAAGTCGCGTAACTGGTCGGCGGGAACCTGCCTGGCGTTATCCGGGGGGCGGTTCATCGGCTCTCCTGCACGGGGATGGGGGTGGTCTGGCGCAATTGGCGAGCCCGGTCCTCGGCAGCCTGGGCCTCCTCGTCGCGCTTGCTCTTCTTCAATAGGAGGGCGAGATTATCGAGTGTGCGGGCCAGCTCGGGGTGGTCTCCCAGGGCCTTTTCGTGGATGGCCAGGGCGCGGCGGTAGTAGGTCTCGGCCTGGGTGAGGTCCCCGGTGGCCTGGTACAGCAGGCCCAGGTCGCGGCAGGCGCGGGCCAGCTCGGGGTGGTCTCCCAGGGCCTTTTCGTGGATGGCCAGGGCGCGGCGGTAGAAAGTCTCGGCTTGGGCGTATTTGCCCTGCAGGTAGTACTCATAGCCCTGAGCTCCCAACTTGCAGGCCATTGCCCGTTTGCCCAGGGAGTCGGCCAGGCCGTGGTGGCCCTGAGCCAGGTGTAATTCGGCCAGGCGGTTAAGGAGGCCGGCCAACTGCGGGGGCCGCGGGTCGGCCTGATCCTCCAGGTGTGCGAGGGCCTGGGTGTAGAGGGCCTCCGCCTTGGGGTAATTTTTTTGGTCCAGGTAGAAGTCGGCGGTCTGCGTTTCGAGGGCGATGAGTTCGCGGTAGGGCCGGGGCAGGAGGTGCTGGGCCAGGGCGAGGGCCTGGGTGTAGAGGCTTTCGGCCGGGGCCAGGCGTCCCTGGAGGGCGTGCAGGCCGGCCAGGCGCTGCAGGGTGGGAACCAGGCGGGAGTCCGCGGGATCTGCAAGTTCGCTGCGCGCGTCTTCAAAGGAGTGCTGGGCTTTGAGGTAGTTCCCTTGCTCCTGGGCTTCCTCGCCGGCGCGGAAGTGGAGCTGCCAGGCCGAGGGCTGAGGGGCGCCGCCCTGGCCGGGGCCGCAGGAACACCACAGCAGGGCGACTACGAGTGAGGGCAGGAGCATCTGGTGGATCGGCATAGTTTTAAAGTGACTAGACTAAGGCATGGTCACATGGGCGTCAAGGGAGCGTGGTGGCTGGTCTGCGGCTTACTGGGGCTGACGGGTGGTGCTTGGGGCGCATCCCCGCAGTTCGCAGACGTGGCTGCGGAGGTCGGCATCCACTTTTTCCACCACAATGGCCCCAGCCCGGAGAAGCGCATGCCCGAGACCGACGGCTCGGGGGCAGCGTTTTTCGATCTGGAGGGGGACGGGGATCTGGACCTGTACCTGGTAAATAGCGGTGATCTGATTAAGGGGCGGGAGGGCCACTGGAACCACCTCTACCGCAACGAGGGGGGGCATTTCTCCGAGATGGCTGCACAGGCCGGGGTGCAGGGCCGCGAATACGGGATGGGGGTTCTGGCGGGGGACTACGACAACGATGGGTATCAGGATCTGTACCTGACCAACCTGGGCCCGGACATTCTCTATCGCAACGAGGGGGGGCGCTTCTTCGACCAGACCGCGGCGGCTGGCCTGGGCAGCCCCCTGTGGGGTAGCAGCGCCGCCTATTTCGACTACGACAACGACGGGGACCTCGACCTGCTGGTGGTCAACTACGTGGAGTTCCGGCTCGACGAGCCCAAGTGGTGCGGTCGGCGCGACATGAACCTGCGCTTCTACTGCGATCCCCGGCAGTACCGGCCCAGCCACAACCTCCTCTACCGTAACGAGGGGAACGGCACCTTCATCGACGTCAGCCGCCAGGCCGGCATCGTCCACAAGGGCAACGGCCTGGGGGTAGTATGCGGCGACTTCGACGGTGACGGGGATCAGGACGCGTACGTGGCCAACGATCTGACCCAGAACTGGCACTACCAGAACGAGGGGAACGGCTCCTTCAGCGAGATCGGTCTGCTGATGGGCACTGGTCTGAGTTCCGACGGGGCGCCCCAGGCGGGCATGGGGGTGGACGCGGGGGATTACGACAACGACGGCGACCTGGATCTGGTGGTCCTCAATTTCCAGTTGGAGAACAAGAACCTCTACCGCAACGACGGCAGCTATTTCCCCGACCTCAGCTTTAAGTCCGGCATTGGCGAGTCCTCCCTCAACTCCCTGGGCTTCGGCACCTTCTTCTTTGACTACGACAACGACGGCTGGCAGGACCTGTTCATGGCCAACGGCCACGTCCACGACAATATCGAGGTCTATGACAAGCTGGCCACCTACGCCCAACCGGCCCAGCTCTATCGCAACCTGGGTGACGGCCACTTTGCCGAGCGGACCACGGCGGCGGGGCCGGCTTTTGCCGCCTCCTACGTGGGGCGGGGAGCGGCCTACGGGGACTACGACCAGGATGGGGACCTCGACATCGCCGTGATGAGTTCTGGGCGGGCGGCGGCCCTCCTGCGCAACGACGGGGGCAACGCCGGGCACTGGCTCCAGGTGGACTTGGTGGGTCGGCGAAGCAACCGCGACGGGGTGGGGGCCAAGGTCTACGTGCAGGCTGGCGGCTGGCGGCTCTTCCAGCAGGTCAAGGCCGGATCGGGGTACCAGTCCACCAGCCAGCGGGCCCTGCATTTCGGGCTGGGGGGCCAGGCGGGGAAGGTGAGGGTGGAGGTGCGCTGGCCCTCGGGGGCGGTGCAGGTGGAGGAGGTGGAAGTGGACCGGGTGCTGCGCTTCGAAGAAAATCCCTAATTATTTCAGACTGGTCAGGGCGCCCTCGATTTGCGGCCGCAAGGGGTTGTCGGTGGGGCAGAGGCTGAGGGCCTTTTCCAGAGCGTGGCGGGCTTTGGCCGGGGCGCCGGCAGTCATCTGCCCCATGCCCAGGAAGTACCAGGGGTTGGGGGCGTGGGGGGCCAGTTGGGTGGCTTTCTGGAACAGGATTAGGGCCTCGGCGTGGCGCTGGAGGGAACTGAGCAGGTTGGCGGCGTTGATCAGGGCGGGGAGATAGGTCGGCTCGGTGTCGATAGCCTGCCGGTAGTAGCTCAGGGCTTCTTGGGGGCGCCGGGCATTGAGCATCAGGCCGCCCATCTGGTTGAGCAAGGCCGCCGGCGGCTGTAGCTGGGCGGCCTTCGTTATTTTGTCCCTGGCCTCTTCGAGATAGCCGTGTTTGGCGAAGAAGGCGCCGAGGCGGAAGTGGTGGACCGGGTCCTCGGGGGCGTTGAGCACCGACGAGCGCAGCTTCTTCATCTGCTTGGGCACCTCCGGATCGCCCCCGCCTATGGCCTGTAGGTGCTGGAAGCGCCCCAGGGCCGAGTCGGCCAGGGCGGGGCGGTTGAGCTTGCGGCCCAGCACCGCCAGGCGGTAGAGGGCTTCGGGAAAGCCCAGGTCCATGCGCGCGGCCTGGGAGAAGGCGTTGAGGGCGTCGGGCTCGCGGCGGGCCCCTTCGAGGGCCTGCCCGAGAAAGAAGTAGAGGGTGGCGTCCTCAGGATAACGGGCCAGGGCCTCGCCAAAGGCCGCGACGGCTTCGGGAAAACGGCTGGAGCCCAGATAGACCTCGCCGAGGCGGCGGTGGATTGCGGGCTGTTTGGGGTCCAGGGCCAGGGCCTGCTGCAGGTGTTTCTCGGCTTGGGCGTACTGCCCTAGCTTGGTGTAGATGCCGCCCAGGTTGACGTGGGCCAGGGCGAAACCGGGGAAGAGCCGCACCACCTGCTGCAGGGCCTCGATGGCCGGGGCGTAGCGGCCGTCGGCGGCGTAGGCGGTGGCCATCAGGTTGTAGAGGGGCACCGCGGTGGAATCCTGCCTGAGGCCCTCTTCGCAGACGGCTATCGCTTCGAGGTGCCGACCTTCGGCCAGGTGACTCCTGGCTGTTTCGACGGCGCGGGAGAGGAGGGCAGCCGGCTGGGGGGGGGCCTGGGGCTGAGGTGGTGGCTCAGGTTCGGTGGCGCAGCCCAGCAAGACCGGAAGCAGGAACAGGCAGCAGCGCATCATTCTCTAAAATGGTGTATCTGGTTAATGCCCGCTACGGGTAGTTGCTGGATCCGCCCCGAGGGCCAGCGCAGTTCCAGGGCATCGACCTGGGTGCGGGAGCCCAGCCCGAACTCCACGGCCAGGCTATTGGTGCAGCCAAAGCCGTCCCCGCTGCTGACCTGGGCAGCCTGGACCAGGTCGCTGGCGCGCAGGAGCAACTGGGCGCCGATGGCGCTGCGGTTGGCTGCCCCCTCCAGCGAGACCCCCACCCAGTTGTTGCGGTGGCCGGCGTTGCGGAAAAGGCGATTGTGCCACAGGTCACCCGGATAGTGGCCCCCGTCGCCGACGTAGAGGTCCAGGTCGCCGTCGGTGTCGTAGTCGGCAAAGCTTACCCCGTGCCCCTTGTCGAGGCCGCCCGCCCCGGCCGACGCGGTGATATCTGCGAAGCGGTCTGCCAGGTTGCGGTAAAGGATATTAGGCTCGAAGCGGGCCATGTTCGGGCCGCCGTTGGCCAGGTACAGGTCGATGCGGCCGTCGTAGTCTACGTCCCCGTACCCGGCCCCCATCGAACCGAAGGAGCGCGAGAGCCCGGCTGCCTCGGCCACGTCAGAGAAGGTGTCGTGCCCAAGGTTGCGGTAGAGGTAGGCGCGCGCCGGGTGGGCGGAGCGGCCGGTGATCTGGGACTCGACGAAGTGCTCGTAATAGGACATGGCGGAGACAAAGAGGTCGAGGTCTCCGTCGCCATCGGCGTCGAAGAAGAAGGTGACGTACCCGCCCTGCACCGGCTTGCCCACCCCAGCCTTCTGGGTGATGTCGGCAAAACGGCCCTTGCCCTCGTTGCGGAAGAGGGTGTTGGGGTTGGCCACATCGGCCACGTACAGGTCCTGGTCGCCGTCGCGGTCGTAATCGCCAAAGGCCACGCCCAGGGACTTGCCCCGCAGGTCCACCCCGGCTTGGGCGGCCCGGTCGGTGAAGCGGCCATTGCCCTCGTTGTGGTAGAGCTTGTTGGCCGCGCCGGTGCCGGTCATGCCGTCGCAGGTGTAGAGGTCCAGCCAGCCGTCGTTGTCGTAGTCGGCCCAGGCAGCCATGAAGGTGTCGTCTGGGTCGTCCACCCCGGCCTCGGCGCTGACCTCCCTGAAGGCGCCGTCCCCCAGGTTCTGGTACAGGGAATTGGGCATCGAACCCTCCCAGCCGTCGCGGGTGGCGTAGAGGTCCAGGTCCCCGTCGTTGTCGTAGTCGGCGGCCGAGGCGCTCCAACCCCCGCGCGGGTCGTACAGCCCTGCGGACCGGGCGATATCGGTGAAACGGCCGCCCTCGTTGCGGTACAGGGAGTGGGGGATCTGGATGCCCACGGTGAAGATATCCAGGTCGCCGTCGGCGTCGTAGTCCCCCCAGGCGCTGCCGCGGTTGCGGCCCAGCTTGTCCACTCCGGCCTGGGCTGCCACATCGTCGAAGCGGACCGGCGACTCCTCGCCGATGGGGTAGAGGTGAATCTGGTATTTCTCCGGCAGGTTGCCCGGATAGGTGCCGTAGGCGGCCAGGTAGGCCAGGCGCAGGTTGTACTGGCGCACCGAGAGCATGGGAGAGTTGGGGGGCAGGGCGTCGATGGACTGGGCGTAGGCGTCCACGGACTTGGGGTATTCCTTGAGCCAGAAGAATGTGGTGCCGGCCAGGTAGGTGAGGTACTGGTCGTTGGGCTGCTGGCGGAGCAATTCGCCGAGTTCGGCGGCGGACTTGGCGAATTCCCCCAGGTGCAGGTTGGCGGCGGCGCGGCCGGCCCTGGCTTTGGGGAGCCCGGGTTTCACCTGCAAGATGGCCTCGTACTGGGCCAGGGCGCCGCTGGGAGAGGGCGGAGATTCGGTCATGTAGAGGTTGGCCAGCTCCAGCCGGGGGACCACCTGGTCGGGAAAGTCGGCGACCACAGCCTCGACCAGCTTGCGGGCCTCCAATTGCCGGTCCAGGCCCAGGTAGGCGCGGGCCAGTTGCATCCGCGCCTCGTGGCGGCCGGGCTGCTGCTGTGCGGCAGTCTCCAGGGCCTGGCGGGCCGGCTCGTATTCCTGCTGGCGGAGGTGGATCTCGCCCAGGCCCAGCCGCGCCTCGTAGTGGCCGGGGTCCAGGCGTAGCACCTCTCCGAAGGTGGTGCCGGCGCCTTCAAAGTCGTAGCTTTTGACCTGTTCGAGGGCCTGCTGATAGAGCTGGACAGCGCGTTGACGGTCCGCGTCGCTGGGTATTTGCTTGCCCTCGTCTCCGCAGCCGGGGCACCAGAGCCAGCAGCCGAGCAGGAGTAGGAAGGGAAGAGGCATATGGAACCGGGGTAGGTGTCCGGTGCGGCGGCCGAGATTGAGACAATGGTAACGAGAAAGACCAGCAGGGGCAAATGGCCCCGGGGGACGCGATGATGAAACAGGAGAGGCAGGGCCGGGGGCGCTGGGCGTGGGTGCTGGCCCTGGTGGTGGCGCTGGGGGCCGGCGGCTGGTATGGGTATACCCGCTGGCAGGCGGTCCAACTGGAGAAGAGGGCGCAGGCCGCCTTCCAGCAGGGCGAGGCTTTGCGCGGCCAGGGCAAGATGGAGGAGGCTGCCGCCTTCTACCTGGAGGCAGTGGGCCTCAAGCCCGGATTCGCCCTGGCCTGGAGCAACCTGGGGGTGGTCGGGGCGGCCCGCCAGCAGTACAGCGAGGCGGCCAGCTATTTCGACAAGGCGCTGGAACTGGACCCAAGGCTCTTTGAGGCGCGGATTGGCCTGGCCATCTGCATGGGGGGCTTGGGCAACCTGCCTGAGGCCGAGGCCAACTACAAAAAGGCCATCGAGCTGCGGCCCGACTTCGCTGAGGTCTACTACAATCTCGGGTTTCTCTACCAGCAGCAGGGCCTGTACGCGGAGGCGGGGGCCCAGTACGAAAAGGCGCTGGGGCTGAAGCCCGACTTCATCCCCGCCCTGGCCAATCTGGGGCAGGTCCAGGACCTGCTGTACAACCCCGGCGAGGCGGTGGCGGTGTACCGGCGGGCCCTGGCCATTGCCCCCCGCGAGGGCCCGGTGTACCTGCGGCTGGGCAACAGCTACATGGACCTGGCCGACTACGCCTCGGCCAAGTCCGCCTACCAGCAGGCCGTGGAACTGGGGGTGGAGAGCGGCCGGCTCTTCCACGACCTGGGGGTGATCAGCCAGGAGGAGGGCAACCTGGAGGCGGCCAAGAACTACTACCGCCGTGCCCTCCAGTTAGACACCACCTACGCCGAGACCTACTACCGCCTCGGCGCGGTGATGGACAAGCTGGGGGAGGGCATGCAGGCGGCGGCCCTCTACTTCCACACCCTCAGGCTGGACCCGGACCACGCCTCGACCTACTACAACCTGGCCCAGCTCTACTTCGGCCAGGGGCGGGCGGAGGAGGGCAGGCAGATCATGGCCGCTTTCCGGCAGCTCAAGGAGTACGAGCGAGATCGCCAGGACAAGGCGTCGGCCATGGACCGCAGCCCGCGCGACCCCCAGGCGGCCTACAACCTGGGCATGGTGCATCTGGAGTACAAGCGGCCCCAGAAGGCGCGAGAGTTTTTCGAGAGGGCCCTCAAGCTCAACCCAGGCTTCATCCCGGCGCAGGAGAAACTGGCCCAGCTCGACCAGCCCAAGGCCCCTGCAGGGCCGGCCGGAAACTGAGCCGATGAAAGCCTGGTGCCTGTCCCTGGCGCTGTGCCTGCTGGCCTGCGGGTCTCCGCCCCAGGAAGGGGAGGGGACCCGCCGCATGGCGGCCCGGTTGGCCCAGCTGGCCGGAGAGCAGGACCCGGCCATCAACCATTTCCTCAACGGGGCACGGGTGGAATCCTACCGCGCCCAGCCCTTGCCGGCCGATCCGCTCAAGCGCATCGAGTTCGAGGCCAACCTGGCCAAGGAACTGCTCTACGCGGGCCGGACCGAGGAGGCCATCGAACTCTTCCGCCAGGTGCAGCCCCAGGCCGAACGGTACCGGCTCAAGGCCAAACCCAGCATCGCCGAGATGCTGGCCCTGTGTTATCTGCGGCTGGGGGAGCAGGACAACTGCATCCTTAGCCACACCTTCCATTCCTGCGTGTTTCCCATCTCCGGCGAGGGCATCCACAAGAACCAGCGGGGCTCGCGCCAGGCCATCCCGGCGTACACCGCCCTGCTGCAAAAGGACCCCGGCGACCTGACCAGCCGCTGGCTGCTCAATATCGCCTATATGACCGTGGGCGAGTACCCCCAGCAGGTCCCGCCGCAGTGGCTCATCCCGCCCGCCACCTTCACCTCCGAGTACGACCTCAAGCCCTTTCCCGAGATTGCCGCTTCACTGGGGCTGGATCTGCTGGCTCTGTCGGGGGCGGCGATCCTGGAGGACTTCGATGAGGACGGCTTCCTGGACCTGATGGTCTCGGCCTGGGGGCTGAACGACCAGTTGCGCTATTTCCGCAACCAGGGGGACGGCACCTTTGCCGAGCGCACCGAGGAGGCCGGCCTGCTGGGGATCACCGGCGGCCTCAACCTGAACCAGGCCGACTACGACAACGACGGATTTGTGGATGTGCTGGTCCTGCGCGGGGCCTGGTTCGGGGAGCAGGGCCGGCTGCCCAATTCGCTGCTGCACAACCGGGGGAACGGCACCTTCGAGGACGTGACCGAGGCGGCAGGGATGCTCAGCTTCCACCCCACCCAGACAGCGGCCTGGGCCGACTACGACGGCGATGGGCTGCTCGACCTGTACATCGGCAACGAGACCATGCCCAACAGCCCGCCAGAGCGCTTCCATCCCTGCGAGCTGTACCACAACGAGGGCCAGGGGCGTTTCCGGGAGGTGGCCAGGGAGAACGGGCTGGCAGTGGTGGGCTTTGTCAAGGGGGTGGCTTGGGCGGATTACGACAACGACGGCGATCCGGACCTGTACCTGTCGCGCTTCACCGAGCCCAACCTGCTCTTCCGCAACGAGGGCAGCGCCGGCGGGGGGCGGTGGCGCTTCACTGAGGCGAGCCGCCAGGCCGGGGTGAGCCAACCCCTGCGCAGCTTCCCCACCTGGTTCTTCGACTATGACAACGACGGCTGGGAGGACCTTTTTGCCGCCGGGTACGAGACCCAGTTCGGCAAGCCCATCGCCGAGGACGTGGTGGCTGACTATTTGGGACTGCCCACCGAGGCCGAGCGCTGCCACCTGTACCGCAACCGGGGGGATGGAACCTTCGAGGATGTCAGCCAGCAGGCCAAGGTCTCCAGGGTCATCTACACCATGGGCTGCAACTACGGCGACCTGGACAACGACGGCTGGCTCGACTTCTACCTGGGCACCGGCAACCCCGACTACCGCTCCCTCATGCCCAACCGGATGTTCCGCAACGCCGAGGGAAAAGCCTTCCTTGACGTCACCACCTCCGGCGGATTCGGGCATCTGCAAAAAGGGCACGGGGTTTCTTTTGGCGACCTGGACAACGACGGGGACCAGGACATCTACGAGGTGATCGGCGGGGCCTATACCGGCGACATCTATCAGAACGTGCTGTACCAGAACCCCGGCCACGGCAGCCGTTGGATCACCCTGGACCTGGAGGGGGTGCGGGCCAACCGCGACGGCATCGGGGCGCGTATCCGGCTGCGGGTGAGCACCCCGGAGGGGCCGCGCCAGATCCGCGCTACGGTGGGCACCGGCGCCAGCTTCGGGGCCAACAGCCTGCAACAGGAGATCGGCCTGGGCCAGGCCACCGCCATCGAGGAGATCGAGATCCACTGGCCGGGCAGTGGCACGGTGCAGCGCTTGTGCGGGGCGGCCCTGGACCGCTGGTACAAGGTCCGCGAGGACCGCGACGAACTCATCCCCCTGGAGCGCAAGGCGCTGGCCCTGGGCCGCGCCCACCACCACTGACCCCTCAGCCGTGCAGGATGGGGTGGCCCTTGCCAAAGAACCACAGCACGTCCACCCCGTACGAAATCCCCACCCTGGCGAAGAATCCCACGATCAACCTCACGAAAGAGGGCCGGCAGGCCCGGTAGGCTGGCAACCCCTCCAGGCGCAGGATTAAGACCTGCAGCGCCCAGGCCAGGAAGACCGACAGGGCGTGCGCCTCACCATCCAGGTGGTGGCAACGGTCAGGCCCACCGGGCTGAGGGGCCACCAGTGGAAGCGGTACTGGGGCAGGGCCAGCAGCCAGGAGGCCAGGGCTTCAGGTCGCCAGCCAACTGCGGGGGCTTTTCCAGGCCGTGGATCGGCCCCAGGCAGATCGTCTCTTCGACACCCTGGTCCAAAGCTATGAAGCTCTATCCGTCCCTGGTCAACAAGTTGGAAACCCCACGGGAGGCGCTGCTGGCCTGTCTGGCCTTCCCGCTGTGCCACCGACCACGGTTGCGCACCACCAATGCCGTCGAACGACTCAAACGCGAGATCGCCCGACGCTCTGACGTCGTCCAGATCTTCCCCAACGAACAGGCCTGTCTGCGCATGGTCGCGGCACTGGCCATGGAGTGGGCCGAGGAATGGACCACCGGACAGAGGTATCTTGACCTCAAACTACTGAAACAGTGAGCCAACCACTCGGGGCACCATTTTACAGAAACTCCTGGACTTGACCAAATCCGCAAGGTGATCTTCACCACCAACGCCATTGAATCCCTCAACCATTCGCTACGGATGATTCTCAAAATCCGCGGCGCCTTACCCACCGATGACGCGGTCACCAAGCTGATCTTCCTGGCCATGAGGAATATTGCCAAAAAATGGACCCCACCCATCCGGGACTGGAAAGCGGCACTCAACCAATTTGCCCTGATGGTTGATGTTTACTGATACCTGCACCCAAGACTGATCCCGCCAATAAAACCGACATTTTCATTGACTCGAGAAAGTTGAAGAAGGGGATTGTGAAGTTTTCAGCCTCTCGATGCCACGGGAACAATGGCAAAATTTCTAGCACAAGTCTAGCATAAAAGAAAAGGAGTCACGAGACGAATCTCGTAACCCCTTGTTTTTCTGGAGCCGTCTTCGGGACTTGAACCCGAAACCTTCTGATTACAAGTCAGATGCTCTGCCAATTGAGCTAAGACGGCCGTAGAAATCAAAAAAAGACTAACCCTCACCCCTTAAAGTGTCAAGTTTCACATCGGTCTTAGGGGCCGTCCCGGCAGGGATGAAACGGGAGGGGTCGTGCTCACCCCCTGCGGAGACGAGGCGTATCTTTCGGGCGGTGCGTCGGGACCAAGGTCGGTTTATACCTGGTGCTATGAAG
>Ga0194128_10002050_pt1 | contig 33590 bp, 27 predicted proteins | sample TA2KigCa65mmetaG_FD_148650 | JGI IMG/M metagenome (GOLD analysis project Ga0194128, IMG submission 148650) | Freshwater microbial communities from Lake Tanganyika, Tanzania - TA2015037 Kigoma Deep Cast 65m | ecosystem: Environmental > Aquatic > Freshwater > Lake | place: Tanzania: Lake...
GACGTACTGTTCAAGTACGCCTGCGTCGCCCTCCGGTCCGAGGCTCGCGAATCTTCGGCACTCTCGACCGCCTCGCGACGTGATCTGGTGAGAAATGCAGGCTAGTGCACCGCACTAGAGCCGAGCGAGGAGCGCGCGCGCCGCTTCCTGGACCCGCGCGGCGACGCCGACCAGCAGCTCCGTCGCGAAGCGTTCGGCGGCCGTGTCCGTCATCGCATCGAGCTCGACGCGAGCCGCCTCGCCCTCGGCGAGGAGCGTCGTCTCGAGCGGATCGAACGCCTCCCGCACGGAATCGGAAAGCTCGGGGCGGCGCTCCACGGCGCAGCCGATCTGCTCGAACGTCCACCAGAGCACGTCGGCGCGCGGCTCGTCGCTGCCGCGCGTGAACGCTTCCGGGAACCGGCCGGCGAGGACGACGGGGAAGAAGAGCGAAGCGCACGGCCTGCCGAAGCTCGCCCACACGACGTTCGGTCCGCGGCGTCCGAGCTCGAGCGGCGCCACGATGCTCGCCGTCGTTCGGCTCGGTCCCTCGTGCATGCAGATCGTGAAGTACTGCTCCTGGTCCGACGTCGCGCCGGGACGGAAGCGGCGTCCGCTCGCGTCGTGATCGCGCAGGATCTCGCGCAACGAGGCCACGTCGTGCGCGCCGCGACCCGCTTCGAGACGCGTCCGCGAGCAGCGGAGCCGTCCCTCCGAGAACGCGCGCGGGACGTTCTCGACGTCGCGATACGAGCCTTCGAAGCTGAACGGCTCGGCGAGGGGAAGAGCGATCTCGCGCGCGTGCTCCTCGACGCGCGGCGAAAGGCGCTCCCAGTCCGCGCCGATCGTGATGTGGTTCGAGATCGAGTCGGTCGTGCGCGCGCGTCGCGCTGCCCAGTGGTGACCGACCGCTTCGAGGATCCACGCTTCGCGCGCGTCCGCGATCAGGAAGGAGCTGTTGTAGGGGAACTCGAACTCGCGGAAGCCGGAGCCCCCCTGCCCGTGCTCCTCGACGAGTGCTGCGATCACGTCGACGGCCATCGCGGCGCTCGAGGCACGCTCGAGGCCGAGCCGGACGAGATCCATCCCGAGAAGACCGATCGCCGCCGGCGCTTCCCGCGCGAAGATCGTCTCGTTGCCGATCGCGAGTCCGTGCTCGTTGACGCCGTGCTCGAAGCCCCAGAGCCACACGGGCCGTGATCCGAGAACGCGCGCCGTCGACGCGACTTGCGGGATCTCGACGTACTGGCAGCGGACGCGCGCGTCCGGCGGGTGCTCGGCGCGCTCGAGCAGGACGAGCGGCTGGCACTCTCCCGGCGGTCGGTCGCTGTTCTTGGCGAAGATCGTCGCGCCGGAAGACGTCGCTCCGCCGAGCGACACGATCGTGTCGCAGCCGAGAACCGGTACGGCTGATCCGGATTCCCCCATCCGGGGCTATTTAACAAGAAGGGCGCCGCCCCTCTCCTCCGCGCGGCGAAGCCGCGCGGAGCCTCCACTCCCCGCTCGCTTCCGCTTCGGCCGCGCGCTTCGCGCGCGGAGGTTCGGGCCCCCGAGTCTATTCCCCGTTGAAACGGTGGCCGGAGAGCTCCTCGATCGTCTGGCTCTCCGCCGACGAGGTCGGCTTGCGCGTAGCCAGGGCTTCGATCGCCCGGCGCGCCAGCTTGCTCGGCTTGGCGTGGCCGTTCTCCCAGCGGTTGACCGTCGAAAACGTCACGGCGACGGCGTGTGCGAACTCTTCCTGAGTGAGACCCAGCCGCTTCCTGAGCTCTCGGATCTCGGGCCCGCTGAGATCGTCCGACATGCTCTGACCCTCCATGTACGCAGCTTCCATCATCTTTCCACTCCTCCGCCGAGGCCGGTGCCTCCGGGTTTTCGGCTCCTCCGCCTGGTGTCATGACGCTGAACAAAAGGCTGGGTATAGCGGCCGTGTCTGTCCTCCCTGTGGGCGACTGCAATGGGGATGCCATCGCAACACCGCGAATTCTCGTGCTCGGAGGGATTCCCCAGCGTCACAAATGTACGATGCGTTATTGCTGCGCCGCTCCGGACGAAGAGCGGCATCCCGCAGGCGCGACTTGCCGCGAAGTCGAGGTCGGCTACCTTTGCCCAGTGATGGTCATTTCGTCCGACGTGCTCTCGGCGCTCCGGCAGGTGAAGTACCCGGGTTTCTCGCGGGACATCGTCTCCTTCGGGATCGTCCGGGACGTCCGCAGCGAGGACGGAGTGACGACTCTCGTGCTCGCTCCACCGGCGGGCGACCCGGCGCTGATCGAGCGGATCCGGCCGGAGATCGAGCGCGTCGTGGGCGCGGTCGAGGGGATCGGGCGGCTCGAGATCACCACGGCCGAGGCGCCGCGAACGATCCAGGAAGCCCGCACGCCGGCCCGCCCCGCGGGTCAAGCGGGGGCGGCCGGACATGCCGACCACGGGCACGCCCACGGGCACACGCATCCGCACGGTCCGCGGGGCCCACAGCGGATCGCCGGAGTGAACCGGATCATCGCGGTCGCGAGCGGCAAGGGCGGCGTCGGGAAGTCGACGCTCGCGACGAACCTCGCTCTCGCGCTCCGCGAGCACGGGCGCACCGGTCTCCTCGACGCCGACGTGTACGGACCTTCGACCCCGCTTCTCCTCGGCGTCGAGGGGGAGCAACCCGACGTCACGCCCGAACGGCGGATCACGCCGATCGAGGCGCACGGCATCCGGATGATCTCGATGGGCTTCTTCGTCGAGCAGGAGCGCGCGGTGATCTGGCGCGGCCCGATGGTGACGAAGCTCGTGACGGAGTTCATCCGCAACGTCGAATGGGGCGAGCTCGACTACCTCGTTCTCGACCTTCCGCCCGGTACCGGCGACGTCCAGCTCACGCTCGCACAGCAGCTGCACATGGACGGCGGCGTGATCGTGACGACGCCGCAGGACGTCGCTCTCGCGGACGTCCGCCGCGGCGTGCGCATGTTTCAGCAGGTGAACGTGAGCGTGCTCGGCGTGGTCGAGAACATGAGCGGCTACGTCTGCCGCCACTGTGGCCACGAGACGGACATCTTCGGCAAGGGCGGCGGTGAGGAGATGGCGCGTTCTCTCGGGGTGCGCTTCCTCGGACGGATCGCGCTCGCCGCCGAGATCGGCGAGCGCGGCGACGCGGGGAAGCCGATCGTCGCGGGCGACCCCGAGGCACCGACCTCGCGGCAGATTCGCGGCATCGCGGCGGAAATCGCCTCCGCCGTCGCGCGCGCGGCGTAGCGCGAAACGAAAAGGGCCCCGCGCTTGCGCGCGGAGCCCTTCCCGATCCGTGGTGGGTGTCGCGTGAGATCTTCGCGATCAGTAGGTCTTGCCCGCGGCGCCCGCATTGAAGAGGATCGACTCCTTGACCATCAGGTCGCCACTCAAGTTCTGCGTGCCGTTCGGCTCGCAGGCGACGTCGAACGTCGAGGTGTCGCGGACGCTGACCCCGCTCGTCGTCCAGTTGAAGCAGATCGTCTGCCAGATCTGGGCAGCCGTGCCGCGGCGGAGACGCATGCACTGCTCGTCGTTGTTGCCGCCGCCCTGGCCCTTCGAGCCCATCAGCGTGACGTTGCAGAACTTCGGAGCCGAGCGCGGCGTATCGGACCTCCAAGGCGAATGAACGCCTCTCCTCTTTCTCCAGTTCCCTTCGTTCATGAGACCGCACACTCGTGGGGGGATGTGCGATCGCGAGTGCGTTGTAGCGGCGGCCGTTGATGAGGCCGTGGCTCGCGCGTTGCGGTTGTGCGAATTCGGGCGACACAGAGCGAAGCGCGTCGTATGCTTGACGATTTCGGACGAAGCTCCCGCAGGGAGAGCGTGTGGCGAAGCGTTCGTGACAGGCGGCTTACGCCCGACGCGGTATCGCCCCAGTCAACGGAACGTCATGTTCCCGTAACCGGCTCCCAACACCGGCTCGTTAAGGTGCGCGCGGTCTTCCTCTCGCGTGATTTCCCACCTCGAAAGACCTTCGCCCGTGACGAGGCGACTCGGAGAACCGGTGATGAAAAGAAGCTCGCCTCGCTTCGGCCCCGCGCTCGCTGGGATGATCCTCGCGCAATTGGCCGTTCTCTCAGGGGATTCCTCCGCCCAGGACATGCGGCCGACCGCGATCAGCGGAAAGGTCGTGAGCGCGCAAACGGGCGAACGCATGTTCGGCGTCGAGATCACCGTGATCGGCACGGGCCAGAAGGCGACGACCGACATCGAAGGCACCTTCCGCATCCCGGTCCTCGCCGGCACCTACGAGCTTCGTGTCTCTCTCGACGGGTTCCAGACCCAGCGCATCACCGACGTGCGGGCGATCCCGAACGAGGCCGCCGACGTTCGCGTCGCGATGGTGCCGGCCGACGCGGCGGCACAGATGCCCGCAAGCGGCGCGCCGGGAGGCGTCGAGACGATCGAGGTCGTCGCGACCGCGAGCAAGGCCGCCGAAAGCGCGGCCCTCGTCGAGCGGCAGGTCGCCGACGTCGTCGAGGACACGATCAGCGCCGAAACCTTCCAGCGCGCGCCGGATTCCAACGTCGGCGAGATCGTCGAGCGTCTCGCCTCCGTGACCGTCGAGGACGACTTCATCTTCGTCCGTGGCCTCGGCGAGCGCTACTCGACGGCCGTCCTGAACGGCAGCCGTCTCCCCAGCACGAACCCGGACAAGCGCGTCATCCCGCTCGACCTCTTTCCCGCCGACTTCGTCGAGTCCCTCGCCATCATCAAGTCGTACTCGCCGAATCTCGAAGGAGATTTTGCCGGCGGCCTCGTCGACATCCGCCTCAAGACCTTCCCGAGCGAGCTCACCTGGAAGGTCGGGATGGACATCGGCGGCAACACGAACACGACGTTCCAGGACTTCAAGACCTACGCGACCGCACGCGAGCTCCCCGACTTCTTCGGGGTCGACACTTCCCGAGGTCTCCCCTCGGTGTTCGGCGACGAGCGCGTCGTCTTCACGAGCCAGCAGGACGCCGCCGCGTACGCCGCGACGCTGAAGGACATCTGGTCGGCCGAGAGCATCACGGCCCCGATCGACGGAGGGCTCGACTTCGAGGTCGGCAACACGTTCGGGGACTTCGGCTTCAACTTCGCCGCCCTCTGGGAGAACGACTACGAGACCATTCCCGACCAGATCGAGAGGCAGTTCACCACGCTCGAAGGCGACGAGCCCGTTCTCGGCGAGGATTTCGTCTACGATTCCAGCACCTTCGAGACGACGCTCGGCGCCCTCTTCACGTCCGCGTACGACATCAACGACGACAACCGGATCAACCTGCGCGTCCTGTACCAGCGCGTCACCGGGGACGAGGTCCTGATCGGCAAGGGGTTCCGGCGCAACAACCCGGAGGTGACCCTCGACACGACCCGCCTCACCTACCAGGCGGAGCAGCTCGTCTGGGGGCAGCTCCAGGGCGACCACGCCTACGAGGACCTCGAGCTCAGCTGGCGGTCGGCCTTCGGCTGGACTTCGCTCGATCGGCCGGACACGCGCACGACGGTCTACGCGAGCTCGCCCGGGAATCCGACGCCGGTCTACTCGCGCGTCGCCGGCAGCGGCTCGCGCCTCTTCCTCGACGTGAAGGAGAAGCTCTCCGACACCCAGGGCGAGATGGCGGTCCCGTTCGGAGTCTGGGACGAAATGGAAGCGCGCTTCCGGATCGGCGGCGCGTACACCTGGCGCGACCGAAACTCGCAGCTCCGCAAGTTCCTCTTCCGGCCGACGAACACGAGCAACGTCGAGCTCTACGAGATGATGCCGGAGGCGTTCTTGAACGCGGAGATGGTCGAGTCCGGCGCCACGAACTTCTTCGAGGAGACGGCGCCACAGGACAGCTTCTCCGCGAACGAGTCGATCATCGCCGGCTACGCGATGCTCGAGCTGCCACTGATCGAGGACCAGCTCCGCTTCGTCGGCGGCCTCCGCGGCGAGAACTCGGTGATCGACATCACCTATTTCCGCCAGGACCAGCAGGGCGCGCCGGTCGACCGCTCGCTGATCAACCTCGATCCGATGCCGGCCGCGAGCCTCGTCTACAGCCCGCGAGAAGACATGAACGTTCGCGGGGGCTACAGCCAGACGGTCTCGCGTCCGGAGTTCCGCGAGCTGTCGCCGATCCAGTTCCCCGAGCCCTTCGGTCTGCGGACGGTCGTCGGCAACCCGGACCTCGTCGAGACCACGATCCAGAGCGTCGATCTCCGCTGGGAGTGGTTCCTCTCGAACCTCGAGCTCGCCTCGATGAGCTTCTTCTACAAGGACCTGGACCAGCCGATCGAGACGACCGTCGTGTCGCTCTCGGGCTCGACGGCGACATCCTTCGCGAACTCCGAGAGCGCCACGCTGTACGGCCTCGAGTGGGAGCTCCGGAAGGACTTCTCCTTCATTTCCGACGACTTCGCGGACTTCATGATCTTCCTGAACGCGAGCTGGATCGAGTCGAACAGCATCAGCGTCGACGATCCGGGCGAGGAGACCCGCACGAACACCGAAGGGCCTCTCCAGGGCCAGGCGCCGTTCATCATCAACACGACCATCCAGTACAGCCACGACGACTGGGGCGTGTTCCGCCTCCTCTACCGGACGGAGGGCTCGACCCTCGACGCCTTCGGCTTCAACGGGCTGCCCGACATCTTCTTCGAGCCGCGGAACCAGCTCGACTTCGTCTACACCTTCGACGTCGAGCTCTTCGAGTGGCCGATCGACATGAAGTTCAGCGTCGAGAACATCCTGAACGACCAATATGTGTGGATGCAGTCCGGGATCGTCCAGCAGTCGTGGAAGTCCGGCGTGACGTTCGGGTTGAGCGCCTCGTACCGCTACTGAGCTTCTCCCATCGCTGCGACGCTGGTCACTCGCGCTTGATGGCGCGTTCACGGGGCCTTAGTACGCGTTTGATAGCGAGCTTGCGCCATTCATCCGTTCAAGGAGGAGGTTTTGGTGCAAGCGATCCAGCGGGTACGACGGGCGAGCCTCGCCCGAATGAAGCGAGCGATTCGAGTCCTCGCGATCGGCTCGATTTTCACGGTCCTCGGAGCGACGGCGACGACGCCGATCGCGCGAGCGCAGGCGGTCGGCGAGCCCGAGGTGAGCGGCGATCAGCTCATCTTCATCTTCGACGCGCGCCAGAATCGGAACGCGTTCCTATCGGTCACGAGCTCGTCGGACGATCCGATGTTCGTCGACGTCGCGTTCTACTCGGCCTCGATCGGGCTTCTCGCGCGCGAGACGATCGAGCTCACGTCCGGCCAGAACCGCGTGATCGACGCGACCTCGTTCGCGGGCGGCGCGGCGAACGGCAACGCCGGCCTCGCGGTGATGACACCGCTGCTCGCGGACGGACAACCTTCAGCCCGTGGTGCCCACGGCGCCGCTGACGGGCGTCTTCACGCGCGCAAACCTGCAGCTCCTCTCGGGAATCGGCGAGAACCCGTTCGGCCGGTTCGCGGTGGACGACTCCGGAGACCCGGCCGTGGCGGGCAACGCCGTCGACGGTGAGTCGGTCCTCTACGAGCGCTTCGCGCCGAGCGTCCTGATGGTGCCGACGTACTTCGATCCCGCCACGCTCGGCCCGCCCGAGTACGATGGCAACCGGATCCTCCTCGCCGCCTTCGAGGACCAGTACGGCACGCCGTTCAACCTCGGCCCGCTGACGGACGACGCGCAGGCGAGCTTCTTCGACAACGCCGGCGTGCTGCTCACCACGGCGGCGGTGCAGATCGACGGCGTCCTCCTGACGGACCTGCAAAGCGTCGCCGGTGCGACGAGCCTGAACGGCGCTGACGGAGGTGAGCGAGCTTCTCGGGAACATCGTCACGGACCAGGTGACCTGCGTCGTGACGGTCTCCTGAGAACGCGACGATCACAGTCACAAATTCGTCATGTGCTCGAAACGGAACGGAAAGGGACTCGGCGCGGTCGAGCGCGTTGCGTGACCAACGTGTTGCGATGCGCGCATCGATCACCACCGGTTCACCGCTCCGTCACGAGTGCGTAGCAATCGAATGCGAAGGTGCGTTGCGGTTCGTTGGAGCGTCGCGGAGGGCGACCGCTCCCACCCACGCGAAGCCGAGCGGCGACGCGCTTCAAATCCATCGACTCCAGGCAAGTGAGTGAAGGAAGAGGAGACCAGAGACATGCGGCGACCAATGCAAAGCCCGCGTGAACGCGGGACGCGATCGCATCGAAAGACGAGCCGGCTCGGAGCCGCGCTCGCGTTCGTCGCGGCTGCGGCGATGAGCCTGCCCGCGACCGCCGGAGCGCAGGCGATCGGCGAGCCGGACGTGACCGGCGATCAGCTCATCTTCATCTACGACGCGCGCCAGAACCGGAACGCGTTCCTATCGGTTGCGAATCCATCGAACGGCACGATCTTCGTCGACGTCGCGTTCTACGACGCCACCGTCGCGCTGCTGACCCGCCAGACGATCGAGCTCTCTTCGGCGGCGAACCTCGTGATCGACGCGACCTCGTTCGGCGGGGGAGCGGCGAACGGCACCGCCGGTCTCGTCGTCATGACGCCGGTCGTGGCCGCGGACAACCTCCAACCGGTCGTGCCGCCCACGCCGCTGACGGGCGTCTTCACGCTCGCGAACCTGCAGCTCGCTTCGGGCATCGGCCAGAACCCGTTCGCCCGCCTCGCGGTCGACGGCTCGGGCAATCCGGCCGCGCCGGGAACGGCGGTCGACGGAAGCTCGGTCTCGTACGAGCTCTTCAACCCGACCGTCCTCGTCGTACCGACCTACTTCGATCCCTCGACCCTCGGTCCGCCCGAGAACGACGGCAACCGCATCCTCCTCGCCGCGTTCGACGACCAGTACGGCGTTCCGTTCGGCATCTCGGCGCGGACGGACAACGCGCAGGCGAGCTTCTTCAACAACGCGGGCGTGCTCCTGACGACGGCCGGCGTGCAGATCAACGGCGTCCTCCTGACCGACCTGCAGGCGGTCGCGGGCGGAACCAATCTCGACGGCGCGAGCGGCAAGGTCTTCTTCGACGTGAACGCCGGCGACGGCAACATCTTCGGCCTCTTCGGCCAGTCCGTCGGTACGTTCGCGGCGGGCCAGGTGATGCCGGCGGTCGCCGCGGTCCCCGAAGGAACGAATCAGGGTCCGGTGATCGACTGTCCGGGCGGCACCGCGACGATCAGCGCGAACATCACCTCGAGCCAGGTCTGGCCGAGCAGCTGCACGATCCTCCTGAACGGAACGATCTTCGTCGACGATGGCGCGGTGCTGACGATCCAGGCCGGCACGACGGTCATGGGCATGCGCAACCCGACGAACCCGCCGCCGAGCGCCCTCGTGTTCCGCCGCGGCTCGCAGATCAACGCGAACGGCACGGCGAGCTCGCCGATCGTCTTCACGAGCGACCAGCCCGAAGGCGCACGCGCTCCGGGTGACTGGGCGGGTCTCGCGCTGAACGGCTCGGCGCCCGTCAACTGCCCGGGTGGCGAGTGCGAGGCGGAAGGCCTCGTCGACACGCCGTTCGGCGGCAACAACTCGGCCGACAGCAGCGGCACCGTCCGCTACGTCCGCGTCGAGTTCGCCGGCCGCGAGCTCGCGCCGGACAACGAGCTCAACGTCTTCACGATGAACGGCATCGGCTCCGGCACGACGATCGAGTACGTGCAGGCGCACATGGGCCTCGACGACGCACACGAGTGGTTCGGCGGCACGGTGAACGCCCGCTACCTCGTCGGTACCGGTGCTGCGGACGACATCTTCGACTGGCAGATCGGGTACACCGGCGCTGCGCAGTACCTCTACGGTGCGTTCTACGGCGGGAACATGGACGCCGAGGGAAGCCGCAACTTCGAGGGCGACAACAACGAGGACGGCTTCGACTTCGAGCCGCGCTCGAACCCGAAGTTCTGCAACGCGACGCTGATCGGCTCGAAGGGCCAGGGCGGTGGAGACGTGCCGAACGAGTGCGTCTTCATCCGCCGCGGAACGCTCCTGAAGCTCGGGAACAGCATCGTCACGCAGTGCAACACGACCTGCTTCGAGATGCGTGACGAGGCGACCGCCGATCAGGCCTGCGACGCGCAGGGTGATCCGACGGGCGAGACCGTCATTCAGGACTCGATCTTCTTCGATTGCGGCGCGGACGGCCAGAACTATGCGCAGAACCACTCGTCCACGGCCGCTGCTCCCTGCCAGTCGACGGATCTCTTCGCGGACTGGCAGGCCAACAACGGCCTGACCACCAACGACCCGGGTCTCCCCGCCGAGTGCGACGAGTTCGGCTGCACGCCGATTCCGACCGGCGACGTGAGCTCGGACTTCAACTGCTCCTCGCTCGATCCGTTCCTCCAGAACACCAACTACGTCGGAGCCTTCGCGCCGGGCGCGTCGGGCTGGGCAAATCCGCCCTGGGTCAGCTACGCGACCAACTGATCCGCTCGGTTCTGCTCGCGGGGGGCGAGGCGCGATCCGCCTCGCCCCCCTTTTCTCGCCGATGAACCCCGCATCGTCCCTCTTCGCCGCTGCAGCGCTCCACCTGGGGCTGCTCTCGGTCCCCGTACGCGCCGAGACGGCTGCACCGGCACCCTCCGCGACGGCCTCCGCGGCCGCCGAGGCGACCGTCACCCGGCTTTCGGGTGGCGCGCCGACGCTCGACGAGCTCGTGGGCCGCTTCGCAACGGCCCTGAGCGAGAACGATCGTGCCGCGCTCGAGGCGCTGCGCGTCACGCAAGCCGAGTATCGCGACCTGATCGTGCCGGGGAACGTGAAGCCCGGTGAGCCGCCGCAGATCGTCGGGGCCGAGGCGAGCGAGTACTTCTTCGGCGTGATGAACACGAAGAGCGCCTACTATCGCGACGCTCTCCTGAAGAGCTACGCGGGCAAGAAGCTCTCAATCCGCGAGGTGAGGTTCGAGAAGGGCGTCCAACAGTATGCGGGCCATCGCGCCCACAAGCGCCTTCTCCTGACGGTCGTCGACGAGACCGGGGCGACCCACGAGATCCGCACGGGCTCGATCGTCGAGCGCGACGGCGTCTTCAAGCTCATGTCGTTCATCCGCGACTGATCGCGCGCTCGGTGACGATCGACGGGGAGCCGATCTCGCTCGACGCCCTCGCGGAGCGCCTTCGTCACGCGGAAGGAACCTTCCTCGTCGCCGTGACGCCCGGCCGCACCGCCGCTGGCGGCCAGTAGCCCTCGATCCACCGCACCCTCCGCGCGCGAAGCGCGCGGCCGAGCGGAGAGCGAGCGGGGGAGTGGATCAAGTCCGGCTCGGCCGGACCTGCGGCGAGGGGGCGGCGCCCCCTCGCTCAAACAAAGAAAGGGCCCCGGGAAGGTCCCGAGGCCCTTTCGTGGGAGTTGCGGGGCTCGGCCCCGCCCGACGCGGATCTCGAGCCGCTAGTGCTAGTCGCTCAAGCGCGAGAGCGCGCGCAGCGAGAAGTGACCCGGATCGAAGTTCCGCTCGATGAACTGTCCCTGGTAGCGACCACCGAGCGCAGCGCGATCGGTCTTGTCGTTGACGCCCATCACCATGTTGGGCGTCGCGGCGCCGAAGCTGCCGTCCCCGCTCTTCGACCAGTGGTAGCTGCACATGGCCGTGTAGAAGTACTCACCGGCACGGTTGTGCACGTTCTTCCAGTAGATGCGGCTCATCTCCTTGTCGATGTACATCACGACCTTGCCGAAGTTGTAGTACGGATCGGTCGACTCGCCCTCGACGACCCACACGGGCCGCTCGACGAGGACGAGGTTGTCGGTGATCTGCCAGGGCGCGCCCTCGTTGCCCGGCGTCTCGTAGCCGCCGCGGAGGTACGGAATGTTCACCTCGTACTTGGTGTCGCCCGCCTTCTCCTGCTCGAGAGCGTAGGGACCGACGATCGCGCCGAGGATCTTCTGCTCGCCGACGAGCTTCCACTTGTAGTACTCGACCTTGCCCGCGTAGCAGTTCAGGTCGTCCGAGAAGATGTCGAGGCCCGCGATCGGGTCCGAGCGGGTGGCCGCGTTCACGCGACGCGCGCGGCGCATCTGGGGGAGATACGCCCAGATGTTGTCCTGCGAATCCCAGTCGTTGAGCTGCTGCGCGAGGATGTTCACGCCCTCGGCGTCGGCCGGCTCCATGGCGTGCGACATCGTCGTGCCACGCAGGTTCTCGGGATTCTCTTCCGCCTTCTCGGTGCGGCCCATGTACGACTGCGCGTGCAGCCACAGCTTGATGCGGCGGAACTCGCCGTTCCGGTCGATGCCGTTCAGCGTGAACGTCGCGCCCTGCCCTTCACCGATCTGATTCGCGAGATAGAAGTTCCACGCGACCTTGCACGCGGCCTGCGGGTCCTTCGGATCGATGCGCGGGAACGGCTGACCGAAGACGTGATCGGGAAGCTCGCCGTTCTCCTTCAGCTTGAGACCGCACGTCTCGGCGTCGAGCTCGTACTTGCCCTCGTTCGCTTCCGAAGCGGCCCAGTACGCCGACGTGTAGTTCTCCTTGAACTTCTGCTCGTCGACCGGAACGACGGTGAACGTGTAGTCACCCGCCTTGACGCGCTTCAAAACCGGATCGGGCAGCAAGCCCTCGGCCTTCTGCCAGTTGTCCTTGTTGAGCTTCCACGCGCCTTCCGGCAGCGGCGCGCCACCCTCGGCGCCCACGGAGAGCGTCGGTAGCGCGAGCGCCGCGACCACGAGTGCGGTGCGTACGAACGATCGGCGAACATGCATGCGTCGGTACCTCCCTTTCGGATTCAATCCCTGATCTCTGCCAGGGTCAATCTCTGTTCGGACTTGGAACCGTCCGTTCGGACGATGGAAGCGGCGCGTCACTCGGATGCCTCGTGACTCGCCAAAGCAGCAAGCTTGTCGATTTCGAGCAGGAGGACCGCCCCGACGAGGACGACCTGCCCCCCAGGCATTATCTCAACGTAGACTCCCGTCAAAGGGGGATTACGCCCACCGATCCGAAGCTGGATCTGTTCGCCTTCGGTGCGATGCAGCGTGACGAGATCGCGCGCCGGCGCGAGACCGAAGTCCGCCAGCGGCACCTCCGCGCTCGACCCGATCTCGGCGAGCGGCGGAAGCTCGGCGAAGCTCGCAAGGAACTCCTCGACGCGATCGTCCGGCACGGGCTCCGTGCGATCCGCTTCCTGGATGTCCCAGGCGCTCCCGCTCCGAACCAGGCGAAATTCCTTTCGCCCCCTCTCGACGTCGATTGCGTCGAAGTCGGACGGCGGGAAGTCGATCAGCGGTCGCGCCTCGGTCTGTCGCTTCGGCGCCTCGATCCTCGGGAGCGCCACGGCGAACACGAAGGCCCCGAGTGCCGCAGCGAGCACGGCCATCCCGAGAAGCAGCCATCGCCTCGAGGCGAACGGCGCGTCCGTCGACCCGTGCCCGCGCGACCCGTGCGACGCGTGCACGGTCATCCCGCGCTTCGCGTCCGCCGGCGCCATCCGACGAAGACCCCGAAGAGGAGCACCGAAGCCGGGAGGAGGACCACCGAGGTCCAGAACAGGACCCGCGCCTCCTCGGCCGTCAGGTAGATGCGCGAGAAGGTTCCACCCTGCGGGCCGCTCTGGCGAACGGCGATCAGGCTCTCGGCGCGCGCCGCGAGATGGGCCATGTTCAGGAACAGATCCTTGTTTCCGAGCTGTCCCGAGTAGAGATTCGTCGCGAAGCTCGCGTCGCCGACGACCACGATCGAGCCGCCCGTGTCCTCCTTCTCCTTGCCCTTCTCGCCGACGCGCACGTGCGCGATCGCCGCGACCGGGACCGGGCCGACACGATCGCCCTCCTGGAACTCCGGACGTTCCGTTTCGACGCTGCTGCGGTCCGTGTCGACCCACGTGTCCGCGCCGGTGAAGGCGAGCGGGGCGTTCTCGACGTCCGCGCGCTCGGGCCGCTCGACGCTCATCGACTGCGCGAGCGGTAGGACCGCGGGCGGCGCTCCCGTGTAGGGCAGGATCTCCTCGTTGAAGTAGGCCACCTGCGGGGCGAAGCTGTCCGCGAAGAAGAGCCGGTTCCGCTCGTCGACCACGAGGTCGTTCCCCGGCACGACCCCGAGCTCGCGCACCAGCGCCTGGACCTTCGGCGGAGCGTTCGCCTCGAGAAGGATCAGCGCACCGCCGCCGGCATTCAGATAGCGCCGCACGACCTCGATTTCGCTATCCGTGAAATCGGTGCGCGGACCGGCGATCACGAGCAGAGCGACGCCTGGAGAGATCTCGGTGCGGAGGTCGCTCGAGCGCTCGATCCGGTAGCTCTCGGCCTCGAGATCCTTGGCGACGAGCGAGAGACCGCGGCGCTCGTCCGGATCCTGCGGATCGCTCTCGCCGTGGCCGACGGTGAAGAGCGCCTTCCGCTCGACCCCCTCGATCAGCTTGATCAGGTTCGCCGTGAGACCGCTCTCGTCGAGGTTGCGCACGACGAGCACCCGGTCCGCACCCTCGATCACCGCGGTGTCGTAGTTCGCGATGCCGTAGCGATTCGCGAGGAGCGGGCTTCGATCGAGGTCGTACATCTTGAACTGCAGATGCGACGATTCGCGCTGGAACCGCTGCAGAAGCTCCTTGATCTCGCGGACGCGGCCCTGCTCGCGGCTGTTGTAGAACGCCGTGATCGTGACGTCCTTCTCGAGCCGGCCCGCCGTCCGTCGCGCCTGATCGGAGAGCGTGTGCTCCTTGTCGGGCGTGAGGTCGAGTCCGACGTTGTAGGCGAAAGCGATCGCGAGCAGCATCACGCCGATCACGACCGCGAGAGACATCTCGACGGCCAGCGCCGCGACGTGCCAGCGCGCGCCCGAGGGGATCAAACCACCCCCCGCCACGCGCGGCTCTGCAGCGACCGGAGCCCCGCGTACAGGAAGAACAGCGTGAAGAGAGCGAAGTACGCGAGATCGGCGGTCTGGATGCTGCCGGTCGCGAAGCTGTAGTAGTGGTCGAAGAGGGAAAGAAGGAGCAGCACGCGCACGATCCACTCGCTGCCCACCGCTTCGTTCCAGGTCATGAACCAGAAGAAGACGAGGATCCCGTAGGTCACCATCGCGGCGACGACCTGGTTCTCCGTCAGGGTCGACGCGGCGAGACCGCAAGCGATGAAGGCGGTGCCGAGCAGCAGAAGCCCGAGAAAACCCGCGGTCGGCGGGCCGAGCGCGAACGGGTGGTACACGTAGAAGACCGCGAACGGGATCATCGCCAGCACGAGCGTCACCAGGAAGAAGCCCCATGCCGCGAGGAACTTGCCGAGGATGAGCTGGTAGTCCCGAACGGGCAGCGTCCACAACAGCTCGATCGTGCCGAGCTTCCGCTCCTCGGCGAAGAGACGCATCGTCACGAGCGGAAGAACGAGCAGCGTCACGAGCCGGAAGTCGATGAACACGTACCGCCACAGCCCCGTCTCGAGGACCTGCGCACCGAACGTCACGAAGAAGGCGACGTCGCTGTAGAAGAAGTATCCGGAGAGCGTCAAGTAGACGGCGAGCAGGACGTACGCCGTCGGCGAGCCGAAGTACGCGGCGAACTCGCGCCGCGCGATCGCACGAACGGCGCGCACGGCTAGTGCACCTCCCCGGCTGGCGCAGCTGGCGGCCCGCTCCGCGAAGCGCCGCCGTTCGCACGTCGATCGCCTTCTCCGCCGACCAGCGCGAGGAAGATCTCCTCGAGCGTCATGACGACCGGCCGGAGCTCGATCAGCCCCGCTTCGCTCCCCACGGCGGTCGCCGCGATCTCCCGTCGCATGTCGAAGCCGTGCTCGACGCGCACGATCACCTCGGTCCCGTCGGCGGCCGAGGAATGCGGGACCGACAGCGGATCCCGCTCGCGGCTGGCGACCTCGGCGACGTGCGGCAGCGCGCCGATCTTCGCGAGCACGTCCGGCGTCGGCATCGCGAGCCGGACCGAGTACTCGCGAAACGGACGAAGACGGCGCTCGAGGTTCGCCGGCTCGTCGACGGCGAGGATCCGTCCGCCCGCGAGGATGATCACGCGCGAGCAGATCATCTCGACCTCGGGGAGGATGTGTGTCGACAGCACGACCGTGCGCTTCTCGTCGCCGAGTGCACGGATCAGCGCGCGGATCTCGCTCACCTGCTCGGGATCGAGGCCCGACGTCGGCTCGTCCAGGATGAGGACCGGCGGATCGCCGAGAACCGCTTGCGCGATCCCGACGCGCTGCCGGTAGCCCTTCGAGAGGTTGCCGACGAGCCGATGTGCGACGTGCTCGATCCCGGCCGCGGCCATCGAGCGGCCGACCGCACGTGCCACCTCGCGATGCGGGATCTGCTTCATGTCGGCGACGAAGCGCAGATAGTCCTCGACGGCCATGTCGCCGTAGAGCGAGGTTCGCTCGGGCAGATAGCCGACCGCGCTCCGTGCGTGGATCGCTTCGCGGACGACGTCGTGCCCCGCAATCGTGCAGCGTCCCGAGCTCGGCGGAAAGACGCCGGTGATCATCCGGAGCGTCGTGCTCTTCCCGGCGCCGTTCGGTCCGAGGAAGCCGATCACCTCGCCGCGCGCGACCTCGAACGAGACGTCGCGGACGGCGATCGTCGCGCCGAACGCCTTCTGCAGGTGCTCGGCGCAGATCTCGCCGGCTCCGGAAGCTGTGATCGATCGCGGCGAGCCCACCTGCGGCCAAACCTTCCGCGTCTCGCGGAACTCCGCAAGCGCAACCGGGCGAGTGGTCGGTCGGGCTGGCTATCCGCCGTGCTCGACGACCCGCTTGTCGGCGGTCGGGCCGCCGAGAAGCGTCGCCTGGTCTCCCTCGGTCTTGTAGAGCAGGCCCGCGCCGCCGACGATGTAGCCGGTCGTACCGGACAGGCTCAGCCCGCGGAACCACTCGGAGGCGAACTGGATCGGCGTCGGGAACGCCGTCCAGGTCTTGCCGTCGTCCTTGCTGCTGAGGAGCGTGCCGCGGCTGCCGACGATCCAGCCGATGCCGTCGGAGAATCCGACGTCGTAGTAGGAGAGCTCCTGGAACGGCGAGCGCACCGGGTTCCAGGTCGCGCCGCCGTCCTCGGTCATCAGGATCGTGCTGTCGATGCCGACGGCGACACCGTGCTGGGGAGTCGTGAAGCTGATGCCGAAGAGCGTGCTCTCGACGCCGGACTGCTGCTGGCGCCACGTCTTGCCGCCGTCGTCCGTGGCGAGGATCGTCCCGAACTCTCCGCAAACCCAGGCGTGATCGGCGTCGAGATAGTTCAGGCCGTAGAGAAGCGCGTCGTCCGGCGCGATGCCCATGTCGAGAGCGGAGTCCGGCAGCTTGAAGTCCTCGGGGAGGTGCACCTGGGTCCAGGTCGCTCCGCCGTCCTCGGTGTGGACGATCTGGCCGAAGTCGCCGACGGCCGTTCCGCGGTTCTGGTTGGCGAACCGGACCTGGAGGAAGTTGCGGTCGACCGGAGTCTTCTGCTCCTTCCAGGTCGTTCCGCCGTCCGTCGAGGCGTAGATCGTCCCCTGCGTCGAGGCCACCCAGACGTGGGTCTCGTCCGCGCAGGTGACGCTGAAGTAGGGTTTCCTTCCGGACGGCTCCTGGCGCGTCCAGCTCTTGCCCCCGTCGTCCGTGCGGAAGACTCGACCGAGGTCGCCCACGACCCAGCCGACGTTCGGGTTGGCGAAGCAGGCGCCGAAGAGGTTCACGCGAATGTCGGTCGGCGGAACCGTTTCCGCCACCGCGCGGGACGCGAGCGCCCCGCCGAAGATCAAGAGTCCGACCGCAAGGAGCGCGGCGGAACGTACGGGCCTCATTGAGCTGATTCCTTCCCGTCCTCTCGACTAGAGCACGTACTCGATCTGCAAGCGGACGTTGCTGCGGTCGCGCACGAGACCGAACTGATACTTGTACACGCCCGAATTGATCGCAGAGTAATCGATGATGAAGCGCCACGGATCACGCGCGAACCGCACGCTCGGCTGGAACACGAACATTCCCTGCCAGTCGAAGAACATGCCGAATCCGGGCGTCGTCTGCACGGTCAGGTCGGTGAAGGGGATGTCGTTGTTGTAGGTCGTGTTGATCAGGAGCGTCTGCAGGTAGCCGTCCTGCGCCAGCCCGACGACGCGGGTCGAGTTGTTCGGCTGCGGGATCGGGACCGACTGGCAAGGCACGCCGAACGAGCACTCGTCGTAGTTGAAGATGTGCCGGTAGAAGAACTGGGTCGAGAACAGGAAGGACTGCGCCGGGTTCAGTGCGCGGATGTACTGGTTCATGTCCCAGCCGACGACGAAGTTCAGCGTGTCCTTCCGGCTGACCGTGTCCAGGGTTCCCCCGAGGACCGGACCGAGGAAGTTCGCCACGTAGTTCCCGTCGAGCGGTGAGCCCCCGATCCTCGGGAACGCGCTCGCGACCGGCCCCTTGAAGAGCGCTTCGTTGCGGAACCACGCGATCTCGCTCCGGAGGACGCCCTTCAGCTGCGGGAACGCGGTCGTCATGGCCGCGCCGTTGATCCACACGCGCGGTGCCGTCGATTCGGCCGTGATCGTGCTGACGCCCTGATGGAAGTTCGGGTCGGTCGGCAGCGAGCCGCGGAAGTGCACGGCCTGCGTGTCGAGCATCGTCACGTAGCTCGCCGCCGTGAACGTGTAGTCCGAAACGTTGAACACGAAGCGGCCACCGCCGCGGAGGCTCGAGGGACTCGTCGGCGGCGCGTCTAGAATCTGCAAGGTCCGGCCGGTCGGCGGGCCGAGCGGGTTCGCCCACGGTGAGCCGTTCGGCGCGCCCGGGATGAAGGCGACGGTGTTGTCGTAGGCGAGGTAGCCCTCGAAGAAGGCCTGATCGATCACGCCGCCGACGCCGCCGATGAAGTAGCTGCCGCGGAGCATATTGAGCGGCACGCGCCGCTCGTCGAGATCGACGAAGAATCCGCCGAAGCTGTTGTCGATCGGGTTGATGTTGTCGAGGAGACGGAAGACGTCGGTCTCACCCCAGACCAGGTTCTGGCGGCCGAAGCGGACGAACAGGTCGCCGAACTCCATGTCGACGAAAGCCTGGAAGAGCCGATTCCGGTACGTCGCGACCTGACGCAGGCGGTGCCGGTTGAAGTAGGTGATGCTCGGAATGAACTCGAGCTGGCCCGGAGCGAAGGTCGGGCTCTGCTTCAGGAACGCCGTGAGCTCTTGCTGGGACTCGAACGCGTTCTTGTAGACGCTGGGACCGTAGTCGTAGATGCCTTCGTACTCCCCCCGGTAGTTCAGGGTGTACTCCAAGGTGGTCATCCAGTCGGGAGTCCACTTCTCGACGAGCGGGAGAAGGTCGTGATCCCACTCGACGTCGAGGAAGTACCGGTTCTGCAGGATGTTGCCCGCTGCCGAGTAGGGGAAGGTGCCACCGAAGTCGCATGGCGCGCCCGGCTCGCACGTGTCTTCGCCCTTCGTCGACTGCTTGGCCATCGTGCCGATGCGCAGGTTGACGTAAGCGCGCATGCTCACGTTGATCGAACCGTCGTCCGTCAACGGGATCGCGTCGGATCTCCCCGGCGCGAAGATCAGCGTCAAAGCCCCAAACAGGATTGCGAGCCGCCACCTTGCTCGTTTAGGCAACATGGGTCCCCCTCGGTCGGATATCCGTGCCGGCCACACTTCCCAGGAACGCGTGCAGCGCCACACGTCCGTGGAATTTCGCGGCGGTTCTATGCCCTCTCGATCGGTTGTGTCAACGATTTCAGCGAGTTTCCGCGACCGTCTCGCCCCGCGGGAGCCCGTTCCGCATGCCTCCTTTGACTCACGCGCGGACGCGGGTGTAGAGCCTCGCCGCCGAGGTCGTTTTCTCGCCGGGGAAGAGGAGCAGCCCGACCATGGTCGTTCAGAGACGCGGGTGGCGTGGCGGCAGGAAGGCGCTGGGGTTCACCCTCGCGCTCGTCACGCTCGTAGCGTGCGCCGCCACGACGGCCCGAGGCGAGCCGTACATGGCCATCCGCGAGGGCCGCAAGTGTGGGACCTGTCACGTGAACATGACGGGTGGCGGCATGCGGACCCTGCTCGCCAACACCCACATGCAGGAGATCACGCACTACCGCGACATCTTTCCCCAGCTCGACGAAGCCGCCGAGGTCTGGAACGGGCAGATCACGAGCTTCTTCTCGATCGGCGGCGACCTTCGCCTCGACGACTCGATCGTCTTCCAGGACGAGCCCGACGCGGAGGGTCAGGTCCCGCACAAGGCGTTCCGCGGGAACGTGGACGAGAACATCCTCGACGTCCGCGAGTTCGCGACCTACTTCGACTTCAAGCTCGTCGAAGACTACCTCGACGTCTACGTCGACGTGAACTGGCTCCCGGGGAGTCCAGTGGCGCGCGAGGCCTTCGGTCTGCTGAAGGGCGTCCTGCCATGGCGAGGCTACGTGATCGCCGGCCGATTCTTGCTGGACTACGGCCTCAAGATGGAGACCGACAACCTGTTCAGCATCAACACGAGCTCGCAGGACATGTTCGTGCGCGGGCGCACCGGGACGTCGTTCACCGGGTACGACCAGGGCCTCGAGATCGGCTTCGAGCCCGGGCCGTTTCATCTGACGACGTCGGTGACGAACGCGGCTTCGGGAGACGCTACCGTGCGCGTGACGAGCAACGGCTACGGGGTCTTCCGCGACTTGCCCGTGATCGACAACGCGATGCTCGGCGCTTCGTTCATGTACGCGGCGCCGACCGGACAGGATCAGTTCATCTGGGGCTTCTACGGCGGCGCGAACCTCGGGCCGCTCGAGTACCAGGTGGAGGTCGACTGGATCCACCAGGCGATCGACGACCAGCCGAACTCCGTCGGGACGTTCCTGGCGTACGGGGAGCTGAACTACCTGCTGCTCGACTGGATGAACACGAAGGCGTTCGGCGAGTATGCGGACAACGACGGACAGCTCGGTCGAACGAACACGGCGCAGAACCGATTCGGGTTCGGGATCGAGCCCTTCCTGGGGCGTTTTCTGCAGACTCGGCTGTTCTACTCGATCGCCAACGGTCCAAAGGACCTCGCCATCTCGAACCAGAACCGCCTCGTGATGGAAATTCATTTGTTCTTCTAAGGGGGTCCGGTTCGTTACGGCGCATCTGCACCCAGGCTCCGGTGGTGAGCCCTGGTGCAGATGCGCCGTAACGAACCGGACCCCCTTTGGACCCCCTTGAGCAGGCTCGGGGGGCGTGGGTATTCTTGGACCTCTCAAAGAAACCGACCTCCGGAGGAACTCGGCTGCATGTGGTGCTCGTCTCCCCGGAGCCGGCGCAGTCTGGTTTGGGTGGTGGTGGGGCTGTTGCTCGGGGCGCGTCCCGCGGACGCGCACGAGACGGCGCGGCTCGAATACCCCGACGGCTTCGAACTGCCTGCTTCGCTGGCGTTCCGGGTCCAGTTCTGGATCGACGTCTTCACCCGCTACTCGCTGCGCGAAGCGGTCGTCCACGACCGCGCGCACCCCGAACGGGTCCTCGCCGTCCTTCCCCTGAAGGTCGGCGACTCGGCGGAGCTCGCCGAGATCAAGGCGAGCTACGAGGAGGTGATTCGCGAGGTCGCGACCGCTCCGACCTTCACGCCGAGCCCGTTCCTGAACCTCTTCCTCCCCCCGGTCGATCCCTCGGCGATCGCCGCGGCCGCCGGAGTCGACCGCGTCCGCGTCCAGCCGGGACAGCGCGAGGTCTTCGCCAAGAGCATCCTTCGCTCGCGTCGCTACCTCGACGCCATCCGCCGCGAGTTCGAGCGCGCCGGCCTCCCGCAGACGCTCGCCTACCTACCGCACGTCGAGTCGTCCTTCGACTCGGAAGCCCGCTCCAGTGCGGGCGCCGTCGGGATGTGGCAGCTCATGGCAGACACGGCTCGACCCGTCATTCGCGTCGACGACGAGGTCGACGAGCGAACGTACCCCGTCAAGGCGACGGCCGCTGCCGCCGCGTACCTGACGCGAGCCTACGTCGCGCTCGGCAACTGGCCGCTCGCCCTGACCGCGTACAACTATGGGATCGCAGGCACCGTTCGCGCGGTGCAAGCACTGGGCGCCGACGACCTCACCGACCTCATCGCGCATCATGACGGCGTCAACTGGGGCTTTGCGTGCAAGAACTTCTACGCTCAGTTCCTCGCCGCGGTGCACGTCGCCGAGAACACCGGCGACTACTTCCCGGAGCTCGTCTACCCGAACGGGATCGAGCACGTCGTGCGCAAGGGGGACACGCTCTGGCACCTCTCGCGACGGTACGGCGTGCCGATCGAGTCGATTCGCGAATCCAACGCGCTCTCGGGAGCAACGACGCAGCTCCGGCTCGGGCAGCGCCTGATGATCCGCGGCTAGGCGGCTAGCCTGCATTTCTCACCAGATCCCTACTGCGGCGGCCGATAGCACCGAATCTTCGCGAGCTTCTCCCTCCGGGCTCCTCGACGTACTGTTCAAGTACGCCTGCGTCGCCCTCCGGTCCGAGGCTCGCGAATCTTCGGCACTCTCGACCGCCTCGCGACGTGATCTGGTGAGAAATGCAGGCTAGGTCTAGGCGAAGAACGACTCGATGCTGCTCGCCTCGACGGCGATCTCCAGGCTCTCGCCGGCGCGGCCCACGCGGACGCGCACCGTACGGCCGGGCGCTCGGCTCCAGATCGCGGAGTAGAGCGAGCGCCGATCGGTCACTTCGACGCCGTCGACGGCTTCGATGACGTCGCCGGAGGCGATCTCCGCGGCCTCGGCCGGACTCTCGGGGAGGACGGCAGCAACGATCACGCTGCGGCCGATCGGGTAGCAGGTGATCCCGATCCACGCGCGCGGCGCCGCCGTCGCGTAGCGACCGCTCCGCTCGATCGCGTCGAGCATCGGCCTCGCCTCGGCCGCCGGCACGGCGAGCGTGAACTTCCCGACCTCCGCCAACGAGAGCGAGACGACGCCGAGCATCCGCCCGAGCGCGTCGATGAGCGGCCCGCCGCCGAGCCCGGGACTGGGAGCGCTCGCCGTGATCGCGTGATCGAGCATGTACTCCCAGAACGCCTCGAAGGGGGCGTAGGACGTCAAGACTCCGCTGCTCACGCGGCGGCCGTCGCCGACGCTGGCGATCACGAAGGCTTCCTCGCCGACCAGGTCGGCGCTCGCGGGCCGGATGCGCAGACCTGGAAGCCGCGCGCCCTCGACGCGCACCGCGGCGAGCCCGGTCGCGTAGTCGATCCCGACGACCGTACCGGGAAGGACGGTTCCGTCCGTCGACGTGACCTCGACGGAGCGCGCGCCGATCACCATGTAGTGCGCCGTCAGCACCACGCCGAGCGGGTCCACCACCGTGCCAGCCCCCATCCGCTCGGTTCCCAGGATCGCCGCCGAAGCATGCGTCGGCGGGACGTCCGAGCGCAGATGCACGGTCGAGCGCAGCGCTCGGTGAAGGAGGTGAACCGATGCGTTCAAGGCGCTACGGTCTCCGGCGTACGCTCGCTGCGCGAGCCGTAGGTCGTCCGGCGTCCGGCCGCGCGCGTGGCCCGGTCGCATTCAACAAGCGAAAAGATCGCTCGCATGGCTTCCCACGAGCTCGAATACACGACCCCGGCCCTCGTTGCCTTCGCGAGACTTCGCCAGCGTCCCGGTCTCTTCTGGGTGGACGCGGCGACCGCCGACGGCGCCTCCTTTATGGGCTTCGCCCCGGTGGCGCAACTCCACGTGCACACGAGCGGGCGCGTCGAACGCTTCGATGCGAGCGGCGAAGCGCATGCTTGCCACGGCGGGATCGCCGAGATCGAACGATTCGTCGCCGAGGCCGCGGTGCTCGACGGCTCGGATCCGCCACCGCGCACGATCGGCTTCTTCGGATACGATCTCGGCCCGCTGCTCGAGCCGCACGTGCGCGCTCCCGGTCCGAGCGAGCCGTGGCTGCCGGCGGCATGGCTCGGTCGGTACGACGCGGTGCTCGCGTGTCATCCGATCGGCGCGCTCGACGGGCCGTGCCGCCTCGTCGTGCACGCGACGGACGACGGCGCTGCGAAGCGTTTGATCGATGCGATCGACGAAGCGAGCGACGCCGACGCCGACCTCGAATCGGCCCGCAGAGCCCTGCCCGCGGGACGCCTCCTCGAGCTTCCGAGCGAAGCGCCCTACGCGAGCGCGCTCGAGCGGGCCCTCGACTACATCGCCGCGGGCGACGTCTACCAGGTCAACCTGACGGGACGCTTCCGCGTCGCGAGCGCCGCGGATCCGGCCGAGGTCTACGTCCGTCTGCGCGAAGCCCAGCCCGTGCCGCACGGCTTCTTTCTCGATTGCGGGCCGTTCCAGGTGCTCGGGCGATCGCCGGAGCGCTTCGTGCGCGTCCGCGGCCACGCGATCCGCACCGAGCCGATCAAGGGAACGCGGCCGCGGCACGGCGATCTCGAGGACGACCTCGCGGCCGTCGCGGAGCTGCGCGCCGATCCGAAGGAGCGCGCCGAGCACGTCATGATCGTCGACCTCGAGCGGAACGACCTCGGGCGCCTCTGCCGAGCGGGAAGCGTCCGCGTCTCCTCGTTACTGCGCGTCGAGAGCTTCGCGACGTTGCATCACCTCGTATCCACGGTCGAGGGGCGGCTCGAAACCGAGGTCGATCTCGCGTCGATCTTGCGCTCGACCTTTCCAGGCGGCTCGATCACGGGCGCGCCGAAGATCCGCGCCACGCAGGTGATTGCCGAGCTCGAGACGCAAGCACGCGGCGTGTACACGGGAGCTCTCGCGTGGTTCCGCTCTCCTCGGGACTTCGACTCCGCGATCGCGATCCGCACCGCGGTCGCGCACGAAGGCGTGCTCGCGTACCACGCCGGCGGCGGCATCGTCGCCGATTCCGATCCCGAGAAGGAGTACGCGGAGTGCTGGCTCAAGGCGCGCGTCTTCCTCGACGTCCTGCTCGGTGCATCGGCCGCCGAACGAGCGTTCTCGTCGCCGAGCGAAGCACCCGCGCCGGGGCGATTCGCGTAGGCATTCATGCGCTCCCGCGTCTGGATCGACGGGCGGATCGTCCCCGCCGCGCGCGCACGGATCTCGGTCTTCGACCGCGGGCTTCTCTACGGCGATGCCGCCTTCGAGACGATCCGCGTCTACGACGGGCGGCCGTTTCGCTGGCGCGAGCACTGCCGGCGACTCTTCGCGACGCTCGCGCGCCTCTCGATCCCGAAACCCGCGGCCGACCTTCGCGACGCCCTCGATCACCTGCTCGAGGCATGCGCGCTACGCGAGGCAGCGGTGCGGCTGACGATCACGCGCGGCGTCGGCGAAGGGCTCGTCCCTCCGCCGGGCCTCCGCCCGACCGTGATCCTCATGGCCCGACCGATCCCGGCGGACCTCGAAGAGAAGCGTGCCGACGGCGTCGCCGCGATCCGCCTCCCCTTCGGCCGCGGCCGCTTCGGATTCACGACGGGCCACAAGACGACGGACTACGCGACCGCGGTCCGCGGGCGGATGCTCGCCGACCGCGCCGATGCCGCCGAAGCGATCTACGTCGAGAGCGACGGCACCGTGAGCGAGGCGACGACGAGCAACGTGTTCGCCGTGCGCGCCGGCCGTTTGCGGACGCCGCCGATGGAAGCGGGCTGCCTTCCCGGCATCACGCGCGAGACCGTGCTCGGTCTCGCACGTCGCGCCGGCTTCGTGGTGCGCGAGAAGCCCCTCGTCGCGAAGGAGCTGACGTCGTTCGACGAGCTATTCTTGACGGGAAGCGTGATCGAGATCCTTCCCGTCGTCCGCCTCGATCGTCGCACGATCGGCACGGGCCGCCCCGGCGAGCGCACGCGAGCGTTGCAGGATCTCTACGGACGCCTCGTCGCGACGACGAGGAAGGCCGCGCTCAGAGCGCGCCGATGAGGTACGGGAGCGCCGCCATCCCCGCGCCGACGAGGACGCTCATCGTCGCGAGAGTCGCTTCCTGCGCCTTCTCGCCGAAGCTCTTGTTGGGCTTCGGCCCGAAAGCGTCGTCCTCCTGGTCGGTGCCGCCCCCGGAGGAATCGCCCTCGCCCCAGTAGGGATCGGCGTGCGCGGCGAGGAGCTGGTCGTCGGAGTTTCCCTCACCGGGATTGGCGAGCCAGTCGTCGCTCGGGGACTGTCCGCCCGCGATCTCGTCGAGCGAGTCGGAACCGAAGCCCTCGTTGAAGAACGGATCGCTGAAGGGATCGTTCGGGTCGTAGGCCGCGAAGGGATCGTCCGGCCCGTTGTTCTGCGCGCACGCACCGGCGATCAACGCCGCAGCGATCGCGAGCCGGCCCACCCACACCCCGACTCTCACGGCTCTTCGGTCTATCAGGTCCGCCGGCGAGAGGGAAATCTGCTCGGCCACGTGCGCGGGTTCGAGTCCATCGCGCGACTCAGGCGGCACCGGCGCGGCGCGAGCGCCGGGGACCGCCGGCGGGAAGGACGGAGCGCAGGAACCGACCCGTGTGCGAAGCGTCGACGGCGGCGATCTCCTCGGGCGTCCCCTGGGCGATGATCTCGCCGCCCGCGACGCCGCCTTCGGGTCCGAGATCGATCACGTGATCGGCCGTCTTGATCACGTCGAGGTTGTGCTCGATGACGATCACCGTGTTGCCGCCGTCGACGAGACGACGCAGCACGCCGAGGAGCTGGCGCACGTCCTCGAAGTGCATGCCGGTCGTCGGCTCGTCGAGGATGTAGAGCGTCTTCCCCGTCGCGCGCCGCGAGAGCTCCTTCGCGAGCTTGATGCGCTGCGCTTCGCCGCCGGAGAGCGTCGTCGCCGACTGGCCGAGGTGCACGTACTCGAGGCCGACGTCGCGCAACGTCTCGAGCTTCACGCGGCACGACGGAACGGGGGAGAGGAAGTCGAGCGCCTCGGCGACGGTCATGTCGAGGACGTCGGCGATCGACTTGCCCTTGTACAGCACCTCGAGCGTTTCGCGGTTGTAGCGCCGTCCGTTGCAGACCTCGCAGGTCACGTAGACGTCGGGCAGGAAGTGCATCTCGATCTTGATCAACCCGTCGCCCGTGCACGCCTCGCAGCGTCCGCCCTTCACGTTGAAGGAGAAGCGGCCCGGCTCGTAGCCGCGCACGCGCGACTCGGGGAGCTGCGCGAACAGGTCGCGGATCGGCGAGAAGAGGCCCGTGTACGTCGCCGGGTTCGAGCGCGGCGTACGTCCGATCGGCGCCTGGTCGATGTCGACGACCTTGTCGAAGAGCTGCCAGCCCTCGATCGCGTCGTGCTCGCCGACGATCTCCTTCGCGCGGTAGAGCTTCCGCGCGAGTGCGCGCCAGAGCGTGTCGATCACGAGCGAGGACTTGCCCGAGCCGGACACGCCGGTGACGCACGTCATCGTGCCGACCGGAATCTCGACCGTGACGTCCTTCAGGTTGTTGTGGCGCGCTCCCTTGACGGAGAGCTTCCAGCCGTTGCCGCTCGCGCGTGCCTCCGGCACGGGGATCTCGCGTCGTCCCGAGAGATACTCGCCGGTGAGCGAGCCCTCGGCCTGCATCACCTCCTCGGGCGTGCCCTGCGCGACGACGCGGCCGCCGCGGCGTCCCGCGCCCGGCCCCATGTCGATCAGATGGTCGGCGGCGACCATCGTGTCGCGGTCGTGCTCGACGACGATCACCGAGTTGCCGAGGTCACGGAGGCGCTCGAGCGTGCGCAGCAGGCGCTCGTTGTCGCGCTGGTGCAGGCCGATCGACGGCTCGTCGAGCACGTAGAGGACGCCGACGAGCGACGAGCCGATCTGCGTCGCGAGCCGGATCCGCTGTCCTTCTCCTCCGGAGAGGCTCCCCGCGCTGCGGTCGAGCGTCAGGTACGTGAGGCCGACGTCTCGCAGGAAGCCGAGCCGCTCGACGATCTCCTTCAGGATCAGCCGCGCGATCACCTGCTGCTGCGGCTCGAGCTCGAGGTGCGTGAAGAGCTCGTGCGCCTGCATGATCGACAACGCCGTCACGTCCGAGATCGAGCGGCCGCCGATGCGAACGAACTGCGCCTGCGGCTTCAGACGGCGTCCCTCGCAGGCCTCGCACGGCAGCTCGCTCTGGTAGGTCTCGAGCTCCTCACGACGGAGGTTCGACTCGGTCTCGCGGTAGCGCCGGTCCAGCAGACCGATCACACCCTCGAAGGCGCGCTCGACCTTGCGGCCGCGTCCGAAGGAGATCTCGATCTTCTCCTTTCCCGCGCCGTGCAGGATCGTCCGCTTCGCGGCCTCGGGCAGCTTCTGCCACGGCGTGTCGAGCGAGATCCCGAGGTGCTCCGCGAGGCCCTGCAGGAGCGGCTTGTACGCCTCGAGCCGCGTGCCGAACGGCGCGATCGCGCCCTTCGCGAGCGAGAGCGACTCGTCCGCGACGACCTTGTCCGCGTCGAACACGCGGCGCACGCCGAGACCGCTGCAGCTCGGGCAGGCGCCGTGCGGGCTGTTGAAGGAAAAGAGTCGCGGCGCAATCTCCGGGTACGAGACGCCGCAGTCCGGGCAAGCGAGCTTCTGCGAGAAGAGCTGCTCCTGGACCGGCGCCTCGGCATCGTCCTGCCGCTCGACCTTGACGAGGTCGCCGCCGTAGCGAAACGCGGTCTCGAGCGAGTCGGCGAGGCGCTTCCGGATTCCGGACTTGACGATCAGGCGGTCCACGACGACGTCGATCGTGTGCTTGAGCGTCTTCTTGAGGACGATGTCCTCGCCGAGATCGCGGAGCTCGCCGTCGACGCGCACACGCGCGAAGCCGGCCTTGCGGAGGTCGAGAAGCTCCTTCCGGTACTCGCCCTTCCGGTCGCGAACGAGCGGCGCGAGGACGTGGATCCGCGTGCCCTCCGGCCAGGAGAGGACGCGGTCGACGATCTGCTGGACGGTCTGCGAGGTGATCGCCTTCCCGCACTGATGGCAGTGCGGCGTGCCGACGCGCGCGAAGAGGAGGCGGAGGTAGTCGTAGACCTCGGTGACGGTGCCCACCGTCGAGCGCGGGTTCCGCGACGTCGTCTTCTGCTCGATCGAGATCGCCGGCGAGAGCCCGTCGATCGAGTCGACGTCGGGCTTCTGCATCTGCTCGAGGAACTGGCGCGCGTAGGCGGAGAGCGACTCGACGTAGCGCCGCTGCCCTTCCGCGTAGATCGTGTCGAACGCGAGGGACGACTTGCCCGAGCCGGAGAGCCCGGTGATGACGACGAGCTGATCCCGCGGGATGGTGACGTCGACGTCTTGAAGGTTGTGCTCGCGCGCCCCCCGGACGATGATGCGGTCCGCCATCCCGGGGCCCGTAGCATATAGCGCAAGGGGAAGGAGAGCGCGTTTTCCACGACCCGATGGCACGACTGTCCCCAGCCGCGCCGCTTCAGACGGCGTCGTCGTCCGCGGGCGGAGCCGGCGGCGCGACCGAAGCGGGCGGCTCCTTCGCGGGAGAGCTCACCTCGCCGAAGAAGAACGCGATCGCCCGCGTCGCGTGACGTCGGCGGACGAGATCTCGCGCGCCACCAGATTGCGCACGAGATCCACGATGCCGGCGTAGTGGATCTCGGAAATTCGGCGCGTCTACCGCGTCTTCGCCGTGCGAATGTAGCGCTGCAGGTCCTCGCGGTCGATCAAGGACAAGATCTCGATGCGCCCGCCGTCGAGCAGCCGATAGATCAAGCGCACGTCGGAGGCGATCCGGATGCGATAGTGCCCGGGCAAACCCTCGAGCGGGATCGCGCGGAGGCTCGGGTGCCGCCAGTCCTCGGCGAGGCGCACGATCTTGTCGAACGCCGTCCGCAGCACCTTCCGATCCCAGCTCCGAATCGAGTCGTAGAACTCGCCGGTGAAGACGGGCAGGCTCCACGTCGCGGTGCTCGCAGGGTCGGCGCGGGCGGCTTCGCCGCCGGCTTCCCCGGGAGCGGCTCGACGCTCCTCGAGCTCGCGCAGACGCGCAGACGCTCGAGCCTCGGCATCGCGCGCTTCGTCGAGATCCTCCTCGGCGGTGCGACGACGCTCGCGCTCGTCCTCGATCAGGTCCTTCAGGCGCTGCACCTCGCCGGACGTCCTTGCTTGGAGCCTCGAGCGCGCTTCGTCGCGCTCGCCCGCGAGGCGGCTCGCGGCGGCCTCCGCCTCGACTCGTCCCGTGCGCTCGGTGCGCACCTCCTTGCGCGCCGCGGCGAGCGATTCCTCCAGCTCGACGAGGCGCGACCGCATGTCGTCGACACGCTTCAGTGCGCGCTCGCGGCCTCGCTTCGCGCTCGCCGTCTCCTTCTCGACGCGCCTCGCGATCTCCTCGGGATCGGGCTCGGCCGGCGCCGCATCCGGCTCGGCGTTCTTGCGCTGCTCCTCCTCGGCGCGCGCGCGCGCCTCCGCGTCGTCGTACTCGGTGATGATCGCCTGAATCGCCTCGGCAGCTCGCGTGCGCGCGGCCTCGCTCGCGTCACCGCCGGCGGAGAGGAGCGCCCACGCGAGATCGCGCAGCGGGTCGCGGGACGTGAGGACGAGGTCCGAGAGCGCCGTCGCACCCTCGAGCGTCGCCGCCGCGGGGGCGAGGGGCGAGATGCCGATCTCCCGTTCGAGCGCCCGATCCACCTCGGCCGCCACCTCGGCGTCGTTCCCGTAGAAGTCCACGAGCGTCCGGGCGAGCTCCCAGATCGACATCCTGTCGAGACGCGATCCCTTCGGTGCCGTCCCGAGCGCGCCGACGAGCCGCAGCAGCGTCCGCTGCGAAAGGGACACAACGAGAAAGGTGGTTCGCTGCTCGTCGCCGAGCGGAGAGAGGAACGCCATCGATCGATGGGGACACAAGCCGGCGACCGATGTCAACGAGACCCCTTCACGTGTTCACGGGAGGTGCTCGACGCTTCGCAAGACGGCGCATCGCCGCATCTTCCAGGCGCTGGCCGACGTCGCGCGCGAGCGTCCGGTGCTGCACCTCACCGCGCGCATCGACGGCCTGACGACGACGTTCCTCGTACGGGACGCCAGTGCACCGCCGTCGAGATAGCGTCAACATCTTACCGCCCCTCGACGCCCCTCGCGGCGTCACACCTCCTCGAAATATGCCAGATATTCCTTCGTCGGCGTTCCTTGCGAGGGACGCCGATGAACGGCAATCTGCTTGACGCTATCTCGACGGCGGTGCACTAGCCTGCATTTCTCACCAGATCCCTACTGCGGCGGCCGATAGCACCAAATCTTCGCGAGCTTCTCCCTCCGGGCTCCTCGACGTACTGTTCAAGTACGCCTGCGTCGCCCTCCGGTCCGAGGCTCGCGAATCTTCGGCACTCTCGACCGCCTCGCGACGTGATCTGGTGAGAAATGCAGGCTAGCCGCGCCGGCGGGCGAGCGCGCAGACGAACTGGCCGGTCCAGTAGCGCGAGGGAAGCCGGTCGAGGCGCTCGCAGCGGAGCGCCCAGCCGACGAGCCTTCGGCGGCGTCCCTCCTCGCTCCCGAGGAGGCGGTCGACGGCGATCAGGAGGACGCGCGGAAAGTGCTGCGCCGCTCCCGCGTGCAGCACCTCGAAGCCCGTGGCCTCGAGCGTCTCGTGCAGCGCGCGCGCGTCGAGGGTCACGCCGACCTCGTAGGGAACCACGCCGAGGCGTCTCCAGAGGCGCACGCCGAGGGCGCGTACGGCGACGAGCGGGTGGGTCGGGTTGTCGAGCGTGATCAGAAGGCGTCCGCCGGGGGCGAGCACGCGGTGCAGCTCGACGAGTGCGCGGCCGATGTCGGCGGGATCCGCGAAGTGGTCGAGCGTCGAGGGCGACACGACGGCTTCGAACGTTGCGTCGGGGAAGGGGAGACGGCGCACGTCGGCGCCGAGCACGGACGCACCGGGCCGTCGCGCGCGTGCGCGTCCCGCGACGACGGGCGAGAGGTCGATGCCGACACGCGCACCGCCGGGAGAGACGTCGCGCGCCACGTCGTCGACGCTCTCGTCGCTCCAGAGAAACCCGCCCGTCCACGCCTCGTCGAAGAGGTCGGTCTTCAGGAGGCGTCCGCCCGGCTTCTCGAGCCACGTCCGGACGAGCGCTTCGTTCGCGAGGTCGCTGTAGCTCCGCCACGCCGGGATCGGACCGCGTGCGACCACGGAGCCGGCGACGGAATCCCAGTACTCCGTCGTACCGCCGGCGATCTTCGGCCTAGCCATCGAAGCCTTCGAGCGCGAAGAGCACGAGCTCCCGGTCGAAGCGGGGGTCGAGCGTCCGCGTGCTCCGCTCCCGCTGCAGGAGGACGAGCAGGACCGCGAGCACCGGGGCCGCGACCGCGATCGCCAAGGTCGCGCTCACCGCGCGCTCGAAAGAGGTGCCAGTGCGGCGCCGAGGCGGCAGACGACGTTTGCGAGCGAGGTGACGCCGATCGCCTCGACGAACTCGGGGCGCTCGAGGCGATCGCGGACTTCCCTCGCGCGCTGCTGCAGCCGCGGCGTCTGGTACCAGACGGTCTCCCGGGAGATCCGCCGGGCGTACTCGAGGGCCGCCTTCACCGCCGGCGACAGGTCGGCGAGCATCAGGTCGTGCTCGAGGCGCGTGATCTGCTGCTCCGAAAATCCGAGCAAGCGAAGGATCGCGCGCTGCGCCGCGAAGCAGTAACGGCACGAGTTGTCCCGGCTCACGACGACGCCGATCAGGTCGGCGAGCCGATGGTCGAGATGGACCCGCGTCATCAGGCGCTCGCTCAGGAGCGTGAGCTGGTCGACGAGCCAGGGCGCTGCGTGGAAGTAGAGCGGCGTCGGTGCGACGACGGGGCGGATCGCGCTGCGAAGGTGGCGATCGACCTCGGGGCCGCTCGGCATCTCGAGCAAGCACTCCGCCCAGGGCGTGTCGCGGGTCGCACTCAACTCGAGCGTGATCTATTGTACGCCATGGTCGGATTCCACCGCGGGCCGGCGGCCTCGTGACCCCGGAGCCCAGGACGCGCGACGCGAGGCCGCGTCCGTTCTCGATGATCCGCAGCTTCTCCGGTGCGGATCTGATCACGCTCGCGAACGGCTTCGCCGGCACCGGGTCGATCCTCGCGACGCTCCAGTACATGGACACGCAGAACCGCCGCGTGCTGTGGCTCGCCTTCGCGCTTCTCCCGGCGGCGATCGTGTTCGACTTCCTCGACGGCCGCGTGGCGCGCTGGCGCCACAAGAGCTCGCCGCTCGGACGCGAGCTCGACTCGCTCGCGGACCTGATCTCCTTCGGCGTCGCACCCGCGGTCCTCGCGTTCGCGGTCGGGCTGCGAGGAGCGTGGGACGCGGTGATCCTCGTGTTCTTCGTGAGCTGCGGACTGTCCCGCCTCGCGCGCTACAACGTGACGGCCGGCGACCTCTCCGACGAGACGGGCAAGGTCAAGTACTTCGAGGGAACTCCGATCCCGACGAGCGTGGCTCTCGTGGCGCTGCTCGCCGTCCTCGTCTGGTTCGACGCGATCGACGGCTCGCTGCCCTTCGGGGAGATCCGCTTCCTCGGAGGGACGTTCCACCCGCTGATCCTGGTATTCGCCGCGAGCGGCAGCGCGATGATCAGCACGGTTCGGATTCCGAAGATCTAGCCTGCATTTCTCACCAGATCCCTACTGCGGCGGCCGATAGCACCGAATCTTCGCGAGCTTCTCCCTCCGGGCTCCTCGACGTACTGTTCAAGTACGCCTGCGTCGCCCTCCGGTCCGAGGCTCGCGAATCTTCGGCACTCTCGACCGCCTCGCGACGTGATCTGGTGAGAAATGCAGGCTAGCCCGTTTCTCTCACCAGGGGTAACGCGAAGGAGGTTCGGGACCGGGTTCGAGCCGCCGTGCGGGGGAGCGCGCCCGAATCGGGCCTCGGATACCTCGGAGAGGTGCCGGAAGCCGGGCGGGTGAGCGCTCGTCAA
>Ga0194128_10002051_pt1 | contig 33552 bp, 33 predicted proteins | sample TA2KigCa65mmetaG_FD_148650 | JGI IMG/M metagenome (GOLD analysis project Ga0194128, IMG submission 148650) | Freshwater microbial communities from Lake Tanganyika, Tanzania - TA2015037 Kigoma Deep Cast 65m | ecosystem: Environmental > Aquatic > Freshwater > Lake | place: Tanzania: Lake...
GATTACCTACTCCCGAACCATCAAGACCCCTCAATGGTTGCGGGCTTTTCAGTTTTCAATGTTCCTGCTATTCGGAAAAAATTAAGAAAATACCCGACTTTGAATCGGGGTTATCTACATTCGGCGCAACTACCTAAAAAAGGGCTCGCCAAAGCTCCCGATTCAAAAGTGTTTTTCTTTTATTCAACATATTCAGAATAAAGCCAGTATATACGAACCAAAAAAGAAGTCAAATGCGCAGTGTGAATAAAAAGTCCCTACAACTTATTCACCTCCTCCCATGGAATTTCTTTGCGGAATGATTTACAAATCGCGTCTTCTTTCATCGTGAACATTCCCTGCGCGCGGGCAACTTTCATAATTTCTTCCTCTGTCGGCTTTGATAAAATTACTTTCTCCAATTCCTTGTTCATCTCTATCATTTCAAACACGGCAACGCGGCCCTTAATACCTCGCGGGTATTCTTCTGTCGATTCCATAAATAAGACCTCTTTAGTATTAGGAATGTCTTTTTTCGCTTCTTCCGAGAGCCCTTCAAATTGCCTGTCCACCACAGCCTTTACCGCACCTTCTACGGGATGCGGCGTTCCCGTCTCAGGAGCTATAAGCCCCACAAGCCGTTGAGCCATCATCAGCGCCATTGTAGGCGCGATTAAATATGGGTCTACTCCCATATCAATCAAACGAGGAATAACGCCCGCCGCGTTGTTCGTGTGTATTGTAGAAAAAACCAAATGACCCGTGAGAGCCGCCTGCACAGCAAGTTGCGCCGTTTCTTTGTCGCGGATTTCGCCGACCATAATTACATCTGGATCTTGGCGCAGAGTTGTGCGCAGTCCCGTAGCAAAAGAGTATCCGATTTCAGGGCGGATTTGCGATTGGCTCATTCCAGGAATCGTATACTCAACGGGATCTTCAAGAGAGAGAACATTTTTGGTGTCTCTGTCCAGTTCATTTAACATCGCGTAAAGAGTCGTTGATTTTCCGGAACCGGTCGGTCCTGATAGAAGAACCATTCCATACGGACGTTTTAATGTCCGGCGCACCGCTTCAATATTTCTTTCTAACATTCCCATTTCCGAGAGCGTTTTTACATTTTTTTCGGTATCCAAAATACGCATCTCAACTTTTTCTCCGTAATAAGACGGGAACGTTGATACTCGGAAATCAATTCTCTTTCCGGTGATCCTCGCGGAGAATCTTCCGTCTTGCGGCTTCCGTTTTTCGTCAAGCCGCATATTGGAAAGAATCTTTATGCGCGCAACTGTGGCGGCGTGCACCTTCAATGGAAGAGTCAAACTAGTGGAAAGAGCGCCGTCCACGCGAAATCTTACTCGGACTCTATCTTCTTGCGGTTCAATGTGAATATCGGAAGCATTGCCTTCTGCCGCGTAATGTAAAATTGTCGCGACAATTTTCGTGACTGGCGCGTCTTCAGTTATTTTTGTATCGGCTTCTTTGATTGCCGGTCCTAATTCAACATCCTGCTCGCCGCGCATTTCTCCTTCCAGTTCGGAGAGCGCCTTTGTCACTTCTCCGGAAAGTGAACGGTAAGATTGTATTATTCTTTCAAAATCAGAGTGTGAAATCAAAAACAATTTATACGGCATTCCGATTTTTCCAGCAATAAAATTAAGCGCGTCGCGTGCTTCCAAGTTATCTGGGTCAATAATTCCAATTTCAAGCGCGCCGTCTTTTATTCCAACCGGAACAAAATGATAATATGACGCCGATTCTTCCGGAATGTATCTCAATGTTTCCAATGGAATATCCTGCCCCTCCAGAGAACGCGCCGGAATACCTGATGACTCAGCGCGTACCGCAAGAATATCTCCTTCCGAGATTCCGCGTCCAATCAATATTTCATCTATATCTCCGCCTTCAGTCGCGGAATTTTCCAATTCGGAAACATCCTTTTCCGATATCAGAGACTTTTTCTTAAGAAGTTCAAAAAAATCAATCATATAAATATTTTAAAATGAAAAATCAATTTCTGAAAAGTCCCAAACATCCGCGTCCGTATGTGGCTGTAAATTTCCAGAAGCGGGCGGAGTTATGCTTGTTGAACCAGTAGTTCCGGTTGGAGCTGTTCCAGATCTTGCCGCTCCGCCCGTTCCAGCGCTTAAAGGAGCAAAAGGATTCCGGCGCCCTACAGGTTGCGGAGAAACAATTTTACCCCAATCTGACAAGCTCTCAAATACATCGTCGCTGAAAAAAGTCGTGTCAAGAGAAATTGTCTTCAAAAGCGCGAGCACGGCAAGAAGTTCCTGTCCAAGCACAACGCTTGACACGTCTCCTTCCGGTAACGCTGGAGATACAGAGAGATACGGAGCGGCGGGAGAATTTGGAACTGCTGGAGAAGAACTCCCGCCGCCCCAAAAAAGCAGAAAAACTATAATAACGGAGAACCCGCCAATTAAAATCATAACTCTTTTGTTTTTCAAAATTTCAGGCATGTTTGTTGTTTAATTTTCTTCTGATTTTTCGGACCCCAATTGATATGTTTGCAAATTAATTCCGTAAACATATTCTTTTTCGTTCTTTGACTCAAAGCTAACGCCAGTAATATCGGAAAGTCGGACGCTTTCTTCCAAATCAGAAAGGAATGGAACAAATTTTTCATAATCACCCACAACACTTACGGAAGCCGTAAGCGCTTCATAATTTTTCTTGATTGGTCTGGCTCCGCTCGTGTTAGACGGCGGAGTAACGGAGACAGTGCGTAATTTCAACTTGTGCGTCCGCGCCATATTTTCCAAGTCCAAAACAATACGAACGGAATCGGCGTGTGAAGGAAGAAATTTTTCAAGACGCGCGCGCGATTCTTCTCTCACTGAATTATACTTTGCAGCCAGTCCGGAGCGCGCGAGTTCTATTTCGCGCATTTTGTCAAAAGCATCTTGATAAATTTGTTCGTCAGCGCGCAGTTCAGTCACACTCTTACCTAAAAATTCCACTGAGTTGGTCGGAGTTCTCCATTTAGGAACTGTAAAAAAACCAGCTAAGGAAATCGATAACGCAAGAAGAAATGTTGGAATTAAAAATGAATTTTTCATTTTTTTTAAAAAATTATCTCACCTTCGCCAAAGCCGTCGCTTGGTGGCGTGGATTTTTTTGGCGGCGAGGTTTTTATTTTTGATGTCGTCGCAACTTCTACGGTGGCAGGCCTGCCCGCCTCGCTACGCGAAGCGTTGCTGGCTGGTGCCGCAGTTTGTGGTGATAATTTTTGGGGTAATTCTGCTCTCGTAGTCAGATGAGTCCTGTATTTTGCAAATTCAGGAGCTATTGTTGCTGAAAACTTAAAACTGACAATTCCGGTTTTTTCAACATCAAAATCGGAGAACACTGGATTTTGAAAAGCGGTTTCTTTGCTGAAAATATCCGATTGAAGCGACACGGCATTGAAGCTCGCAGCCTGTCCGTCCAGATTGATTGAAAATACGTCATTTTGTTGCGACACAGATATCGCAAATTTTGTAAATCTTACCGCGGAAAGCGTTTCTTTTTCCAACAGTGTGAAAATAGGTGAAATGGAAGTATGTTTTGCTAAAAGCAATTTTGCCGTCTCAATTCGCATATCCATTTTTTGCAATTCTTTTATGAACTCCGGCTCAAACGCGGCGCGCGCGGCGACCAAATCATCGTTCATTTTTTGGAGACGCGCGGCGAGCACCTTTTGGTAAGCAAAAACGCCAAGCGCGGCGAGCAAAGAAACAATAAAAATGCCGACGCTCGCGTACATATATACGCTTAATTTTCCGTGCGAAACTCTTGCCGCTTCGGCAACGGCGGTTTTTTGCGGAATAAATGTCGGAGGCATCTGATAATCCACGCCTCCATTATACCCTACCATTCGGGACGACTTATCCACTGCTTACTGTATTTGATTCATTGTAGAATCTGGCATTTTTCTTCTCCACATTGCTTTTCCAAGTACTACGCCAAGAAAAAGAAAGAAAAACGCCGTGACAACAAGAGTTATCGTGCGATTCTCATCCTTCTCTAAAGCGAGCGCGTTTTCTATAACTTTATCTTTTTCAAAAACTACCAATGTGGCTTCACTCGGAAGAAGCGGCTCGTTCCATTTTGAAAATCCTGGAGGATATGCAGATCCCAAATTCGTAATACCGCTCACACCGTCAATGATATGCAAACTCTCACCAATATAACCCCCCTCAAAGCAGCCGCCCTTAGCGGAACTTAAAAAGATTAACTTGCCTGGCAAACTGGGAATCGTATAACCAGCGAAGATAAACGGCTGATTTTTGTTACATCCGGAAATGGGAAACTCAGCAACATTTTGTCCACGCTGATATACGGTTGCGAAAAAATGCGTGTGCAAGATTTCATTCACATCGGGACCATAATTTTCTGTACGGGCAAAAGTTAGGTCAATAACAATATTATTGTTAGAGAGATGAATCGGAATAAGGCGCTCAAAGGGTTCGGTCATTTCTTCAAATTTTGTTACCAGTTGCCATTGATTCGAATCCTTATTCTCGGTTAGAAAAGCTGCCCCTTGCGTGCAGGAAAATACCGTAGCAGTATCTCCCGATGTTACCGAAAGTTTTTGGAGAGTTGGAGGACAACCGCGACCGCTTTGCGAGTTACTTACATAATAAATTGATTTATCCTCAGGATTATAGCGAAAGTTGTAAATGTAAGTTGGTCCGCCAACCGTTGCTCCAACGCTGTCCGCAAAAAAGAAAGCTGAAAGAAACAGAACTGACGCAATAAAAAGTTTTTTCATGTATTTTTCTCTTTGGTCTGTTTATCCAAAAACGCGCTGATGTGCTTCATATATTCAACATACTGCCCAATACCGTTTGCGATGTCATCAATCATAATTTTCCGTTGAACTTTTTCATATCCATGAACCATCCGATTACGCAATCCAATTGAACCCGACATCAGTTCGGAGAGTTCAGTCGGTATAATGCCGTGCTTTCCAATTATACGAAATGTGCCTTCGTAATCGTCCGGCGATTCCAACTCTTTTCTGGTAATGATGTGTGTATTTATATCAATCGCTGCGTCAGCAATAAGTTGAAACAGGCGTTCTACAACAAAGATTCGTTCGTCGTTTAATTTGAGCTCTCCGCGCCGATATAATTCCAGAAGCGGCAAAAGTTGCGGAAGATATTCGCTCATTGCCGCCAACTTATTTTTGACAATATCTTCGCTAAGCATACGCATTCAAAAAACGCTTTACATATTGATAACGATATTCACGAAGCGGTTTTGTTTCCATATATCGGCGATATGCACTTATCACAAATCTGTCAAAAATCCCTTTTTCCGTTTCAAATAACACTACGCCATCGTCAGCAACTTGCTTGTTCGTATCTGGAGAAATATTTTCTAAATTCACTAATTCCACATCTTTATTTCTGAAAATCTGCATTAAAGCTTCTGTGATTTCATAATGTGCGCGATAATCAAGAACGCCCGTCGAAAGATATCCAACATCAATATCGCTGTTTTTATGCGTTAATCCAGTTGCCTGAGAACCAAAAAGAACCACGAGCGTAAGGCTGTGTTTCCGTGCAATACTTGCAATCTTGTCTTTATATATTTCTATTTCTTTTATATTCATGCACGCATTATACCATATCATCAGTGAATGATCCACCGCTCGACTGTTTATCTCCATACAAACAACGCTTTGAGTAATTCCCACGGAGAGAGAATTGGAAGAAAGCCGACACTTGCGCTAGTAAGAGGAACGACTTCTACTTTTATAGATTTAATGTCAAGAATCTCATTATATGAGTTGACGCATGATATTGAATAAACGGTGGTTGTGTCAGGAAAAACATCGGTGCCTCTCTCGTTGTTGCTACTTTGGCTGATAAGAGGATATCCCCAACTGTTTGTGCATTTATACGCTGCATCCGGAACATCCCAATAAAGCGTGACGCGCGTTCCGGAGGTAATCGTGAGCGTACCTGATTTTACAGAAGATACAGGACTGGAAACAGTAAACGATATACTTCCCGGGGCAAGAAGAGTTGGTTCGGGCACAGGCGTTGGCGCAGAAACAGTGCTTGTCGCAACAACAGCGTAATCAGAAATCGTTGCAGCTTCTTTTGTATCTTCTTTTGGAATTATTGGAATTGAAACAGCTGGTGTTGTTGGTTTAAATTTAGAAGGAACTTTTGAAGGAGTGGGCGGAATGGGTTTCGGTGGAATCGTAATTGAAGTTGGAATTTGAGTTGGGGTCGGTAAAACAATTTGTTCACGCTTCTGTTCCTTCTTTGGCCGAAATATGTCCAACATATTTGTCCAAAAAGAAGCGCTTGCGGTAAAAGTCGGTATGGTAAACAAAGATATTATCGCGACTACAAAAAGCAGTTTCTTCATATTATATTTTATATTCATTATACACCTTTAAGATTCTTCAAGCATACGCAACGCAACGCCGTTATCTAGATGCGAGTTATCCACTTAAAGTGATGCGAACGGTCTTAGTGAAAAACCCCTTTTCTTCAGGTACCTTGAAGCCATAATGCAAGATATTTACCCATAGATAGCGTTCGTTCCCTATCTGTTCCTCTTTCAGGTAGTAGATATTTCCATTTTCCAATCCGCTTACCGTCGCGGTGTAGTAGGTTTTTGTGACTGGCCCTAACCGGACATACATATTCGAGTGATATTCCGTCGGATATACCCCTTGCTGATACACATACAGGTCGCCGAAACCGCGCGTGTTGTCGAATATTAATACTTTTCTGTCATTTATCGTCTTCCATTTTTTAGAATGTTTGTGGTCGTAATAACGATAATCCCGTTGCGGTATAGCATATCCGGCTAGATCAACGTTGTAATGCGTTTCATCAATCTTTTTAATTTGTGATAGGGGCAGTTGTTGCGATGGGGAGATTATCAGCGTTGGGTCTCCGATAATACCCCATTTTTGTTCCCATATAATGCTCGCATCTGAAATTTCTGGTTGACCTTTGCGTATCGCGTTTTCGATATTAAAGTTATTCATCTTTAAAAATGCTTCTCCCACTGACTTCCCAGAAAAGAGCGCCGCCGTATATGCCTCTTGATTGGTTCCCCCTCCCCCTCCGAGCATGCCCATATAGCTGAGCGCCCCTTCTGAAATTGCTTTTAGGCAAAAGAGCAGCGGATTCTTGTATTCTGCAAATAGGCATGTAGAGCAGCCAGACGCGATAACATGCACGCCATCTATGTCTTTCAAATCTTTGCTTTGCAAACCAAGCCAGTTATACCAACCGTGATCATCGTAATACATAAAAAGCTTGTTTTGATAATCCTGTTGCACAAGCTTGGCGTCGCGCTCGGTTAAGCTAATCTTTTTTTCCACTGAATATCCAAGCGAGGAAAACAGTTCAGCCAACGCCTCACTTAAAACGCCTCGATCAGGTGATGCCGCATAATCGTATTTGGTAACAGTGATATTATTTGAGACTGGGAGTCGCTCGGAAAAAATCGCACGCTGAATATAACTTGATGAAGCAGAGAGATTGTGAGTATAGATGCGACCCACCGCAAGGTCAGGAAAGAAGTCGCCATTAACGTCAGTGAAGAGTGTAGAGTCAGTCGTCGCCGTCACCGACATTCCGTTTGACATTCCGGATGTATACGTCGCTGAGATAACATCGGGCGAACCTAAAAGCGTAAGGAACCCCTTGGTGAGGCCGCGCTCTGCGGATTCCTGGCGTATGAGTTTGGATATTTCCGCGTGATCTGCGCTGCGGGTGAATACCATGTGTTCATTTTTCGCGGCGGCAAGGATGGGGGCGAGTATTGCCGAGCCGTTGAATTGGCCCCCGCCGATATCAGTGCTGTTCGCCAGAACCATTTTATTGGTATTAACCTTGCGGGCGAGCACTTCCTTTATTTGCGCGCGCGAATAACTCACCGCGCATGAAAACGGCACCGTGCCAATACACTCTGCTCCCAAAGAACCTGCCGGAACCTCTGCGGAAGGTTCAAAAATAAACAGAGAACCACCGGTGAGTGCCGCGTATTGCGCCGCATAGGCGGCCGTTTCAAAATCGCTTTCTGAAATAACTACACTCGGCTTTTGCCGCACCAGTGAGGTGGCGGATGCAACCTGGTACCCTTTTTCTTTCAAAAAATTCTGGAGCGTATTCTGTTCATCTGGTACATAAACGGTGCGCGTCTTGAGTGCTGTGAGTAATTTTTCAATTGGTCTAAAATCATAGGTCCCATTCTCTTTGTCTATAACAAAGAGAGGCAAAACGGAGGGCGATTGATCTGCCGCAATCGCAAGAGGAAGCAGGGTGAACACCGATTTCCATTCTCGTTCACTCACAAACGCTACGGTCATATCGCGCGCTACGGTAGGAGCCGGGGGCGTTTGAGTAGATTGTGTGATAGCCGGGAGAATTGGTGTTACCGGCGCTGCAGAAACTTTTACCATTACTGACACCGCGTCATCCACGCGGTTCTTGTTTTCATCGATGCACGCGACTCGTACGGTGAGGGAAGTAAAAGATTTGTTCAAACGACCAGTAATTGTTCCAAACTTTGCGATGTCATTTCTGCTCCACATACCGCGGCAACGGTATGCGCCTTCCGAAGTCCATGAAATAGTAATTTTATCACCCGCATTTATTGTTACAGGTCCGTCAGAACCGTTAACTTTCAAATCAAGAGAAAGTTTAGAATCAAAAATATTATCGTCATTTATATCTGAGAGTGCGCTTGCGATAAAAGCGGGTATTGTAAATAGAGATACTATTGCGACTACAAAAAGCAGTTTCTTCATATTATATTTTATATTCATTATACACCTTTAAGATTCTTCAAGCATACGCAACGCAATACCTGCGGCGACTGCGAATTCAGGTCCCGCGTTTTGCAAAAGTGGCGAAAGAAACGCTGGAGCAGAAAGTTGTTCCAAAGGAGAAATAATGGAAATTGGGGCAGATAAAATATTTCGCACCGCGGCTGGCAAGCCATTCAAAAGCGCGCCTCCACCGGACAGAACAATCTTCCTTATAGCGCGGTTAGAACGCATTTCATAATGCCTGAACACTTCTTTTGCTTCAGAGAAAAGCGAATTAAGAACTGCCGACGGAAGAGAGGACGCGGAGACATCTCCCGCGCATTTTTTTGATTCCGCTTCCGCGGCGGATATTCCAAGCGAACTTGCAAGAGCCAAAGTGATTTCTTGCCCGCCGCGCGTTATCAGATGCGCGTCGCGAATAGTCCCGCTGTCTACTATGGCGATTTTTGTAAACGCCGCGCCGATGTCTACTATTCCTACAATTTCATCCGGCGCAAGCGCCGCAGCGCGCATTATTCCCCAGCTTTCTATTTCAAAAAACTTTGTATTAAGTTGAGCTCCATTTGTTAGCGCCCGTAACCTTTCAAGCGCGTCACGATGAATTGCCGTAATAAGCGCTTTTGTTTTTCCTGAAGGAGAAAATGGAAGTTCCCGCCATTCAAACTCAACTTCTGAAAGCAAGGTGGGAATATATTTTTGCGCCTCAAGTCGGACAAGAGACGCTTGACTTATCTGCTCCGTTGCATTTGCTGGACGTGGAATTTCTATTGCCAAAACTAAACTTGAGGAAAGAGGAACTGCGCAACCGACATCCGTTGCGGTAATTTTAGATTCTTGCAAAACATCTTTCAACGCTTCAACAAGTTTTTCCGATGAAAGGCGCGTTGCGCGACCAGTATCTATTCCAGCATAAGGTCCCAGAGCAACAGAACCATATGTTTCCAAAACCGCCTGTTCATTCTTTTTTCTTAATTGAACGACTTTTATCGCAGACGAACCAAAATCAATTCCGGCAACGCTTTCGCCGCCGCGCTTTCTGAAAATAGAATTTAGAAAAGGCAAAACCTTTGAAAGCAAATTTTGCATATATAATAAGTATACAATAATGTTCCGTTTTCTTATTAACATTCTTCTTCCACAACCGCCGAATGTGGCGCAACTTGAAAAAATGAGCGCTGAGGATTTGCGCGCGGCCGTGCCGCCAACGACGACACAGCCGCGCGACTGGGTTCTACCGATTTTTTCTTATGAAAATCCACTTATTAAAAATGCGATTTGGGAAGTGAAATATAGAGGAAATCGGGTAATCGCAAAATTACTTGGCGATATTATCGCGGAAGAACTTACGGAATGGCTCGTCGAACTTTCGGAAACGGAGAACTTTCGCGCACCACTTTTTGTCCCAATTCCCCTCGCGCGCAAAAGAGAGCGCGAGCGCGGTTTCAATCAGTGCGTTCTTATTGCAAAAGAAGCCTGCATGCCGACAGGCATGGCGGCGCGTGGACTTGCCGGATTTGTTGAACTTCGCACCGACATTTTGATAAAAATAAAAGAAACGGAAAGCCAAACAAAAAGCGTAAATAGAGAAAAAAGATTTAAGAATCTAGAAGATTGTTTTAGAGTTACAAAACCGGAAGAAATAAAAGGGAGAAACATCGTGCTTTTTGATGATGTCACGACAACTGGCGCGACATTGCAGGAAGCGCGCCATGAGTTTATATCGAATGGCGCGCGCAAAGTTATTGCTATTACAGTAGCGCACTAAATGTGATAAAATGATTTTTTAAGGAGACGTGGCTGAGTGGCCTAAAGCGGCACCGTGCTAAGGTGTTAGGGGGGAAACCCCCTCGTGAGTTCGAATCTCACCGTCTCCGCCAATAGAAAAGATGTTATAATTAAACTGCCAAAGAATTTGAAAACAAATCGGCTCGAACCATATTTTGTAAGGGCAAAAGAAATTTTTAAAATAGTGATATAATCAAGGGTGTGGAACTGCATGGTTTTTTGGTAATTGTTCACATGATCGGGTCCGTACTCGGCGTTGGTGGAGCGACGGCGAGTGATTTTACTTTTTTGCGAAGTATAAAGGATCGTCGTTTGGGCGCCGATGAATTTAACATTCTCAAAACCCTTTCGCGCCTTTTATGGACGGGGCTCATACTACTTATAATCTCCGGCATCGGATTCTTGATAAATCAATATGTACAAGCAGGTCAGATTCACCTGCTGTCTGATCCGCGATTTCTTGCGAAAATGACGATTGTATTTGTTATTCTTGCAAACGGTATAGTCTTCCATACACTCGTCATCCCATATTTAAAAAAACAAATCGGCAAAGAATTTTCACTGAAAAAGTTTGGAGCTAAATTTTATCTCATATCGACAACAGGAGCGATATCTATAATCTCTTGGTATTCGACGTTTCTTTTGGGTATTTTAAGATCAATAGAATTGCCATATCTTATCTTGATTAAAACATACATCATTTTGGTTCTATTTGGAATTTTGGTGTCTTTTGCTATGCTATATTACAAAACGACTCACAAAACAAATTATTAGGTAATTTTTAAAATAAATATGACTCAAAAAGGAAAAGAGAATATAGCAATTGCAAGCGCGGGGATTTTTGCTTTTATCGGCGTTCTGCATTTATTGAGAGTTATTTTAAATATTGATCCTGTGGTTGGCTCGGTTAGAATAGCGATGTGGATAAGTGTTTTGATTGTGATTGGTACGATCTTTCTTGTTTATTACAACATTAAATCAATTGATGTGATAAGTAAAATCGTGTGGCTCAAGTTCATTTTTACGATTGTCATTTTAGACGCAATGATTGCTTTTTATTCTTGGTTTGAAAATCTCAGTTATTTGGGACTATCCAAAAAAGATTTTGGTATTTTGTTTGTAATCGAATTAATTGTCATCGTCGCGCTTGCAATATATATCAAAAAGAAAAGTTGAGTGGAATATAAGTAATAAAAATTATTAATTAACTAATATATAGATGAGTAAAAGTATTTTAATTGCGCTCGGAATCATTGTTATTGCTGGAATAGGTTTCTTTGCCTTTTCTGGTGATAAATCAGAGACAAGTGAGACATCAACAAATGAAGTGAGTAATAATGTGCTAGTAGAAAGTGAGCAAACTTCTGCGAAGGCGGGATCGTATGAGAGTTATAGCGCAGGGAAAGTCGCCATGGCAGCAACTGGCAAGGCGGTTCTTTTCTTCCACGCGTCTTGGTGTCCGTCATGCAAAGCACTTAATGGAGATATAGAGAAAAATTTGAGCGCCATCCCAGCCGGAGTGACAATTCTTAAAACCGACTACGACAAAGAGACAGAGCTTAAGAAAAAATACGGCGTCACACATCAGCACACCTTGGTTCAGGTAGACAAAGACGGCAAACTGATCAAAAAGTGGAGTGGCGGTTCAAAACTAGAAAATCTGCTTTCGCAGATACAGTAATATGGTTTTCTTTTTGATAGCAGTGCTCGCCGGAATACTGACGGTGCTCGCGCCATGTATTTTACCGCTCCTACCTATCATCATCGGTTCTTCAGAAACAGAAGGGCGTCGCATATCGCTACGCTCACTTGTGGTGATAGGTTCGCTTTCTGTTTCTGTTGTTCTGTTTACGCTACTATTGAAAGCATCAACACTTCTCATTGATATTCCACAGACGTTTTGGAGTGTGTTTTCGGGGACTATAATAATGCTTGTAGGACTTGCAATTGTCTTCCCTTCCCTTTGGTCGCGCATTCCTTTTGTGCAAAAACTAAGTATCGCTGGAAATAAAGTAATAGGTACTGGATATCAGAAAAAGAGTTATTCGGGTGACGCGCTTATTGGTCTTGCTTTGGGGCCTGTTTTTACTACCTGCTCCCCCACATACCTGTTCATTATTGCCACCATTCTTCCAGCGGGATTCTTACTTGGTTTTGTATACCTTTTAGGGTTCACACTCGGTCTCGCTGTCTCACTTTTGCTCATTTCTTACTTTAGCGGAGTTTTGGTGAATAAAATTACTAGCCACATTGGCGCGACCAACTGCGTCAAACAAATATTCGGAATACTGATTATTCTTGTCGGACTTGCAATTTTTACCGGTTACGACAAAAAACTTGAAGCGGCAATTCTTGATTCGGGCTACGGAGCCACCATTAACTTTGAAGAATCGCTCATAGAACGCTTTGCGCCAAAAACCGAAAACGATTTGTGATATCTTTATTTATAGGTAATAAATGTTAGTTTATGTCCACAATATTTAATTTTGACGCCCGCATTGCTGATTTTTTTGCGTTCGCGAGAAGCGCGGGAATGGTGGATTTTTTTACACTGTTCACAATGCTCGGGAAATGGTATGTCGTAGGTGTCTTAGCGATTCTCGTAATTTTTGTTTTATGGAAAATACAAAAGCAAGTTTACATTTTGCCCCTGCTTGCAACACTTATCGGAAGCGAAATCTTTATTGAAATCGCAAAAACATTATTCCACCGCGCGCGGCCAATTTCTGCGGCAATTATTGAAAATGGATTTTCTTTTCCGAGTGGACACGCGACTATCGCAGTAGCATTTTACGGATTTTTAGTTTACATAATTTTCCGCGAAGCAAAGAAACAATGGCAGAAAACTATCGCCTTGATTATCGGATTGGTAATTATTCTTGCGATAGGATTTAGCCGTATTTATCTAGGCGTGCACTATTTCAGCGATGTTGTCGTCGGATATTTACTCGGAGCGTTATTCTTGTGTATAGGCGTTGTCATAGCAAAACGCGCTAAACGTTAAAAAGGAATATTAGCAAATCTTATTCGAGCAAAGTAAGAATCGTCATTAAGAAGAATCCTATGATGATAGCTGTGAATTGCGCGATATTGCGTCTGAAACCGCCAGTCTTATGCAGTTGAGGAACCAGGTCTGAACCGGCAATATAAATGAATGCGCCGGCAGTAAACGCGACCGCAATCGGCACAAAACTTTCTGCGGCATTACCGACAAGTATCACTACAAGAAGCCCCAAAAAAGCAGAGAGGGCTGAAATAAAATTCCATATAAGCGCTCTTTTCTTGCTCCACCCAGAATGGATTAAAAAGCCCGAAATCAGCAATTTCTTGAGGTATCTCATGTAAAATCACCGCGAGAGTCGTGGCTACTCCGACAGGCACGCTTATAAGAAAACTCGCTCCTATAATTATTCCGTCTATGGCGTTGTGAACAGAATCGGCAACCAACACAAGCGGGGCTATCTTTTTTGCGGAGTGTTCGTGTGTTTTAATCGTATCTCTGCTTTCCTCAAATTTACCATGACTGTGATGCCACGATAAGAATTTTTCCAACGCAAAAAAAAGTAGAATGCCGGCCATTGCCGCTATCGCGGTTGATGTTCCGCCAACTTCTTCAATCGCCTCAGGCAAAAGATGGATTAGCGCGTCGCCAAGAAGAGTTCCCACAGCAAGCGCGACGAGCACACAAATTACGCAACGCAAAAAAATCTCTTTTAAAGCAATCGTAAAAATTCCAACAAAAGAGACGATGCTCACAATTCCTATGGAAATAGCAGCATATACAACATTTATCATAAACAAAGTATATATCATAAATAATTTTCTGATACAATGCGGACATTATGGATATTCATTCAAAAATTGACGACATTTTCCGCATCTCTGAATACCAGAAAAAAGCGCTCAAAAAACTCGGGATTGAAACCGTGGAAGACGCGCTTTATCACTTCCCTTCCCGCTATGGAGAAACTGCTGAAATGAAAACAGTTGCGTCTTTGCAAAAAGGAGATTCTGCGGCAATTTATGGGCGTATTGAAAAATTGAAAGCAAGCAAGGCATTCCATTCAAAAATAACAATGGCGGAAGGAACGCTTTCTGACGACACTGGAAAAATAAAGTGCGTGTGGTTCAACCAGCCGTATCTTGCAAAAATGATTTCGGACGGCGCGCTAGTCCGCGCCGAAGGCAAAATATCAGAAAAAAGAAAAAGCGGAGAGTTGTATTTTTCAAATCCAAAAATAGAAATAGTTCAGAAAATTCCGATTTCAACGGAAGAATCTTTGTTTGGAGAAATTGAGGATTCTCATCACTTACATCCAGTATATCCTGAATCAAGTGGAGTATCTTCAAACTGGCTTTTTCATTCAATACAAAAAATCATAAAGTCAGGTTCGCTGGAAGACATTGAAGACCCGATTCCTGAATACATTCTAAAACAATATTCGCTCCCCTCTCTTAAAACATCTTTAATCTGGATTCACGCGCCAAAAAAAGAAGCGGACGCGTTCGCGGCGCGCAAACGATTTTCTTTTGAAGAAGTTCTCTTCATACAATTACAAAAACAAAAAGAAAGAAAGAAGTGGGCAAGCGAACCGTCTTTTGTAATAGAAAAAACAGACGCGCATATCGCCGAATTCACAAAGAGATTTTCATTTGAACTTACAAACGCGCAGAAACGCGCGATTTCCGCAATTTGCGACGATTTCAAAAAAAATAAGCCGATGGCGCGGCTTTTGGAAGGAGATGTCGGAAGCGGAAAGACAGCGGTTGCCGCCGCGACCGCTTACGCGACGATAACCGCGCGCCCAAAAGGACAAAGTTTTGGAAACTTGCAGGTCGCATATTTATGCCCGACAGAAATACTTGCAAAACAGCAATTTGAAAACTTTATTTCGTTTTTCTCCCATCTTCCGATAAATATAGGATTGATTACTTCATCGGGATGCAGAAAATTCCCGTCAAAAATAAATCCTCGCAACGCGACCGACATTTCGCGCGCGCAACTTTTAAAATGGACTGCGAACGGAGAAATTGCCGCGCTTGTCGGAACTCACGCGCTTATACAAAAATCAATCAAATTCAAACACCTTGCTTACGCGATTATTGATGAACAACATAAGTTCGGAGTCGGACAACGCAAGAAATTAGTGCGAAAACAGTCGTCGCTGGTTCCTCATCTGTTATCTATGACAGCAACGCCGATACCGCGCACACTTGCTCTAACAATTTTCGGTGATCTTGATTTAACGCTTCTTGATGAAATGCCTGTCGGGCGCAAACCAGTTATCACGAAAATAGTTCTTCCAAATGAAAGAAGCGTTGTCTACGAACACATAAGAAAAGAAATAAAAAACGGTAGGCAGATATATATAATTTGCCCGCGCATTAATGAACCAGATCCAGCGAAAGAGCTTGCTGTGCAAGCAAAATCCGCAAAAGCTGAAGCAGAACGGTTGAAAAAAGATATTTTTCCAGAATTTGAAATCGCGGTCCTTCACAGCAAACTCAAAGATTCTGAAAAAGAAAAGGTTATGGATAAATTTAAAGACGGGCGAACGCATATTCTTGTTTCCACTTCTGTAGTTGAAGTAGGAGTAAATGTTCCGAATGCTACAACAATTATTATAGAAGGCGCCGAACGATTTGGATTAGCGCAACTGCATCAGTTGCGCGGCCGTGTCTTGCGAAGCGCGCATCAAGCATATTGTTTTGTTTTCGCGGAAAGCGCGGGAGAAAAAACAGTTGAGCGACTAAAGGCGTTAAGCCAAGCGAAAAACGGATTTGAACTCGCGGAATACGATTTAAAACAGCGCGGCGCGGGAGAGTTGTCAGGATTGAAACAATGGGGCGTGTCTGATATAGCGATGGAGGCGCTGAAAAATATAAAAATGGTGGAAGCAGCGCGCGCGGAAGCGGAACATTTGGTCGCGGAGGACGAAACATTCGCGCGCTATCCGGCGCTCGCGCGCGAACTTGAACACCGCGCGCGCCGAGGCGAAGAAATCCATTTTGAATAACAAAAAATCTACTGCGCATTAATCATACTTGACACACAGATTATATAGTGATAAGGTCTGGAGCGGAAACAGAAAATCTAAGAAAGGAAAGAAAATGAAAGAAAAAGCTAGGAAATTGTGGGAAGAACTTTTAAGCAAGAACCCGACCAATGATGACCTATGGTATGTCATTGTGAGTGTGGCTTCTCTGAGGAAGGAAGCGGGGAAACAGCTTCTCCGGCAGAAACCGACCAATCGTGACCTACTGTATGTCATTGTGAATGTGGATTCTCTGAGGGAGGAAGCGCAAAAAATTCTCAGAGAAAGAGAAGAAGCGACCCCACCATCACCAACATCTCCACCGCCAGTCCATAAACGAACTATAGACGACATTATACGGGAGATGCGCGCACTCTAACCGGCGCACAAAACAGACGCGCGAAATTGATTCAACCGCCACGATGCGAATCGTGGCGGTGTTTTTATTTAGAAATTATTATTACTTCGTCTCCGCGTCCCTAACATTGCCTTGTCCCGAATCGTTTGAGGGACCTTCCCCGCCTTCTTTTGGCGGTTCTGGCGGTTTTACATATTGAGCTATTTTTTGAATTTCAGTTGAAAGTTCCTGCGTCGCGGTTTTAATAACATTCAAATCCGAACCCTGCACTGCGGTTTTCAACGCTGAAATTTTTGATTCAATTCCCGTTTTCAAATCCGCTGGAACTTTATCGCCGGCGTCTTTCAACGCTTTTTCCGCGGTATAAGAAAGCTGTTCACCGATATTTTTCGCCTCCGCCAATTCGCGTTTCTTTTCATCTTCCACCGCATGCGCCTGCGCGTCCCTCTGCATTTTTTCCACTTCTTCTTTTGAAAGAGTGGAGCGAGCCTCAATGCGGATTGACTGTTCTTTTCCGCTTGTCTTATCTTTCGCTTTTACGGAAAGAATGCCGTTCACATCAATATCAAAAGAAACCTCTATTTGCGGCATTCCGCGCGGCGCCGGAGGAATCCCTTCCAAATTAAACTCGCCGAGCAACTTATTGTCCGCAAACATAGAACGCTCGCCTTGGCATACACGCACGCTCACTGCGGTTTGATTATCCGCCGCCGTGGAAAAAATTTGCGATTTAGTGACCGGAATTGTAGTGTTGCGTTCAACAAGACGAGTCGCGACTCCACCAAGCGTCTCAATTCCAAACGAGAGCGGAATAACATCCAAAAGCAAAACATCGCGCACATCTCCGCCGAGAATGCCACCTTGAATCGCTGCGCCTACCGCGACAACTTCATCTGGATTAACCCCAAGGTGCGGTTCTTTTTTGAAGAAATCTTTAACCGTTTTTTGAATTGCAGGCATTCTGGTTTGTCCGCCGACCATCACAACTTCTTCAATTTCATTAACCTTAAACTGAGACGCTTCAATCGCGCGCTTCGTAATCATCATGGCGCGCTCTATAAACTCCGAAGCAAGTTCTTCCAATTTCGCGCGCGTCAATTTCATCACAAGGTGTTTTGGCCCGTCTGAACCGGAAGAAATAAACGGAAGATTTATCTCACTTTCCAAAGCGGTAGAAAGTTCAATTTTTGCTTTTTCCGACGCTTCTTCAAGCCGCTGAAGCGCGAGCGCATCTTTTTTTATGTCAATTCCTTCCTGTTTCTTAAATTCATCCGCAATATAATGGATAATCTTTTGATCAATATCATGTCCGCCAAGATGCGAATCACCGTCAGTCGCTTTTACTTCAATAACATCGTCTCCTACTTCCAAAACGGAAATGTCAAAGGTCCCGCCTCCAAAATCAAAGACGGCTATTTGTTCGTTCTTCTTTTTATTAAATCCATACGCAAGAGCAGCCGCGGTAGGTTCGTTTATAATTCTTTTAACCTCAAGTCCGGCAATTTTACCGGCATCTTTTGTCGCTTGCCTCTGGCTGTCATTAAAATACGCTGGAACTGTAATCACAGCTTCAGTGATCTTTTCTCCAAGACGCGATTCGGCGTCATTCTTTAACTTTGCAATTATTTTCGCTGAAATTTCTTCAGGTCTTTCCCATTTTTCTCCCAATTTTACTTCAATGCCGCCAGTCGCAGACTTTCGAACTTCAAACGGAACCGTTTTGATATCTTTTTGGACAGCTGGGTCGTCAAAAGAATGTCCGATAAAGCGTTTGATTGTATAAACGGTATTTTTAGGGTTCGTGACAGCTTGCCTTTTAGCAAGCAAACCAACTAACCGTTCGCCGGTTTTTGAATGCGCGACAATAGAAGGTGTCGTGCGCGCGCCCTCGCTATTTTCAATAATTTTTGGGACGCCGCCTTCCACAATCGCCATCGCGGAATAAGTTGTTCCCAAATCAATTCCTAAAATTTTGCTCATATTTTGTATTCTCCAACTTTAACTTTAGCTGGTTTTATAATTTTACCATTAATTTCATAACCCTTTTCTACTACTGATATTATTTTATTATTTTGTTCGGCTTTTTCAACTTTCTCATGAGAGACCACTTCATCGCGCGTCGCATCAAATACCGTATCAATTGCGGGAGAAATTTCTTTAAGTCCACTATCCGCAAGAGTTTTCTTAAAAAGAGAAAATATGTGTTCAATACCAGAACGCCAGTTTTTGTCTGCTTTTTCCCACACTTCTTTATTTCCAGTCGCTCGTTCAAAACTTTCCATAATCGGAATCATTTCCGCCAAAAGCCCTTCATTGGCGAATTTTACAAAAGCCGCCCGCGCTTTTTCTTCGTCTTTTCTAGCGTTTATAAAATCGGCCTTCGCTCTTTGCCAGCCCGCAAGATATTCATCGCGCTCACTGCGCAATGTTTTTATTTCTTCTTTTAATTTCTTAATCGCTTCAGCCGGGTCTTTAGCCATATCGGCATCATTCTCCGGCTCCAGCGTAATGTCGTTTTCTTCTGTCATGTTTATCTCTTGCTCCACTGCGGCGACTTTCGCGCCTTTCCTTTTCTGCCGAACTTGCGGCGTTCTTTGGCGCGCGGGTCGCGTTTTAGGAAACCGGCTTTTTTCAATTTCGCGCGCAATTCCGGCTCCGCGGCAATAATCGCACGCGCGATTCCATGGCGTAGCGCTTCTGCTTGTGAAGAAAGTCCACCCCCTGCAATTCTTGCGGAAACTCCATACTGTTCTTTTGCGGACGCATGCAACATGAAAATTTCATTCGCAACTCTGCGTTGCTCGTCTGTTTTAAAATATTCTCCCAATTTTTTTTCGTTTACAGAAAAAACTCCGGAACTGCCCTTAAGCAAACGCACGCGCGCGGCGGATGTTTTGCGACGCCCGATTGCTTCAATATATTCCGCATTTACTTTTTCTTTCGGCATAATTATTCAGTAATGATGAGATTTTTAATTGTTTTAGCCCTCGTTTTGTTTTTTGGAAGCATTCCATATACCGCCTTACGAACTATCTCTTTCATTCCTTTTCTTGCGACAAGCTCTTCAAGCGACTCTTCTCTTAATCCGGAAGGATACCCGGAATATCTCTGATATTTCTTTTCTTTCTGTTTTTTCTCAGTTATAAAAATCTTTCCGACGTTTTCTATTGCGACTCGCGCGGCTGGAGTTGAGTTTGGCGCGAAAAAAGCAGAGTTTTTCCCGCGCAAAATATTCGCCGCTTCTGTAGCGATTCGTCCGAGTTTTTTACCTTTTGCGTCAATTTTATAATTCATCATACAAGTTCAATTACTGCTTTTTGCGCGCCGTCGCTTTTGCGAAATCCCGTCCGAACAATCCGCGTATATCCGCCTTTTCGTTCCGCGTATTTTTTGCCGGTATTTTTAAATAAAAGCGCGGCAGAAGAAGCGCTTCCTAGGCGTCGCGCCGCGATGCGGCGCGACGCAATAGAATCCTTTTGCGCGCGATAGACAAGTTTGTCAACCATCGGACGAATCGCTTTCGCTCGAGCAAGGGTGGTCTCAATTTTTCCATGCTCAAAGAGAGAACGCGCCAATCCTCTAAAAAACGCCGTTCGTACTTTTTGTTTCCGTCCGAATTTTTTATTTTTATCTCCGTGTCTCATGGTTCAATTTTGCTCACCATTAATTTTATTTAAATATAATTCCAAAATTACCGAGCATCTTTTTAACTTCCTGGACGCCCTTGCTTCCAAGTCCGTCAATATCAAGAATATCTTCCTCTCGCTTTCTAACAAGACCGCCGACCGTTCTTATTCCAGCGTTTGACAAGGCGGCTTTTACTCTTGCGGACAACTCGAGAGTATCCACGCGAGTTTTCAATATTTCCGGATCTATTTCGCGCCGAGATTCTTTCGGTTTGCTCTCAGTTGAAACAGGTTGTGCTACAACTTCTTCTTCACGAAATCCGACAATCGCACGAAGTTGTTCCAACATAATTTGAATTGATTTTTCAAGCGCGTCATGTGGTGTTATTGTTCCGTCCGTTTCAATTGAAATACGAAGACGATTAAAATCAGTGCGGTCTCCTACTCGCATGTTTTCCACTTCATAATTAACTCTGCGAACAGGCGAAAAAATTGCGTCAAGGGCAATCGATCCTATCTCAACTCTGTCTTTTTGTATTGATTCTTTGGAAACATATCCGAGTCCTCGTTCAATTTTAGCTTCAATATCCAACGAACCGCCCTTGCTCAATGACGCGATATGTTCTTCCGGATTTTGGACATATACTTGCCCAGGGCATTTAAAGTCAGATGCCTTTACTTCTTTAGGACCCTTAACTGACATAGAAATCGTTTGCGGTTCTTCAGATGACATTGAAAGACGGACCCTTTTTAAATTCAAAAGAATCGCGACAACATCTTCGGTGATACCTTCTAATGTTGAAAATTCGTGCTGAGCTCCTTCAATTTTTACTGAAGTTACGGCTGTTCCAGGAAGAGAAGAAAGTATAATTCTTCTTAAAGAATTGCCGAGTGTATGACCGTATCCAGGATAAAGCCCGTCAATTTCATAGGAACCCGATGTCTGTGTCTCATTTATGACGCGTGGTTTAGATGGAAGAATTATTGAAAACATAAAGATATATTGCTAAAAATATTAAAATATATATTGAAGTATAACACAAAGTCTACCTTCGGTAAAATTGCAATATTGACTCAATAGAAAACGGAAGTTCATCTTTGCGAAGCTCTGGTTTTCCTAAAATCTTTATTATTTTTGTATTTTCATCATAAGAAATCCAATTTGGAATGGATGCAACTAATTCTTTCTTTTGCCACATGTTCTTATTTACACTTCCTTGTCTTACTGTAATTATATCTCCTACTGATACCAGATAAGAAGGGGTTGTAACGCGTCGTCCTTTTATCAATAAATGCCCATGCGATACAAGTTGCCGAGCAGCTCTGCGCGTTGAAGCCAGACCCGCGCGATACGCGACATTATCCAACCGGCGTTCCAAAAAACCAAAAAGAGTTTCCGTAGCAGAACCCTTTGTTTCAAAAGCGTTTCTTGCGATTGCTCGCAAAGAAGAATTTCCGATTCCGTACATAAATCTCGCCTTTTGTTTCGCGGAAAGTTGGAGCGCGTAATTACTGCGAGCCGACATTTTCTTCCCGACGCGCTGGGCTTCACGAAGCGCGAATTTTTGCGTGCTTGTTTTCTCAAAAAGTTCCGGGCCGTAGCGCCGCGCGATTTTGTATATAGGTCCAATTTTCATACTCTTCTTGGTTTTTTCGGACGCGGTCCGTTAAAAGGAACCGGCGTCGCGTCCTGAATGGTTGTTATTACGATCCCTTTTGACATAAAACCTCTTATTGCCGACTCTCTTCCGGAACCAACTCCACGTACCACCACAGAAGCATCTTTCATTCCGAGAATCTCCGCTTTTTCTCCAAGCGTCTCGCCTACTTTAGCCGCCGCAAAAGGAGTTCCCTTTTTCGCGCCAGTAAATCCAAGCGCGCCAGAAGAAGAAAAAGCAAGCGTGTTTCCTTTGTCGTCTGCAAGCGTAAGAGTTGTATTGTTATAAGAAGCGCGAACCGTAAGAATACCTTTTTCAACACGGCGTTTTGAAGAAGCGCGGTTTTGCGCCGCAGAAGCTGCTCCTTCAGCAGATACCTCACCTTTTGCTACTATGCGTTTTTTTCCCATAAAAATTATTTCTTCTCAACTGCCTTTCTTCCTGTTCCCATTGTCTTACGCACATTTCCGCGTCTTGTCCGAGAATTTGTTTTTGTGCGCTGTCCGCGGACAGGAAGACCGCGTTGATGTCGCACCCCACGATACGCTTTGATATCTTTCAACCTTTTAATGTTCCCAGCGACAGAACGCTTCAAATCACCCTCCAAAACAAGTTTCTCAAGTTCTGAACGGACGATATTTTCTTCAGACGCAGAAAGTTCTCCTGGTTTTTTTGTTGGATCTATTTTTATGTTTATTAAAACAGAACGCGCCAACGAACGCCCAATCCCATACAAAATAGGCAACCCGTATTCAAGCTTTTTATTATCTGGAATTGTAATACCTTTTATTCTCATAAAATAAATTATCCCTGTCTTTGTTTGTGTCGCTGATTAGCTGTGCACACAATAAAAACGCGTCCGCGTCTGCGGACAACTTTACATTTAGGGCATCTTACCTGTACGGAAGCTTTTACATTCATATTCTCCTAACTATTCTTCCCTTGCCGCCATAACGGTCAAGTTCCACCTCAACTTTGTCGCCGATTAAAACGCGAATCCTGTGCAAACGCATTTTCCCCGCCAAATAAGCAAGGATTACTTCCCCGCTATCCAGTGAAATGCGAAAAAAAGCATTGGGCAATGCTTCTATTACTTGCCCGTTTGCTTTTGCAGGAATTTCTTTTTCGCCCATCGGCATAACAAAATATAGCAAAAAGCTTAAAATTAGTCAAACTATAATCTAACGACTCGTGACGACCTTAATTTTTTGGGGATTTTCAGGAAAAGAACTCTTCCAGAAAGGTCTTATAATAACGCTTGAACGATTTATACCTGGATATAAAGAAAGAGTTGATACTGTGTCCGATTTTTCCTTTCCGGCTAACGCGCGCGCGACTTCGTCTTCTTCAAGCATCCATATAATAACGCCGCTGCCTTTCAACGAAAACAATACTTTTGTGTCGCCGTTTTTTCCAAAATCAGCTTTATTTAAAAACTCAAACATCAAGTCATCCGTTTTTTCAAAAAATACTGGCGCGCCATCATATCGCAAAAGCGCTCTGCGTGCGATATATGAAGCGAGGGTTTGTTTTGGAAAAGCAAACGCTGTAATAATTCCTTTCTCCTCTATTAAAACTTTTTTGTCAGATGTCTCACCTTCAGGTTCTGAAGACATTTTCACAGAAAAACCTCCGGAAAACAAAATCATATCATCCGAGATTTTTTTCTTGGCTTCTTCAAAAAGTCTTTTCTCAAGAGCGGAACGAAGCGCCACGCGTGTGGAATTCGCTTTTTCAGCTGAAACGAACGGCGCTGTTCCAGAAAATCCTCCTGTAATTTCTGTTTTTGACTTTGCGTAAAAACCGGCATATTTTTCGGGACTGCTTTTAAACCCAGGAACAGTAAAATTAAATACTCCGCCGTTATATTCAGTGCCGGCGTTATCAGCATAAACAGTTGTTTCCACGCTACCTGGAATCGTCTTTCCGTTTTCAGTTTTCTTGCCGGGAACAATTATGGATTCCGGAATGCGATATATTTTTCCTTCAGACGTCTCAAAACGGGTATTCTTTATTAAACGTTGCGAAGCGGAAGAAAAATTATTGTAAACAGTAATCGTCCCTGATGCTCTGCGTTCTACTCGTTTTGTACCTTCGGAATCCAAAGATGCTTTTTCGGAACCAGCGACAGTAATCGGCTCGTAAGGCAAATATGTTTCTGATGTCGTTGTGGCAATCATTGCCGTTCCGCTAAAAGACACCTCAGCGGGAGCTGTTTTTAAAGTTATCGTCACAGTTGCGCCACTCATAGAAATACCGACTGCGATTCCCATCGCAACCAAAGCAATTAAAACAAAACCCCATAAAACCCAGCGCGCTTTAAGCTTTGCGCCTTTTTGAATTCTTTTTGTAGGTTCGCTCGGCGTGTCATCCTGTTGTTCGTCGTCATTTCCGCTCCAACGGTAATTGCGCGACGGCACGGGAATATTCCGCACAGAACGGCGCGCCCCCGGAGGTATTACATCATTAACAATTTTGCGAGGCATAAAACTTACGTTTAGTATATCACTTTTAAATCTTTGTTATCCACATCTTTTGTAAACATACATCTAATTTTGCGGCCGTAAAAATAATTGGTAGTTAAGTCACAACAGTGTAATAAAAAAGACCTACTCGCTCGGTTGAGCTTTCGGTCTTTGTGCACAATCAAATATTCAAAGCGACTCGGAGCGCACGATTAGAAAAAGATACTTGCTTCCATACTCTCTATCGGCGTCTGCATGATAACCGATGAGGTTGAGACCGGAGCCAAACACTCCTCCAAACATGAACCCTGGATAAACGAGTAAATCTTGAACACATGTGCGCACTGCATTTCCTAACGAGATAAGTGCGTGAAAGCATTCTTGATCAACCAGCAACTGCCTTAAACCACTCGAAAAGAGATTCGAGAGATACAGTTGGGAACCGAGCGCTAGATGATGCGCAACACCTGCGGGTCTTTCCCCCCTCTCTTTCAAGAAACATAACACACCCATTGCTGTCATCGGACGATCAAAATTGATCGCTTCCAAATTCGCGAAACGAACTCCTTCCGGCGGAACCGGTAAGTATTTCTCCTCCAAAAAGGAATCGTCAACATAGGTGTACGATGTTTTTTTAACAGTAGCGAGCGGGTGCTCACCGACTGGAAAGACAACACGAAACCTTGCAACTGACGAATACTCAATCTCTGCCGATATTTTTTTAGTTTTCATAAGGTAGTAAACTCTGTTTTTCATAGAACTGATTCAAGTTCGTATAATATACACATCTCGATATTTTGTCAACCTACACTAAGAGTATGCGGTCGCGTGTTGTCAGTGTATGTCTAATTTTGTTAAGGTTCGATATATCGTACTACAACAAAAATTATCCTTCTCGCCATTTTCTAAAGGGAGAGATGTCCGAGGTCTGCCGAGGACAGAGGGGGTGGTGTTGTGTCTGTTTTTACTCTTAAAACAGCGACAGGAAGAAGGCCTCGCCCATTAAGAATGGGTCGGCGGATGCGGAGCGTGAGCGTTCAACTACGCCTTCAAAATCCTCAAAACGAAGTGACGGAGAAAGATTGCTTAATGCTTCCTTAAAGAATAATTGATATTTTCCGTCACAACAGAAAGAAAAATTGTTGCAGAAAAAACCGGCTTTTTTCTTAAGTTCAATAAAATCAGAAATAATTTTTCTGTATTCCTGAATTGATTTTTCGCGCGCCTTCACAAACTTTGTGGCTCTTTCCGACGGTTGAGCAAAAAAAGATTCTGCGGAAGAAACCGAATGGAATGTTCCTTCTTCAAACGCCATTCGCGCCAAAGAACGAAATCCGCGCGGAATTGAAACGACTTCCCTTACGACCCCATTTCTTGAAAGCGCGATTTCCGATGCTTCACCGCCAACAGAAATAAAAGCAGAATTACATGCCTGCGCATGAAGGTTGTGTGATAGTTCAGAAGGTGCCGCGCTCGCCGAAACGGCGAGCGCGGCTACCGCTCCATGCAATTCGCGCGTTTTACCCGAAACATTTTCAAGTGTGGCGCCGAACTTTTCAACCGCATTTTCAGGCACAAAACTCTCCAGCAACGCGAATTCAAGAGAATTCGCTTTTTTATTCAAAGCGGACGCGACTTCATAGCCATTCACGCGAAACTCAATGATCTTCTTCTCAACTATGCGCACAGCGGAAGAAATATCAATGTGCGCCGCGCGAAATTTTTCTTCAATATCTTCTTCCGCGTCGCGCACAGCTTTTCCAAGAACATCCACGGAAAGAAAGACGGGTTCTTTGAAATCCGCGCGAACAGCGCGCGTTTTTGACACAATCCAAGGAGAATGCAGAAAAATATGAATCACTCTTATAGAGGAAATTTCGGCGCGGTGTAAAGAAAAAGATTTTTCCAATAGAACACGCAATGCAGAGAGTGTGGCGGAGAAAAAATGTTTCGGTTCAAGATGTGGAGCGGGCGCAATCGGCTCTCGCGCGGTAAATAATAAAAAAGGAACTCCGTCACTTCGGCGTTTAACTACTCCGGAAGCGCCAACGCTGTCGCTTCCAATATCAATTATCAGAAAATCCACCCACTTATTATATCATTATTTCTCTACCGCATCTGTCGTATCAGATTGTGTAGCTTCAAATTCGGCTCGAGCGCGATTACGCTCTTCTTGCACAACACCAACGCGCGCGTTTTTCGGACTTCCGACAAATCCAGTACCTGCAGGAACCAAGCGCCCAATGATAACGTTTTCCATAAGTCCGCTAAGTCTATCCAAACTCCCTCTTGTAGCCGCGCCAATCAAAACCCTTGTGGTGTGCTGGAACGAAGCCGCAGCAAGAAAATTGCGTCGCGACAGTGATATTTCTGAAATACCCATTACTCTTTCTTCTCCACTTGATTCTTCTTCTCCGCGCTTTCTTGCTTCTTCGTTTTCCGCTTCAAACTCTCCCCTGTCCACAATGTCGCCTTTTGAAAAAGTAGTGCTACCAGCCTCTGTAATAATAAAACGGCTGAACATTTGTCTTATAATTACTTCAATATGCTTTCTTGATACCGACTCTCCTTGCAATTCGTATGGTTTTGAAATTTCCGCAATAAGATATTCCTGAACGCGATCTTTCCCAGCATATTTATAAAGGTCATCAATATCAACCGAACCATCAGTAAGTAGGCTACCTTTTTTAACCGCTTCTCCAGCTTTCACAAGAAGCGTGCGCGACAAACTTGTAGTGTACTCAATCGTTTCTTTTTCTTTTGATTTAACCGCAATGTCTGGAATAAGAACAATTGTCTTTTCTTTTCCATCGTCTTTAATTTCAAGAATTGTTCCGTCTTCAGTCGCTATAATAGCCGGATTTTTCGGATGTCGTTTTTCAAACACTTCTTCAACGCGAGGCAAACCTTGCGTAATATCGCCACCGACAGAAGCGGCGCCTCCAGCGTGGAATGTTCTCATTGTAAGTTGCGTTCCCGGTTCTCCGATTGCCTGCGCAGCGATAGTTCCTATTGCTTCGCCAAGCGCAACTATGCCGCCTTTGCCCAAATCCTCTCCATAACAATGTGAACACACACCTCCCAAAGAAGAACATCGTAGAGGAGAACGCACAGCGACTTCCTCAACTCCGCTCTTGTCCAAAACGACTGAGTCGGTTTTTGAAAGCAAGTGTCCTTTTTTGAAAAGCACATCTCCAGACGCATTTTTTACATCGGACGCCAAGACGCGACCGCGCGCGCTTTTTGTAAACGAAATATCCATTCCAGACGCGCCACTTTTCTTAATAATCAAAAAATCAGTCGTTCCGCAATCTTCTTCAATAACCACAACATCTTGCGCCACAACAAAGAGCTTGCGCGTCAGATATCCAGCTTTGGCTGTATTCAAAGCTGTGTCCGTCTGACCTTTTCGCGAACCGTGAGTGGTGATGAAATATTCAATCGGCGTGAGCCCTTTTTTCATTGCAGAAATAATTGGTATCTCAATCGTCTCTCCAGAAATTCCTTGAATCAAACCTTTCATTCCAACCATTTGCGTAATCTGCGAAAACGAACCTCGAGCGCCTGAATTAACCATATCGGAAACGCTTCCATTTTTAGGCAAAGAAGCAGGAATTAGTTTTTCAACTTCATTTTTCGCTCCATGCCATATTTCAACATTTTTTCTGATTCGCTCGCCTTCTGAAAGCAGACCTTCGCTCCATTGAGTAAATACTTCGTCAGATTTTTTCTTCGCGCGCTCAATAACCTCGCCCTTTTCATGCGGTTCAACAACATCATCAATGCCCCATGTAATGCCTGACTCTGTCGCTTGTGAAAATCCGAAATTTTTTATAGCGTCCATTGTCTCCGGCAATATATTTATTCCATAATTCTTTATAAAATCATCTATCAACGCGCTCATCCTTTTTCTGTCTATCACCTCGTTCAAAAACGGATAATTTGCAGGCAATATTTCGTTAAACAAAATCCTGCCAGCAGTTGTTTCGAAAATCACTCCTTTAAACGCGGAATATTTCTCGGTTTTTTCAGGAACAACTTTAATCGGAGCGCGCGAATCAATTACTCCGTATTGCAAAGCGGTTATCGCGTCTCTTGGAGAAGAGAAACTGGAACCAGCGCCTTTTGTTTCAGGAACAATTTTTGTTTTCCAGTACACGCCAAGCACAATGTCCAACATTTTAGCCGAAACAGTCGGCTCTCCGTTTCCAGGTTTTAATATATTTTTATCCGCAGCCATAATTTCGCGCGCTTCAAGCTGAGCTTCCTCTGAAAGAGGGATGTGCACAGCCATTTGGTCTCCGTCAAAGTCCGCGTTAAACGCCGAACAGACAAGAGGATGCACTTGAATCGCGCTTCCTTCTATTAGAACCGGCTGGAATGCTTGAATACCGAGACGATGCAAAGTCGGCGCGCGATTCAAAAGCACATATTTCCCCTTTGTCACTTCTTCCAAAATTGCCCATACTTCCGGAATTTGCTCTTCAATAAGTCGTCCCGCCCCGCGAATGTTGAAAGCAAGTTCTCGTTTTATAAGTTCCGATATTACAAATGGGCGGAATAATTCAAGGGCCATATTTTTCGGCAACCCGCACTGATTCAATTTAAGTTCAGGACCAACAACAATAACCGAACGACCGGAATAGTCCACACGCTTACCAAGAAGATTTTGGCGGAAAAGCCCGCGCTTGCCTTTCAAATTATCAGAAAGCGATTTTAGTTGGCGTCTCGCGGCAGGTCCCGCGCCAGCGCTTGAAGCGCCGTGCCGTATTGAATTGTCTATAAGTGAATCAACGGCTTCCTGTAAAATGCGTTTTTCATTTCTTAAAATAACTTCAGGCGCGTTAATTTCCAAAAGTTTTCTCAAACGATTGTTGCGATTGATGACGCGTCTATACAAATCATTTACATCTGAAGTTGCGTAGCGTCCACCATCAAGAGGAACCATCGGACGCAAACCAGGCGGAATCACCGGTATGCGCGTAAGAAAAAACCATTCCGGACGCAATCCTTCCGAAATCATTCCACGCACAAGACCTAGTCGGCGCGACAATCTTTCTTTTTCTCCGGAAGCCGCTTTTTCTTGTGATTCAACTAGTTCTGCCGCAAGCGCTTCCAAATCCACTCGCTTACACAAATTGTAAATTGCTTCCGCGCCAATTTCCACCTCAAAACATGTTCCATATCTTAGAGAATAATTGTGGAATGTCACCTCGTCCAAAACCATACCCTGAATGATTGTTTCCATTTCATGCTTCGCCGCGAGATATTTTTCTTTCAGCGCTTCTTTTGTTTTTTCTTCAGAAACACCTTTAGCTTTCGTTTTATACTCCGCTTCCAATTCTTTTAAAAGACGGCTGCGCTCCGATTCATTCACATTAGTAATAAGATATCCTGCGAAATAAATTACGCGTTCAACATCAAGCGAAGACATTCCCAAGAAAAGCGACAAGCGTGAAGGAAGTCCTCGTAAAAACCAAATATGCGACACCGGAGACGCAAGATCTATGTGCCCCATTCTCTCGCGACGAACGATAGCGCGCGTAAGTTCAACACCACATTTTTCGCACACAATTCCTTTAAATCGGATTCCTCGGTATTTCCCGCAATAACATTCATAGTCCTTTTCCGGACCGAATATCTTTTCGTCAAAGAGTCCGTTGCGCTCGCTTCTTTGCGTGCGGTAGTTGATTGTTTCCGGCTTTGTCACTTCGCCATGAGACCATTGTTTGATGCGGTCAGGCGACGCGAGCGATATTCGCACGCCGTCAAAATCATTTTGAAGTCCTGTTGGGTGTGGACGAAACATAATGTAAAAAGTTAAAAATTAAAAAGTAAAATTAAAGATTAAGAACGACGTGTTCGTGGACGGCGGGTTTTTTCTTCGCTTCGATTTTCTCTTTCTTTTTCTTTTGTTCGCACAAGTTCCGTATCAAGAACAAGCCCGCGCAAATTATTCAACAGCACGTTAAAAGAAGCCGGAACGCCGTTGTGTGTTATCGGCTCTCCTTTTACTATTGAATCAAACGCAGCCGCGCGCCCTGGAATATCATCCGATTTTATCGTAAGCATTTCGCGTAATGTGTGCGCTGAACCATGCCCAAGCAAAGCCCAGACTTCCATTTCTCCAAATCTTTGTCCTCCACCTTGCGCTTTTCCGCCGAGCGGTTGTTGAGTAATCATTGAGTAAGGTCCGATTGAACGCATGTGCAATTTATCTTCAACCATGTGGTGCAACTTCATAATATACATAGTGCCCACAGCAATATCCTGCCCAAACGATTCGCCCGTCCTTCCATCAAACAATTGCATTTTACCGCTGCGCGCGAATCCAGCGCGTTCCAATTCATTTTTTATTTCCTCATCAGTCGCTCCAGCGAACGGAGGCACTACCGCCTGATAACCGAGAGTGCCGGCAGCAAGTCCCAAATGCAATTCAAGAATTTGTCCTAGATTCATTCGCGAAGGAACTCCGAGAGGCGTAAGAATGAGGTCAATTGGCGTGCCGTCTTTTGTGAAAGGCATTTCTTCAACCGGAAGAACTTTTGAGATCACGCCTTTATTTCCGTGTCTGCCGGCAAGTTTGTCGCCTACAGAAACCTTGCGCAATTCAGCTACTTCAATATGTATGCGCTTCAAAATACCGCTTTCCAATTTATCTCCACGCTCGCGAGAAAATACTTTTACGCCGACAACTCGTCCGCGCTTTCCTACTTCCATTCGTCTGGAAGAGTCCTTCACATCGCGCGCCTTTTCTCCGAACAACGAACGCAAAAGTCGCTCTTCAGGAGTAAGTTGTGTTTCTCCTTTCGGAGTAATTTTTCCTACAAGAATATCTCCAGGACGCATCTCAGCCCCTATGCGCACAATTCCATCCTCATCAAGATTTCTCAATTTTGCTTCTCCAACATTAGGAATGTCGTGCGTTGTTATTTCCGGTCCTAGTTTCGTGTCGCGAACATTCACAACGAATTCTTCAATATTCACGGAAGTGAACTTGCTCTCGCGCACGAGCCGTTCTGAAATTATAATCGCGTCTTCGTAGTTCGCTCCTGCCCAAGACATAAACGCAACGAGAACATTGTGTCCAAGCGCGATTTCTCCTCCTTCACTTGAAGAAGTGTCCGCAAGAATACCTCCTTTTTTTACTTTGTCCCCCACCGCCACGGAAGGTCTTTGATGAAAAGAGGTAAATCCGTTAGTGCGTTGGAAAGACACAAGATTGTATTCGCGCGATTTCCCCGCCTCGTTTTTAACAACCACGCGCCGCGCGTCAACATAAGAAACAACACCTTCTTCTTCCGAAAGCACTATTCGTCCGGTGTCGCGCGCCGCTCTACCTTCAATTCCAGTCGCGACAAGCGGGGCCTCTGGAACAAGACATGGAGTCGCTTGTTTTTGCATGTTTGAACCCATCAGCGCGCGGTTAGCGTCGTCATGATTCAAAAATGGAATCATTGAAGTCGTGATTGAAAACGCCTGATTAGTTCCGACATCTATATAATCAACATCGCTCGTTTTTGCGAACGCTGGCGCGCCATGATGACGGATTTCAACTTCCGTTTCTGTTAATTTTCCCGACTCATCGCGAGAAACCGCCGCGTGCACGATTTTTTTATCTTCTTCTTCCGAAGCATCAAGATATTCAATATCTTTAGTGACCACACCCTTTTCCACGCGAGCGTAAGGCGTCTCAATCATTCCGTATTCGTTCAGTCGCGCGAAATTCGCGAGACGCAAAATCAATCCGATACCCTGACCTTCCGGCGTTTGAATAGGACACAGACGACCGTAATGCGACGGATGCACATCGCGCACTTCAAAACCGGCGCGTTCACGCGTAAGTCCGCCCGGTCCGAACGCGGACACTGTTCGCAAATGTTCAATTTCAGCCAGAATATTTTCCTGTTGCATAAATTGCGACAGTTGGCTTGTTGTAAAAAATTCGCGTATGCGCGCCTGCAAAGGTTTCGGAGAAATAAATTGTGACGGCAAAGTCATTCCGGATTCAATCGTAGACATTCTGTCCTGCAAATTTCTTTTCATCTGCGTCATTCCAACACGCACTTTTTGTTCCAAAAGTTCGCCAACAAAACGAATGCGTCTGCTTCCAAGATGGTCAATATCGTCGGGCATTGAGTTCGGCGTAACCATTAATGTGCAAATATGCGTTATGATTGTCGCGATGTCGTCAAGAGACAAATTCATTCTCTCCATCTCTTTCGGAGTAACCGACTTTCCGAACCTTCGGTTAAAACGATGTCGTCCAACCGTGGAAAGATGATAACGGTCTCCTTCAAAAATAGAGGACACGAATGTTTTAGCCGTGTCCGGAGTCGCTATTTCGCCGTCGCGAAGCCGTTTATAAATCTCAAGATAAGCCATTCCAGTTTCTTTGGCATGGTCTTTTGAAATAGTTGTGGCAATAAACGGCTCCGCTGGAGTTCCCGCAAACAAAGCTGCAATTTTTTCATCTGTTTCCGCGCCCAAAACTCGCAAGAATGAAGAAACGGGAAACTTTCGTTTTCTGTCTATGCGAACATAAACTCCGCCATCAGGATCAGTATCTATCTCAATCCACGCTCCGCGCGCTGGAATTATTTTAGCCCCGAAATAATTTTTACCCTTGTTCTCTTCAACCGTAAAAAATACCCCAAAGCTTCGCGCTAGTTGGGGCACAATTACTCGCTCTACTCCAGAAATGACAAAAGTGCCGTGTGATGTCTGCATCGGAAGGTCGGCCATAAAAATTTCCTGCTCTTTCTCTGTGCCGGTGATTTTGTTCTTTAATTTAACTACAGCTTTTATCGGCGCTTCAAACGAAACCTTGTTCGCTTTCG
>Ga0194128_10002055_pt1 | contig 33502 bp, 24 predicted proteins | sample TA2KigCa65mmetaG_FD_148650 | JGI IMG/M metagenome (GOLD analysis project Ga0194128, IMG submission 148650) | Freshwater microbial communities from Lake Tanganyika, Tanzania - TA2015037 Kigoma Deep Cast 65m | ecosystem: Environmental > Aquatic > Freshwater > Lake | place: Tanzania: Lake...
CTTCCTTCAGATTTCGGCGATTGAGGTTTTGACGCCTTCTGTATGCAAATTGTATGCACATAAAAAAAGGAGCTACCGATTTTTATTGGTAACTCCTTGATTATTAGGCTCCCCCTGCTGGACTTGAACCAGCGACCCTCTGATTAACAGTCAGATGCTCTAACCAACTGAGCTAAGGAGGAAGAACGCATAGGAATGGACATGAACTCGTCCTAAAAAAAAGAGTGCAAATATAGCAAAATCAGTCAACCACAACAAGTTTTCTGAAACTTTCGGAAAGGACAACGGCAAAGGGGAACCATGTCGTACCCCCGAATACTGGGGGAAGTTTCAGAAGCTGCGTACCCAGAAAAATATTGAGAGGTGCCTGAGTCGTGGTGTCACAACTCTATATGGTCAACTATGCAATTGATCTCAGGCAGGGGCAAACAAGCCACAGGAAACAGTCAACCACTAATGGTAACGAACAGCAAAGCAAGTAATCACAGGCAGGGGCAAACAGGGCACAGGAACTAGCAAAGCCCAAACATACAACCGCAACTAATATGCCGCAAATAGTCAATACCAACCCCGTAAACTGAGTCGATCACAAGTCTGAAAAATACAGTCACCACCGCAGACAAGACATTGCAACGGCTGGAATGCACCATCCATTAAACCTCGGGGACACGCAAATCGTCTCACTCCTCTATGGCTTGCCCAGAAGACTCATCCGATTGTACACCCGGTAGTCCGGATGCCAGCAATTTGCAAATTCCCTACCTTTGCGATATGAGTGGACCTGCCCCATGGCTGCTGTGCGCGGCCTATATGATTATTCCAAACCTTTTTCTGCAGTCATGCACCCCCGAAGAGGGTCGAGGGGGCTATGCACAGATTGAGGGAGTGGTGATGGTGCGTGACTGGAATTCCTCTTTCACCCTCATCCAGGACACATTCCCGGCGATGGACGAGCGAATCTACCTGATTTATGGCGACGAGGGGGTGCCAGGAACGGACGTGCGCACTTCTTTCGATGGGCGCTACCGATTTGATCAACTGCATCCGGGCCACTACACGGTCTATGCCTATTCCGACAGGAAACCCACGCCCGACAATACCTCTACGACAGAGGCGGTGGTATTATCAATACACATCACGGACAAGCGGGCACGGCAACAAGCCGACACCATCTGGATCAACCGATAAAATAGCCCCATAGAACCTCTATGTCGCCCAGAAATGAGCCCATGATGCACCTAAAAAACCCATTCTGACCCTGAACCAAGCCCTTGCTGATCCAGAACTGACCCCAACCCGCCCCGCCCGACCCACCTCACCTGACGAACCCATGCTTCCACTGAGCTTAGTAGATTTCGGGATCAACCGCATTCGACTGGAAGATCTGCCCGCCCCTGCGCAACTCATGCGCCGGGTGGATCGGAAATATAGAATAGGAGCCGATCATATAGGCGAACTTCTAAGACTGATCGAGCCCCACTACAGTCTGGTGCAGACCGGTGTGCACGACGAGGCAGTCTATATGAACCGCTATTGGGATGGTCGCGACAATCCCTTTTTTCATGCGCATCGGGTGCGAAAGCCCAGACGCTTTAAATTCAGGCAGCGCACCTATGCCGCCGACGGCCGAAGCTTCTGGGAACTCAAAGAGAGGCAGGCAACCGGCTATACACGCAAAATGCGTCTGGAGACGGAAATGGGAAACGATCATAAAGGGGCGCAGGAAGCGCTGAGTCGCTTGTGGAACCGAACAGGCTTCGATCCGCCCTGCGGCATTCATCCCAAGCTCGACATCCACTATAAGCGACTCACCTTCGTGCACGCAAACGGACATGAGCGCCTAACCCTCGACTACGACCTTAGGCTTTCCACACCATCACCGATCGATGGCACCAACGCATCCCATTCGTCACCCGCAACAGCCATTCAATCCACGGGGTCGACCTGCCCGGAACATAAATGGCTCTGCAGCCACGGCCTGTATATCCTGGAATTGAAGCAGAATCGACCAGGACCCAGCATACTCGATACCCTTAGACGGGCGCGGAGCCTGCAAGCCATTTCGTTCAGCAAGTATTACATCGGAAGCCTGCTGTGGCAGGCACACGAGCGTCCCCATCAGCCAGCGCGACCTCTGCCCACCAAACTCGGATATGTCCGCGACTGGCATATGCATCCTTACAATAACCCAACACATATAATTTAAAGCATTTCTCTCCCTATGCCCCAACTCATCGACATGAACCTGCTGATCCGCCTGGCGGTTGACCTGATATCCGTTTGGCTGCTTGTGCGCTTCATCTACTACAGCATATACAAAACCCGCGACTTGTTCTTCTCGCTGATCGTGACCAACCTCGTGATTTTTCTTCTCTCGTATGCCCTCAACGGACATGAAATCTCAATGGGGGCCGCATTCGGCTTGTTTGCCGTGTTTGGCATGCTGCGGTTTCGGACAGAAGACATCAACCTGAAGGATATGACCTACCTCTTTTTAAGCATCGCCCTGGGGGTCTTCAATGCGGTTGCCCAAACCAGTATGTGGGTGCTACCCGTGGTGAGCGCTTCCATGCTGGTGGTGGCGTTTTTGCTGGAAAGCAACCTGCTCTACCACCGCGAGAGCTCGCGCATCGTGGTTTATGACCGGACCGATCTGTTGGCCGTAGGCCGTGAAGAGGAGATGCTCCTGGACCTTCAAACCAAAACCGGACTTCCCGTGCATCGGTATCAGGTACTTCGCATTGATTTTCTGCGCGATACGGTTCAGCTGCGGGTCTATTACAGAGGCTGATGAACCCCTCTGGTCACCCCAAAACAAGCCAAAACTGCACGATCCCACGCCTTTGGGGACCCTTACGGATTACCATCGTGTGGTTCAGCCTTATGTGTGTTTTGTTGCACCCCCTTTGGGCCCAAAACCAGCAACCTGCCTTATGGCTCGAACACGGGTGGGAGAAAAAAGTGCCGTACGGACTCAGGTTATCCCTTACGCCCGAACTGAGGCTACAGCCTGCCAATGCTGAGCGAACGGGAATCGTCTGGATGGGCGGACATTACTGGTGGGTGGAACGGATGCAAACCGACTTAGCCCTTCAAAAACGATGGAAGGGGGGCAAGCGACTGCCCGGACTCAGCTTTTCGCTGCTCGGCGCGGGTCGCACCATCTTCAGGAATGTACAACAGGGCATCGGTCCACGCCTCAGGTGGTATTCCGACGCGCGCGTGCAATGGGAAACAAAGAAATGTGGGGTGGGCTACCGGGTTCGCTATCAACAGCAGTTCGACGACTTTTCATCGGCCAACACAGCGAGCGCCGTTTCCTACGTCCGCCAAAAGATTAGCCTTCAATACAGCTTGTCGAAACGCTGGCAACTCGGGATTTCAGAGGACCTATGGTTCCCGGTGGGTGGAGGCGGAGGTATAGAAGCTATACAACCCGACCACCGACGGTCGTCGGTCTCCGTTGGATACAGCCGCAAAAGGGTCTCCTGGGATCTCGCCATCACCCACGACCGTGAATTGTGGGATGCCGATGGAAACCCCCGGCTTTGGATACTCCAGATTGGCCGCAGCTGGAAATTGGGTGACCGTAATAAAAGCACAGCCCAAACCAATTAAGGTCGAGTGGGGCGCATGCAGCGTACGGAGAAGCCAAACAGGCGGTTGTTGGGGTTACGCTCCAAAGTTGCGCTGTTGAACGTGGCCTTGCGGTAATAGAGATCGAGCGGAGTTCCGATTGGCTGGGTTTGGCTCCACCAATAGGCATCCAGCTGTACATTCACAAATCCACCGGTTATGGTATTGGTACGATATCCGCCCGGGCGTCCGTTGAAGCCTTGAGCGTTGGTGGCGCCGGTATTAGGGGCGTTCCACAACGATGTACCGGCCTGTAATGTTCCAGTCTGCTTCAGTGCACCTCCGGCCTGAATCGATCCCCCTACAAAACTCTCGAGGGTGGTCCAGTCTGCATCGGTGGGTACGCGCCAGCCGCAGGGACAAACATTCCGGGGATCCGCAGCAGCGAGCCCGTTGTAGAGCTTACCATATAGAGTGTCGTTGACCGCCTGATTGTCGTAATGTGACCATGCACCGCCCGCTGCTCCGGCCCAACTGACCTGTGCCGCAATTTGCGTGATGTTATTGCCGTTGCAATAGCGGGTAGTTCGCAAGTTTTCGGTGAGCCAGTCTTGCGTACCAATGGTCGTCCAATTGTACAAATTGCTGTCGGTATCATACACCTTCGTTTTGACGGGAATGGCTGTGGGGCTTGTGGCCACACCTACTCCATTCACCGCATAGGCCCAGGCGTAGAGGTTTCGACCATTCAACTCACCCCGGATGCCATTTTGAACATTGTATAGAAATGTACCGCGCTGGAATGGACCCGGTCCACCAGGCGGATTCACAGGGCCACTGGCCAGAGCAGGGGATGCATATGCAATGGTGTCCAAATAAAAACCTTTGCCCGTTAAGGGGGCTCCGCCATCGGTGATGACACGACCAAAGCAAGGAATAATGTGGTGACCCACATTGTAGCCAACTGAATCGATCACTACAGTGGGTACTGAGGCGGCCTGGGTCACAAATTCCTCTTGTTGTCCGTAGCCCGTGCCTACGGAGTTCACTGCAAAAGCGCGCGCATAATATTGAGTTGATGGGGTGAGGTTTGTGAGGCTCACCGAGAACACACCCAAACCGGAGCCACTCAGGCGGTTGCTATCGGTCGGATAAACAGGCGCTCCGGCGGTATTCCAGCAAACACCTCGCTCCGTTACCGGGACTCCGCCGTCGCTCAGCACTTCACCGCCGCCGGAGGCCGTGGTAGATGCAGCGTTCAGAACGGGCGTGGTGACGACCGTGGGCGTTGTGGTGCCGGTTGTAAAGCTGAGTTCCTGCCCGTAACCGGTGCCCACCTGGCTGGTGGCATAGGCCCGAACAAAATAGGTTGTGTTGAGTGCGAGTCCCCACATGGTACTCACGAATGACCCCAATCCAGAGCCATCTATGGTGGTATCATCAGCGATGGTTACTCCTGCCGTGGTTTTCCAGCAGACTCCCTTTACTATAACCGGGCCACTACCTTCCGAAAGCACGTCGCCTCCTGATTGCGCGTCGGTGAGGTTGATGTTAAACGGAACTGTTGTGACCACCACGGGTAGGTTGTCGCCAATGAGGGTGGTGAAACTCGATTCAGTACCATACGAGGTGCCCGCGGCCGAGGTCACATAGCCGCGCACATAATAGCGGGTGCGTTCTACCAGTCCATTCATCCGTGCCGTGAAGGCCCCTAATCCGGCGCCGTTCTGGGTGCTGTCGCGGTCGATGGCAGGGCCCGGTTGGGTCCACCAGCATATTCCTCGGGTCAGGACTTCTTGTCCACCATCACTCTCCACTACAGCGTTGCACAGCGCGGTCCGTGATTTGATTTCCGGAAAACCAGTGATGGTAATTACAGGAAGTACTTTTTCCTTTACACATGCAGTGGGAACGAGCATAAGGGGGCCCAGCACAAGCAAAACCAGAAACAATACGGAATATAAGCTATAGGTCTTTTTCTTCATAGGATGTGAAAAATACTGCAAAGGGGCAACTGAATCAAAAAAACGGCACAATTTAACCTTTTTTTTAGTCACGATAGCCATCCCTTCCCCAAAAGATACTCGCCAATCTGAATGGCATTGGTGGCGGCGCCCTTGCGCAGGTTGTCGGCCACCACCCACATATTCAGCGTGCGGGGCTGTGTATCATCGCGACGGAGTCGGCCAACAAACACTTCATCGCGTCCTTCCGCGTACATAGGCATGGGGTAATAAAACGACCCTGGATCGTCTTGCACCACCACTCCCGGAGCTTCGCTGAGCAGATTGCGCACCTCATCTAAATCAAACTCCTGATAAAATTCAACATTCACCGACTCGCTGTGACCCCCACGCACGGGTACGCGAACGGTGGTGGCGGTGAGGCGTATCCGCTCGTCGCCCATAATCTTCACAGTTTCATGGGTCATTTTGAGCTCCTCCCTGGTGTAGCCATTGGCCTGAAACTCGTCGATATGCGGAAAGAGGTTGAGATCGATGGGATGCGGGTAGACCCGCGGCCCTGAGATCTGTTGACGTTCGTTCATCATCTGCTCAACGGCGGCCGAGCCGGTGCCAGTTACACTTTGGTAGGTACTCACCACCACCCGGCGCACCTGATAGGCTTTGTGAAGCGGGTTGAGGGTTACCACAAGCTGAATGGTGCTGCAGTTGGGGTTGGCAATCAGCCGCGTGTTGGGCTGGATGGCGTGTCCATTCACCTCAGGAATCACCAGGGGTATTCCCTCCTGCATGCGCCATGCCGATGAATTGTCGATGACCCAGGCGCCTTGCCCTGCAAATTTCGGGGCCCATTCCAGCGAGGGTGCCGAACCAGCTGAGAAAAGCACAAGATTGGGCCTGGCTCCGAAGGCTTCCTGGAGTGTGCAAACCGGATAATCGTTGTTGCGAAGGCGGATGCTGCGGCCTTGCGAGCGCTCTGTGGCCACCGGAAAAAGATGGGATACCGGAAAATTTCTTTCTTCGAGTACCTTCAACATCGTGGATCCCACAAGTCCGGTTGCTCCAACAATACATACTTTCATTTACGGAAGGTTGATTCGGGTTTGCGTATGGGCTGTAAAAATAGCGAATGCAGAAATGTGCGGAATGCGCAAAATGGGATAAAAAACGACGAAATAACGTCGATTTCATGTGCCTTTTTTGCAGACGAATGTCAATGTGTCCAAAAGACCCACCCAATGCAGTCCACGCCTTGTTTATCTTTAGGGACTGCCCCGAATTGCGCATAACCGCACGGGTATTGGGTGTGATTTGCTTTTTTCTGGCGGGACTCCTCGACCTGAGGGCGCAGTTCTCAGACGACTACAGCGACGGGGACTTCCATCAAAATCCTACCTGGATGGGCGACACCGCCCTATTTCGGGTTGACCTGCAGGGGCGACTGCAACAAGTAGCCCCGCCCGCCTCGGGTAGCTCCCAGCTCTATACCCACAGCAGAGCCATCTATCAGGCCGACTGGTCGTGGTGGATGCGCCTCGGCTTCAATCCCTCCGGCTCCAATTATGCCGACATCTATGTATTGAGTCAATCGCCCAGGCTCGACAGCACCCTCTCGGGTTATTTCGTGCGGGTGGGAAGCACCGCCGACGATGTGTGCCTCTTCCGGCAGACCGGCAATACCCGCACCTGCATCATCAACGGGCGCGATGGGGTGCTGAATCGCGACGACAATTCCCTGCGGGTGCGTGTAACACGCGACACCGCCGGAGTTTGGTCGCTCTACACCGACACGTCTGGAAGCGGATTCCATTGGCAGATTGAGGGTAGTACGTTCGACGCAACGCACAATTTCGGATCCTATACGGGCCATCGTCAGGTTTTCAGCAGTACACGCAGTCAGTTGTATTGGTACGACGACTGGGTGGTGAACGGCATAGCCCTTCCCGACACACTTCCACCTCGACTCCTCATGGCCCGTGTGGCTCGACAAGGGGTTATCAAGCTCGAATTCAACAAGGGTATGCCGCCCGGACCATTGTTGCAGCCGCAACATTACGCACTCAGCGGTTTTGGCATCCCTTCAGAGGTCGATCCGATCGGGTTAAGGTCTCTGGAACTCCGCTGGAACATCCCGCTGCCCGATGAGGGTTCATTCCGGCTGTGCTTGATGTTGACTGACAGCGGGGGTGTGCCCCTCGACACCTGCGCAGAGTGGGAGCACCACCCCACCCGGCCCGGCGACCTGATCTTAAACGAAATCATGTTTGTGCCCCCTGTTACGGGACCCTTACCCGCAACGGAATATGTTGAACTTCGAAATATGAGCGTTTTCCCCTTGGAGGTGGGCGATTGGATTTATGGCGACCGCAGCAGCCCGGTGGTGTTACCCGCCTACGTGATTCCAGCCGGCGGATATTTGGTGTTATGTCCACCTGGCTGCGATACTGCCTGGCGAAGACTTTCACCCACTTTGGAGTTGCCCTCATGGCCCGTCCTGAACAACGATGGCGACGAGATATATTTGCGACACCCCGATGGGTGGCTGGGGGATACCCTGGCCTTTGAGGTTGACTGGCATGCATCACCCATTAAAAAAATAGGGGGATGGAGCCTGGAGCGGCGAAACGGACATCTGAATTGCCCCGATTCCTGGAACTGGAGCAGTTGCTTGGATTTGAGTGGGGGCACGCCGGGCCACGTCAACAGTATAGATAGCCTGAAATTTGGGCATGGTGGGTTCATGCCGCCCCCCAAGGCGCAGCTCATACATGCTGCCCTTACGACCGACCGCGCAGTACACATCCTCTTCTCACGGGCTGTTCGGGCAGGGCAAGCCTCACTAGGCGGGCATCCGCTGCCGGTCGCACCCGCTGAGTTGTCCCAGAAACGGTGGACGCTCCCCGGTTGGCTCGCACCGCCCACTCAGGGTGTGGAATGGCTCCGACTGGAGGGCTGGACCGATTGTCAAGACACCCCTGTTCTGGCGCCCCCATGGCCTTTGTCGGTTGGATCGAATGCCACTCCTGCCTCCCTCTACTTTCACGAAATATACCATCGTCCGGAACAGGGAGGCATCCCCTATTATGAATTGATTCACCTTGGGTATGAGGCCATAGATCTGAGCAGGGTCTACCTGGCTGAAGCAAATGAAATGGGGCATTATAGTTCGGCTACCCCCCTCAGTATGGAACCATCAGCTATACTTCCCGGGCAGCGCCTCGTGGTTTGTCGCGACACAGCCCTTTTACGGGCGGATTTGGGAGAAACGGAACCCATAAACCGCCGACAGATCCCTACGCTTCCCCTTCCCAAGGCTGGTGGAGGATTCGCCCTACTTCTGGATCATGCGGACAGGATATTGGATCGGCTCGCTTACCATGATAGCCTGCATCATCCGATTGTGGTGAACCCGAAGGGTATCGCACTGGAGAAGCCCGACGGACAAGTTATGTTGCCCTGGTCGACCGCCGACACGCGCATTCGAGGCACTCCGGGCAGGCCCAACAGCCGCGCCTCTGTCGAATACATTCGATCTGGTGGCCTGAGCGTTTCGCCCATCGTAATTCGTCCACGCCGAATGGATCTTATGCGCATCTCCCTCGATTGCAGTGGCGAGGGCATGGTACACATCGACATATTGGACATGGGTGGTCGCCTGTTGGCTCCACTACTGCCACCTGCACTTTGTCGCGGCCTGGTCGAGATCTATTGGGACGGCCGCGATGCAAATGGTCGCTGGGCTCGGGAGGGCCCTTATCTGGTGCGTGCCAGTTTTCTGGAAGGGAATCGGCAAAGATCAACGATCTACCGGCGCATCGTGGTGAGTTGGATGGATCCTTAGGGCCTAAGTGCATACCCAGGAGGTTTTTGTCAGATAAGTCGACTCGCTGAATGTACCCTTTCAACGATGCTTCTGAGGTTCGCGAAAGGTAGGTCGACTCTTAGAATTAACTCCTATGTGCCTATTTTGGCTCGCTACTGGTAGATTGACCATTAAAATGGGTAAGAGCATGCTTTATCCTGGGTATAGAGGCAGTTGACCCCAGATTGTTGGCTCGGCAAGCCAATCATTTGGGGACTTATCCTGTGATGCGCTGAATGCAGAGCTGTATGGTCTGCATCATGGCCTCGTCGAGGTTGTAGCGCATGTGCTTCCCGGAACGGGTAGCAGTCACCACCCCAGCTTTCCGCAGAACGGCGAGGTGCACCGATACCAATGCCTGGGCCAAACGCAGTCGAAATTGCAACTGGGTGACGGTTTGCGAGGGGTGCTCTTCCAGGATCCGCACGAGATTGATGCGAATCGGGTGCGAAATGGCATGGAAAACGGCGTGCGCCTGAAGCAGAGCCTCTTCGTCGAGTTCAGTTAGCTTTGCTTGGGCGGACATGGTGAATTTGATTTTTGCAGATGCAAATTAGGTAGTTCCTTTTGGGCCTGCAAGGGTTGATGCCAGTTTTTGTCGAGGCTGCGGATAATAGAACCCTTTGTGGTAGTCGGGTTGCCAGAAATCGTCGGTCACAAACCGCATCTGTTGGTAGTGGATTGTGGCCCAATAGGCCATCGACTCCATTCTGTTTCCCGGCTCTGGAACGAAGCGGTCATTTTGGTTCGGGTCAGTTGAAAGCAATCCCTGAAATTTGGTGCAGCCATTTCCCATGAAATGCCGGGTGCCCCCGACACAGTCGCTGTAGCTGTCGACCGTGAGTATGCGCGAACCGGGTGGGTGCATGCATATGGGTTGAGGGGTATATCTAACGGTTTGGGTGAACACTTCCATGCGGCGTGCGTCGACCATAGGGATGAGGTAATCGCCCTCCTGTATTTCATGCCCGTCGAGGCGATACTGATCCACGAGAACGTCGAGTCCGTTTACGGCCAGAAGTCGGCAGCCGGTTGCCAGAACGAGGGCCTTGGCAAAGGCTGCCCCAATGCGCAGTCCGGTGTAGGAGCCCGGCCCATTGATGACAGCCACGCCATTCAGGCTTGAGTAGTGTTTCCCAAACTCGTCCATGAGTTGTTCGATCATTGGGTTTAGTCCCTCCGAATGCCGGTTTTCGCTCCCCAGCCTGCGCTCATCCACCAATTGCCCATCCATTACCCTTCCCGCCCTGCACACTGCGGATGACGTATCTATGAGCAGCAGGTTCATCTCAGAATGCGAGTGGGTGACAATTCAACGATCATAAGTTTCATATCAGTAACAATTGGTTGAAGGCTCAGGGAACAACGGGCTCATCTCGGTATACAAGTTGACGACGATTCAACGAACAAAGGCGTAATCTAAGTATGCTCATGTTTGAAGGTACAATGATCAACGGGTTCATCTCAGAATGCGAGTGGGTGACAATTCAACGATCATAAGTTTCATCTCAGTAACAATTGGTTGAAGGCTCAGGGAACAACGGGCTCATCTCGGTATACAAGTTGACGACGATTCAACGAACAAAGGCGTAATCTAAGTATGCTCATGTTTGAAGGTACAATGATCAACGGGTTCATCTCAGAATGCGAATGGGTGACAATTCAACGATCATAAGTTTCATCTCAGTAACAATTGGTTGAAGGCTCAGGGAACAACGGGCTCATCTCGGTATACAAGTTGACGACGATTCAACGAACATCAACTTCATCTCAGAATGTAACGGGCAATTCGAGGATCTGGTCGCCCCGCATGATTCGGGCCGTTATGGTTTGTCCCTTACTAAACGCACCGAGAGCCTTCATATAAGCATCCATGTCGGCTGTCTCATAGGATCCCATCTCGAGCAGGAGATCACCCCTCAGCATACCGGCCCGTCCTGCGGGACGGTTGGGGGTAACCCCATCGATGCGCACACCCCTGCCCTCGTAGAAATAGTCGGGCATGATGCCGAGGGTGACTTTAAACGAGGGGGCACTGCTCCGATCACTGTCGGTCGTGCGAACAAATGCGGGTTTTTCGCCGGCGGGGATCGACTCAACAAGCCGAACCACATAATTCACTACTTCGGCCATACCTTGGTAGTTGATCTTCCCGGCGTCGTCGGAGGGTTTGTGGTAGTCGGTGTGCGTTCCGGTGAACAAATGCAATACTGGTATGTCCTGTAGGTAAAAGGAGGTGTGGTCGCTGGCACCGCTGCCCGATTCGTGCGTTTTGGGCTTGAGGTCACCCGCGAGCGAATCGACCCGGATCCGCCAAATGGGCGAGGTGCCCACTCCGTATACCCCGATCGACCGCGACTGGCTGTCGAGGCGACCGATCATGTCGAGGTTGATCATGACCGCTACCTGCTTGAGGGGGTAGGTGGGATTCCTGGCAAAATAGGCCGAACCGAGAAGCCCCAATTCCTCACCGGAAAAGGCCATAAACAGATAATTGAAGCCCTTGGCTGCCGGGTTTGGGGTGCTTATGAAGTAACGTGCAAGCTCGATGAGCCCGGCCGTACCGCTCGCATTATCGTCGGCCCCGTTGTGGATGGCCGGTTCGTTGCCGTCGCGTTGCAGAGAGCCTCCCCAGGTGCCATCGCCCAGATGGTCGTAGTGAGCGCCCACCACCACGGTGTGGGCTGCGCGATTATCCAAAAAAGCCACAACATTGTGTCCGATTACCTGCATGGCCTCCACCCCAGTATGGAGTTGAACAGGCATACCCGTGGCGGGTTTAAGCCGTAGATAGGCCTCACGTGTGAGACAGACGGCGGGGATGTCGGCACTTTGGGTTCGTCGGTCCGGCTTTCCGGTGGGGAGCACGTCCTCATCGCTACCTGGATAAAACACCACAGCCAGTGCCCCCTTCTCAAATGCCAGACGAATTTTACGGGCGGGGGGACTGTGTGGGCCGAACTTCCCGTGGGGGTTGTTGCCGTCTGGACTATTTAAACGGATGAGGGCGATTTTTCCGGTCAGATTCTGTTGCCCTGCGTAGTCGTCGTGACCCAAATCAGGGGCGCTGATGCCATAACTCACATCCTGCAATTTAGCCTTCACCAGACCGCTCCCGCTTTCAGGCAAAGTATGCCAATCTGTGCCCCAAACCGGTACGTTCCTGCCGAGGCGTAGTGACTGCCGTGCCGCGAATTCCTTACGGGCTGTGAAGGTGAAAGCTTGCTTCCAATCTGCTGTACCCCCGGCAACCGATCCATGAACATCTCCAGTAACAGGTTTCGAAAAGTCACCCGCTGGCTTCAATTTCATCTCCCTAAATGCCGAAATAATGTACCGGGCTGCTTTCTGCTCATCGACCGATCCTGTCTGCCTACCAGCCATGCTGTCGTCGGACAGTGCATAGGTATGAAAACGAAGTCGATCTGCGAGGGTGTCGACCTGAATTTGTGCCGATGTCCGGTGACTGAACGCCACGAGCCCGATCCAAAGGACTAGCTTCGATGATAAACTATATGTGTATTTCATGTTTTCGATTTATTTATCCCAAAAAACCAAGATTCGGCTGAAGAACACGAGCGATGACTTTACTCAAATCACTTTGCATAAGGTTACTGCTCATTTATCCCAAAAGACGAAAATTCATCTGCAGAATGGCCATTGAAAAAACCACAAGCAGTGTGAGTTTGACCACCCATCGGGGGGCTGACTGATGCAACTTCACGCCCAAGGGTGCCGCAACCAGAATTCCGGCCACGAGCGGTAACAGAACCGGGGGGTATAGCATACCCAATCCTTCAGGCAATGAGGTTACGGGGAAGGCGAAGGCATACCAGAAGCTTTGGAAGACCGACATCACCACGATCGATCCAAGGCTGATGGAGGTTGTCTTGATGAGGGGAATTTGTAAAATCCCCGACAAAATGGGCACCACCACAACGCCGCCTCCTAGTCCACTCAAGGCCGAAACCACCCCGCTTGCTAGTCCCGTTATCCACAAGAGTCGCGCCGCGTATTGACCCACCTCTGCCTGTGTCCCTTCACCCCCGCCGGAGCGGAACACGCGCCACAGAAGCGGCACCATCAACAAAGAAAAAAACAGGGCAAAACTACGATGGTCGTACATACCCGGACGGGCAATAAGGGCCGATGTCAACAGCCCACTCAATCCACCCGGCAAGCCCACAAGCAGCACCTCCCGCAGATAAAAATTGCCCAATCGGTATTGTTTCCAGCTGCCTGAAATGGCGGAAACCAGAGTCAGAAAGAGGGAATTTGCGATCACCCACAATACCCCGTCAACCGTGGAGACGCCTCCCTCTTTCAAAGATGTCCCCGGGGCCATCAACTGAGATCCATGAAGGGCGAACCAAGCGGTAAGCAGGGGCACAAATACAATTCCACCTCCCACGCCCAGAAAGCCCCCCAGAAATCCACTCAGCAGGCCGGCTCCGAGGAGTTGAAAGGTCTCTACCTGAGGCCAGTCCATCGTTAGGGCCGCAGCAGCTGTTCATAGCGCACCTTAACGGACAGGATTTTCCGGGCCTCAACGAGTTCCTCATCCATCCTGAAAGCCGAACGCAGTCGACCTTTCTGGAAGTGGTAGCGCGACACCAACTCCTGGGCGAGGAAATACTTGATTTCCTCCTTGTGGCGCTGCATGTCTTGCTCCTTACTCTTCTTCTTCTCGACCATCAGCGCGTCAAAGTGCGACTCCACTTGTGCGAAATACTGTTCCTTAATAGCTTTTTCTTTAAAATCCTCCAGCGCCTTCTCACTCTCAGTGGTATAGGTGTAGTCTTTATCGCGCAGATAAGTCATAAATTCGGCAAACAGCGCGTCGCTCACTTCAAATTCATCGGGCGAAGCGGGCAATTGTTCGTGGCGACTGCGGTAGAGGGTCGCAAAATCGAAAATGTGTCGTTTGCCGATCAAAACTGCTGTGATGTTGCTCACCATAGATGGTTCTACAAATACGTCGGGACTAACCCCGCCGGCGTCGTAGACCACACGGCCGTTTCGGGTTTTGAATGCCACGCGCGACGATTCGGGGGTCTTCACCGGCCGATCAAGGCTGTCTTTTCCCACATAATCGACGGCCTGTATGCAACGGCCGCTGGGTATGTAGTATTTGGCGGTGGTGACCTTCACCTGTGTATTGTAGTTGAGGTTTTTGACGGTCTGCACGAGGCCTTTACCGAATGATTTTTGTCCCACCACAACCCCGCGGTCGTAGTCCTGCAGCGTTCCCGAAACAATCTCTGAGGCGGATGCACTGGCGCCATCGATCAACACCACAATGGGCGTGGTTGTGTCTTCCGGATTGTAGTAGGAGATATAGTCTTTCTCCCACTCTTTCACCTTCCCCTTGGTGCGCACCACCAGGCTGCCACGCGAAATGAACATTCCCGAGATGCGGACGGCCTCATCCAAGGAACCGCCTGGATTGCCCCGCATATCAAAAACCAGCTGGGTCATGCCCTCCTTTTTGAGGTCTTGCAGGGCTTTTTTGACTTCCTCACCTGCACCCGTACGGAATCCGCTCAAGTTGATATAGCCCGTGTTTTTATCGAGCATTCCGCTGTAGCTGACGCTTGAAATCTTAATTTCTTCGCGCATTACCTTTTTCTCGAGTGGTTTGTTTTCGCCTTCGCGGCGGATGCGTACGGTCACCTCCGTTTTGGCTTGTCCCTTGAGCAGTTTACTCACATCATCGGTGTTGCGGCCCTTCACGCTTTGTCCGTCGACCTCCAGGAGTATGTCGCCCGCCCTTATGTCGGCTCTTTGTGCGGGCATTCCCTCGTATGGATCGGCGATTACCACATAATCATCCTTTTTCGAGATCAGTGCACCGATTCCTCCATATTGACCGGTGGTCATGAGCCGGAAGCTCTCGATTTCGGATTCCGGAATATAGTTGGTGTAGGGGTCGAGACTCTTGAGCATGGCGTCGATGCCGGTACGCATGAACTTGGCGGGGTCTATGTCATCGACATAATAGGTATTGACTTCGCGGTAGAGTGTGGCGAAAATCTCGAGGTTCTTTGAAAGCTCGAAGTAGCTGTCACCCGCGGCCGTGGCGCCCGCCAGCAAACCGCCTGCGAGGAATACCCATAAAAATCTGCGCACCCGTTGGCGTAATGCGCCTAAAATGGACTTTCCGTGATGCCGAGGGCCGGCTTGTGAAAGATTTTCCTGATCGGGACACGTGTTTTGGGCGGGTTTGAGTTGCGAATGTTTGTCGCTTGAATGGAAAGGGTTCATAGTGAACAGCAGTTAATTCGAATCAGGCAGTTTATCGTGGCGGGCGTGCACCAGGTTGCGGCGGGGCTCATCCCGAACGAAAAAGACATCAAAAATACGCAGGAGGAGCCCATATATTTCCCGATCCTCAGGATATTCTGTGAAAGGCAAAGGCAAGCCCCTCAGGGTCATGGCACCGGGTCGTGGCCGTGCCCCCCCCAGGGGTGACACCGTGCCAGTCGTTTGAACGTGAGCCACCCACCTTTCCACGCACCGTAGCGCCGAATCGCCTCCATTCCATAGGCCGAGCAGGTTGGGTAGTAGCGGCATGAGGCTGGCAGTAGGGGTGACAACAGTCGCCGATATAGCCCGATGAGTGCCAAAAAAAAACACTTCATTCGGATAGGTTCTGCTCCGTATTACGCGGAAGTTTATGTAGCGCATCGCTGAGCACAGATCGAATTTCTGCAAACGGTGCTTCGGCTTGTCCAACATAATGCAACAAAAACATCGCCGGATGCACGAAATCCGCTGACCCTCGCATGCTTTCCGAGGCGTACAACCGCCATGCTTCACGCAATTTTCTACGAATGGCGTTTCGGTCGACCGCCCGTGGAAATTTCTTTTTGGCCACCAAGATCATCACCTTTGCCGGGGAAATCGAAGAAGTACGCCCGGCACCAATCCGGGGCAACCAACGCAGTAGAATCGGGTGCACGAAAATCTTCTTGCCTTCCCTGAGCAGACGTTCCTTTTCGATTCGACTGCTGAGTCGGTGCGATTTGGGGAAGCCGTGTTTCAATCTGGAATAGGGAGAGCTCTGGCGGGGCGCTGATGGAAATCGGGGCGACCTAACGATTAGGCTTTGTGGCGCTTTTCGTCGGATACCGTCAATTTATGACGACCTTTGGCGCGGCGACGGGCCAGAATTGCACGACCGGTTGGGGTCTCCATCCGACTGCGAAACCCGTGTTTGTTTCTGCGCTTACGTACAGAAGGCTGGAAAGTCCTTTTCATAACCGGAATTTTTTTAAGGAGTGCAAAGTTAATGGAAAAAAGAATAAAACCAATAAATAGCGGTTAAGTATGACACATTACCGAATCGCGCGTGATGCCTCCGAGCCCGCCCACCTGAGGGTTGACATAGAAATCGACCTATCACCAACCCTTGCATCCGACATCCTGCGCGTATACCTGCCCGAATGGCGGCCGGGTCGCTACGAATTGGGGCACTTTTCGCGTAACCTGCGCCAGCTGAGTTGCACCGCCCCAAGCGGTCATGAGATCCCCATAGAACCGGTCGACCGCGCCTCCTGGCAGTTCCACCCCAAAGGCCACCCACGCATCCACCTTTCCTATCTGTACCGGGCCGATCAGCCCGACGCGGGTGGGTGCTATGTCGACCACCAGCTCTTTTATGTCAACCCCATCCACTGCTGCCTATACACCGACGAGCACCGCGACCAGCCGGTGTCATTGCAAATCCAGATTCCCGGGCACTGGAAGGTAGCCTGCGGCCTGCCCCAATCTGGTGGCATATTCACTGCATCCAACTACGATGAATTGGTCGACATGCCCCTGGTGGCGTCGCCCCATCTCACCCATTGGCCCTTCCAGCACCGCAATTATCAGCTTCACTTATGGATCCACACCCAAACCGAGCCGCAGATGAGTCGATTTGAAGCGGATGTGTGTCAATTCGTGGACGCACAACTCGATATCATGGGGCCGCTGCCCGTCAACACCTACCATTTCATACTCCTGGCCCTGCCCTATGCCCACTACCATGGCGTAGAACACCGAAACAGCACCATGATGGTGCTGGGCCCGGAGGCCGAAATCTTCCGTGAACTGTACCCCGAACTGCTAGGACTCAGTGCACACGAGTTTTTTCACGCTTGGAACATCAAGCACATCAAACCCAATGACCTGATGCGCTACGACTACCAGCGAGAGAATTACTCCTCGCTTGGCTACGTTTTCGAAGGCTACACCACCTACTATGGTGACCTCTCCCTGCTGCGCAGCGGACTCTTTGGCTGGCACGAATACGCCCATGAGGTCGACGTGTACCTGAGTCGCCACCTCATGAGCTATGCCCGACAGAATGCTGGTTTACGCGATTCGGGGCACAACACCTGGGTCGACGGCTATGGGGGCGCGGCCGCACCCCACCGAAGTGTAAGCATCTACGCAGAAGGCATGCTCAGCGCCCTGTGTCTCGACCTGGAAATTCGGCGCATTAGCAACAATCGTTATTCTCTCGACGATCTCATGCGGCATCTGCGATCACGGGCCGACCTGGGAATGGGCTACATTGAGGCAGACCTGATCGACTTTCTGGATGTCACCACCGGGCGTTCCTTCCACCCACTATTCCAACGGCTCTACCACAAGCCGGCAACCCTAATCGAACCCCTCAAACAAGCCCTTTCCTGGATCGGATGCGGCGTGCAGTCAATCGATTCTGAGGATGAATGTGCCCGTATGTGTGGATTACGTTTACAAGGAGGACACGGGGCGCAACAGGTAATCGGAGTGGCTCCAACAAGCGCAGCCGACCGGGCCGGACTCCGTGTGGGCGATCGGGTAACGGAAATCGGAGCAACCCAAGGCATGTGGGAAGTTAAATGGACCGACCGCATGCAAAACCACCACCTGAGCGCCTTGCAACCCGACCCTCAAGGCTGGTTTGGCAATTGTCGGCTCCTACGACTCCCCTCTACGAGTCAAAGTCAGGATGAAAACTACCGCTGCTGGTCGACCGGCAAAACCCTATGATTACACACCAACACAACCCAAACAGAAATCTATTGCAGCAAATACTACTTATTCTTCAAAACCAGCTCCACCTCAGCGGGACTAATCTCCAGAATTTGGACAATGGCAATCATACCGACATCATAGCCATTTTTGAACATTCGAACCAATATCTATTCGAATTCCATGCGCCCACCCTCCTCAAGTCCTGTTGCTTTGCCCTGTTCCATAACCTGTTCCACACCCTCCTCCCTGCCTTTCATAATGCCCCCGTGCTCCCCTTCGGCCACTCCTTCATACCAATAAGACACGGGCACGTTTTCTGAAACATTCAGTCCCCTCAGCATCCTCATATATTTCGCTCTGACTTCCGGTTCCATAAATTCAACCTTAATTGCTTTTTCATGGCCCAGTCGAAGCTGATGAAGGTGCTGCCCATAGAGGTTTAGGTCGATTCATGGCTGCAAGCTAGCGACAGCCAAAGCCTCGAGTCGGAAAGCAAACTTATGCTAACGATAGCAAACGAAAGCATGGTGGCCCCCTTATTATTAGGGAATTGCGACCGGCACCTAGCCGTTCATCGACTGCAGGAACTCTTCATTGGTGAAGGTGCCCCGCATATTTTGCAGCATCAGTTCCATCGACTCCTGCGGGGTCATGTCGGCCAGATGGTTACGGAGCACATACATTCGGCGCAGGGTATCCTTGTCGAGCAATAAATCCTCGCGGCGCGTGCTGGAGGCCACCACATCGATGGACGGGTAGATGCGCTTATTCGACAATCGTCGATCGAGTTGCAGCTCCATATTGCCTGTGCCCTTGAATTCCTCGAAGATCACCTCATCCATTCTCGACCCTGTTTCGATGAGTGCGGTGGCCAAAATGGTGAGCGACCCACCTTTTTCGATTTTGCGTGCCGCACCAAAAAACCGCTTAGGTTTCTGTAGTGCGTTGGCATCCACGCCTCCCGATAAAATCTTGCCCGAGGCTGGCTGCACCGTATTGTAGGCACGCGCCAAACGGGTAATGGAGTCGAGGAGAATCACTACATCATGTCCACATTCTACGAGTCGCTTCGCCTTTTCAAGTACAATATTGGCCACTTTCACGTGGCGGTCGGCCGGCTCGTCGAACGTGGAGGCCACTACTTCTGCCTTCACAGAACGGGCCATGTCGGTTACCTCCTCAGGCCGCTCGTCGATGAGCAGGATGATAAGATAGACCTCCGGGTGGTTGAACGCAATGGCGTTAGCCACGTCCTTCAACAAAAAGGTCTTACCCGTCTTGGGTTGTGCCACAATCAGTCCTCTTTGTCCCTTCCCAATAGGGGTGAATAAGTCCATGATGCGCATCGACATATTCTCAGGGCGGTGACTCAATTTGAGACGCTCGCTGGGAAACAGGGGGGTCAGAAAATCGAATGGTATGCGGTCGCGGATTTCCTGCGGAGTCATTCCGTTAATCAGCTCCACTTTGGTGAGGGCATAATACTTCTCACCCTCCCGAGGGGGACGAATAAAAGCCTTGATGGTGTCACCGGTTTTGAGGCTCAGTGACTTCACCTGCTGTTGGGTCACAAACACATCATCGGGCGACGCCAGGTAGTGGTAATCTGCCGACCTGAGAAAGCCATAGCCATCAGACACTACCTCCAGTACCCCTTCGGTGCTAACCACCTGATCAAATGCATAGTAGGGCTTCTGCTGGCGTTCAGCATACGGCGGACGTTCTCCATGCGACGGACGTTCTCCATGCGACGGACGTTCTCCATGCGACGGACGCTCATAACGGGGCCCGCGGTCGACAGATGGTTGATGATCCCAACGCCCCCCTCCCTCTTTCGGCTCACGATTCCCCCCCTCCCGCAGCTCCCGGTTACGGCCCGGATGGGCTCCCCTTTCACCCCGTCCCCTATCGGAATATTGATGCGGCAACGACGCACCCTCCCGCGGTCCGGTGCCCCCGTCGACATCGGCCTCAGCATCCGTAGGTCGCCCACCATCGGTAGTTTCCACTCCTTCGACGGGAATTGACGGCTCTGAATCATAGGAAATCGATGACCCAGGTTCACCCGCCGAAGCATAAGATGATTCAGATTCATCCGCCACCTCAAACGGCAATTCAGGTTCCTCGAAAAAGGCAATTTCCGCTTCGGGACTATCGGACGAAGAAGAACGAGCGGCCGACGAAATCCGATTAGCAGCAGATTCCGAGGATTTTCCCTCAATGACCTTCGCCTTACGACCCCTTTTCTTGGGCACAGGGAAGCTCTCAGGGGGAGCCGATAGGTCAGGAACTGACGATTCGATAGGTTCAACAGGCGCAGCCGAAGAAGAATCCGCGCGGTTCAGGCGTCGACGCCCACGCTTTTTTTCTGTTTGCATAAAAACAAATGGAAGTAATGACTAGGGAAAGGTTATGCACAAAATGCAAGAAACCAAAATATCAAAATATAAAGGGAAGGCAGTTACCAACAATCCGAACGCCACCGAACGATGCAAATATAGCTAAAAACACCCATTCACCCGACCCAAAAAAAGAAAACCGCAAAAAATCATCCGTAAGAAGAGTCCCAACATTAAACTTACTACATTTGAAGCAGAAAATATCCCCGATGATTCGTTTTTTTGCATCAAAAATCCATCTGTACGGAATTTTTCTGGTGTGCCTCCTGGCACCAATCCCCACAGAAGGCCAGTCACAAAAAAGTCGAGCGAAAGCCAATCAGCAACAAAAAGCCAAACAAACGATCGAGTATGCCCGCAGTTTGTATGGTACGCAGCCCGACAGTACCATCCTGCTGACGGAACAGCTCCTGCAAACAACGGCTGGCGAACAATCCCCCGAATCGCAGTCACTCGAAGCCGAAATCCGGAAAACCCTCAGTACCGCCCTCAGCCTGGTCGGACAAAACACCCGCGCCCTGCAGGAAGGTAAAAAGGCCGCAAGGCTATATGCACAGGTGCCCGACACCATAGGGATGGGGGTGGCCCACGCCAACCTGGGCATGATCTACTTTGGGATATCGCTCTACACCGAAGCGGCCGAGGAATACGGGAAAGCCCTGTTTTATCTGAAAAACCGGGGAAAAGAAGCGGCCATGGCCGGAATCAGCAACAACCTGGGAAATTTATGGATGGTGCAAAACCGTTACGATCAGGCGCGATCACTCTACGAAAGTGCGCTGAGTACCTACCGGAAACTCAATATCCCCAGTGGGGTGAGCTACACCATCAACAACATCGGGGTGGTCAACGAAAAGCAGAAAAAATATGCAGCCGCCATAGACTGCTATCTTCAAGCCCTTACCATTGATGAACATGAAAACGACCTGTTGGGACAAGTGAACGGCAACCTAAATCTGGGGGATGCCTTTACTGAAACTGGCCGCACCCAACAGGCCGATGAACGGTATCTCAAAGCCCTTGCAATCGCCGAAAAGATCTCCGACCCGCAAGGCATAATCCGGGCCCTATTGGCCATGGCCGAGCACGACCACCGAAACGGGCAACAGAACCGTGCCCTTATGCAGGCCAGACGCGCGCAGGCGCTGGCCGAGTCGACTGGTAACAAACAGAACCTCGATAACCTTCTCGGACTGTTGACCGACATAGCCAAGGCCATGGGAAATGATCAACAAGCCTTGGTCTACCAGAAACAGCAGTTGGAGCTACTGCGGGAAACCCACCAACAGGAAAAACAACTGGCCGAACGCAATACCAAAGAACAGACAGAAGTTCGTCTGATCGATGCGCTCGACAATATTCAAGAGCTCAACAACGACCTTTCGAAGCAACGCACCAACTATCAAACAGCCATACGGGTGAATGTAGGCCTCGGAACCGGGCTTCTATTCTTGCTCCTGCTGATGGGACGCTATATACGCAAGCAACGAAGTCAGCAACGAATCCAATTGATCGAACGAAACCGGCTGGAACAGGAACAAGAAGAACGGCAACGGCAAAAACTGCACAATACCCAGAAAGAAATTTACCTGGAACAAAAACTACAGGCACAAAACATAAGCCTATTCCTAAAGGAAATTAGTCTGCATCTCAGCGCGCTCAACGGCCACGAAACAGGAACGCCATCTGAACGCGAACAGGCTCACCCCAAAAAACCCGGTGAACGAGTGGCGCAGTTGCGCTCCCACATCGATGACCTCATATTGCTCATCCACATACAACACCACCCCAGGGAATTTCCACCCACTCAAATCGAGGCCGGGGAACTCATAAGTCAGGCTCTCAAGGGTATCGGGGTGGCCTTCAAGCTCAAAACGCACCACGGGAGCCTGCTGATCCACACCCATCCCGCCATATTCTATTTAATGTTTCGAAATCTTGTCGAGTGGGTCGAAGCGCCATGCATCCACAAAGAACGATCCCTGTTGCCCGTGCACATTGAATTGTTGAAGCCCATCAACGGTCTGCTCCCCATACAACTCAGATGGGTCGACTACGATCCCGATCTCCTGAATTCGGTGCATCAATCGGTGCTGCAATTGAGCAACCGTCGCTTCGACTGGCCCCAAAACATACCCGGAAGACCGACTCTGGGTGGATTGGCGATTGTGCACCAAACACTGCAGCAATTGGGGGGACAAGCCAGTATGAAGATGCCCAAACCCAACCAAGGCCTTTCGCTACAAGTTCTGGTACCCCTGCAAGACTGAACCGCTTATTTTTACGGTCAAAATCTTCCCAACAGATGCTCGAAATAAACCTTATTCGAACCCAAACAGAAACGGTCATTGCCGGCCTCGAACGCAAATATATTGGCGACGCTACCACTCGCATCGGTCAAATTCTCGAGGTCGACGAGCAAAAAAGGGCGCTTCAGACCCGGAGCGACCAGTTGAAATCAAAGGTGAACAGCTTGTCGCGCGAGATCGGCGAAGACATGAAATCGGGCCGCAAAACCGAGGCCCAGACCAAAAAAGAGGAAGTGGCCCGACTCAAAAGCGACGATAGCAGATGCGCTGAACAACTCGAACAACTCGACCAAGCACTCCAACATATGCTGGTACAACTACCCAATTTGCCCTATGAACAGGTACCATCAGGGCGCACACCCAACGACAACCTCGAGGTGCACAAGTGGGGAGATTTACTTCCCGGAGGTGCGGACGTATTACCCCACTGGGAACTCGCCAAAACTTACGGCCTGATCGATTTCGAAGAAGGTGTGAAGGTGACCGGCGCCGGATTTCCCGTCTACCGGGGCGCAGGAGCCCGGCTACAGCGTGCACTTATCAACTTCTTCCTCGACCGCAATACCGCGGCAGGCTACCTCGAAATACAGCCCCCCATACTGGTGAACGAAGTCTCCGGATTTGGCACCGGAAACCTACCCGACAAAGAGGGACAAATGTACTTCGTGGGTGAAGACAAATTGTATCTGGCCCCCACCGCCGAGGTGCCGGTAACCAACCTCTACCGCGATACCCTATGGAAGGCGACCGACCTTCCCATCAAAAACACAGCATACACCCCATGTTTTCGCCGCGAAGCCGGCTCCTATGGCAAGGACGTGCGCGGACTCAACCGCCTGCACCAATTCGATAAGGTAGAAATCGTGCAAATTACCCTACCCGAGCAAAGCGAACAGGCGCTCGACGAGATGTGCCGGCATGTGGGTGGACTAATCGAAGCTCTCGAACTGCCCCATCGGATGATTCGCTTGTGTGGTGGCGATATGAGTTTTGCCTCCGCACTCACCTATGACTTCGAAGTGTGGAGTCGCGGACAAGACCGCTGGCTGGAGGTGAGCTCGGTGAGCAACTTCAGAACCTTCCAGACCAACCGTTTAAAGGTGCGCTACCGCGATGAAGACGGCAAAAATCAGCTGGCTCATTCGCTCAACGGATCGGCCCTGGCCCTGCCACGCATCGTGGCCGCCTTATTGGAGCACCACCAGCAGGGCGACTCCATCCAGATTCCATCTGCCCTCGTGCCCTACACCGGATTCAACGCAATCACGCCCCTCTGGTAGACCTCTTCAACAAACCATTTGCAGACGGCACCAGGTGCATGGCGTATATGTCAACCAATAATCCTTTTGCAGATGCCTTCACGCCCCTCGACTAGATTTCTTACTAACCCCTTTTGCGGACATCATCACATCCCCCGGCCTGACTTCTTCCGCGCCACGCCCCGGTCGCGAAATTCTCGCAAAAGACTGCGCACAATCGACCAGCGGAGGTGGTTGAGCGAATACTGCGGAAGCGGCTTAGTGGGATGCACCTCCACCAAACCACTTTCCACAAGTACCCGGAGGTGGTGGTATACCAGCGCCCTGGAATAGCTAGTTCGGTCTACCATCTCCTGGCGGGTCGACATTCCATGGCGGATGATGTTGTCGAGCAAGTTGCGCCGGGTAGGCTGGGTGAGCGCATCCAGAAGCGCGGCCGCGAGGAGCGCCTTGTCGAAGTCCAAACGCATATAAAGGACAAAAAAGAGCCCACAATAATAGCACAAAGCACATGATGTTGGTCGGGAAAGCCCGTATTTTTGGGTCTTCAAACCTGATCTTCCCATCCCGTTATGATCAACCTGATCCTCTCCGGCGGCAGCGGCACCCGCTTGTGGCCCGTGAGCCGCACCCTTTGGCCGAAACAATTCTACCCCCTCATCGGCGGTGCCTCGCTCTTTACCCTCACCCTTCAACGCAACCGCGCGCTTTGCAGCGGCTTTCTTGTGGTCACAAACTTCGAGCAGTACCCCCTGGCCCTCCTGCAACTGCTCGAGCAACTGGGGACCGATGCTCAACACAACGCCACAAGTGGTGAACTGTCCTCGGCAAACAGCCCTCAAAGAGGGCCGAAAACAGAAAACTCCAACCTGTACCCAATGAATTCGGGCACACCCTCCAAACTTAGCGGGCAATGCATACTCGAGCCCGTGGGCCGAAACACCGCACCCGCCATTGCCCTGGCCTGCCTGGGTCTCCCCGCCGATATGGTGGTGTTGGTGACCCCCTCCGACCACCTCATCACCCAAACCGAAGCCTACGCCCGCGCCGTGCGTGAAGCTGAATCGATCGCCCGCGAAGGCTATTTGGTGACCTTTGGCATACAACCCACATACCCCGAAACCGGGTTCGGCTACATAGAAGCCGACGGCCGTGAAGTCCTGTCATTTCGCGAAAAACCCGACCGGACCACCGCCGAAGCCTACCTAAAGGCGGGGCGCTACTACTGGAACAGCGGCATGTTCTGTTTCAGCGCCGGTACATTCCTCTCCGAGCTCCTTGAGTACGCCCCCGAGGTGCACCGCACAGCGGTGGAGGCCTGGAACAGCCTATATAAAGTTGATGAACGGACGCAGACACTCCCCCGCAAACAAATGATGCAGATGCCCGACATCAGCATCGACTTCGGCATCATGGAGAAGAGCCGCCGCGTGAAGGTAGTGCCGGCCGATCTGGGATGGAGCGACCTCGGCAGCTTCGACGCCCTATACGAGCAGCTGCCCCGAAACGAAGAGGGCAACACTCTCAACCCGAATGCGCGCTACCTCAATAGCCGCAACAACCTTTTGCTCAACAACAGCCGGCAGCTACTGGTGCTGCAAGGGGTCGACGACCTCATGGTAGTGCATACCGACACCGCCACGCTCATCGGACGCCGTGGGGAAAGTCAACATGTAAAACAGGTCGTGGATCTTCTGAAATCCGAATCCTCATCACTCCTCCGTGCCCACGCCCATCAAGCAACCCTATTTGGCAGTCAGACTACCCTGAGCGGCTGTAGCGAGCCCATCACGGAGCTCGAAATTCGTGCGGGTGGCACTTGCACCCTACATCTACCGGGACCCGTTCAGTTGTGGCTCCGGGAAGGCTCGGGTGTGCAGTTGAACGGCCAAAACTGCCCGTCAGGTGTCACAAAAACAATCGACGGTGGGACCCTCACCCTAAGTAATCCTTCAGAAACACACAGCGCCCGCCTGCTTTTGGTGGGGGCGCTCTGTAGATGAAGGGGAAAAAGAATCTGCATCAGCATGCGGAGGAGAACACCGGGGGACACTAGGGAAACACTATGCAAGCACCTTTGTGAACACCATACGAATCTATAGCCTAATCATCTTGCCACATGGCATCGCCCAGACTGTTCTCATACAGTCCGGCGTAGTGTGCCACCGATTGGTGGTTCTGCCCGTCGATCCGAATTTCGCAGGTGGTCACCACCCCCAGCTTGCACCAGGGGAGCGCACTCCTTTGCAGATATTTCAGCAGTAATTCCTCTTCGAGGGGATCAATGCTCAAGATAACCCGCCCCTGCGCCTCCCCAAACCAGTAGGCGTCGCGACGAACATCCAGGTCGGCCACCACCTCAAATCCGAGTCGACCCGGCAACGCGCACTCCAACAGGGCGGTAAAGAGGCCGCCGTCTGACACATCCTGCAGGCTCTCCAGGCAAACCCGGCCACGCATCTCCCGTAAAACAGCATGCAAGGCACACTCATCGGCCAGCGAAAATGGCGGCGCACCGCTGTCTTTTCGGCCGTGGAAGCTGTAGAGGTATTGCGAACCCGAGATGTCGCCACTGCTGCGCCCGATCAGGTAAATGAAATCGCCCGCTTGCCGAAAGGCGAGGGTTGTGAACTGCCGTTTATCGTCCATCACACCCAGCATACCAATCACAGGGGTGGGAAACACCGGACCCTCAAACGACGATTGGTTGTAGAAGCTTACATTGCCACCGGTGACCGGGGTGTTAAACGCACGACAGGCATCGCCCATACCCCGAATGGCTTCCACAAACTGCCAATAGACCCCGGGGTTATACGGATTGCCGAAATTCAGGCAATTGGTAATGGCCACGGGATCGCCCCCGGCGCACACCACATTACGGGCCGCCTCCGCCACCGCAATGGCCGCACCCGTATAGGGATCGGCATAGGTATAGCGCGGATTGCAGTCGACCGACAACACCAGGGCCTTTTCGGTACCACGCACATCAACCACCGCAGCGGCCGCCTGCTGCACAGCCGTCATGTGGGTGGTGCCCACCATATGGTCGTATTGCTCATAGACCCAGCGCTTACTGCAGAGGTTGGGGTGACCTGCCAGGTGGTCCATTACGGCCTGCAGATCTCTGGGCACTGGTATTGTTTGTGGGTCGAAATTACGAATTGCCTCTCGGTAGGCTGGTTCTGCATATTCGCGGTGGTAGACCGGCGCCCCGCCACCCAGCACCAAGCTTTCGGCAGGCAATTCGGCCACCAATTCTCCATGCATGTGAAAGCGCAACAATTGTGTGTCGGTGACAGTGCCGATGTTAACACACTGCAGATCCCAACGGTCGAAAACCGCCTCGATCTCCTTCTCGTGCCCGCGCTCGCAAACTAGCAACATGCGCTCCTGCGACTCCGACAACAGGATTTCCCAGGCATGCATGCCCTCCTGCCGGGTGGGCACAAGATCGAGGTGGATTTCCATGCCCGCCCCGCCTTTGGCCGACATTTCCGAGGTGGAGCAGATGATGCCCGCGGCCCCCATGTCTTGCATGCCGATTAGGGCACCCGTGGCGATCGCCTCCAGGCTAGCCTCGAGCAGCAGCTTCTCCTGGAAGGGGTCGCCCACCTGAACCGAGGGCAGGTCGTCGGCCGAATCCTCTGTGAGGTCTTTCGAAGCGAAGGAAGCCCCGTGTATTCCGTCCTTTCCCGTGCGTGACCCCACTATATATACGGGATTGTCTGCACCATGGGCCGATGCCGACATGGTTTTGTCACGTGCCACCAGTCCCACGGACATCGCATTCACCAGCGGGTTGATGTTATAGCACTCGTCGAAGTATACCTCACCCCCCACCACGGGCACGCCAAACGCGTTGCCGTAGTCGCCTATACCGCGCACCACGCCGCGCAGCAGCTGTCGGTTACGCTCCTGACTTAAATCACCGAAGCGCAGGCTGTTGAGCTGGGCCACGGGACGTGCCCCCATGGTAAAAATATCGCGGTTGATTCCCCCCACGCCAGTTGCCGCCCCCTGGTAGGGCTCGATGGCCGAGGGGTGGTTGTGCGATTCAATCTTAAACACGCAGCCGAGTCCGTCGCCCAGATCCACCAGTCCCGCGTTTTCCTCACCGGCTTTGGCCAGCATGCGCTCCCCGTCTTTGGGCAGCGTTTTGAGCCAAACGATTGAGTTTTTGTAGGAGCAATGTTCGCTCCACATGGCGGAGTAGGCGCTTAGTTCGGTGAAATTCGGCTCGCGACCGAGGGTGTCACGGATCTTCTGCAGTTCCTCCGGCAGAAGCCCGAGCGCCTTGGCGGTTTCGTCGGTGTTCATGGTCGACCTGGGGTTTGAGGGAAATAGCGTTTCAGGGGATGGGGTTCGCGAGTGGGTTGCTCATAAATTGGGGAATGATTTTAACGGGGGATGCGTTTCAGAGAATGCATTTCGGGGAAAGCGTTTTGCGTATTAGCTTTTTTTTCGGCGGCCGGATTCGGCTGTGGTGGATTCGGGAGTATTGGTTGTGTCGAGAGCGTTACCTTGCCCGTCGAAGTCGACCACCGCCTGTGCTGAGCGACCGGGGCACGACAAGCGCACCCTGATGCGGTCGGGCTCGCCGGGCCTCTGCCACAGGGTGATCTGGGCCGGACTGCATCCGCTGTGGTTTGCCTGCAGATGCCGGTCAGCCGCCACCGGAAATTCCGATTCGTAAAGCGCGCGCTTGCGGAGCGTCCACTGCTGCGCCAGGTCGTAGGAAATCTCCACAGTGCGACCAAATTCATTGAATCGAACCTGGTATCCACTGCCCCCGGCCGTCCACACCGCTTTCACAGCGGCCGGATGCTGGGCGTGAAAGACCTCGAGCAGTGGCAGCGGCAGCCGCTTGGTCTTTAGTCGCCTCGCCTCTGTCGATAAGGGCGCCAAACCGATCAAAAGCAGGAACAGGAATAAACGCATAGGTCGCAAAAATACGGGCTGAGTGGCGTTGCGCATACCCCATGCCCGAATCGAATGTGGAGGAAGTTTATCCGGCTATTGTAAATATTTTTATATATATTATTTTGATGTTTTTATATGTGTTAGTATAGGCATTAATTATTTTTTTATTAATTTTTCCTTGTCGTATTCATTTTATACTTTTGTGGCGGTCAAAAAATCACACAATATGAACCCCATTCGTAAAAATGCATTTCTGGCTGCCGGCGATCGTTCGCGGGTCGACGTACAAGCCGGCGACACGCTGGTATCGCGCTATTATGGCGAAAGCGTATTCAACCCCAAAGCCATGCGCGCCCACCTCACCGAAGAGGTCTATGAAGCTCTTATGCAGAGCATCGAACTCGGACACCGCGTGCCCCGCGAGATAGCCCAACAAGTGGCCAGCGGCATGAAAAACTGGGCCATCGCCAAAGGCGCCACCCACTACACCCACTGGTTTCAACCCCTCACCGGAGCCACCGCCGAAAAACACGACACCTTTTTCTCGCTCAACCAAGAAGGCGAAGCGATCGAAAGCTTCAGCGGCAGTGCTTTGTCGCAGCAAGAACCCGACGCATCAAGCCTGCCAAGCGGTGGTATACGCAATACTTTCGAAGCCAGGGGCTACACCGCATGGGACCCCAACTCGCCCGCCTTCATTTTCAGCGGTCCGGCCGGCAACACCCTCTGCATTCCCACCATTTTCGTCTCCTACACGGGCGAATCGCTCGATTATAAATCACCCCTACTGAAATCGCTCGCCGCAGTGGAACAAGCCGGCGTGGCCGTATGCCAGTACTTCGACAAAAACATCACACGAGTGTTTCCCACCCTGGGGGTTGAACAGGAGTATTTCCTGGTAGATGCTGCTCTATTTGCGGCGCGACAAGACCTGGTGCTGTGCGGAAGGACTTTGTTCGGGCACGCCCCCGCACGGGGACAGCAGCTCGAAGACCACTACTTCGGATCCATACCCGACCGCGCTCACGCCTTTATGGTGGACCTCGAACGGGAATCGCACCGCTTAGGGATTCCGCTGAAAACACGCCACAACGAAGTGGCCCCCGCCCAGTTCGAATGCGCCCCCATTTTCGAAGAAATAAACCTTGCGGTCGACCACAATCAGCTGTTGATGGACTTGATGGACAAGCTCGGACGCCGCCACAACCTCCGCGTGCTGCTCCATGAGAAGCCCTTCAAAGGCATCAACGGTTCCGGCAAACACAACAACTGGTCGCTCAGCACCAACACCGGCAAAAACCTGCTCTCGCCCAGCAAAACGCCCAAGAGCAACCTCATGTTCCTCACCTTCTTCGTGAACGCCATCAAAGCCTTCTACGACTACGCTGACCAGATCAGGGCGTCGATTGCCTCGGCCAGCAACGACCACCGCCTCGGTGCCAACGAAGCCCCACCGGCCATTATGTCGGCCTTCCTGGGCGAACAACTCAGCAAAATCCTCGACGAAATCGAAAAAGGGAAAATCGAGCATAACGACAGCGAAACCCGCATCATGATGCACAGCATCAAGGCCATCCCCGAAATTCTGCTCGACAACACCGACCGAAACCGCACCTCGCCCTTCGCCTTCACAGGTAATAAATTCGAGTTTCGTGCGGTGGGTTCCAGTGCCAACTGCGCTCAGGCCATGACCGTGCTCAATGCCGCCATGGCCCGCACCCTCACCGACTTCAAAGAGCAGGTCGATAAGCTCATTGTGGATGGCGATAGTCGCGACACCGCCCTGCTCACTGTTATCCAGAAATTCATCAAGCAAAGCCGCAAAATTCGCTTCGAAGGCAACGGCTACAGCGACGAATGGGCGCAGGAGGCCGAAAAGCGTGGACTCAAAAACCTGCGCACCACCCCCACCGCCCTCGATGCGCTGGTCGACAAAAAAGCCCATGAGCTGTTTGTGAAATCCGGTATATTTAGTAAGCGCGAAATCGAGGCCCGCCACGAAATCCTGCTCGACGACTACATCAAGAAGATCCAGATTGAGTCGCGCATCATCGGCGAATTGGTGATGACCCGCATTGTGCCCACGGTGGTGACCTACCAAAACACCCTGCTGGCCAACCTGAAAGGACTACAAGAGCTCGGACTCAAGAAATCGGCCCTTGCGCCCCAGATGGACGTGCTCGAAACCATCAACACCCACGTGCAAGACCTCATCCGCCTATCGGAAGAGATGCGCCATTCACGCAAAAAGGCCAACCTCATCGAAGACGCCCGCGATCGCGCCATAGCCTACTGCGAGCAGGTGCGTCCGCACTTCGAAGCCATCCGCGACCGGGTAGACCAGCTCGAACTGATTGTCGACGACGAACACTGGCCTCTGCCCAAATACTGGGAGTTGCTGTTCATCCGCTAAACCCAAAAGGCGAATCCGGACTGGGATTCGTACAGCGCCGACCAGGCTCTGTACAGTGCTGCCAAGGCACTGTATAGTGCTGATTGGGATCTGTAAAACACCCCGTAATAATATGGAGTGCCCGCGCCCTCCATATTTTTTTTTAGGGGATCAAAACTTGGTCCTTCTTATTGAAAAGTAAGCTTTATTTTGCGTTAACAATTCAATCATCTATGCCCAATGCTAAAAAACGACAGACAGCTTTCATTCACAATTTAAAGTGCGGTGTCAGCACTATAATCACTGACGACAAAAAAATGAAACCAATATCACACGCATCAACTAAAAAATCCTACGCTCCCTTTTGCGTAAGTCCTGTATTCATTAAAAAAATATTTTACCTTTTTTTTGTAATTCCTTTCTTCACGTATGCCCAGTTAACTCCTGAAGTTACTTCTTGGATAATTAACACAACGGGCTACACCGGCTACAATAATCTTCCTGCAGATGTTCAGCAGGTGCAATATTCCACAGCGAATGTTTATGTGAGCTGCTCGGACATTCCTGCATATTCAATTGGTCCATGGAACGGAAATCCCAACACGCCCACCAATCAGAATTTTGTTTTCAAAATTACACGAACTCCGCAGCAAAATGCCGGAGCGCCTGTTGCCACTCCACTCGGTCACATCGGAGTGTGGAAAAATGGTGTAATGATATTCAACCCTAAAGATGCAATGAGTTACAACAATCAAAACATCTGGCATCAGAATGCTGTGGTGGTAGAAGCACCATCATTTGATGCTTGCTTGGGGCACCCTGCACCCAGAGGAGAATATCATCATCACCAAAATCCGGTTTGCCTTAACACTATGCCGAATCCAAATTTTCACTCCGGAATTTTGGGATTTGCCTTTGATGGGTTTCCTGTTTATGGTTGCTATGCTTATCAAAATACCAATGGAACCGGACCGATTGTGCGAATGAAAACAAGTTATCGCAAACGCAACATCACACAACGCACTTCCCTTCCCGATGGAACTTCGCTTTCTTCTTCACAGTACGGACCGAATGTTTCTGTTTCTTATCCACTCGGATATTATTTGGAAGATTTTGAATATGTGCCGGGGCTCGGAGATTTAGACACGAACAACGGGCGGTTTTGCATTACGCCCGAATACCCTTTGGGAATATATGCTTATTTTGTAACCATTGATTCCACTGGAACTTCAGAATATCCTTACGTCATCGGACCGGCTTATTACGGAACAGTTCAGGCAGGCAATATTGGTCCGGGTTCAGGACATAATACTCCTTCGGAACCGGTAATCACTTACACGAGCGTTCAGGAAATAATTGCGGAAGACAAGAATATTTCTGTTTATCCGAATCCATTTTCTTCACAGACAACTTTGCAGACAGCGGAGCAGTTTATTAACGCAACTCTCACGATAGACAACTGTTTCGGACAGACAGTTATGGAAATAAAAAACATCAACGGGCAGGCGGTAACTCTGCAACGCAACGCCTTGTCCACAGGACTATATTTCATTCGGCTGATAGAGGACAATAAAATTATTGCAACAAAAAAAATCATCATCACGGACTGACACGAAAGAAAGAAGCGCTGAGCATAACAGGCGTTTGGCTCAATGGCGGGTGACGTGGTTAATTGAACATTCTACCTCGCATCAACATTTGTGGTGTATTGACAGTTTTGTGCTTTGAAAGCCCGCCCTCGGCAAGCTGCAAACATCAAACAGTCTAAAAAACCATGAAACATGACAGGGAACCACGCATACAGTTTGTATA
>Ga0194128_10002058_pt1 | contig 33474 bp, 30 predicted proteins | sample TA2KigCa65mmetaG_FD_148650 | JGI IMG/M metagenome (GOLD analysis project Ga0194128, IMG submission 148650) | Freshwater microbial communities from Lake Tanganyika, Tanzania - TA2015037 Kigoma Deep Cast 65m | ecosystem: Environmental > Aquatic > Freshwater > Lake | place: Tanzania: Lake...
CCCCGGACGAATCGCTGCCATTTCGACTTGGCGCGAAACTGGTTTTGCCAACGATCACACGGAAGGTCTCTTATCTCGTCCGTGCCATCCATGCAATCCGTAGTGATCCATGCCGGCTGAACACAAAAGAACGGTCTCGGAAATCACTCGGGCTTCGCGGTCAGTGTCTTGTGCAGGCCGCGGACGGCGATGGTGAGGAGGGCGCCCATGGCGGCGCCGGTGGTGACGACCCAGAATCGCGGAATGCCGGGAAAAACGCTGAGCCGGGCGAGGATGTAGGCGATGCCGGCGCCGAGCAAACCACCCAGAATGGCCGAGCCGATCCACTGCACCGCCGCAACCGAAAAGAGCGGCGTGTCGCCGATGCCTTGGATGACGTGGAAGAACACCGGCGTCAGGAAGATGCCGAACAGCGTCACGCCGAGCATGCCGCTGAATACCGCCGTGCCGAGCGAACGGCGCATCTCCGCGCCGGCGCCTGACGCGAAGCAGAGCGGCACGACGCCAAGGATGAACGCAAACGACGTCATCAGGATGGGCCTGAGCCTCAGGCGCGATGCTTCGAGCGTGGCGTCGTAGACCGACTTGCCGTCCTCATGAAGTTCACGCGCGAACTCGACAATCAAAATGCTGTTCTTGCACGCCAGACCCACCAAGACTACCAAGCCGATCTGCACGAAGATATCGACCGACGCATCCTGGCCAAAGACGTTCTTGCGTAACAATACGCCGACGATGGAGCAGAGCATCGACAACGGCACGACGAGGATGACGGCGAGAGGCAACGTCCAGCTTTCGTACAGAGCCGCCAGGGCAAGGAACACGCAGGCAACGGCAAACGCAAAGACGATGCCGGTCGTATTGCCCTCCTTGATCTGCATGAACATCAGCTCGGTCCATTCGGTGCGCATGGAGCGCGGCAGCGTTTCTTCGGAGATGCGTTCCACCTCGCCGATAACTTCACCGGAACTGAAGCCGGGAACAATGGCGCCGGTGATCGGCGCCGCGGCATAGAGGTTATAACGGCGCACGAAGATCGGCCCGGTGCGTTCCTTCACCTCGACCAGCGTTCCCAGCGGCACCATCTGCCCGCGGCTATTGCGGACGTGCAGCCGATTGATGTCCTCCATGCGCGCCCGAAATTGCCGATCGGCTTGCAGCGTCACCTGCCAATACCGGCCAAATTCGTTGAAGCGATTGACGTTGAACGAACCGAGGTAGATTTGCATTGCCTGGTTGATCTCTTCGAGCGGCACGCCAAGCGAGGCGGCTTTGACGCGGTCGATGTTCACATAAAGCTGCGGCGTGCTGGAGCGAAATTGCGTGGCGACCTTGGTCAACATCGGCTGTCCAGGCGGCGCATCGTCGTCGGCCGGTTTTTTCTTGCCGATGTCGTCGCCGATCTGCTGCTTGACTTGATTGATAAACAGCTCCGTCTGCGCTTGAAGCGCTCCCAAGCCGAGCCCGCCGCGATCCTGCACGTACAGCTTGAAACCGCCCGATGTGCTTACGCCCGGCACCTGCGACGACGGCGACACGAACACCCGGGCGTTGAGCACCTTGGCCGAAAACTCCCGATTGAGTCGGGCGATGATCGCGTCGGCGCGCAGGTGCTTCTCCTGGCGCTCCGCAAAAGGCTTCAGGATGACGTAGAACGACGCAAAGTTGGAACCGTTCGTCGATTCAATGAAGGAAATTCCCGACAACCCAATCGTGCAGGCGACTCCCGGCGTCTCGCGCATGATCTGATCGACCTGGGCGACAACTTCCTTGGTTCGATCCATGCTCGCCGAATCGGGAAGTTGCACGCTGACCATCACGCGACCCATGTCCTGCTGAGGCACAAACCCACGCGGCGAATCGCGGAAGGCGACGTACGTCAAAAGCAGGAGCACGCCGTACGCGACGATGACAATGGCACTGATCCGCAGCGCTTTGGCGATCGTCCAGCCGTACACATCGGTTAGGCGATCGAACACACTGTTGAACGCACGGAAACATCCACCAAGCACAAAATTCACCGGCTCGATTACGAACCATCCGATCAACAGCCCCACGATCATGCCGGGCGCGAAATACAAAGCGCCGATGCCGATCGACAACCACGCCGACGTTTCGGCGAATTCATCGTCGTCGCCATCGTCCGGCAGATCGAACACCGCCGCGACGAGCTTGGGGCCGTGACGCAGCGTCAACCAGCCGAGCAGGCCGAAGATCCACCACGGCAATGCCTCCCGCTTGTGCTCATGGCCGTTTTTGCGGCTGAAGACGACCAAAGCCCGCGAAGGCGTCATCGTTAAAGCATTGATCGCGGAGATCACTGTGGATGCGGCGATCGTGACGGCGAACTGGCGAAAGAACCGCCCCGTGATGCCGCTGATGAAAGCACACGGCACAAAGACCGCGCACAGGACCAGCGTGATGGCGAGGATCGGGCCAGTGATTTCTTCCATCGCTTTGATCGTGGCGGCGCGCGTGTCGAGCCCCTTGGCCATCTGACGCTCGATGTTCTCCAGCACGACGATGGCGTCATCGACGACGATGCCGATAGCGAGCACCAGGCCAAAGAGCGAAATGTTGTTCAAGCTGTAGCCGAAAAGCGCCATGATCGCGAAGGTGCCGATGAGTGAAACCGGCACGTCGATCATCGGCAAGATCATCGCACGCCAGTCTTGCAGAAACAGCAAGACGACGATGGCGACCAAGATGACCGCGTCTCGCAGCGTGTGAAACACCTCGGAGATCGATTCGCGGATAAACGGCGTTGTGTCATAGGCGATGGCGTAGTCGAGGCCATCGGGAAACGCCCGGCGAAGCGCTTTCATTTTGGCGCGTACGCGATCGCCGACATCGAGGGCGTTGGTCCCGGGAAGCTGGTAGACGTTTAGCCCGACGGACGGGCCGCCGTCGAAGGTGCACGAGATTGCATAGTTCAGCGCATCCAACTCGACGCGCGCGACATCCTTGAGGCGCACGACGCTGACCGATGGCGGGTTGGGCCCCTTACTGAGGGCCGGATTGAGCAGCGCTCGCTCAGTCGGATTTCGCTTGACGCGCGTCTTGGTGGTGGCGCCGATCATGACGGCATTGGCGCCGCCGCCGCTGGTCGCGCCGCCTCCCACATCCGCGCCGCCGGTGACATTGGCGCCGCCCACTGTGGTCGTTGCGCTGACGCCGCCCGGAACGACCTCGCCCGGAACCAGCAATACGTCGCCGCTCTCGCTGCCGGGCGAGATCGATCTTCCGGCGTTGACGCGCGGCGTCGGCTGCGTCTGGCCGACTTTGACGACGATGTTTCCGAACTGCTCTGGATCGGAGAGTCGGCCGAGCGTGTCGAGCGGGATCTGAAGCGATTGAGCCCGATACGACGGCGGACTGCCCAGTGCGCCGACCGCTGCCTGCAGGTTTTGTGATCGAATGGCCGTCGCGACGTCGTTGGCCGTCATGTTGCGCGACGCCAGCTTCTGCGGATCGAGCCAGACACGGATGCTATAGTCGCGCTCACCCATGATGTTCACGTCGGCCACGCCGTCAACGCGCAGCAGCTCGTCCTTGATGTTGATTAGCGTGTAGTTCGACATGAACAAATCGCTGTGGACGGGCTTGCGGCTCACTTCTTCACGCTTAGGGATGCGCCGTCGTTTGCCGTCGCCGGTCTTGATGACAATCTCCCGATCGTCATCCTTGTTGATGAAGCCGCGAACAACCTCTCCGCTTTTGAGCACCAGGTCGACCGCCGAGATGACGTTAACCATACACAGATTGTCGGGCGTCTTTTTGCGGATGGTGATGCCTTGATTCTGTACCGGTGTCGGCAGGAGCGGCATCGCCAGCGTCACGCGATTCTGCACCATGACCAGCGCCGTGCTCAAATCGACATCGACATCGAATGTCACGCCGAGCGAGTACGTCCCGTCGTTGCCCATTTGGCTCGACATGTAAAGCATGCCGGGGATGCCGGTGACTTGCTGCTCGATGGGAGCGGCCACGGTATCGGCGACGACCTGCGCGCTCGCTCCCGGATAGCTGATCGACACGTTGACCGACGGCGGCGTGATGCGCGGATACTGCGCCACCGGCAGGAACCACAATGCGATTCCTCCGGTGAGCGTAATCACCACCGAAAGCACGGTGGCGAAAATCGGCCGATCGATAAAGAACTTGGATAGCATTGGACCTTGAGCACGTCCTCTATGTAAGGCTTCATCGGTCCTGGAGCCAACTCACGAGCAACTGCGCACAAACACCATCGTCTTGCAGCGTTCACTATTGTCGGTTCTGGAGGTCCATCGGCAAGCGTCATCGTTCATTCGGAACCTGAGCTCGTCCCGTTAGCATGCTGCGAAACATCTCGCACAGGATCGGCGCCGTCTCGGGGCCGAGGCTGTTTTCCTCACCGTACTGCGGCCTCTTTCGGCCATAGGCGTAGGGTGGTTTGGCATCCCACTGCCGTTTGGGAAGGATGTAGCCGATCTCGTCGTTGGCGAGCCCGATGATCATGCGGTGCTTCGATTTCATCTGGGCGTAGATGCCGGGCTCGATCGGCGCGTCGGGGAAGTCGGCGGCTTTGTCGGACGGATCTTGCACCTTGCTCAGCACCAGTTCCGGATAGATTTCACCGGGAATCGCAGCGATTTCCAGGTCGCCGAGCTTGATCCAGCCGACCTCGGACTGGACACACATGCGTTTCTTCAGATCGGGCTTGCCGATGACCGGGTCGGCCTTGAGCGGATCGCCTTTCCACAGGTACGCGTCGCGCTTGAGCACGCTGATGCCGAAGCCGAGCACGTAAAAGTCGTTGTCGATCGGCAAAAAGAACGATTTGCTGCGAACCTCGATCGGCGTCAGCTTGATCGTCTTGGCGTCGGCCAACGCCTTCTCTGCGAGCTTGCCCACGAGAATGCCGTAGCGGTCGGTTTTCTCGAACGTGCCGTCCTTGAGCAGCTTGCCTTGATCGTCCTTGATCTCAACATGAAGCGACGTCATCAGCCCGCCGACGGTCCCGGTCAGGTAGACGACGGGGCATCGATACTTTTTACGCAGATATTCAACCGTATAACCGACGTAGTCCGCACTGATCTCGGTATTCTTGCTCGACAGCGTCTCCGGATGGCAGTTCCATTGGACCACGATGCCGAGAGTCTTAATCCCCTCTCCCCCGCGTGGGAGAGGGGCCGGGGGTGAGGGGGTCTGGAATCGCAGCGCCACCAGTTCTTCGTGCTTGACGTACGGCTCGCGGCCATCGTGCAGCAGCTCCGGCGCCTTCGCGCTGCCGATGACGGCGACCGATTCCTGCTTGCTCTTGTCGGCAGCGCGAATGGCTTTGACGATGCCCGCTTCGAGGGCCTTCATGTAATCGGGATCGATGCCGCTGGTGACGAGGTTCGGCCCCCAGAGCCCCATCGTGTCTGGTCCTTCGTGATTGTGCGTGCTGGAGACGAGGACATACGTGAAGCCCGGCAATTGCTTGCGGACACTCTGCGCAACATCGTTGAACAGCCCGACGACGTCGACCGAGACGATAGCAATCTTCTGCTTACCGTGGGCCAAGACGATCGCGCGAGCCATGAGCGGATCGTGCACCTTGCTGGCTTTGCGTCCCTTGCCGAACCCGGCCAGCCAGACCGCGGACCTGGCCGGATCGGGCGTGACATCGGTTTCGCCGAAGCCGACGTGGAGCGCCTGGGCCGCGAGGGGCGGGGTGAGGACAGTGAGAATGCAGAAGGAAACGATGTAGCGTTTCATGATGTGATCCACATGTTCGCCGGACGCGCAAGCGACGGAGGAAACCGACCTTCGCTAACGATTCAGGCTCTGAAGGGAATCCGACCTACGCACTCCGTTTGACGCGGCAACGCTTCGAGGGTTTGCGCGCCTCTTCTTCGACCTCGCCCCAGAATTGGTCGTGCGGGATGCCGCCCGTCTCCTCGATCTGTTGGCGCGATTTGTCAAGCATGGCCTGAAATTTTGGCGAATGAGCGAGAATGAGCCGTTCGAGCTCGTAGTCATCAGCCACGGCGAGCTGCACCGCCACGGCCTTGCCATTGCGCGTCACGATGACAGGGCCTTGCTCGCTTTTTTTGAGGTAAGCGCTGAGCTTTGCTTTTACATCAGCGACCGATGCAATTTTCAATCTTCAAACTCCTCTCCGCCGAAATACAGCCGACTTCGCTCCTTAACGCCGATAGCCAGCACGCGAACCGTGTGCGTATCGGCAATGACTTGACAAAAAACACGGAAGCGATTGTCCGGTCCCAACCGCAACTCCCAATCCGCGCCGAACGCAGTCGGGCGTTTCAAGGGCTTGCGATTCCGCGTTTCCACGTCGGGTTCGTGGAGACGTTGATCTTCTATCGTCGAGCGAATCCCCGAGTGGTACTTGGCCTCGATGGCGCGTAGATCGCCCTTCACTTCGTCGGCATACACCAAAGTGAAGGCCTGTTTCGCGATGACTATGATTATGGTCAATCATCGAGCCATGTCAAGAAACGGACAAATCCTTCGCTCACGCTTCAGGCTGAGACGGCGGCGGCGCATTCGCGCATGTAGCGGATGCTCTCTTTCGCGATCGTCACGGGGTCGGGCGAATAGTCGAACACTTCGACCGACACCCAGCCGGCGTAGTTCGTCTCCTTCAAGGCGCGAAAGATCGGCACAAAATCAACGGCGCCGAAACCGGGGCCGCGACGGTTGGCGTCATTGGCGTGGAAATGCCCCGTTACGCCGGCATGCTTGCGAATCAATTCTGGGATCGGAATCGACTCCGAACTCATCGCCTTCACGTCGAGGTGTAGCACGAAATTGGGATGCTTGATGCGATCCAGAATCTCGCACGCCTCGGCCGCGGTCTGGATAAAGTCGGCTTCGGTCGGGGCAAGCGGCTCCAGGCAAAGCCGCACACCGGCGTCGACGATCCCGTTTAGCGCCCGCTTGAAAGTATCGGTCGCGTAATCCACTGCTTGAGCCCGCGTCGCCCCCATGGGAATGCGGCGCTGCGCGGGCGAGCCGAACACCATGAGATCGCCTCCCACATCGCGGCACGCTCTTGCCAGCTCGACGAGATAGTCAGCAGTGCGCTGGCGAACTGCAACGTCCGGCGACGTCAGATGCAGTCCTTCCGTTTTCGCCAAGAGCCAATGCAGGCCGATGATGCGCACACCGGCGCTCTCTGCTTCCTGCCGAAGTTTCTGCCGTTGCGCCGGGGTGACATCGGTGATGCGAGGCGCTAACGTAAACGGCGCCATCTCTAGCCCGGTGTAGCCAAGCTCCGCAATCGCCTCGCAGATGCGGGCATGCTCCCAGCCTTCGAACGTTTCATTGCAGATCGCGTAACGCATCAGTCGAACCCCGTCTTTGCCGCTTGCGGCGTAGCATCGAGCGCGCAGCCGCAAGCGGGGATCATTTGAGCTGAATCTTGGTGGGCGGGTCTATCGGCGGGAAGTTGTACATCGTCAGTTCGATGGCCCCGGTTGTCTTCGCCATCGCATCGTAGAAGTGCGCGGGCGTGGCGACCAGCGTGCCATTGACGTGAGTGACGACATCGCCGAGTTTGAGGCCAGCGCGTTCGGCTAATGTAGCGGACCGTAGTTCGCTTATCATCACGCCGCGCGGAATTTGCAATGATCCGCTCGGTTTCTGGGCGATGAGGCTGGTGTAATCGACGCGCATGCCGTGAACGAACGGACGATTGCCGAGCGAAGAGGCGATTTTTTTGCCTGGAACGAGCAGTTTGGCGAGCGTGACTTCGACATCGTGCACGTTGGCAAGTCTTTGCACCTGAAGCTTGACCTTGGCGCCGGCCAGGTGAACGCCGATGGTCGTGTAGATGTCGTCGCTGTCATGGATCGGATGACCATTGACGGCGAGAAGGAGATCGCCGCGTTTGAGTCGACCATCGACGTCGGCGGGAGAGCCTTCGCCCACAAGGGTGAGTTGCACGCCCGGTTTGCCGTTGCTATTGCGTTCATCGAAACCTACGCCGAGAAAGCCAAAGTCGACCTCTTCGCCGCGTTTCAGGACGTCGATGATGCGGCGCATGCCGGCGTTGAGCGGGATGGCAAATCCGCCAGGCGTCTCGAAGCCCTGGATCGCGGCCACCGATGTGATGAGCCCGACCAATTCGCCGGAGAGATTGAGGAGCGCCCCGCCGCTGCACCCCAGATGCAATCGCGCATCGGTTTGAAGCAGCGTGGCGTAGTAGTGCAACGGCTTGACGCGTTCTTCTTCTTTTAGATGCGTCAGCGAGCGCCGGCGAATGTTGCTGATGATGCCATAGGAGGCGCTCGGCTTCCCGTCACGATAGCCCGCGGCGTACGGGTTGGCCAATGTCAACACAAAGCTGCCGCGCTGCAGCTTGTCGGCATCGCCCAGCTGGATTGTGGGCAGAGGAAGCAAGGCCGCATCGCGCAGCTTTAGCACGGCCAGGTCGGACCGAGGATCAGCGGCGTGAATGTCCGCATAGCTGCCACGCGTCCCTGGTAGGCGCACGTAGATCTTCGTCGCGTCTTGCACGACGTGATAGTTCGTCAGAACCAGCCCCTTGGCGTCAATGACGACGCCGCTGCCGAAGCTGCGAGGCACATAACCAGGGTGCGTGAAGTCGAGGAGCTTAAGAAAGTGGAGCCGCTTTTCCTTCGACGATTCGCCGCGAATGCGCGGGTGTTCCTCGAACTGCCGAATGTCAAACGTGCCGAGAACGCCGGCCTTTTCTTTATCGGGGCCCTGGCCGAATTCTTCGTACAGGTCGGATCGCGAGACGAGGATGCAGGCGATGACGGGCTCGTTCTTCTCGATGATCTTGACGAGGGCCTTCTCCATCGACGCGGCCGACTTTTGCAGATCGGGTTCGCCCTGGGCGCGCACGACGCCGCCGGCGATGAACGCCGTCAGGAAAATCGCCAGCAGGTTTCGGTCCATGATCATTCCTCGCAAACGGCTCCGAACGAACCCACGAAATGCCGACCAACCCGCTCCGTTATACCCCATGTCATCGGTGAATGCCAGCGTGAAGCCGGCGAAGTTCACCACATACTTTTTACGCAACATCGCTTCAAAGCCAAAGGTCGGCTGAGTGAATAAACTGGAGTCATATCAATCTGTGCGTGCGGCTCGGAGTCGCAGCGCGGCGGACGAGACATTCATACCGAGGACAACCATGGGTTTGCTTGCCGATTGGCAGATTCGCAAGGACATCAAGATCGTTCCCTTCGCCGACGAGTCCCTGCGCCAGGGGGTCGTCTCGTTCGGCGTATCGAGCTATGGCTACGACGTGCGCGTGGGCCGGCATTTCAAGGTCTTCACTAATGTCTACGGCGCCGTAATCGATCCGAAGCAATTTGCGCCCAACGCCTTCGTCGATATCGAGGGGGATTTCTGCATCATCCCACCGAACAGCTTCGCGCTGGCCGAGACGGTCGAGTATTTTGAGATTCCGCGCGATGTGTTGGCCGTGTGTTTGGGCAAGTCGACGTACGCTCGCTGCGGAATCATCGTCAATGTCACACCGCTGGAGCCGGAATGGCGAGGCAAAATCACGATCGAAATCAGCAACACGACGCCGCTGCCTGCCAAGATCTACGCCAACGAAGGGATCGCCCAGATTCTGTTTCACCGCGCCGACGCCGTATGCGAGAAGAGCTATGCCGACAAGAAGGGGAAGTACCAGGATCAAAGAGGCCTGACGCTTCCGTTCGTGGTAGGCCAGGAACCGCCGGGGTAGAATGGCAGATCTTTGCATTACGAGCCGGAAGCGTGAGCGACGGTCCACGGGGTCTCCGGCGCTCACGCTTCCGGCTCGTGAGGTCGTCGCCCAATCAGCACGAAATGGGCATGCCTCAGGATGAGAACCAACAATGAACCAGCGACACCCCTTGCCTTTAGAGCACGAAGAGCCGCCGCCGCCACCTGCGCCGGCGCCGACGAAGCCGCCGCTTGCGCAGCCGTTGACGGCCGACCAGATTGAAGACTTGAAGAACCGGATCGTTGATGCACTCTACAAGGTCTTCGACCCCGAGATTCCCGTTAACATCTACGAACTGGGCCTGATTTATGACATCACCATCGCTCCTGACGGCGCAGTCGGCATTCGCATGACGTTGACTTCACCGGGCTGCCCCGTTGCCGGCTCGCTTCCCGGAGACGTGCAGCGAAAGGTGCTGCCGTTGGAGAATATCACGTCGGTGAAAGTCGATGTCGTTTGGGATCCGCCCTGGACGCCGGCACGCATGTCAGAGGCGGCCAAGTTGCAGCTCGGCATCGATGAATAATGGTTCCTTCGCTAATGCGTGAGGCTCTGAAAATGCTGCCCGGGCGCTGTACAATGGTGTATACTTGACTGAAATGGTCCCAGCCGACGGCTTCATGTTCGAGCGAGTTCCACTATGATGCACAGGCGATTGGTTTTCGCGATCCTCGCAACGGGGATCGTGTGCGGCGCGTTGAGTATGCCCCAGGCCCAGGCGTTTCCACGCCGCGCGATCGTTATGAGCGGGCCAGGGATAACCTATTACTATCCCGGCGCCACGTACTATCCTGGCGTCTGGAATAGCTACTACTACAATCCGTACGTGCTGCCCGCGCCGTACTACGGCATCTTACCGCCGGCGTTTGCGACGCAGGATGGCAGCATGTTCCGCACGGCGCAGGAGCCGTACGATCCGACCATCCCAACGCCGCGCAAGCGCCCCGGATTGTACCCCGCAGTGCCATACGAAAAGTCGCCGGAGGAGCGGCTCGCCGACCTGCGCCGCGTGCGTTTCGAAATCACCGTTCCCTATGCCGACGCCGTCGTGACGTTCAACGGGAATGCTAAGAAGCAAACTGGCCTGACGCGCATCTTCGCCACGCCGCCATTGAAGGAAGGGGAAGAATACACGATCACAGTCAACGCCCGTTGGCGAAAGCAAGACGGGGCCATGTCGGCGCCGCGTGAGAAGGCGTTCAAGGTGCGAGCCGGCGACTCGGTCCAACACACGTTTGTGGAACAATAGTTGTATTTATCCGAACCGGTGCGCCAGCGATGGGCTTGCCTAGGGAGCCCTTCGCTGGCGCTCAGGCTCGGATTCGTGAATGAAGAAAGGTTGCGACAGCGAATGGACGAACGACAAAACAACTGGCAAGACTTGGCGGCGCTTCTCGGATTGCCGACGGAGGAAGCCGTGCCTCGGCCCGTACCTGTGCCGCCTCCGGCGCCTCCCGTGGCGGAATCGCCGGCGCCGCTGAGCGAGCTGGTGGAAGAAACGTTCGCCGATGTCGAGGAACCTGCGCCGATCGAGGGTGAGGACGCTGAGTTCAGCTTTGCGCCTCGCGCTGAACCGCTGCCGCCCCAGGCGCCCGTTGAGCAACCGCAAGCCGAGTGGGAAGAAGAATTTGACGAAGGCGAAACCGTCGACGAGATCGTGTCACCCGAAGAAGCCAGTGACGTGGAGACATCAACGTTCGGCCAGGGCATCGAGGAGCCGATGGCCGAAGCCGGCGGGGATGACCAGCCCCGTCGCGGCCGGCGACGACGGCGGCGCGGACGCCGGCGCGGCGGCGATCGGGACAATCGGCCGGACACGCGGCCACAAGGCCAAACTCAGCCGCAACGCCGCAATGATGACCAGCGCCGCCGGGCAGACGAAGCCCGAACCGACGCCTACTTCGATGAGGAAATCGAGGAATCGGCCGAGACCGAAGAAGAACCTGCGCCCGCGTCGCCGCGCCCTGCCCTCGCCGATACCGACTTCTCCGACTGGAACGTCCCGTCATGGGACGAGATCATCGCATCGCTGCATCGACCGGACCGCTAGAAATGCCCAGGCGAGCCAAGCGGCGAAAGCCGCCGGTTGATTGTCGGTCTATCGCCCGGCGGCCTACGCCGTTTGGCTCGCCTGGTTCTTACATTTTCATTTCCACAAAATTCCTTAGCAACATCGGGCCCTCCAGCGTCAGGAAACTCTCCGGGTGGAACTGGACGCCGTGAAGCGGCCACGCTCGGTGACGCACGCCCATGATCTCCCCTTCGCTGGTCCAGGCGTTGATGATGAAGTCGGGATTCGAAAAGGTCTCGCGCTTGATGACCAGGCTGTGATACCGCGTCGCTTCGAAGGGATTGGACAGACCGCGAAACACGCCGGTGCTGTCATGAAAGATCGGCGATGTCTTGCCGTGCATCACGCGGTAATTGCGTATCACCTCCCCGCCAAAACTATGGCCGATGCACTGATGGCCGAGGCATACGCCAAGCGTCGGTATCGTCGCGGCAAATCGTTTGAGCACCTCGTTGGAGATGCCCGCTTCTTTCGGCGTGCACGGCCCCGGCGAAATGATGATGTGGCTCGGTTTCAGGACCGCGATCTCATCGAGCGTGATCTTGTCATTGCGAACCACGCGCAACTCGACTCGCGCATCCATCTCCCCCAACCGCTGCACCAGGTTGTACGTGAACGAATCGTAGTTGTCGATGAGGAGAATCATCGTGGTGAGTGGTAAGTGGTAAGTGGTGAGTGAAACTACTGTACCACTCACCACGCCCTACCCTTGCTTGTCGGGAATGACCTGGGCGCTGTTGACGTTCTTGTACTTGGCGGCTTCTGAGGCATCGACCTTGACCAGGTATTCCTCGGAGGCGGGGATGTCGTACCAGGCGCCGTCCTGGAAGTCGACGAGTGCCTTGCCGTTGTAGTTGACGGTCACGACTCGGCCAATGACGCCGGCGAATCGCTTGAGCTCGGGACGGTTGTCGTTGACCTTGACGTATTGATCGATCCACTGCTTGCGCAGATCATCTTTGGCGGTAAAGCGGTCCATGAGGGATCAGTCCTGCGAGTGATGTTGCAAAGAGAATTATACGGCGCAAGATCGCCCCGGCGAGCCGCGGAACCCTATGCCCGCGGAAAGTCGAGGCGCTTGACGAACTTACAAGCTTCCTCGGCGCCATAGTCGCGGTCCATGCCGGCGTCGCTCCACTCGACTGAAAGCGGACCCTCATAGCGGATGGCGTTGAGCGTGCGGAATAGCGATTCCCAGTCGATGCCACCGTGGCCTGGCGAGCGGAACTCCCATCCGCGCCGCGCATCGCCGTAGGGCTGATATGCGTTCAAGACACCGGTTCGACCATTGAGCGTCATGGCCAGGTCCTTGATGTGAACGTGATAGATGCGGTCGGGGAACCGCCGCAGGAACTCAACTGGATCGATGCCTTGCCAATGCAGATGACTCGGATCGAACGTGAAGCCGAACGACTCTCGGCCATCGACAGCTTCCAGGGCGAGCTCGGCGCTGTAGAGATCGAAGGCGACCTGCCCAGGATGTACTTCCAGGGCGAAACGAATGCCGGCGTTTTCGCAGGCATCGAGGATCGGCTGCCAGCGGTGGGCGAAGTCGCGCAGGCCCTCGTCGACTTCGGTCGGGCTCGATGGCGGATAGCCGAGCACGCCGGGCCAAAGGGACGAACCGGTGAAGCCGCTGATAACGTTAACGCCGAGCTTTTGGGCAGCCTGGACCGTGGCAAGCATCTCTGCGGTGGCGCGTTCGCGCACGCCCTCTGGGTCGCCGTCGCCCCAGACGTAATCCGGCAGGATGCGACGATGGCGCGGCTCGATGCGATCGCACACCGCCTGGCCCACGCGATGATTGCTCAGGACGAGAATTTGCAGATCATGCCTGGTCGCCACGTCGAGCTTTTGCTGGCAGTACTCGTCTTCGCTTAGGGCTCGCTGCACTTCGAAATGGTCACCCCAGCAGCACAGCTCGATTCCTTGGTAACCCCAGTCGCTGAGTCTCTGCGCTAGCTCGTCGAACGGCGTCTGCGTCCATTGGCCGGTGAAAAGCAAGATGGGCCGAGGCATCGGGGATCCTCCGTGACGAGGGATTTGAGGAATGAACACGGCGAGCCGAGCCACGTAAGCGGCCGGTTGATTGTGCGTTCCCCAACCGGGCGGCTTACGCCGCTCGGCTCGCGAATGGTCATCCGCGCGCCTCCGGCGGCGGAGGCGGCGGCATGGGCGATGACTCCGGCGGCGCAGGGGGCGCCGGCGCCGGCACGTCCGGCGGCGGCGCGGGCGGCATCTCCGGCGGCGGTGACGGCGGACCGTCCACAATCGTCAAGCTCACCGTCCCGGGCTTCGTCGACGCAGGCGCTGACGCAGGCTTGCCCGGCGGCGGCATCATCTTCAAAAACGGATCGTCCAGATCGTCGTCCTCCTGATGCACCACATCCAGAGCCGTGTCGTCCACGAAATTCCGCATCAGGAAATAGACAATCGTGCTGGCCGTCCAGAAAAAGCTATAGCTGAAGCCGACGACCAACAGGAAAAACGGATAGATCCAGCACGACACGAGCACGGCGCCGACCGTATTCATCGTACTGATCTTCTCCTTGTACTCGGGCCGAAAATCGTAGTGCCCATCCTTCTTCTCGACATGCTGCGTGTTGCCGCTCAGCATCAGATCGCGCCACCCATACGATGTCGGCGCGTAGCTGAACAGGTACGACGGATCGCGATCGTGCGATTCGCGCGCGTCGGCCAAACCGGGCGTGCTGCTGACGGCCCATTTGCCCAAGAACAACATCAGCGATGCCATGAACGTAATGAAAAAGATGACCGCCGCCCCGTAGACAAGCGACGTCGCGCTGTACCACAGATACTGCCACGGCGCTTGATAGACGTAACTGTACGATCGGCTCAGCGCATCGAAGGCGTCGGTCCCCTCGGTGCTGATGGTCCCCACCATGAGCGGCCAGCCGACCAGGCCGACCAGAATCACGGCCATGACGAAGCCGCTGAGAATGACGAGCGGCCAAGCGAAACCAGCAAAGACATCGCCAAACCAGGGAATCAATTCCACCCACCCGAAAAGAAAGAGAAGCAGGATGAAGATCAAAATGCCCACGAGCGGCGCGACTGGCGCAAACAAGTAGGAAACGAATCGCTCCCAGGCAAAGTCGAGAGAATCGCCGAGGCTTATGCGTTCATTCTTGGCGAACTGCACCGCGGCGATGCGACTGATCGCCCCGCCGAAAAAGCCCCAGATCGTCAGCGTCCAGATGATCACGAACAACAGATAGAGCCGATCCATGAACGCCGCCCGGTTGTCAAAAAGGTACACGATCGGCATGAGCACCTTGACGAATGGCTCGACCAGCACGAGCGACTTGGTGCTGAAAATCCACTGAAAGAGATGTCCGGGCACGGCCGACGCTTCATTCGGCGACTTGACGATGCCGTCGACGATCAGGTAGGGGTTCTCGCCGCGTTCCTCGAACCAGGGCCAGGTGCGGAGGCGGCCCGCAGGCTTCAGCGCGGGAGTCACAAGTTGCTTGGAAAAGGTCTTGAGCGCCTTCTGAGCAACGCTCTGATCCTTGGCTCCGTCCGCATCTAGTTTGATCTGGATCGGACTCATCGCTCCCTCGAGGAGTTTCTCAAGCTTGTCAACGCTGCCGTTTTCGACAATCAGCAATATGCGGTCGACGCGAATGCCCTTCTTTTCCTTTTCGTCCGACTTTGCTTTGTCATTGTCGTCGGCTCCGGGATTGGGTTTCTTCGGGCCAGGCTTGATCTCTTCCACGCTCAGTGTACCGAGCAGAACCTTTTCGGGGAGCTTTCGGTCTTTGTCGGCTTCGTTGGCGAAGCTCCACTTGAAGGTCTTGTTGGCGCCAAGGGCCGGCACTTCGAGGGTGCTTTCCTTTGTGTTGATCAAGACCGGTTCGTTAAAGTCGCGATGCCCACGCTCCCACTTATCGAGCAGCAAGAACTCCTCATGATCGTTTGCGATGTCGCCGGCGTCAGTGGCCCGCCGATCGGCCGGAGCGCCAGCCAATTCGTGAAGCAGGTTCCAGGACGCGCGGCAAAACTTGAAATGCGCCCACTGAGCCCGACGATCCTCCGCCGAGGTCTTTCCCTTCTCTTCGAAGTTCTTCCACTCGGGCGTGCCTCGCTCGTTGCGAATAGTGTAGAAAGTCCAACTGAACACCCACCATCCCACGGCGACGAGAAAAATGCCCATGGCCGCCAATGTGAGTTTTTTCAGGTCGAGCGCGATCTTGAACGCCCCGAAAACTTTCGTCCAACTGCTGGGGGCATCGCTGTGTTCATGTGCCATCGATTTCGCTCCTTCCTTCTAGGGTAGACTCGTTGTCCTAACTGTTCGTCGTCGAGATGGTCTCACGAAGAACGATTATATGCGAACAGTGGGGCGAGGGGCGAGGGGTGCATTTCGTACAATACTCCAGGGAATCGAATGCGGGCCCGTTTCACAAAGGGGAAACCGATGCGTTACACCATTGCCGTCACGTTCGCGCTCGTCGTCGGCACGAGCGTCAGCCTGGCACAGGACAAGGATGGTTGGACCAGCCTTCTCGAAGGCAAGGATCTCACCAAACACTGCTTCACCAAAGGCAACTGGATTCTCGGCGAAGACGGCGTCGTCGCCCTCAAGCCCCGCAAAGGCGAATCGGGCTGGCAGCGCTACGACGCCTACCTATGGGCCAAGAAACAGTACAAGGACTTCGAAGCCGAATTCGAGTACAAGCTCGAAAAGGGGGGCAACAGCGGCTTCTACTTCCACGTCGGCGATCTCAAGGAACCAGTCAAACGCGGCATCGAAGTGCAAATCTACGACTCCGGCAACAAACCTGCCGGCGCCAAGCTCACCGATCACGACTCCGGCGGCATCATCCCCGGCATCCCGCCCACCAAGAACACCGCCAGGAAGTTTGGCGAATGGAACAGAATGCGCGTCACTGTCAAAAGCAGCAAAGTCACCGTCGAACTCAACGGCGAAGTCGTCAACGACGTGCCGCTCGATTACAAGACCATCAAGGACCGCCCGCCCACCGGCTACATCGGCTTCCAGGACCACGGCTTGCCCATGTGGCTGCGGAACATCAAGGTCCGCGAACTGTAACGTCGAGCATGAGGCCCGGGGTGAGGCACTCCGAACCCCGGGCTTCGGAGTACCTCACCCCGGGGCTTCCTAATGCCGCCGCGCATCAGTGTCTTTCCTAAGTGCTACTTCGATGAGCTCTACTCCGGCCGAATGGATTACCTCGCCTGGCTGGGGGACGCCGCCACGCTGGGCGCCGAAGGCGTCGAGCATTACGACGGGTTCTTCAAGCACGGCGTCGAGCCGGTGCTGCGCGTTCTCAAGGAAACGGGGCAAGTCTCGTCAATGCTCTGCTTCTCGCCCGACTTCACGCAGCCCGACGCCGTTGAACGCGACCGACAAATCGTACGCCAACGCGCCGCCATCGACCTGTGCGTCGCCCTCGGCATCCGCCATTGCCGAACGCTGAGCGGCCAGCGCTTCCCCGGCATGACGCGCAAGGAAGGAATCGAGCGCACCGTCGAGTGCATCCGCCGATCGCTCGACTACGCCGAGAAACGCAACGTCATTCTGTGCATGGAAAACCACTACAAGGATGGAACTTGGCTCTACCCGGAGTTCGCGCAGCCGGAAGACATTTTCCTGGAGATCATCGGCCAAATCAATTCGCCCTACTTCGGCGTACAGTTTGATCCATCGAACGCGACGGTCGGCGGTTTCGATCCGGTCGCATTCTTGGAGAAGGTCAAGACTCGCGTCGTCACCATGCACGCGTCGGATCGTTCGCTCGCTGCCGGCGCGACCTTGGACGATCTCCGTCAGGCCGAGGGAACCGCGGGATACACCAGCAAGCTGATCCACGGCGAAACGGGCAAGGGCCTGAACGACTACGACGCGATCTTCCGCATCTTGCGCAGCGTCAATTTCTCCGGCTGGATCTCGGTCGAGGATGGCATGAACGGCCTGGATGAGCTTCGCCGCTCCGTCGATTTCTTGAAGCAGAAGCGGACGCAGTATTACAGGAGCACTTAGAGATCGCAGCGACAGTTACGCTCTTGCACTCCGCGTTCTCTGCGGACTGTACGTCTTGATGCGGCCGTCGTGCCCCGGTTTGGCGTGGCAATGGCGGCGCGTCGCGATACAATTGTCGAATCGATTCGCAGTTCCATTCGCAGGGGTTCTCATCATGGCCATGTCGCACCGGTTCTTGATTATCGCCGTAGTCCTGATCGCGTTCGCGCCGGCTTCGGCGCAGGACAAGGCCGGAGTGCCGCATCGCGTGGTGCGCGTGAGCGATCCGGGGGCGTTTCGGCCCGTCGAGGTCTCCGTCGCAATCAACCCGAACGACACCGATCACATTGTCGGCGCGTCACAGCAAGGCGGGAGCAATGTCGCCTATGCGTCCAAGGACGGCGGCAAATCCTGGAAGACCACGTATATGGCCAACCCCAACGGGCGAGTCCAGGGAGACGACGCCGTCACGTTCGCCGCCGACGGAACGGTCGCTCGCACCTACATCGCCTTCCTGGGTATTCGCACGGCCAGGCCCACGCGCGCGGCCAGCGGCATCATCATCAGCACCTCCAAAGACGGACTAACCTGGAACGCGCCGGTCCCGGTCGTCGATCATGTCAACACCTGCACACCGATGGAGGACAAGCCGTGGATCAAGTACGACACCAACAAAGATTCGCCTCACAAAGGCAACCTCTATTGCGCCTGGACGCGCTTCGACGAGTACGGCAGCAAGAAGCCGGAAGACAAAACGCACATCTACTTCTCGCGTTCGAAGGATAACGGCAAGACGTTCTCCGTTCCGCACCGCATCTCGGAGAATCCGGGCGACTGCCTCGACAAAAGCAACACGGTTATGGGCGCCGTGCCTGGCGTCGGTCCCAATGGCGAGGTGTACGTCATCTGGGTGGGGCCGAAGGGCATCTCGTTCGTCAAATCGACCAATGGCGGGTATACGTTCGGAAAAGAGAAGGCCCTGACCAACACGCCCGGGGCGTGGGACTTCGACGTGCAGGGCATCTTTCGCTGCAACGGCATGCCGAGCATTGGCGTCGATCTGAGCGATGGTCCGAACCGCGGCACGATCCACGTCAACTGGGCCGACAAACGCAACGGCGATCCCGACATCTTCCACATGTGCTCGCGCGACGGCGGCGAGACCTGGACCAAGCCCTTGCGCGTCAACGATGATCCCAAGGGCAACGGCAAGGACCAGTTCTTCACCTGGATGGCCGTCGATCCCGTCGATGGCTCGGTCAACATGGTCTTTTTTGATCGCCGCGACAGCAACGACACCAAGACCAGCGTCATCCTCGCACGGAGCGTCGACGGGGGCAAGACGTTCGTGAACCACAAAATCAACCACGAGCCGTTTAGCTGCGTCAAAGGCGTCTTCTTTGGTGACTACATCGGCATCGATGCCTACGGCGGCCGCGTCGTCGCGATGTATCATCACTTCACCAAGGGCCCGAGCATCGCCGTCTCAGCGGCGATCTACGATTTCAAGAAGGGAACGCAAGAGACTCAACCGGTCGCGAAGGAAGTCAGATGAGGAGCGCTTGCCCAATGAGCGACGTTGCGTCGCCGATACGGCATAGAGGTCCAATCGATCAAGCCAGAAAAACGAAGTAGGCAGCGACATAGGCCCCCAGCAGCGCCGCCCCAGCCAGTCGATCGAGCTTGCCTCGCAAGCCGACGAGTAAAACGATGAGGACCATGGTCGACGCGGCGATGGCGGCGCCACGTACCACAAGCGACATGGTAACTTCCGTTGGGAATAGCAGCGGCCCAATCGCAATGGAAAGAGACCCATCGACAAGGCACGACCCCAGGGCATCCCCAATCGCAATCTCGTTTTGACCTTTGCTTATCGCCGTCAGTTCAACGACCAACTCCGGCAAGGACGTGCCGATCGAAGCTACGAAGAAACTCAGGATATACTCGGGCACGCCGGGTGAGTGACGAGTGGTGAGTGGCGAGAGAAGAAGTCCAATCTTATTCTCACCACTCGCACTCACCACTCGTCACTCACACCGCGTGCCTCGGAGTCGGTCTTGGGTTTCTCCGCGTGACTTGTGCCATAGCGTCAGACAACCATGGTAGTGGTGAGTGACGAGTGGTGAGTGGCGAGAGAAGAAGTCCAATCTTATTCTCACCACTCGCACTCACCACTCGTCACTCACACGGCGAGCGCCAGGATCGTCAGGGAAGGTACCAGGATGATATCGCGGCGCTGAACCGCGATCGTCGCCCCGGAAACGAACGGAAAAACGCCGAGCATCGACCCCTGGGTGAAAATCGAACCGGTCGAATCACCGACGTTAATGTCGCCATGGCCCAGATACGATGCGACCAGGGAATTGACCAGTTCGGGGACATCCGTGCCGATGGCCACCAGCGCCCTAGCCGATCAGAAAGGGAGGAAGGTTGAGCTTTTCCGCGACCGCAACGGCATGGTGAATCGCAAACCGGCTCGCTGCCATCATGACAACGACCGCGGCAACACCCGCTAGCACCAACAACAGCGTCATCATCGCCACCTCCCGCATCGGGTTATATGATCTCTCGCTCTGTCCGGCGAAAACCCAACCATCGACGTGGCTCGCCTTGCTTAACGGATAGCGATTCTCGTCGCAGCATTCATTTCCCGAATGGGCAAGACGATGCGACATGCGTATCTCCACGACATGGCGACCCACGCCGATTCCTCTTTTCCCACGCCAAGGTAATTGGTAGAATCTCCCACGATGAACAAGAATTCGCGATGCAGTTTTGAGTTGCAAATCTTGTATCCTCAAGTCGAGCGTCCAATCTGGGAGCACGCTCTCTACTTGACGCTATTCGTTACAACCAGCGGAGGCTGGTAAGCGGCCGATCAATCCTCACTCCGTCTTTCTAGCGGCGCCGTACGGCCGATTGAGATAAATCGGCGAGTAATCGGACAACCGGAACGGGACAAAACGCCGTGTCTCGAGAAACTGTGGCGCGCAGTGCCGAACTAAACAAATTCACAGTCACCGACACAGCCGGTCTTTTTCTTTGCCCCAGGGAACTAACCATGACAACGCGATCCTCGCCTGAAGCGGGTGAACCTGTTGCCACCAACAATCGTCTGCCCGACACTCCAGTTCAGAAGTGGGTTCGGCCCTTCGTTGCGTTTCTTGAGATCGAGTCGGCGAGCGGCGTCGTTTTGCTGATTTGCATCCTTGTCGCCCTGGTGCTGGCGAACTCCCTTTGGTCGGCCCAATATGCCGAGTTTTGGCACACGCCAATCGTGATCGGCATCGGCTCGTTCGCGTCGACCCGGCCGCTCGACTGGTGGGTCAACGACGCCCTGATGACCATTTTCTTTTTCGTGGTGGGATTGGAGATCAAACGCGAACTCGTGGCGGGCGAGCTACGCGAGTTTCGTAAGGCGGCACTGCCGATCTTGGCGGCGCTCGGAGGAATGATTGCGCCGGCGTCAATCTACTTGCTGCTTCAGGGCGGTCAAACCGGGGAGAGAGGCTGGGGCATTCCAATGGCGACCGACATCGCGTTCGTGGTGGGGTTTCTGGCGCTGCTCGGACCTCGCGTGCCGCTGGGATTGAAAATTCTGCTGTTGTCCCTGGCGATTGCCGATGACATAGGCGCCGTGCTCGTGATCGCCGTGTTCTACTCAAACGACATCTCAATGCCCATGCTCGGGCTGGCGGGAGCGGGGTTTGCCGTCACGTATTTTTTTAACCTCATCGGCGTGCGGCGCGTGCCGATCTACATTGTCGTCGGGGCGTTCATCTGGCTGGCATTCTTGAACTCGGGAGTGCATCCGACAATCACTGGCGTGCTCTTGGGCTTGCTCACGCCCGCCAGTGCTTGGGTCGGCGATCGCTCCCTGATCGACATTGTCGGCGACGTTTGGCACAGCTTGCGCACCGACGCGGACGGCCAGCCGGAATATCACCACCAGCCCCTGCTAGAGCAGCTCGAGACCGCCGCCCATGAGTCGACCTCGCCGCTGGAGCGTCTGGAAACGGGTTTGCATCCGTGGGTGGCGTTTGGCATCATGCCGGTCTTTGCCCTGGCCAACGCTGGCGTGTCCATCGACGTGTCGGCCGTCACGCATCCCATCGCGTTCGCCGTCGCCTGCGGCCTGATCCTGGGCAAGCCGCTCGGCATCCTCGTTTTTAGCGGGCTCGGCGTCGCGCTCGGTCTGGCGAAACTTCCAACCGGCGTGAATTGGCCGGTGATGCTCGGCGCCGGCTGTCTGGCGGGCATCGGCTTCACCATGTCCCTCTTTGTCGCCAACCTCGCGCTCACCGGTCCACTGCTCGACGCCGGCAAACTCGGCACGCTTCTCGGATCGGCCGTCAGCGCCGTCCTTGGCTGCGTGCTCCTGCTCCTTTGGCTCCCTGCGTCGACCGACGCCCCTGCGTCCAGCGAACGGTGTCGCCCTGACCCTGAACAATAGGAGGCGACCCATGTGGACCAAGGGAAGCGCTCCATGAACTCATCGACTCGAAACTGCGCGATTATCAGTTCATTGCCGTCGCCAACCGCGAGCCGTACATCCATCGCCGCAGCGGACGACGCATCGAATGCATCTTCCCGGCCAGCGGCATGGCGACCGCCCTCGACCCGATCATGCGAGCGTGCGGCGGCACGTGGATCGCTCATGGCAGCGGCGACGCCGATCGGCACATGGTCGACGCGCACGACCATATCCGCGTGCCGCCCGATAGCCCCGCCTACACGCTCCGCCGCGTTTGGCTAACCAAGGAACAGGAAGAGCGCTATTATTACGGCCTTTCGAACGAAGCCCTCTGGCCGTTGTGCCACATCGCTTTTACTCAACCTGTTTTCAATCCGGAAGATTGGCAGGCCTACCGCGAGGTCAATGAACTGTTCGCAAAGGCCGTGCTCGAGGAGGCTGGCGATCGACCCACGTTCGTCTTTGTGCAGGACTATCACTTCGCGCTGTTGCCGCGCATTCTGAAGAATGCCAATCCACAACTTATCGTGGCGCATTTTTGGCACATTCCATGGCCGAATCGTGAAGTCTTTCGCACGTTCCCCTGGAAGGAAGAAATCCTCGATGGCCTCCTGGGCAATGATCTACTTGGGTTTCATATTCGTTATCACTGCCAGAACTTCCTGGACACGGTCGATCGCGCTTTGGAGGCCAAGGTCGATCAGGAGCGCGCCGAGATCACGCGCGGCGGCAAAGTCACCGTCGTTCGGCCATTCCCCATCAGCATCGATTTCGATCTCCATGAAGCGACCGCACAGAGTCGTCAGGTCAATGCCTTCCTCGATGGCTGGCGCATCAAGCTGGACCTGAACGATCAACTCGTCGGCATCGGCATCGATCGCATCGATTACACAAAGGGTATTCCCAACCGCCTGCGTGCGCTCGATCGTTTTCTAGAGCGCAACCCCGCCTTCCGCAAACGCCTCGTCTTTGTGCAGATCGGCGTTCCCAGTCGCGCCCACGTGCCCCAGTACAGGCTCCTCGATGACGAAATCGATCGCCTCGTCGAGGACGATCAACTGGAAGTGGAGCGAGAATACCTGGCGTCCGATCATTTACTTCAAGGAGCATTTCGGTCAGCCGGAACTCATGGCGCTGCATCGGCTGGCGAATTTTTGCATCGTCAGCTCCCTCCACGACGGGCTGAACTTGGTCGCCAAGGAATTCGTTGCCAGCCGCTTTGACGGCGATGGCGTTTTGATTCTGAGCCAGTTCACCGGCGCCGCCAGGGAGATGACCGATGCGTTGCTGGTAAATCCGTTTGCGATCGACGAGATGTCGGAGGCCATACGCAAGGCTCTGGAAATGCCGGAAGCCGATCGCCGCAAGCGCATGAAAAAGCTACGCGAGGCGGTGGGCAACAACAACATCTATCGCTGGGCCGGCAAGGTGATGTCAGCTCTGCTCAAGTTCGATTTCCCCGATACGAGCGCCGAGGAGATGTCGCGATGACGCAGCCGCTCTTGGAGCATTTACCGGCGCTCGCCGCTCGCATTGCCGACGCCCCGCACGTGCTGCTGGGTTTCGACTTTGATGGCACCCTCACGCCGATCGTCTCAGAACCGAGCCAGGTAAAGCTCGACGTTGGGGTCCGCCGTATGCTGCGGATGGCAGCCGAGCGTCCGCGAACGTCTGTCGCCGTGGTCAGCGGGCGGAGCCTCGCCGACGTCAAGCGCCATGTCGGCGTGCCCGAATTGATCTACGTCGGCAACCACGGTTTGGAACTTGCCGGTCCCGACTTCGCCTTCGTCGAGCCGACAGCAGTTCGCTACAGCATCGACCTTGTGCCACTGTTGCCGGTTCTGCGCGAGAGCTTGGCGAACATCGGCGGCGTCCTGATAGAAGACAAGGAACTAACGATCGCCATTCATCATCGCAACGTCGCCGTGGGCGAAAAGGAACGGGTGTTTCAACTCGTGCAGGGAATAGTCTCCGCACTTCCAGGCTCCTACAAGATCGCTTTGGGCAAAGAGGTCTTTGAGATTCGGCCGCGCGCCAGCTGGCACAAAGGAACCGCTGTTGCATGGATTGCCCGCCGCCTCGCAACGCCGAGAGTGCTTACGATATACTTCGGAGATGATCAAACTGACGAAGAAGCCTTCAAGACGCTAGATGATGCGGTCACCGTGCATGTGGGCAATGTAGCGACGTCAGCCCGCTTTCATGTCGCGGGCCCTGCCGATGTTGGTTACTATTTGCGTTGGCTCATCGATTCGACCGACTTCAAGCTGCCGCCGTCAGGCTGCGCCGCGTTGTGAACGCGGCAATTAGGTCACTGGACGAGCGGAGTGGCCCACGCACGCTGGGCTTGTTACAGATGTCGTACTGAAACAAACTCTTTTTTTTCTCCAAGGATCGAAGCATGATGGCGAGCCGCGCCACCATGCTGGCACTGCCTGCTCGAAAATGCCCAGAATCTCGTCTTGCAATTCGGCACCTGTGCATTATATCCCTTCCCTCGAAACGGTGACATACCGCAATTTCACTGCGCGAATGGTGCGCGGGCAAGGACATGGCCGAACAGCGATGGTTCGGCGTGGGGAATCCTTGTTTCGGTTGTGAAAGCGCGGAAGTCATCGACTTGGGGTTTTGCGTAACTCAGGACGTTGAATCACACAAGCGCCACGAGCATTGTGCGCGCCTTGCTGTGCACGTGGATGGACTGCGCCGTCCGTCACCCCTTACCCCTCTCCCTTGGGGAGAGTGGTAAGGGGAGCAGGCGTCGGGAACATGTTCCAAGGAGTGGGACCATGATGGGGATGAGCCGACGCCGGGGAATCATGACGATGGTGCTTCTAGGCCTTTGCACGACCTTGACCGGGTGCTTGAGCACGGGCTCCTGGGAGCCGACGTTCCGTGGCATCGGTGAGCCCGGTCGGCAGTCAGTGACCTTCCCCAATCGGATGCCGGCCGGCCCGATGGCCCAGGGCGCCGGTGCACCCATTCGCAAGACCGTCACCACGCAGGGCGGCAAGGAGGAGATCATCATCGAGCCGGGACCGGTCATGCATGAGGGCATGGTGGTGGCGCAAAACATGCCGTTGCCGGGCGAGTTGAAAATGACCTCGCATCCGCCGCATCGCGTCGCGCCGCCTGACATTCTCTTAATCGAAGCGCTCAAGCTCGCCTTGAAGGGTCCGTATCGGCTCGAGCCGATGGAAGTGCTGCAGATCGAGGTTTCCGACACGCTGCCCAAGCAGGAGATCAAGGGAATGTACATGATCTCGCCAGAGGGCACGGTCAACCTCGGGCATACCTATGGTTCGGTGCGCGTCGGTGGGTTGACCGTCGATCAAGCGTCGGCGGCGATCAAGGCCTATCTGTCGCCCATACTCAAAGGCGCATGCGTCAATGTCACGCTCGTCCAGATGCGGGCCATGCAGAATATCCGCGGCGAGCACCTCGTTCGACCCGACGGAACGATCCATTTGGGCATGTACGGCTCGGTGACGATCGCCGGCATGACGCTTGGACAAGTCAAGTTCGTCGTCGAGAAGCATCTGGGCGCTTATCTCGTCGATCCGCAAGTTTCAATCGATGTGAAGGCCTACAACAGCCGAAAGATTTATATCATCGCCGACGGCGCTGGTCTGGGGCAGCACGTGATTGCTTTGCCTGCGACGGGGAATGAAACGGTGCTGGACGCGATCAGCCGGCTGCAAGGCGGTACCAAGCAAATCCCCGAGTGGTCGTCGACGCGGAAGATTTGGGTAGCTCGGCCGTCGCCCGCGTTCGTGCCGCTGATAGCGCCGGGAACGACGCCGTACGCTCCACCGATCCGCAGCACGACGCCTGGATCGTCGAACGGCTTCGAAGAGGTCCCGCTGCTGCCTGCGCCGCGTCAACGCTAACAAGTTCCTCTTCGTTTAGCGCCCGAGAGGCGCCACGCGTTCGCATGGCGCTACTCGGGCACGAAACGAGTATTCAGCTTACTTCCTTCTCGTCATCCGGCGTGTCTTCCCACGCCAAGATGTCGTTCATCAGATCACACGCATCCACCATCGTCGTAGTAGGCATCGGCCAATCGAGCCGCTCGGTCGCGGCGAATTGCAAGGCTGCGCATGCGGAACGCTCGTGACACCAGAGCGAAACGAACTGCGCGATGCATCGAGCGCGGCGACACAGCTGCCGAACTTTGCGAGTCATGCGAGCCGACGACGATTCGTCAATCCGTTCCACGCGCTCGATCAGCCATTCGATCAGCATCCGCGCCTCGGCATCGTCAAGGCCGCGCGTCAGATGATCGTCATCCAGAATCGGCGTCAATAGACTGCGCGAAATCATGGAATCCTCAAGGCTCAGGCACAACGCCCGAGATTTGTGATGGATCGGGGGAGCGGAGATATAGCTTAAAGCGACCGGTTTCGCAACGGCAAATTGCAATCAGAGGCAGAAGCGTAAGCGAAGCGGAACTCTATTTTTTCACGCTTGCGGCAGGCGCTGATGATTCAGGAGCCAACGGGAAGCGTACGCGGAACAGGGCGCCCTTCTGAGGCGCCGACTCAATTTCGAGCGTGGCGCCGTGATGTTGCAGGATCATCTGCACAAACGAAAGGCCCAGGCCCATGCCCGAACTCATGCCGGCGTAAAGGGCATTCTGTCGTTTCGTCGAGAAGTGCGGCTCGGTGCAGTGAAGACGCGTCTCCTCCGTCATGCCGATGCCGTTGTCGCGGATTTCGATTATCGGTTGGCCATCGACGATACGGGTGCGAATGACGACGTGCCCCTTCCAGCCCGCGGCGGCGATCAACGCTTGCCGATGCGTTTCATCGAGCGCCCCCGCGGCGCCATCGGGTCGCGCCTGTTTTCTCAGATGATTCCGCATCTCGGCAATCGCGTCGCGCGCGTTGAACAGGAAATTCTCCAGGGTCTGCTGCAAATGTGATCGATCTCCGCTCACAAACAGCGGCGTCACGTCTCCCGAGGGTAGCGTCCCGTGCAGATCCAATTCGATGACCATTTTCCACTTACTTTCGGCTTGCTCAGCCCAGGTCTGAAACAGGTCGCGCGCAAGCAAGTTGACATCAATCTGCACGCGTTCGAACTTGTTCGGATCGCGCTGCACCGTCTGCAGAATCTCCTGCAAACGCTCGGTTACCGTCGTCAGGGTCTGCTGAATTTCCTGCAACATGCGAGCCGATTCCTCCGGCGATGGATGCTCCTCCAGGCAGCGGCGCAGCAGGTCATTGGGGCGAACCAAAAGATTCTTGATGTTGTGCGCGTACGATTTGGCCATGATGCCGATCGAATGAAACATCTGTGACTTGAGCTCAAGCGCCTGGCGTTCAACCTCTTGCTTCTCACGTTCCGCTTGCTGGCGGCGCAGCTCCTCTTGGAGGTGCTTTTTCTCCGCTTCTTCTTGTTTGCGTTCGGCTTCTTGGCGGCGGAGTTCCCCTTCGAGACTCTTTTGCTTCGATTCCTGGACCTCCTGCTCGGCAAGAAGCCGTTGGCGCTCGCGTTCAGCTTCGTTGCGTTGGATGATCAACATCCAAAGGACCACGACCACGACGAAAAACAGCACCCACGTATTGATAAGCCGGCGATTGGCGTCGGCTTCGCGTTCCTTGAATTGCTTCTGCATGTAGGCGTGCAAATGATACTGAACGCGAATCTTCACCTTCTGATCGCGCGTCAACTCGTACGCTTCCAGATCGCGAAATTGATTCGCGTGGCGCGGACTGTCGGAATCCCAGTAGATCGGCTCGAAGCTGAGAGGCTCGTAGTCACGCCGCACGTCGTCATCGAAGATCACCTCTAAGCGATAAATCACGGGAAAGAGCGGCAACTGGTTTGGATAGATCTTGGTAGGCGGCAGACACAAAGACTCGAGAAACTCCTGAATTTCCGCGCGCTTCTGGGCGTGATGCGTGCGCAAGCCCTGGATGCTTTCCTCTTTTTTGTGGAGTTTCTCCCTGGTCTTCTCGGCATCGGTGAAAAAGTCGTTGATCATTTCGGGCAGGCTGCGCGAGCCGATACGAGCTTCGCGCACCCATTCCTTGATCGCCTGCTCGTCGTAAACCGATTCGTCCTGTTGGCGGTACATGAAGAGAAAGACAGCGGCGCCCAAAAGAAGCGGGTTCACCATCGGCCAAATGGCTTGCAACCAGCCGCGCCAGTCGAACCAGTTTGTCATTTGACCTCCTCCACGCGCGATTGGATGTAGCTCGCCGCAGAACTTTCGACGAGCCGCCAGACGCCGACGCCCCCATTCGGATCGACGGACCACACGCTTATCTTGCTCTCCAGATCGACCACGTCGCCGGTAAACGTCGGTTTGACCCAAATAATATGCTCGCCGGTTCGGCTCTGACGATTGCCGCGCGCATCAAACAAGCTCGGCGGTGGAGGCGCATGACGATGGACGCGAGGATTGATGACGCGCGGCGACTCCTTGGCGTCAGCAGGCGGGTGATACCACGCCGTCGCCTTGAGTCGATCGCGGACCTGAAGGGGGTCGCTCAAAAGCTGGCCGGCGTCGAAGGCGGCGTACAGCGTCGATTCAAACAGATCGCGGAGCAAGAGAATATCATGTGTCCCCGTTGTCGTTTGCTGCGGAAATGCCTTCGGGTCATCCCGCCCATTCCGCGTCCAGCGAAAGCCGGCGCCAGTGTCGATGGGATTGCGATGCGAGAAGAATATCAACGAGTACGGCAAGTCGAGAATATTCCACATCACCTCACGATCCCGGTAGATACTGTGGAACGAAACAGCATCCCCGTTGAATATCACCAGGTTGCGTGCATCCTGCACCGAACGCTGGCGCAGATGAAGCAAAAAGCGACGCATGCGAACCGTCTGGGTTGGCAGCACCAAGAGCGAGTGAGGCATGACGGGAGCGCGGCGTTGCAAAAAGCCATCCACCGCAGTTTGCTCCTGGGCTGTCGGCTGGAAAAAGCCTCCCGAGCTCGAAGTGATATTCCCCTCGGGTATGAACTCCCCCTTCGGATAGCGCGTCTTGAACTCGGAGGCGAACAGCTCGTTCATGTCCTGCGAATAGCGTTCGTCCTCCCACGTCACGGTGAACATGCGAGCCGGCGGGGCGTTCGTGGGAATGGATTCCGCCTGCTTGTGCACCCATAAGCCCTGGGCCCACTCCTTCTCTTTCTCGGGAAACTCGCGATGGCCGACGAACGCCAGGAGGGCTTCGACCATCTTTTGATTCGTGAACGAGAATCGAAAGGTGCGTTGACCATAGATGTCGATGAGCGATCGCCCTGAAGTCGTTCTTTCGGACGTTGCGGTCGTGATCAGAAAAACGGGAGACGTTTGCGAAGGATCGGGATAAGTTCTGGCCAGGACGTCAGCGAGTTTGACGGCGCGGCCGCTGGTGCCGCCGCCGATGATCGCCAACGGCGGCCGCGACCGAGCGTGCAGTTTCGCCACCCATGAGGACGCCTCATTCTCACCACTGATCTTATACCAGCGCAGCCGCAGTTTTTGATTCGGCGTATCGGCAAAGTACAGCGCGACTTCCGGAATGTCGGCCGTCAGGGGTGGAAACGCGTCGTCGAGCTCCAGGCGCAGTGCCGGAAGCGAGGGATTGAGTCGGCTCCAGTCCTTCTCGATCAGGCGAATTGCCGTCACAATGCGACCCCAGTCGTCCGTGCTCGTCGCCGGCTCGATCAGGGCGATCTCTTGGTCGGCCCAATCGAGCGGCTTCACCGGCGTCTCGGTGCGATTGCCGAATAAGCCCCGCCAGACTAGCGTCTGATAGACGGCGACGCCGAACAACACCAAGAGTACCGCGACCAGGGCATAGCGAAAGAAATGCATCGTGAATCCACTGCCACTTGCGGCTTCGCGCTCGCATGGCGCCGTGCGAGCGCGAAGCCGCAAGCGGCGCACGTTGTCTAGTACCAGAAGTCAGATGTCAGAGATCACTGTCAGAAGTCGCAAGCTTTCAGTCACTGGCAGGATTCATGTATCTGACTTCTGATCTCTGACTTCTGACCTCTGGTACTAGTCAACGTAAATGAACTCGTTCAAGCACATCAGGATCTGACAGAAGTCGGCGATCGCGGATTCGCGGCGCGTGTTCTCCGGATACGTCGCCATCTGTGCGCGGATGAACACCACGCCGTCCGCTGTATCCTCTCGCGTCGGCTGTCGACCCAACGCGATTAGATAACCCGACCGAATGACGTCCTCCAGCGGCATCGTTGAATCGCCCGCGATGCGCTTGGCGAAACTTCGAGCCGTCTGCCGAACCTGGGGGTTGTTGAGCAAATGCAGCGCTTGCGGCGCGATCGTCGTCGTCGGCCGTTCCGCCATGCCCGACAATGCCTCCGGAGCATCGAAGATCACCATCATCGGCATCAGTTTGCTGCGCTTGACCGTGAAATAAATGCTGCGGCGTTTGCTCTTTTCGTCCAGCGTGCCGGGCCCAAACATCTTCGTGTCGAGATCGCCGCCGACATAGAGCATGGCGTCGCGAATAATCTCGGCTTCGAGCCGCCGCGCCGGCTGCCGCCAATAGAGCTTGTTGTCGCGGTCGATCTTGACCTTGGCTTCATGGACGGCCGTGCTCTGCTGGTAGACGGCGCTCGTCATGATCAGCCTGTGTATCGGCTTGAGGCGCCAGCCATTCTTGATCAGTTCATTGGCAAGATGATCGAGCAACTCCGGGTGCGTCGGCTTCTCGCCGCGCGTGCCGTAATCGCTCGCCGTGGCAACGATGCCGCGGCCCATGTGATGCTGCCAAAGGCGATTGACGATAACGCGAGCCAGCAGACGCCCTGCCCCGTTCTCGACGTCCGTGAGCCATTCCGCGAACGTTCGGCGCTGATACGATGTGCGCCATCCGGCAGGCGGCTTGATCTGCCAGCGTTTCTCGGCGTCGGGCGTCGGCATCAGGACTTGCAGAAAGCTCTGCGTGGCGACGCCCTCCTTGTTGGCCGGATCGCCGCGCCGCAGGAACTGCGTGTCGCTCAGGAAATCCTCGCCCTGCGTGTGCAGGCGGACGGCCGGAAGCCCTTCGGTCGCGATCAGAGCTTTCACCTTGGTCGGCTGCGGCGCCTTGGCCAGATGCTTAAGCCGCTTGTCGTTTAGCGCTCGCCATTCGCCGTCCAGCGTACGCGCCCATGACAACAGCACCCTCGCCTGCTCCGGCGTGCGTTTCTGCGCAGCGATGCCAAGCATTTCTCGCGCTCCGGATGGAATGCCCGGCGCCGTAAGATCGGCCTTGGCGTCGCCACTGACGGAGACTCGCGGCCGGCCTAGATTGTGGCCGTCGTTATTGTTGAACGACAACGCGAACGTCATGACGGTCCCGCCTTCGAAACCGATGGGGTCGATTTCAAACACGGCTGCGTGATCCTTGCCGAACTGCGGATCGATCGCCCAGGCGGATTTCGGATCGGCGTCAATCGCCGCCTTGATCGGCAATCCCTTCTGTTCGAAGGTCACGCGTGCGTTCTTGAGCTTGACCGGTTTCGCCGCCACCTTTTCCTTCAGAGGCGCGACGGAGACGGACAGGTCCGAGAGTGCGAAGTTGCCATTGGCCGCCCGTCCTGGCCCTCCCTTGACCATCGACGGGTGAGCCAACGCCTCCAGCCGAATCGCAGTAACCTTGGGAAGCGTTGTGGTGACGACAAACGTATAGACATCGAACTTCGGATTCTTGCCGGTGGCGAGAATGGACCCATCGTCCTGCACCGTCAGCGTCGCACCGTTCTTCGACTTGGCCTCCTTCACGAGCGGAAACTCCCATGGAAGCATGCCCTGCGCCAGCGAGTCGAGTTTCGGCAAGAGCGCCGCTTCGCGCTTCTCGACGGCGGCAACATAGGGCGAATGCTCGCGGTCGAATACTCCCTTCGCCTTCCGGTACGCCGGCATATCGATCGCCAATTCCATCTCGCTGCGCACCGTTGTCGTGAACGTGGATAGCATGCGATAGTAATCGCGCTGCGGAATTGGGTCGTATTTGTGGTCATGGCAGCGTGCGCAGCCAACGGTCAGGCCAAGCATGGCGGTGCTGATGGTGTTGAGCTTGTCGTCCATCTCGTCGTAGCGATGTTTCTCGACCTCGTTCTTGGTGATCTGCGTCGAGTGCACGCCGGCCGCGAGGAAGCCCGTCGCTTTGAGGGCCAGGTGGTTGGCGGGAGCGTATTCATCGCCGGCAATTTGCCATTTCACGAACTGATCGTACGGCATGTCCTGGTTGAGCGCCTCGATCACGAAATCGCGATAGTGATACGCCGTCGGCCGATCGTAATCGTGCTCGAACCCGTGGCTCTCGGCAAATCGCGCCAGATCGAGCCAATGCCGCCCCCAACGCTCGCCAAAATGTGGACTGGCAAGCAATTTATCGATCACCTTTTCCCATACCGCTTGGGGCTGCGCACTCGCGCAATCTTTCAGAAACCTGTCGACATCATCAGGAGTCGGCGGCAGCCCGATCAGATCGAAATACGCACGCCGAATCAACGCCTCCAGCTTCGCCGGCGCGTTCGGCTCGATCTTTGCCTCCTCGAGCTTGGCCAAAATGAACGGATCAATCGACGTGCGGCACCACGCGGTGTTCTTGACCGCGGGCGCTGCGACCTTGGCGAGCGGCTCGAACGCCCACCACTGCTTGGCAGTCGCGGGCAAGACGCGCTCGGTCCACGACTTGCCCTTGAGCTTCGAGGCAACCAGCGGATTGTCGTAGGGCGCGCCAAGATCGATCCATTCAATGATCCTGGCGATGACCGCGTCGGGCAGCTTCGCGCCGCCGTCGGGCATACGTGGCTCCTTGGCGTGGGTGATCAGCTTGACGAGTTGGCTTTCTTTGCTCTTGCCGGGAATGACCGCGTTGCCGAACTGGCCGCCCTTGAGCAGCCCCTCGCGGTCGGAAAGATCAAAATCCGACTCGATCTTCTTGCCGCCGTGACAGCGCAGACACTTGGTTTCGAGGATCGGCTTGACGTGCTTCTTGAAGACGTCAAGCCCCTTGGCCATCTTCTCAGCATGATCGGCGCCGACCGGCTCGGGCGTTTTTTTCGTCTGCCCGGTACTAACGGAGATCGCGACAAGGAGGGCCAGTCCGGTGGTTAAGGCTGTGAATCGTTTCATGCTATTAGGATACAGGATCGACTCGGAGGCCGTCAAAGGATTTTGCGCGTTGGCCAAGGTCTGATTTACTTAGCCTAGTGCTCTGTCATTGA
>Ga0194128_10002070_pt1 | contig 33367 bp, 35 predicted proteins | sample TA2KigCa65mmetaG_FD_148650 | JGI IMG/M metagenome (GOLD analysis project Ga0194128, IMG submission 148650) | Freshwater microbial communities from Lake Tanganyika, Tanzania - TA2015037 Kigoma Deep Cast 65m | ecosystem: Environmental > Aquatic > Freshwater > Lake | place: Tanzania: Lake...
AATATATTCATATATAAAAAAGGATAATCAATATCTATCTTTAGTATAAATCAAAAAAAGTGAAACTAAAAGATTCACTTTTTTAAAACTACATCACCTCAACCCCGCACCTTTGGCAAAATGTGTGTGATTTTTAACTTATTATTCCCAACCCCCTTCGATATCTAATTTTGAATAATCTTTTTTCATCAAGTTTATTCCACCGGGCAGGTATTTTTCCCGATCGCGGCGTAGAAGCCACACCAGCTAAAGAGAGCCTCAAAGAGTGCGAAGCCGGAGAAGAAGAGAAGGATAGGGCTCCACGAGGTGGTGATAGCCCACAGCAGCAATCCTGCGCCTATTGCGAGGCGGAGCAAACGGTCGGCTTTGCCGATGTTATGCGTGGCTCCTCGCACCGATTTCTTGGCAAATTTTTTCAATATGGAGCGGTAGAGAAGGCCCACAATGCCGGCCAAAAGATACATCACGACGATGAGTCCCCAGCCGAAGGGAGATTTGATAAAGGTGATGGGCGAGACTTCAAAAAAGTTTTTCTTGAGTTCGGGGATAATGGTGAACACGTTCACGGTCTCTTTGAAATCAAAGGCCTCTATCTCGCCTATGGCGAGTGAATACTTGCTGTCGTTCCCGCTACTCAAAACACGGATCTCATAGGTGCCCGCTTCCGCTCGCGCCTTATACTCTGGCCCCATAAAGTAGGAGTCAGCGCCAAAGGGTTCGTAAAAATTTTTCCATTCAAAGTTTATGCCTTCAAGTACGGCCAGCTCTTTGCCGTTTTTTGAGACAGTCGCCGAGACGTCCTTTTTCTGCCCCGCGATATCGGGCACCAGCACATTCACATAGAGGTCAAAGGGCTCTTTCGCCTCTATGGTGTAGACATCGGGCTCGCCCGTGAGCTTGCCATAGTAGGCCTTGGAGATCTCCGGATCCGGCACGAGCGTCTGCCGGCTCTCGGTAATGCGCGGCTGATGGGCAAAAGCGAGCGCGGGTATAAGAAAAAGCGCGAGGAGGGAGAGGATGCGGGTGAACATAGGAGAGGAAGGTAAGTGGGCTTGGGCAGTGCATCAAATATTCTTTCTTTGGACATTTTTCAGATATATTTCTTTTTACCAATCATACCCATCGTTTCCGTACGGAGAGTACTGGTAATCAACACCGTAGCCGTGGGAATGTGCGTACTCATACGGTTCGTAATAATCATTTACGTACGGCTTATCCCAAACTGAACTGTAGCCTGCCCACGTCGAGCTGTGACGGTAGGAATAGTTCATGCAGGCGCCATCTTTGCCGCGGTAGTAACAGCGAAACCCGGGCATTTCTATGCCATTTCCTCGCTGTGACGGTCTCCACTGAGTTCTCGAATGCCTTGGCACCGAGCGGGTGTTGTCGTATGGCGCATTCCACTCTTCGTAGCCTCCGTAGTAGCCCTGATCGTAGCGGTGATGGCATCTCCTGCCATCGCAGGCTTCTGCGTCTGGAATGCCTGCGGAAAGCAGGGCAACGATGATGCTCATCGTGCCGATGATAGCTCTTGAGAAAGCCATGAAGGGGCTAACGTACGATTCGCTTTACGGGGATACAATTGCTCATAATACATTTATTGTTGTAATAGTATTTATTGCCTGAGAAAAAAGGCCAGACGGGGTCTGACCTTTTGTCTTTGTGTTCTTAGCAGCGGTAGCGGTGAGACGAAGCTCACTGACCGAGGCCTTGAAGTGAAGGGAGGATCCTTCGTGACAGGTCGATCGAGACCGACGTGTCGTGGGTGCCCTCCTCCGGCCACTTGTTTATCCTCATGGCCAGGTGAGTGCTCCGGAGCGGTGAGCGAGAGTCCCGAAGGTCTCTGTCACACAGGAGCGAAAGGGGGTGCGCGATCCGAAGCATCCTCGGCTTTGGATTACGAACTTGGAGAGCGAGATCCCGACCGCACAGAGGCGGGCGAGATGTTTGTGTGTATATCCGTTTGGGAGAAGGAACGAGGGCAACGCGCGTTGGGTGGCGAGAAGTGAGCGGTGGCTGACTTGTCGGCCGAAGCCCGCAGGGCGAAGGCTGATGGCGTTGACTTGCTGTTCGCAAATCATGTCATCGTACGCCTGATATAGATCTCCGCAATATTTCGATGATGCCCAACGTAGATAATATTTTATGAATACATAATTTATACAAAAATTGACATCATACTTTTTGTCTTCATAGAGAGGAGATATTCGGTGAGTGTCGACAATAATTAACTCAGAATTTTCTCCCATCTAACACTTCTCCCGCTGGGGCTTATGCCGAAATCCCCGGTACCGGGAAGCGCCGGCAGAAGGTCTTCACTTCCTCGTGCAGGGCATGCAAGGCAGTGGGATCAGCTCTGCGTTCGATGGCTGCGAGCATGAAGTCCGCGAGCACTTCCATATCGTTCTCCCGCATGCCGCGCGTGGTGATGGCAGGAGTACCCAGGCGTATACCGGAGGGATCCATCGGTTTTCGTTGGTCGTTGGGGATGGAGTTCTTGTTGAGCGTGATGCCGACCTCGTCGAGCACCTTCTCCACTTCGCCTCCCGGGATGTTCCAGCTCTTGATGCAGTCGACGAGCATGAGGTGATTGTCGGTTCCATTGGTGATGAGCTTCGCTCCGCGATCCATCAAGTACTTCGCAAGATGCTTGCTGTTGCGCACGATCTGCGCAGCGTACTCCTTGAATTCCGGCTGCAAGGCTTCGCCGAAGGCGACTGCCTTTGCGGCAATCATCTGCATGATGGGGCCGCCCTGGAAACCGGGGAACACGGACTTGTCGATCTTCTTGCCGATCTCCTCGTTTTTGCTGAGGATCATGCCGCCGCGGGGGCCGCGGAGAGTCTTGTGGGTTGTGGTCGTCACCACGTCGAAGCCGTAGTCGAAGGGATTTTTGTGCACGCCTCCGGCGATGAGTCCTGCGACGTGCGCCATGTCCATCACTGCATAGGCCCCGACGGCATCGGCGATCGCCTTCATCTTTGCGTAGTCGACTTCGCGGGGGTACGCGGAGTATCCGGCGAGGACGAGCTTGGGCTTCTCCTTCTTGGCCGTTTCCAGCATTGCGTCGTAATCGAGCTCCCCGGTCTCGATGTCCTTCATGCCGTAGCGTACGAAACGGAAGATCTTGGTGAGGTAGGTGACGGGGTGGCCGTGGCTTAGGTGCCCGCCGTGGCCGAGATCCATCCCCAGGACGCAGTCACCTGGCTCTAAAAGGGCGAAGTACATCGCGACGTTCGCCGGGCAGCCTGCGTGCGGCTGCACGTTGGCATGACCGCAGCGAAAGAGCTGCTTCGCGCGATCGATAGCGAGGGACTCCACCTGATCGGTGAATTCCTGTCCGCCGTAGTAGCGCTTGCCAGGGTAGCCCTCGGAGTATTTGTTGTTGAACACCGTACCCATCGCCTCCATAACGGCAGGGGAGACGTAGTTCTCCGAGGCAATGAGCTCCACTCCGTCCGCTTGGCGCTGCATTTCGCCTTGCAATGACTGAAATACCGAGGGATCGTTTTGGCGAAGGGAATCGTAGGTGAACATGCTGGAATTATGAATGAAGAATGAAGAATGAAGAATACCATTTCACCAATTTTTATTCTCCATCGTTATTTTTTCATGTTCTGCACTCCTCTTGCTGTCGCTAGCGCGTCCATCCTCTGGTCATGTGATTCCACCGGAACTTTGTCGACGATCTGACATTCTAGGGCCACACCGATGAGGCGCATCGCTGCGCGATGTCTTTGTTCTTGGTGGAGCCACTGGTCATACCCACCGTTGCCGCGGCCGAGACGGTTCCCGTGAGCATCGAAGGCGCGGCCGGGAAGCAGGACGGTGAAGGGGTTTCTTTGTTCGTTCGTTTGTTCGCTTGAGAAGTCGAGAACCGGAGCATCGGGTGCGGGCTCTCGTGTTCCGAGCTTCCCTCGAACGAGCGCTTCAAGATCTTTTGCCTTTCGAAAGATCAGCGTGCCATCGAAGCAGGGGAGGTAGAGCGGATCGCCGCGGCGGAGCACTTCCTCGAGAAATGGCGTGATGTCCGGCTCTGAGCGCATCGGATAAAATGCGCAGATGGATGTGCCTTCGGGAATTCCCTCGGTAAGCCTCCTGCACAGTGATCGGCTTTCGGCGGAGCGCTCCGCATCGGTCATGCGCTTCAAGCGCTCCTCGATGGCCATGCGCAGTGCAGCTTTTTCATCCTGGATGTGCATGCGGGTAGCTTAAAGCTCTCTACTGAAAGCTGACAGCTAAAATATCTCTGCTGCTGCTTCCGCGAGATTCACCGCTTCTTCCGAAGGTGTTGCGGAGGCTTTCTGTGTCTCGAGAATGCACTCGAGCCGCAGTTGCCTTTTGAAGATCCCCAGCAAGATCTCCTCGATCTTGCGGCTGGCTTCCGTCGATGCCACCTTTTCTCTGTGGAAGGAGGAGGGGAAGCCCAGGGTGATCTTGTCGCTTTCCACACGCGTGATGCGGCCGTTTTTCAGCGACATTTTTACCGCAGGTGGTGTGGCTGCGCTCACGACGTCGTTCCAGTGTTCCTGTACCGATGCCATCGTGACTTCGGGAGCTTCGATGGTGGCAGCAGCGGGCTTGGTTTCCATCTCCTTCTCGGTCGCAGGTTTCCTCTCTTCGGCCTTTGCAATCTTTTCAGCCTTTCCTAGCCTCTCCTGTCTCTCGGTTTTTCCCGCCTTCTCCTCTTTCTTCGTTGTCTGCGGAGGAGAGGAAACACCATGACAGAGAGACAGCAGTGCTGATTCAAGGATCAACCCTGGTACCGGAGCGATGCGTACGTCGCGAATGGCGTGGAGCAGGGCATCGAGTATGGCAAGGTGGCGGTCGATGCTCTGCTGATGCTCGAGGGACGCGTGCATGTCCTCACGAACGGTGCCGAGGAGCTGCCTGAGGAAGGTATCGAGTGGGGATCCTGCCTCTTCAAGGCGGCGAACGATGGTGATGATCGTCGCAGTGTCTCCAGCAACGATGGCATCGAGCACGCCGCGCACATCCTCCGCACCACTCGAGCCCACGCGCATGAGGACATCCTCCTCGGTGATCTTTGGAAGTGCTCTGAGCTGGTCGAGCAGGGAGATCGCATCGCGCATGGCTCCGCCGCTGTGGCGGGCAACAGCGCGCACGGCTTCGCGGTCTATGGTGATATGCTCGAGGTCTGCGATGTACTGCAACCTGCGTACGATGTCTTCTTCGCGAATGACCCGGAAGGGGAAGCACTGGCAGCGCGACTGGATCGTCGCGGGGATCTTCTGGATTTCCGTCGTCGCGAGGATGAAGTGCGCGTAGGGCGGCGGCTCCTCCAGGGTTTTCAGGAGCGCGTTGAATGCTCCTTTGGATAGCATGTGCGCTTCGTCGATGATGTAGACCTTCGCAGCGGCGATGACGGGTGAGAACTGGATTTTCTCGATCAGGTCACGGATGTTGTCGACGCCCGTGTTGCTCGCGGCGTCGATTTCGAGCAAGTCGACAATCGTCCCTTCCTCGACCCCACGCACGATCTGCTTCTGCAGTACCTCACTTTCAATGCCACGGATCATGAGGATCTTGGCGAGGATGCGCGCCATGGACGTTTTCCCTGTGCCGCGTCCTCCGGCGAAGAGGTAGGCCTGCGCCAGCTTTCCCGAGTTCGCAGCCTGTTCGAGCGTCGTGACGATGTGCTCCTGGCCCACGACATCGGCGAAGGACTGGGGCCGGTACTTTCGGTAGAGGGACATGAGGGTGGAAGTATAGCGTAGGCAGATTGTAAAAACAGGAAGAGGGGAGCATGGGGGTAAAGTTTGCGAAGATTCCGGGTTGCTGGGTAGGATAACTTACGTACTTGATTCGTTCCTCCAATGCCATGAAACGCTTCCTCACCTATTCCGTCGCTGTCCTCGCTCTGGTTGCCTGCACAGATACCAGTGGACTTTCCAAAGATTCCGCGAAAGTGCCCCGCGGTAACCCCGATGCGATCGTTGTCGTTACCGAGTTCGCCGATCTCCAGTGCCCCGCGTGTCAGGTGGCGCACGAGAGGATTTCTGCGCCACTGCTTGAAAAGTATGGAGCGCAGGTGCGTTTGGATTTCCTGCATTTCCCGCTGCGTTCGCTGCACCGCTATGCCCTCGAAGCTGCCATGGCTTCTGAGTGTGCTGCGGATCAGGGCAAGTTCTGGGAGTATGTGGATCTCGTCTATACGGAGCAGAAGAAGCTCAACATCGATCAGCTCTCGCGTTGGGCGGGAACACTTGCGCTCGACACGGCACTTTTCGACCGCTGCCTGAAGTCTGAGATCAAGCGCGAAACGGTTCTTGCGGACTACGAAAAGGGTAAAGAGCTCGGTGTTTCAGGAACGCCGACGTTCTTCGTCAACAATCAGAAGGTCGAATCGGGATTCGATGCCCTCAGCGCTGCGATCGATGCAATCATCGGGCGTGGGACGAAGCTCTAGGCCTCACTTGCTCAGCTGCGCGAACGAGCGAGGAGATTCACACTATTGTTTCTGAGTGGTGACCACGCCGAGCTTACACAGCTTCTCCGCCTGTCCACCGTCGAGTTCTCCGTTCCGTAACTTGCCACGCTGCCTACTGAGCCACATTCCCAAACTCTTCTCCTGTGTGTCTTTGGACTTCTCCGATGGCCATGCATCCACATGATCCTTCTGCCATGCTACGAGCTCTGCGTAGTGCTCATCCCATGACTTTTGCTTATCTGCTGGTTCCACTCCGAGTGCCCGCAACTGCTCCGCCTGTTCACCTTCGAGTTTTCCGTCCCGTAACTTGACACGCTGCCCACTGAGCCACATTCCCAAACTCTTCTCCTGTTCGTCTTTGGACACTGCCGATGGCCATCCATCCGCATGATCCTTCTGCCATGCTACGAGCTCTGCGTAACGCTCATCCCATGACTTTTGCTTCTCTGCTGGTTCCACTCCGAGTGCCCGCAACTGCTCCGCCTGTTCACCTTCGAGTTTTCCGTTCCGTAACTTGCCACGCTGCCAGCTGAGCCACTTTCCCAAACTCTTCCCCTGTGCGTCTTTGGACATCTCCGATGGCCATCTATCCGCATGATCCCTCCGCCATGCTACGAGCTCTGCGTAGTGCTCATCCCATGATTGTTTGACACCTTCCTTTTTCTCCGCAGGTTCCACTCCGAGTGCCCGCAACTGCTCCGCCTGTCCACCGTCGAGTTCTCCGTTCCGTAACTTGCCACGCTGCCAGCTGAGCCACTTTCCCAAACTCTTCTCCTGTGCGTCTTTGGACACTGCCGATGGCCATCCATCCGGATGATCCCTCCGCCATGCTACGAGCTCTGCGTAGCGCTCATCCCATGACTTTTGCTTCTCCGCAGGTTCCACTCCGAGTGCCCGCAACTGCTCCGCCTGTTCACCTTCGAGTTTTCCGTCCCGTAACTTGCCACGCTGCCCACTGAGCCACATTCCCAAACTCTTCTCCTGTGCGTCTTTGGACATCTCCGATGGCCATCCATCCGCATGATCCCCCCGCCATGCTACGAGCTCTGCGTAACGCTCATGCCATGACTTTTGCTTCTCCGCAGGTTCCACTCCGAGTGCCCGCAACTGCTCCGCCTGTCCACCGTCGAGTTCTCCGTTCCGTAACTTGCCACGCTGCTCTCTGAGCCACACTCCCAAACTCTTCTCCTGTTCGTCTTTGGACTTCTCCGATGGCCATCCATCCGGATGATCCCTCCGCCATGCTACGAGCTCTGCGTAACGCTCATGCCAACCTTTCCGTTCCCGAACCTCCCGTAGTATTGCCGGTGTATTTGCGATGGGCGCATCTGCAGTCAAACACTCACGCATCCTGTCCATCCACCTTTCTCCCATCACGATCTGCCACCCAATGCCTGGAGCTTCTTCAAGTCTCGCCTTCTTCTCGTCTTTTCCCATAGCAGCGAACATTTCTATGTCAGCGGAATCCGCAGTCTTCCAGACAAAGGAGCGGTTCCCAACCTGGTTGCAGAGCTCGATCAGGCGCTGTACCTCGGGAACAAGCACGCTCACATAGCTTACGCGTCGCATCATGTTTTCTCTGATGCGACCGATTTCCATCACAACACGCTTGTCGTCATTCGGATCGATTCCGAGACTCCAGAGCAGGTAGCGCAGGGCCGTCAGGCGCTCTGAGAATTCGCTCATCCGTATGCGTCCATCGCCATCGCCTTCGGGAGGTTGCCACGCGTCCGGCGGAGTGTGTATGTCCTCTCGCACGGTGATATTGGGACGTCCTTTGACCGGCCCCTGATCTCCCTCCTGCATCGCTTGCAGTTCCTCGGTGGAGATATGCAACCTGCGAATGACCTCGCTGCGGATTTTCTCGATTTCCTGAGCAACAGTTAAGAGATCATCGATAGTTGGCATCTCCAGTTGCTTTGCCGCTGCATCTTCTACCGCAGCTCCGAACATCCCTTTCGTTTTGTCTGCACATGCATTGCGATACTTATGACTGATGCTGACGACACGATCGAGTACAGCATTTTCGTTCGTCAGATTTTGAAGCGCATCTTGAATGCGACTGGGGTCAAGAGTGGCCTCTGTAAGCTCGGCGATTTCCCGTTCAAGCGCATCGCGATCGATAATTGACATATGTGTATTATATGTTTAAAACATAATGTTGCAAGTACCTTCGACAAGAATCTTCAAACATGTCGCTCCCTACTTGCTGAGCTGCGCGAACGAGTGGAGACGGTTGAAGACCGTGTCCCAGAGGACGACGGTGCGGTAGAGCAGAGGGTTGTCCACCTTGGGTACGGCGTAGCGCTGCGGTCCGTATGCGGATTGCAGTGTGCCTAGATCCATTGCGGTGTCATCCGGGAACGTGACATCGCGCGGATCGACGACCGTCGTGAGGTAGATGTGCAGCGACGGAAGGGGATCGACCTCGAAGAGCGTGCCGAAGTAGAGCGAACCGGGGACGTAGAGGACATCGCCCTTGGCGAACTCGCCCATGGGGATCAAGTTGCCCTCCATACCTTCGCGCTGCATCTGTCTGGCGTCTCTGGCAATCTGGAGCCAGAGCTGACGCTCGGAGTCGAGGCGCTCTTGCACCGAGGGGGTCTCGAGCGACGGATCTTTGGTAATCTCCATCTCCACGAGTCGATCGACCATCGCCTCCGCGTAGCGCTCGGCAAAGAGCGGGTTTTTCAGATGGTCTTTCAGTGTCAGCGTGCCGCTGCTTGTGCAGGCGGCAAGGAGGAGCGCGGAGAGACTGGCGCAAGCAAGTGTGGTATGTCGCATAGGGGGGCATTGTAGCTGAGCATTTCGCTCCGGCAACCGATTACGCCGCTTTCTTCACGTGCCGTTGCTCCTCGATTGATCGAACGCACCGCATCAACTTGGGGAATACGCTGTAGAGGATGTAGCTGTGGGTTGCAAAGTCGACCCCGCGCGGCAGCAGGGTACTCCAGTACTTAAACGCATGGTTGCTGGCTTCCTTTTCCATGACGTTTAGCAGCGGCCCCTCGCCCCCGGGATTGAAGTGCAGGATCTGGGGCGCCCACGCTCCGCGGTACTGCCGTACTGCCGGCTGCCCGTACTCGAGGGTGTTGTTCTCGTACTCCTTGCCGTGCCCCTGCTTCACGACCTGCTCGGTGTCTTTGCGGGAGCGTTGGCGCAGCAGCTCCTCGCGCTGGTCATCGAGGTGTCCGTGTTGCCTGCACCAATCGCGGTTGAACCAGAGCGCTTTGAGGCAGCGCATCGTTCGCTCACCGCGCTTCGCCGCTTGTGCAAAGAGGGGCTGCACTACTCCAGGAAGATCTCCGATGAGCGCGTCGAGTTCTGCCTGCGGATCCTTTTCCGAAGAACCGGATTCCGTGCCGTGCTCTTTACGCTGCGTGCGCAGATAGTTCTCCATAGACCGTACCTTGCGTGCATCATCGGGAGAGAGATCGCTGCCCTTAGCCTGCGCGATCAGGTGCTCGGCGGAGTCCCAGTCGCGTGCATCCAGCTCTCTGCGGATGTCGAGAAGGAGTGACGGCACGGATGCGATCTCGCGATCCTTGAGCCGGCACTCTGCTTCCTGCAGGTAGGCGAGGCGGCTCTCGTAGTGCATGTTCAAGAATTTCTTCTTCGTGATGAAGGTGAAGCTGGGGCCTGCGCGCTTGTTCGCTTTTTTGCTCAGCACGTCGAATTGCTCGGCAGCACTGCGCCATCGGTTGATGAGGCTCGTGAGCGGAAGCTTGCCTTTGCCCTCTACGAAAGCCTCAATGAGTGCGGGATCGGCTTTGCTTTCAAAGATACGCTCAAGCCAGGTGCCCACCTTGTCTTTCGCGATCACACCGTCGTTTGCGGCATTTTGGAGCATGGATTTGGCTTTGTTGTAGTGCTTTTCCATGCGGGATCCTCCGGCAGCCATCGCCGCACGGACCATTGCACATAGTCCGACGCGCTCTCTGTAGTGGAGATTCAAAAACGCCTCCTCATCATGGAAAGTAGCGATGTCGGGGACGTCGGCTGCAGTGAGTTGCTTACACGTTGCATTCTTCAGGAGATCCTGTCGCTGATGTGCCACCTTGCGCCAATTTTCAACATACGTCGGAAGCTTATTGTGAACGAACGCTTCGCGTTGCTTATAGTGCACGCTCTCGCGCTTGAACCGGTCGTCCCACTCGCCGATGGACTTAAGCGAGATGATCCGTGGTGTTTCGTTGTACGCTCGCAGCATCGCGTCCATGAATTCCTCGTGGTAGAGGCGGTGCGCGGATTCGGCCATCTCTGGGAGCCTCGAATCGATGAACTGCTCCCAATCAGTTATGAATGATGTATTGAGCGAGAGGTTCTCTGCTGCACGCAGAAGCGCCTCTGTTTCCTCTCGGGAAGCAGCGTGGAGATTATTGAATGTCTCATGTGCGTAGCTGCGCACCTCAGCGATGATGCGTTCCTTCCGTGATTGAAGGTACTCCTGATCGACGCCGTCACCGGCCTCTCCGCGCATCCGCTCCTGCGTGGTCATTTGTGGCATGCCGCGGCATTGTTACGTGGGGTAGGGGGGACTGCAATGTTTCTGGTTACTAATTCATTTTGTGGTGTTATGGGATGAGGCGTACCGACGGCAACTCTCTACGGTGGATTTTGTCCTTTCCTCCAAGCAAGTTCCGCTTTACTCTCTGCGCATGATCCTCTCGGACCGTGACATCAAAGTCGCCGTTGCTTCTGGCAGGGTGAAGCTCGCTCTTTCTGTGGAGATGTCTCCCGAGGCGACGCAAGCGGAGATCTTTTCGCGCATCCATGCTTCATCCATGGATCTGCGCCTTGGTTCTACCTTCAAGCTGTACGAACACAGCAAATTTTCCGTCCTCGATCCGAAAAACCCTGAGAGCTTCGCTGGCAACATGCGCACGATCACCATTCCCGAGGGTGAAGCGTTCATCGTGCAGCCCGGAGAGTTTGTCCTCGGCGTCACGCAGGAGACGATTACTGTCCCTGACGATCTCGTTGTCCGCGTGGAGGGACGAAGCTCGCTGGGGCGCCTCGGGATCATTGTCCACTCTACAGCGGGATTTGTGGATCCGGGGTTCTCCGGCACGATCACGCTGGAGATCAGCAACTTAAACCGCCTCCCGGTCGCTCTCTACCCCGGCATGCGCATCTGTCAGCTGGCATTTGAGATGATGAGCAGCCCCGCGGACATGCCCTACTACAAAAAGCCGCACAGCAAGTACCAGCATCAGGTATTGCCTGAAGAAAGCAGGCTGGCTGCGGATCCGGAGTTTGCGGGTAAGGGCGCATAACCAAAGACATACCAAAGAGCCCAACAAAATGTTGAGCTCTTGGTCGTTGGCATATACACGGTCTCCAGTTCGGTGGATTTGCGTCCTTAGTTCTTCATGACGCCGAAGCCTGCGACGAGCAGTCCGGCTCCCAGGAATGCAAAGATAAGCATGCCGACTTTCCGCTCGGCGCTCACTTTTCCTGGGTATGGCCAGCAAGCGCCGGCCAAAGCCCAAGATAAGAAACACCCGCCGAAGCAGGTCATGAGTTTGTAGAATGCGGACAGGTTGGCGAATGCATCCAAGACACTAGGAAGACTGTGCTTCACAATGAGATAGACAAACGCGCCGAACATGTAGGTGGCGGTGACGATCAGGAACGGCCACCCCCATTTCTTCGTGTCATAGATTTGGGGGAACAGGAGCCCCATGGCGACTCCTGCAGAGCTTCCGAACCACATCGCGCTACCACCGTAGCCGACGCAGTATGCCAGGAGGCCCCAATCGAAATCTTTTAGGGCCAGACAGACTGCGGTGAGAGGGATATTATCAAACCACGCAGACAGGAGACCCATCAGTATGGCGATAATATCACGCGGCATGGTGTTCAGCATCGGCTTAACGTTGTTGAGTGGCAGCATCTCGGCCGCACCGACCAGCAGGAGTAAAAACCCCGTATTGGGCAGTGCTTCCTTGAATACTTTCCATTCAAATTCGCGTTTTGCCAGTGCGAGACCGATCACCAAACCTGCCCAGACTCCCAGTCCGGGTTGGTCTTGGAGATTGCCGATAATCAATCCTGGAATGGCCAGCATCGGCCACATCTGACTCCACTGGACAGCGTGCTGCGATCCAGCGAGGCCTTCAGCTTCCGCATGGCCTGTTGCTGCATCGTCACCTGTACGGTGTGCGGCGCTTTCGAGGAGATCCATCTCCTCAACGACTGCACTTGCTTCGCCGCTCTGTGCGCTTATGCCATGCTTGGTTGTCAGCATGGTGAGCAGGATTTGTGCCGGGATCGTGGCGATGAAGGCCATGAAAATGTTCGAAACCGGGATTTTCGGGTTCTCGGAAATGAACATCATGACGGTCGTCGTATCCCCGACAGGTGAGCCTGCGCCACCGAGGTTACTTGCCCCGATGACTCCAATGAGAAGCAAGAAAGGCACTCGTGGTGCGCCGTACTTGGCCAGTACAATCGTCCCACCGATTAATGCAGCGGCAATGTTGTCGAGCACGGTACTCAGAAGGAAGACGACCCAAAGGAGGGCTACGTCTGACTTCAGAATCTTTGCGAGGCCGTGGGAGGCACCGCTGTGCTCGAAGTAGTACGCCACCAGCGCGAACGCCGGCAGCAACAACCAGAGGTTGAAGAGAAGATGGCTCCTGTGGTGTTCCATGAAGTGGTTCACCAAAGTGTGCCATCCATTGTGCTGCTCCTTGAAGGTCAAGGACAGCGTGATGAATCCAATCATCACTACCCATAGTTTGTGATGGTGAAACAATAGGAGTCCCACCAGCATCATCAGGAACATGACGAACATTCCAATCGCGTACGCAGACATGGCACACCGTCCTTTCTTGAAGGCCTTGGCCCAGGAAATGGTTGCACCCACAGTTGGGCGCATATATGAGACAGACACGATGCGACGTTCGAACGTTGAAACGCCCGATCGTGTCTGTCCATGTGGTTTTATTGAACTGGAACCGTTGATGCCAAGGACAGGTTTCCTTCCTGTTGGACCGAAAAGCCAAAAAGAAGGAGATACGATATAACAGATAAAAGTCAAATATACAAGAAATCTCGCCTGCTTACGGACTGAACTACGCGGGGGCAAGCCCCCGCGGTTTCCGCTGCGCTGCTAAATTTTTTTTACAAATCCCCAAATCCCACCAGCTCTATTCCACGACTTCGTATAAACGCCGGAAGCTCAGGATCCAGCAACATGTTTCTCTCGGTTTCCCGCTGGGGATTTCTGCTGAAGTCATCGCCGAGGGGATCGCAGGTGCCGGGGTGTGTCATGAGTTCGGTTGTGCCTTCGGGGAGAGCGGCGAGGAGGTTTCGGAGCTTCCGTGCGTTTGCCATCCCCGAGAGCGCCATGCCGCGGTAGTGATCCGTCGTTTCGATGTCGAAGCTTTCGTAGATCGACTGAGCTGCTCGTGCCAACATCGCAGTGCTCTCGATGTATGCTCTACGTTCTTCGGGAAGTTCCCACGAGAGCCGCTCGAGGGATTCTGCCGGCGTGCGGATGCGGGAGATGCCGTAGCGTGCGAGGATCGGTCCGAGTAGGGGAGCGATGAAGGGATGGATATGGATATTGTGGTGCGAATCGCAGTGCGTGGGCATACCCGCTGTGTCGAAAAACCATTCGATCTGTGCGCGGATCTCGCGCTCTACGTGCTCTGCTTCGATCGACCCCTGCGTGAGTGCTTCTTGTAGTTTCTCTTTGCTCAAAAAGTAGCCACGCGTGTCGAGGAGGGAGTGGATGTCGCGCTCGGGTGTGAGAGCAGATCCCTCGACGAGATTGATGTGGATGCCCGCCGGGATGTCGCGCTCCTTGATCTTCCGTGCGGCATTCAGAGATTCGGGCATGTTGGGTATGACCGTGGTACTCGTCACGATTCCTTCCTCCATGCACGTGAAGATGGCATGGGTGCGTGGAGCACTCACTCCGCAGTCATCAGCGTTCACGATCAGTCGGCGCATGCGTGCATTGTAAAGACGCGCTTGCGGCGCGTCTGTACGTTTTTATCGTACGGAGATTATGCGGCGAGATTTGCTGGCGTATGCTCTTCGTCGAATTCCTCATCATTTGGTAAATAGTGTCGCATCACACGAAGTGCTTCAATGCGGTTTTCTGTTGAAAATCTGTCGGATACGTCAGGCAGCGGGTACTTCATGACATTGCGGTATAGAGCTGCAAGCTCCTCCATTTCTGTCATAACTTCCATCCATTCGCGCTTCTCTGCGGAGGCGAAGTGATCGATGATGTCGGCGAGAGGGTGGAGCTCATTGGAGGTGTGCTCAGGCATGGATGGTGGGGAAACGAGTGCGTGCGCTCATTTTCCACATTGCTGTGTAACGCGAAAGTTGGAGGAAAAATGAAAACGGACAACTCGCCTTTTACATTTTCCATAAGGGAAAAAAACGGGACGTGTGAACTTCTGGAAGTTGGTGACTTGCCTCCGTACTATAACGGGTTTAGTGATGCTCGTTTGAACGGACCGTTTCCGTTGCCGTGAAGGGGCTGAGACACTATTCTCTTTTCGATGGACGATTAGCTCCCGCCTTCGCTCTTAAGAGCTTCGGCGGGCAGGCAGCTTCAGCTTCGCTCGTAGATATTGAGTAGATTGAAGATTATCCTCCTTCACACCATGGACGATTAGCTCAGCTGGTTAGAGCGTTCGATTCACATTCGAAAGGTCACTGGTTCGAATCCAGTATCGTCCACCACGTAAAATCGCGCAGCGAGATTTTACGTGCCACGTGGCCGCGCAGCGGCTTTACGTGGCTCTGGGGCGCGACACGTGGCACGGCCAAAGTCTTAACCGCAGTTCTCGCTTTCTGTGACGCAGCGCACCATGATATTGACAAATTTATAAAAAAAATATATAATACAATTATATGAGCAATTCATCATCAAATGCACCGAAGGATGCCGTCGATGCTGTCCTCAGACAGTATGCCGGCGCAAGAGATAAGGAACGCGACCAGCGTCCGGTCGTGGAGAGCACTGATGCGTTTTCTGGTCCTGCAAATCTGACTCCGGTCAGTAAACGACAGAAAGATGTTCGAGATGAGCTGTATCCCAACCTTGGTTCTGCAGGGACTAGGACGACTGTTGATAACTCAGCTGCTGACGATTTGCAGGATAAATAAGCGCATGATCCTCCGTTCCAGTACCATGCTCGTATGAGCATTTCGCCTGACCGGATTCTTTTTAGCGACGATCATCTTCTCGTGGTTTCCAAACTGGCGGGGGAGCTAACGGTGCGGGGAAAGGGTCAGGTGGGGAAGCTCCCACTCTACGATTTTTTACATGAGGACTACCCCGGGCTTCGGGTACTGCATAGGCTCGATTTCGATACCTCAGGCATTGTCGTATTTGCCCGCTCCAAGGCTGCGTGCGATGCCGTACTTGCTTCGGGGTTTGCCGGATGGAAGAAGGTGTACAGAGCGATTGTTGCCGGCGTGATCGGCAGGGAAAGGGGAGTAATCCGCGCACCGCTTCCTGCGCGCAGTATCAAGGGAAAGCAAGCCCAGAGCCTGGTGCCTGCGGTGACGAATTTTACGGTGCTTAAGCGATTTGCCGGAGCCACATACATCGAGTGCAATATCGAAACAGGCAGGCATCATCAGATCCGCAGGCATTGCAAAGCCATTGGGCATCCACTCGCGCTCGATGAGGTCTATGGTGATGCGAAGTTCAACCGCCAGTTCGGTCGTGTGACAAAGTTTCGCAAGTTCTTCCTCCACGCAAGCGCGCTCGACCTTCGCCACCCGATTTCTGGCGAGCACTTGCACATCGAAGCGCCGCTTCCGCGGGCGTTCCTCCAGGCACTCGAGCGCCTGGGTGGCCCCGGAAAGAGCTGACAGCCGCAAGCTACTAGCTGTAAGCTGGCGTCATGCGAGTCCTCTCCGCGATGCAGCCCTCGGGGCAGCTCCATATCGGTAACTACTTCGGTTCGATGCTTCCGAACATGGCACGCGCTACCAAGGCGGAGACGAGCGTCTACTTCATCGTCGATCTGCACGCACTCACGACCGTCCAAGATCCCGCGCTTCTGCGCCAGTTTCGGATGGACGCACTCAAGGATTATCTGGCTTGCGGAATCGATCCCACTCGCTCGATCGTCTTTTTCCAGTCCGATGTTCCCGAGCACACGGAGCTTGCATGGATCCTGTCGACAGTGACGCCCATGGGACTTCTGGAGCGCGCCGTCAGCTACAAGGAGAAAGTGGAGAAGGGAATTCAGGCTTCCGTCGGGCTCTTCACGTACCCCGTGCTCATGGCGGCCGATATTTTGCTCTACGATGCCGATGTCGTTCCGGTCGGAAAGGACCAGAAGCAGCACGTGGAGATCGCCCGTGATATCGCTGTGAAGTTCAACAACGCGTATGGCGAGACTTTCGTTCTCCCGGAACCCGAGATCCAAGCGAATATCGCCGTGGTGCCAGGGACTGATGGGCAGAAGATGAGCAAGAGCTACGGCAATACGATCCCGCTTTTTGGGAGTGAGGCATCAATCAAGAAGGCCATCATGGGCATTGTGACCGACTCCAAGGGCATGAATGACCCGAAGGATCCTCAGTCGTGCGCCATCTTCCAGATTCACAAGCTGTTTCTCTCTGCGTCGGAGGCGCAGGCACTTGCGGCCGAGTACGCATCTGGCCTGCCGTATGGCGAGGCCAAGAAGAGGCTACTCCTGACGTACATGGATCACTTCGCTCCCCTGCGTCGTCGTCGTGAAGCACTCACCGAAGCAGATCTTCGGGATGTAGCGCAGAACGGTGCCAAACGCGCCCGGGAGATCGCAGGAAGGGCTATGGAGCGGGTGTGTAAGGCAGTCGGTCTTCGGTAGACTACCATTGCTCCAACCATCAATTCGTGGTACAATGGTGGGATTTCCCATCACTCCATGGAACGCTCATCCTCCCGTGCCATTACCGCACTTCTCGTCGCCATCATCTCCGTGCCGCTTTCTTCTCAGGCCATCTTCCGTTCGCAGGATCAAGACGGTCGCCTTTCGGAAAATCTGGGAGACATGCGCCAGGAGGTATATGAGTATCAGTCAGGAGAGCGACAGATGATCAGGAGGGCCTACTCCCGTGCGATTGAGGATTACCGTGAGAGGCTGAAGCGTGGAGAGCAGGACGCCATCAAGCCGGATATCAACAACCCATCGACCTTCAGGGATTTTTTGAAGGAGGTCGGGCACAGTGCGGCACGTTCCCCCCGCGTGCGCAGTGCAGCTTCCAGTTCGAGTGACAGGGAAGCGGTACGCGCGGATTCCACGGAGGATCTTACGACGCGTCAGCGCATGCTCCTCAGGAACTACACTCGCGCAGGATCTTGTCCCCCGAGCATGGAGCGCCTGCTCCCCGGGTTCCACGTGCTGTGCAAGAATATCGTCGGCAACACTGCGGAAACCGCGTTGCCGCGGGGCATGATGAACGATCTCCAGAGAGCGCGCCGCAAGAGCATCGGTCCGGCGACGATCAAGCTACGCATGGAGATGATTCGCCAGGCCAACGATCCCTCGACGCGACGCACGGGCGGCGCCGTACCGGGGAGACCCAAGCCCTATATCGGTGAGTAACAGTGCTCAGCGCGTATGAGAAAATAGCTGACAGCTATCAGCTTTCAGCTTTAAGCTGCTCCCATGCGCCTCATCCTTGCATCAGCAAGCCCTCAGCGAAAAACTCTCCTTGCGGGATTGGGAGTTCCGTTCGATGTCATCCCCAGCGTGTTCAACGAAACTGGGTGCAGTGAACGTGATCCCCCGAAGCGTGCGAGCATCCTCGCGCGACGGAAAGCGGAGGATGTACATGCAAAGCATTCCGGTGCCTGCGTCATCGGTTGCGATACCCTCGTTGTCGCGTCCGATGGAACGCTCCTCGAAAAGCCCACGAATGCCAACGATGCAGAGAGGATGCTCAGGCTCCAGAGTGGTCAGATTTCCATAGTGCATTCGGCCATATGCGTCAGGAGTCCGCGTGGTATGCACGAGGGCATTGCCTCTTCCCATGTGCATTTCAAGAAATTATCCGAGCAGGAAATTGCATGGTGGATTTCCATAGGGGAATGGAAAGACCGCTCCGGTGCATTTCAGATCGATGGACGTGGACAGTTGATGATAGAGAGAATCGAGGGGGACTGGACGGGGATCGTGGGGTTGCCGATATTTTCGCTAGGGGAGTTGATGGAGAAGGTGGGGATCAAATGGAAAACGGAAAATTCCTGCCTGCCGGACAGGCAGGCGTAGTCGAACCATAGACATGGTTGCAGAGGAATGTCGCCCTTCGACTACGCTCAGGGTGACATTATTCATTCTTCATCGTCAATTCCTCAAAGACAAATCTCTCCACATCAGCAAATATCTCCTTCGTGCTTGCTGCACACAGTACGCCCGACCGGTCGTTCCCTTTTTCCTTCAATTCCGTGCGCGATCGGCCCCCTGCCTCTTCGATCATCAGGCATCCTGCTGCGGTATCCCAGAGCTTGGGCCCGCTGAAAAATACTCCGTCGTTCCAGCCCTTGAGCACCACCGCAAATTCCTCGATGGCATTGCCGTAGTTTTCGATGGAGGCGCAAGAGGGGATGGGGACACTGAGGGTGCCGTCGGGATTTTTTACCGCTCTATGTGCGATATTGCAGCTAAAAATGGCATCATCCATGCCAAGAGTTTTGCGGAGCTGACAGCGTGTGCCGTTGAGATATGCACCCTCACCGCGGATTGCCGTATAGGTTTCACCAAAGCGAGGGCGGGTCATCACTCCAAGAATCGTTTCGCCGCTTTTCTCGAGAGCAATGATGGTCCCGTAGTTGGGTTTTCCGTGGATGAAGTTTGTCGTCCCGTCGAGCGGGTCGATGATCCAGCGGTAGGGGCAGGAGGGATCTCCGAGATGGTCGGTGTCGCCCTCTTCTCCGAGAAACCGATGGTCGGGAAACTCCTTCTGGATGATCGCAACGATGGCTTCCTGTGCCTCCCTATCTGCACTCGATGCGTAGTCATGGGGGCCGCTCTTCGTTCCCACGCCAATGGCGTCGTAGCCACCTGCAAGCAGTGCAGATTGCTTGTGCTCGAGGAGAGCTCCTGCAGCATTGGCTGCTTTGGTTGCTACTTCGAGTGCTCTCTTGCAATGCATCATGCTTGGATCGTACAGGGGATTGGCGCTCTTGCCATTCGGTTGGCCATTTCTTTTGTCTTGCCAAAAGAAATGGCCGAAAGAAAAGCGTGGTCGCCGGTGGAACAGTGCCTACGCATCTGCAGTTCGCTCAGCGGAAAGCACAAACTTCTCGTCCAGCACATGCTGGACTCGTCGCACAGTGCGCTTTCCATGCTTCGCTCACTGGATGCGTGACGGCACTGTTCCAAGGCGACCAATTCCTGCGCGCCTTAGACCGTGGGCAACCTGTACTCGAGAAGCTCCTTGCGTACGCGCTCATAGCTCGGCATGGCACCCTCAACGATCTTCCAGAATGCCTCGGAGTGATCGGCGCGGATGCGATGACTGAGCTCATGGATGATGATGTACTTGAGAAAGCGCGGCGGCAGCAGCAGGAGCGCGACATTGATCATAACGATGCCCCGAGGGCTACAGCTGCCCCACTGACTTGAGGCGAACTGCAGACGGACGCCGCGAATGCGTACGCGAAGTGTTTGGCGATTGATGCTCTCCGTGAGCTCCGTGATGCGGCGTCGCTCCGCGTGTGCAAGGGTCTTCCAGAGAAATCGGTGGATTGCATCGCGATGGGTCCTCGGTCCGATCGTTACTTTCCAAGTATTACCCTGCAGTGTCGCCCGAGTCCTGGATCCCGCAGCAAGGCTATAGCGATACACTTTTCCCGTCGCCAGACGCACAGTGCAGGTGCTGTCTCCCTGCAGGATCTCTCTGAAGGGATTGACCAGTACTTTCGTGCGTTCCTCAAGAACGATCTTTGTCATGCGACGCAGGAGATCGCGGATGTGCACTTGCTCTTCTGTTTGCGAGAGATTGCGCGCAAGGCGAATGATGACGGTCTCGCCCTTGAGCACAGCCCTGGAGTGCTTGTTGCTCGTCCGTACGATGCGGTGGGGGATACGACGCTTCTTCATGGAAGCGGCAGTATAACCCGATCGGCAAGAGCCGCTTCGATGTGGATTGGGAAAATTCGTACATGTGGATTTTTACATGAGAAACGCCCGAGGGCCCCGGAATCTTTTCACTGGTACAAAGGATAAATGGAACTAATTTCTTATTTTTGGCAATGTTTGGAGGGGTCTTTCTTCAGGGGGTCTCCTGCGGTGGGGTGGAGATCTAAGCACATCCCACGTACAGAGCAATCATCGCGTATCCTCCTGCGTGCGGAGCACGTGCCCCTTGAGCGTTGCGATGACCGCGTCGATGTCGTCATTGACGAGCAGGTGATCGAAGAGCTCCTTGCGGTGGCTGAAGAAGTCGAGATCCGACGAAGCGTTTCTGACGCGGTCGGCGATGCTCTGCTCAGAATCCCTGCCGCGCGTGCGCAAGCGGTGGAGAAGCTGCGAGAGCATGGCTCTGCGGCTCGTGCCGGGCGGCAAAAGCCCGCAGGAGAGGATGGACCGTCTGCCAAACGATCTCGCCAATCCCTGCAGTAGGTGCATCTCCGTCACGACGAGCGGCACCCGTCCTTCATTCCAGATCTTGCAGATGTCTTCCGTGCGGTAGCCATAGCGGCGATCTTCGGAGACCGAAGGGATTCTCGTTGAGGCAGCCAGGGCTCCCGCATCTTCCAGGCGGATGAACTCTTCCCGCGTGACATAGAGGTACTCCCCATCGTCGCCGTCTTTGGGCTCTCGCGTCGTGAGAATGGGTACGCGCGTCACGATGCCGCTGAGCGCCGAGCTCAGCACCTTGCTCACGGTCGATTTGCCGACGCCAGAGGGGCCGGTGAGTGCGAGGATGTACCCTTCGAAGACGAAAGGATCTTCCTGCAAAGCAGCAGGCGCAGCGACTTCATACACGACGTCGTAGGCTCGAAGCTTCTGTTCGTTTACGCGCTCCATACTCATGCGTGGCACCACACGATCGCCGATGCGCGGAGAGATTCCCGCGATGCGACCAATGACGGATGATCCTCCATCGAGGGTGATGAGTCCGATGATGCGAGGCTCATCGGGGAATCCTGCTGGCGGATGACGGACGGTGGTCACAGCGGAGATTGTTCCGCGTTCCATGCGCTCGTGCCACGATCGTAGATGCCGATGGAGGGACGGAGGAGTAATCATGGTTCGCAGGCGTGTTCGAGGATGTGGACGCAGCAGGTAGCACCGGCTCCGCCGAAGTTGTGGGCTGCACCGAAGCGCTGCTTGCTCGCCTTGAGCTGCTTTGCGAGATCACGGATCTGCTTCACGCCGGTTGCTCCAACGGGGTGTCCGCATCCTTTGAGGCCGCCGCTGAGGTTCACCGACATCTCCTGCAACCCGTCTCGATAGATACCGATTCCCTGACCAGGATCGGCAAATTGCATGTCTTCCAGATTGATGAGCGCGGCGATGGAGAAGCAGTCATGGAGCTCGAGGTGCGCGATCTCCTTACGGTCAATCTCCGCTTCCTCGCACGCACGGCAGAACGCATCGCGCGTTGCGGCAAATGAGGTGATCGTCGGTCGCTCCGCGAGGCTCAGTGCGTCTGTGGCCAGTTGCGAGGCTGCGAGGCGCAGCGGACTTTTGCGCGTTCGAGAAAGGATGATGGCAGCCGCTCCGTCGCTGATAGGAGAGCAGTCGAGCAGGCGCAGAGGGTCGGCGACTGGAGCGCTACTGCTCACGCTCTCTGGTGACACTGAGGAGCGGAACTGCGCGTAGGGATTGGCTTTTGCGTGCTCATGGTGCCTACTGCTGACGAGGCTGAGCTCTTCACGTGTCAGACCATAGTCATGCATGTAACGACTGGCGATGAGCCCGAAGATGCCAGGGAAGGTGAGTCCTGCCGGCGCGTCTCTCTCGCTGTCGCCTGCTCCCATGAGCGCGCTTGCAATGGCGGTATTTTCCGCGTCCGTCATCTTCTCTGCACCGACGACGAGCACCGTTTCCGCGCGCTTGCTCTCCAGAAGCGCGCAGGCAGTGTGCACAGCGACAGACCCCGAAGCACATGCGGCTTCCACCCGCAGCGCCGGCGGGCGGTGCGGCAGGAGCGCGGAGGTCATCGCCCCGAGCTGGCCTTGCCCAGAGATCTGCTGGCCGATCATGTTGCCGATGACGATAGCGTCGATGTCGAGTGCGGTGATGCCGGCATCGGTGATCGCTGCAGATACCGCTTCTTCGATGAGCGCCGGGAGCGATTTGTCCCACCACTCGCCAAAGCGGGTCTGCCCTGATCCCACGAGGAAAACGTCTGCATTCATTGCTTCCTGTGTAGTATACCCGATGCGACTAAGGCGCAACAGCCTTCTACGGGCTTTTGTCAGTGTGCAGATGCCGTCACCCTGCGCAGGTACGCGCCGTAATCCATGTATGCGGGAATCCGATGATCGACGGGAAGCGGTTGGCCATCGCGCAGCATCGTCATGGTGAATGCGTCGCAGCCAGCACCCGATCCGTAGGAGACGAGGAGGATGCGTTGATGCTTCTTGGCGTGCTCCAGGACGTACGTGAGACCGAGCAGTGAGCATGCAGCGTACGTATTGCCGATCCGCGGAACGATGAAGCCATGCTGGAGCTGCTCCTTGCTGATGCCACATTCCTTGGCGATGCGCGACGGGAACTTCGCATTGGGCATATGCAAGATGACGTGCGAGAAGTCGGCCATCGCAGAGTTGCTCACATCGAGGATTCTTTTGATTGTCTCGCGCATGTGAGCGAAGTACCCCGGTTCCCCGGTAAATCTGCCGGCATGGACAGGAAACTGCTCACCCTGCGCTCGCCAGAAATCCGGTATGTCGGTGGTGAAGGAGAGCGTTTGGTCGATGCGACACAGCGCATGCCTTTCTTCGCTCGAACCAAGGATCACCGCTGCCGCGCCTGCCGCCGCGGTGTACTCGAGCGCATCGCCCGGGCGCCCCTGGGCGGTGTCGCTCCCAATTGCGAGACCATAGCGGACTTGCCCCGAACGTATGAAGGCATCGACGATCTGCACACCGGCCGTTCCCGCTTTGCAGGCAAACTGGAGATCGGCGCAGAAGCAAAAGGGATGCACCTGCAGTGCAGCAGCTACCATGCCGCTCGTCGGCTTCACGGCGTAGGGATGGCTCTCGGAACCCACGTACACTGCGGAGATATCACAAGGCTGAATGCCTGCCACGTCGCTCGCGAGCGACGTGGCCTGCTTCGCGGCCTCGAAGGCCATGGTAAAGCTGTCTTCCCCCTCTGCAGGGACGGTCTTCTCCTCCACGCCCAGACCAACGTGAATGGCAGCTGGATCTTGCCCGTGTGCCTTTGCGATCTCCTCCGTTGTGATGCGACCGATGGGGAGGTAGCGGCCAAAGCTCACGATTGTTGAGTGCTTTCCTTGCATGTCTTCCCGAGCGTAGTCGAGGCATCTTCCTGCGGCCAGAAAAATGTCCGCGACCCCGAGGGGTCACGGGAGGATTTGGTTGTCGAGTCAACCCGGAAACGGGGTCATCGACGCTCAGTGGTCGATGGTCGTGCAGCAAGTACCGAGCCGCTGCCCGACGTGCGTAGGTAAGGAGGCATTCCTGATCACCTGAGCAACTCTATCGTCGTGTGGTTACTCCACGAGCATTCTCTCCTAGGAGGTTTGATCATCAAGGAGATTTGCGAAGAATTACCTGCCGAGTGCGCGATGCGCCTTCGCGAGGGTGTGACTCGCTTGCGCCGCGAGCAACGAAATCTCTCCCGCGAGCACCGCTGCAGCAATGATTTCTGCGAGATGTCGTGGCGTATGGATGTGCTTGCCAAAGAGAATATCCAGGCATCGAGCTTGCGCTGGAAGTGTCGTACCTCCACCGCGAATCCCCAGAAGGAGCGCGGGAAGACGAACGGAGATGCGTACCCCGTCAGGCAACGGTTCTACCGTGGTATCCGCCATCGATCCTTCGACGACATGCGCGGCATCTTGGCCGGTTGCCAGGTAGAGCGCGGCGATGATGTTGGCGGCATGGAGATTGCTGCCGATGCTTCCGGCGATCTTCGATCCTGCCTTCAACTTTGCATTCGCTACTTCGAGCATGGCCTCGGGGGTTGCTTTGAGGACGTCTCGAATGACCGCAGAAGACAGATGGCAGGCCGCCGATACTTCATATCCTCTCCCACGATCGTGCGTACGCTTGCTCGGTTTCTTGTCACTATCCACATTGCCTGCGACGGTGACGAGCGTGCAGCTCGGTTGGTGCTTCTGCATCCACTCACCGATCGCTTGTGCTGCAATGGTCACCATGTTCATCCCCATCGCTTCGTCGGTATCGGCAGCGATGGTCAGAAACACATGCCCGTCTGCCTCATCGATGTCGTACGAAACAATTTTGAGGTGGGAGCTCGTGGATTCTCCAACGGCCTTCCACGAGTGTTCATGGGCGCGTATCCAATCGGAAATTTTCGATGCGGAATCTGCGATGCGCAATGCGATGGATCGGGTCACTCCATGATAGATCGAGGACGTTCGTACACCCTTCGATCCGTCCGACGCGTCGGCCGAGACGGAAAGGCTTAGGGCTTTGCATCCTCTATTGACGCTCGCAACAAGCGCACCCTCGGTGGTTGCCAGGGGAAGGTGTACGGTCGTCTCCGTGCCACTACTCAGAGTGAAGGTGACGGGGCCCGCGAGCCCCACGGGAATCGGCACAGCACCGAACATGTTCTCACAATTTTTCTCCTCGCTGTGTCCGAGTGTAGAAGCGTTGACCGCGAGTGAAGAGCAATCGACACCAAGCTCCTGCTCGATCATCGTGCGGCGCGCGTTTACTCTTTGCAGAGCATCCAGAGCCGGCGGGAGTGAGCGGAGATCCATGGAATGCAGATAGTAAGGCGACAATGATGTCATCCTGAGCGTAGTCGAAGGACGATATCGTTTGTCGCCGCATGTCGCACTTCGACTACGCTCAGTGTGACATGCGGATTATTCTCAATTCTCCATCCTCAATTCTCAATTACTTCGGCGCCTTTTCCTATAGAAGATTCAAAAATCCGACAGTTTTTTTGGGCATGCGCAAAACGCTTAATGGCATCCAGTGCTTCTTCCTCGCAAATGAGATGCACCGTTGGCCCAGCATCCATTGTGTAGAGGACGGGGAGGTGCTCGCGCTCCCGCAGATCCTCGATCTCTTCCGTGATGCGATACGTTTCGTCGTTGAGGTACTGCAGCGATGGCGTCTGGGTGCGCATCACGTTGTGCATGTCCCAACAGTCTTCTTCCGTGACTGCTTGGAGTTTCTCAAAATCCTTTGCGAGGATCGCGTCGATGCATTGCTGTTGTCTGCGCTGTGTGATTGCTTCTACACGCCTTGGGAAAAGCGGGCTCGTGTGCGCCATGTGATGCCCTTCGGTGGATCCTACCTTCTTCTCTTCCATCGTCGGGACGATGATGATGTCGAAGAGGGGCCAATGGTGTTCGTCGGCGATTTGCGAGGCGTAGGCGGAGGAAATTTGCGATGACGCTTCATCTTTCAGGTTTCGGCTTTCAGGATCATTCACAAGGGCAACAAATCCTCCGAAGATGCTGCGGGCTGCGGAGCCCGATCCGAGGCGAGCAATGATACTCGTATCCTTGTCTGAACGGTTTCCCGCAAGCGCTGCATAGCACTTTGCTAGTGCCGAGAAGACTGCTGCCGATGAAGCGATGCCGATTGCTGGTGGTATTGCCGAGCGGATGACGACTGAGAGGGATTCTGGGATGGCATCGGGGAGATTACGCTCTGCCAAAAATTCTTTTGTGAGGCTCAGGTGGTGCTCAATGCGTGCGATATCTTTCTCCTTCAGTACTTTTTCCGTTCCATCAGAGAGGAACGATTGGAACATAAAAGAAGGCGAGTGCTTCATCGTTACTTCCACACATGGTGTATCGAGTGTGATGGAGACGCTGTCTGCTGCAGGGAGGCGGTAGGCGTCGTGACGGTTGCCCCAGTACTTGATGAGGGCGATGTTCGGTGTTGAGCGAGATGTCACCATAGCTGCATCATGGCACGAATGAGCGAATGGAAGAATTGAAGAATTGAGGAATTCCCTAATTTTCAAACGCAATCACCATCCCACTCCCTCCCGTCCTTCCTCCCGCACCAATCACTTTTGCGCATCCTCCTTTTTGCTCGATCTGTTCGATCAGACTTTGCGTCTGCGCATTCACGATACCAAGTTGCACTTGTGCGCGGTGGTGATCGCGAATGATCTGCGTAAACATTTGCTGCGCCTCGACAGAGCTCAGCGAGGCAAGCTCTTGTATGCGAAGCGCACATCCGCCAATCGTATGGATCGCAGGTTCGATCGCTTTGTCACCTTGTACATGACGCATAGTGATCCACGTTACGAGTTGTGGCGTCGTCTCGTTCGGGGCCCCCGTGTCGATCAGGGTGGCAGTCTGCAATGCTTGGATGATGACGTGAGGGAGATTCAGGGGTTTCGGAGCGTTCGGTTTTTTGAAGTACACCGGTTTCTCTTCCCAGATTACCGCAAAGTCGATGCCGCTGTGTCCGGGGTTCACGCTGTCTTCGGCGGCAAGGATTTTCTTCCGTAGCGCCCCTCGACCCGTCCGACTCGCCGGCCGAGGCGGGCTATGCTCGGGATGACACCCAAATATTGCCTTAGTGACAGCGATGGTGAGTGCCGTCGATGATCCCATGCCTTTGCCCAGGGGGATGGTATTGCTTATATGGAGATTCCCCGGCTCTATAGCGCATTGCTCTGCGCAGGCGTCGAGGATTGTGTGAACGTAGGCATTGGCTTTGGTGCTATCCCCAGTCACACCATCCCATGTGATGATCCACTCATTTCCTGGTGTATAGGTTACCTCTACGCGCTTATCCGCAGGTACGGCAATGCCTGGATGCCCGAAGATCACGGCGTATTCGCCACAGAGGATGATCTTTCCCGGAGCCGATGCAGTTGTAGCCTTTGGCATGCGAAAGCCATATTCCGTTTCTCGCGGTTGACAGTCAATGCGTCGGCTTTACGATGTGGGTCTCTTCTGCGCTGCCTCTGGCAGACCGTAGAAGAGCCGCTCCCAGTCGATTTATGTCGATTGCGGGGCCCCAGGCAACGGTGTCGCGCCGCCTCGAGCGCGCACCAGCCTCCGGGTTGACTATGCTCCAAAGCGCCGTTTTCTTCGTTCGAGCTCTGCCACAGCTTCTGCAAGATCTTTTTCCGTAATGTCGGGAAACAGTTTTTCCGAAAATACCCATTCTGCGTAGGTTGTCTGCCACAGGAAGAAGTTACTCGTGCGCTGCTCGCCCGAGGATCGGAGGATGAGATCGATATCGGGGAGTTCGGGGTGGTCGAGATACATTCTCAATGCGTCTTCTTCTGGGAGATCAGGAGCATCACCGTTCCTTCGTTTTTTCGCTTCTTCGTACCGTGAGACTGCCCGGAGAATTTCATCTTTGCCCCCGTAGTCGACAGCAAGGTGCAGCGTGAACTCACGCTGATCTTTTGTTTCTTCCTCCACTTCTGCAATCAACTTCGCAAGCGACGGCGGAATACGGTCGCGGCGGCCGGAGTGGACGAAGTGGGTCTTTTTCTCCAAAAATCCCTTGCGCTCCTTGCGCAGATATTCTTCGAGCATGGTCATGAGCTTGGCGATCTCCTCAGGGGCGCGCTTCCAGTTTTCGGTAGAGAAGCACCAGACCGTGAGCACGGACACTCGAGGATCGTTGCGGCACCATTCGGTGATGCCGCGAAAGTTGTCGATGGCTCGTTCGTGCCCCTTCCACGGGTGGAGAGCCTGCGCGCGCGCCCAGCGTCTGTTGCCATCGGGGATGATGGCGAGGTGGAGAGCTTGATCTTGCTTCATGGGAGTGATTCGCGAATGGCGTTCATGCCGAGATGAAACCACGGAGCGAATTTCTGAGGATCGAGCCGCATTTCTTTCTTGAGAACGTTGATCGGCATCCACTCGATTTCCGCGACTTCATCGGGATTCGGCACTGGCTTCACGGTCTCATCCACCAGGCCCAGCAGCACCGTCACGTGTTCGTGCTCCACGCCGCGCTCGCCATCGTTTGCCCGGTAGACGAAACTGCAGACGGGCTTGAGATCGCAGCTGAAGCCGAGTTCTTCCATGAGCCGTCGCTTGCCTGCATCCTCCGGCGCTTCGCCCTCCATCGGGTGGCTGCAGCAGCTATTGGCCCAGATTCCCGGCCAGAGCATTTTTTTGCTGCTGCGTTTTTGGATCAGGATTTCTTTGCCGAAATTGCGAAAGACGTACACCGAAAATGCGCGATGCAGTTGGCCATCGCCGCTGTGTGCCGCAACTATTTCCTCTGTGCCAATGGCATGGTTTTCCTGATCGACGAGGATGACGGTGCGACGATCCATGCGAAGATTATAATGGAAATATTCATGAATCGCTTGCGGTAGAGACGGCATTTTTGCCGTCTCGGGGATAGAGCAGACGGCACGGAGTGCCGTCTCTACATGGGCACATTTTCCTTGGATTGCCCTTCAACCTCCATATACTAAGAGCGATGCAAAACCGCAACATCCTCGGCGAAGATCTCGCACGCATGCTCAAGGGTGGGGTGATCATGGATGTCGTCACGGCAGAGCAGGCCAAGATTGCCGAAGAGGCTGGTGCATGCGCGGTGATGGCCCTCGAGCGCGTCCCGAGCGATATCCGTGCGCATGGCGGAGTAGCTCGTATGAGTGACCCTCAGCTCATCGAGGAGATCCAGGCTGCGGTATCGATCCCCGTCATGGCGAAGGTGCGCATCGGGCACACGGCTGAGGCGCGGATCCTCGAGGAACTTCAGATCGACTTCATCGATGAGTCCGAAGTCCTCACGCCCGCAGATCCTTTTGCGCACATCGATAAACGACCATTCAAGATTCCTTTCGTCTGTGGCGCCAGAAATCTCGGTGAGGCGCTGCGGCGCATCGACGAAGGTGCTGCCATGATCCGCACGAAAGGAGAGGCGGGCACGGGAAATATCGTCGAGGCCGTCCGGCACTGGAAGCAGATGCGCATGGACATCCTAAGCCTCAAGGGTATGCGATCAAGTTTGATCAAAAAATTTGCTCAAAAGGAGCGCGTTCCCCAGGAGTTGGTCCTGCAAGTTGCCTCCATGCAGCGCCTGCCCGTAGTGACTTTCGTCGCCGGAGGCCTCGCTACGCCCGCCGATGCAGTGCTCATGATGAGTCTCGGTGCCGAAGGGGTCTTTGTTGGATCGGGGATCTTCAAATCCGGCGATCCTGCGCGCGTTGCCCGTGCGATCGTAGAGGCGACTGCGCACTGGAACGACGCCGCAGTCCTTGCGCGCGTCTCTTCGGGCCTCGGAGCGCTGATGCCGGGACTGGAGATCGGGGCGCTGCCTACGAAGATGCAGGAGAGGGGACTCTAAGAGAGAAAAAGTAGGAAGGAGTAGGTAGCAGGTAGTACGTAGTACGTTGTACCCTTTCCTACGATGATTGGTGTTTTGGCACTGCAGGGAGACTTTGCGGAGCACATGGACGTGCTTCAGGCATTGCATGCGATGGCGAAGGAGGTGCGCTCTATAACGGATCTTGAAGGTTGCTCACATCTCATCATTCCCGGTGGGGAAAGTACGGTGATGGCGCGGTTGATGCAGTCGTGCGGACTATGGGATTGCATTCTGGATCGCGCCCAGAAGGGCGATCTGGCGATCTTCGGTACATGTGCAGGGGCGATTCTTCTTGCTTCAGAAATCCACGGAAAGAACGCTCCGCCTTCATTGGGCTTGGTCGATATGACCATAGACCGCAATGCGTACGGTTCGCAACTGCAGAGTTTCCATGCCGACATGGATCTTTCCACCATGGGACGGGTGCAGTGCGCGTTCATCCGCGCACCGAAGATCATCCGAACGGGAAAAGCTGTCGAGACATTAGCTACGTATGAGGGAAACCCCGTTCTCGTGACGCAGGGGCGCTTCCTTGCGTCCACATTTCACCCCGAGGCAAGGGGGGAGCGTGCGGTACACAGGATGTTTATGGGGTTGTGATGCAAGGACTACGCCCGTGGGTCGAAGAGCGGCGGCGCGGGGTGCTCGGCGTTGTAGACCATGCTGGTGCGGTACGCGAGGGAAACGTGTTCTTCCTTTGCGAAGGCATGCAGTGTTTCTTGGGTAATCTGCGTGATCACGGCGCGACGCATGCCGATGGGGATCGTAAATCGCAGGCGTACCGCGATGCCATCTCCCGCAATGTCCATGTAGATCTCGGGGCCTGAAGGTTCCTGGCGTACGAAGAGCGTACGAGTGCGGACGTCGTACTGTTTGCGTGCAGCGCGAGTGTATTCCCCCGTGACGCGATCGAGGATTTCCCCCAAGATCGTTTCTGCTTTGTGCCAGTCGCTTTCGAGGGTGAGGGTAAAGCCCATCTCCGCCTTCACGTAGTCCGACGTTCGATTGAAGTTCACGACGTCGTAGGTCAGTACCGCTGCATTGGGCATGGTGAGGGTACGGCCCGTGCGCTCCTGTACGGCAGCCTCAGGTGAGGAATGCACCTCGAGCATCGTCGTGCGCAGCAGGGTGATGTCGACGATATCGCCGGTGTACGGACCCACAGACACGCGGTCGCCGAGCGTGAAGAGGCGCTTTTGGAGGATCATGATCCAGCCGACGACATCCTTCACGACGTCCTGGAGGGCAACGGCGAGACCGGCGCCGACGATGGCGAGTGATGTGAGGATGCCCGGGTGCTCCGCAACGACCGTCGTGAGTACCCACACTGTGAGCACGGTGTACACCGCAGTCGTGAAGAGCTTTGTCACGATGTAGCGCTTCTCCTGCAGCACGATCCTGTGCGAAAGAATACTGCGGATCATGCGCTCAGCCGCGACGACGGCGACGAGGATGCCGATCCATGTGAGGATGCGAATGATGTGGCCGAACTGTGCAAGCCACTGATCGCGGTTGAGTTTGCTGAAGCGCTGCTCTTCGAGTGACAGCACCGACTCGAGTACACCGATGCGCTCCTCGTCGATGGCGAGCTTTGCGAGCAAATCCTCATGGCTTTTTGCCAGGCGGAACTCTTCGCCTTCCTCTTCTCCTAGGGGCTGGCTAGTGCCGTAGTACTTCTGCTGCTCGGCAAGGAGGAGATCGCGGTTCACTTTGCGTTCCTTCAGGCGCTCCTCGAGGCCACTCACCACCGTCCTCTGCTGTTCGATGGCCGAGGGGAGCCCCTGTCCATCCTGAGGGGCTGGAGGCTCCTTCGAAGTGTCCGCGGTCTTCCGAATCTCCTTTTCGATAGCGGCGCGTACTCTCGCCCTCTCATCGGCAATCCGCTTTTGGATGTACTCGTCTTGGGGGTACTTGAGGAGCGATCGGTACAGGCTCGTCAACTGTGATTCGTCGTATGCGGTGACGCCTTCTTGCGCGTAGCCCCACGATGGAAATGCCAGTGCGGCAACCGCGCCAGCGATGATCATCAATCTCTGCATGAGCAGAGGATATCATGGATCTGTCGCTATCGAAAAATCTCTTGAGGGGATTTTCCTCCATGCTATACTCTCTCCATCACCGACCGCCACGCGCGATTCTTGGGTGACGTATCACCGACTTTCCCATTCTGTGCAATGTCAGCAGCTCTGCTCATCACCTTCCGTGAAACTCTCGAAGCTTCCCTCGTCGTCGCGATCGTCCTCACGGTCATCGATCAACTGCAGCGCAACCGCCTCAAGCTCGCGCTCTGGAACGGCGTTCTTGCAGGAATCCTGTGCAGCATTGCCATCGCGGTTGCCGTCCACCTCTTCTTCCAGAGCCTTCCTGCACACCTTGAAGAAATCGCCGAGGGTGTGACCATGCTCGTCGCGGCGGCCTGCATTTTCTGGCTCGTGGTGTGGATGGCGCGCGTGCGCGGCGATGTCCGCATGCAGGTGACGGATGAGGCGACAGAGCACATCGACCGGGGGTCTTGGTGGGGCATCTTCTTCATGAGTTTCTTCGCGGTCGTGCGTGAAGGAACCGAGACCGTTCTCTTCCTCCAGGCATCGGCTTTCCGTGCGTCGCAGATTTTCTCGAGTGTCGCTGCTGCTATGGGAGTCATGCTTGCCGTGGGCATGACGGTTCTGCTCTTCCGAGGGCTCCATCGCGTTCCGATGAGGAGAATCTTTCAATTCACGAGCATCCTGCTCCTCCTCTTTGCCGTGAGCCTTGTGATCGGCGGGGTAGAGGAGCTGATGGAGGCTATGGCCTGATGTGGTTTAGTATGTGTGTATGGATCGCACCGATGCGCAGTGGCGGCGGCTCCTCACCGAGGAGCAGTACGACGTGCTTCGTGGCTGCGGAACGGAGCCACCATTTCACAATGCCTACTGGGACTGCAAAGAGGACGGAATGTATCTCTGTGCAGGCTGCGGTGCGGAAGTATTTTCCTCGGTAGACAAGTTTGATTCCGGTACCGGCTGGCCGAGCTATACGCAGCCAGCGGCAGTGGATGCCATTGCCACAAGCGACGACGATTCCCTCGCTGTGCGCCGTACCGAAGTGCGCTGCAGTCGCTGCGGAGGCCACCTCGGACACGTCTTTCCCGATGGCCCAGGGAAAGGGGGGCTACGGTACTGCATCAATTCGGCGGCGCTTCGCCTCCACAAGAAGTAGCGAGGATTGATGTGATCAGCTCCAGATGTACGCTATGATGCATATGTCTGTCGTTCATTACCTCTGCGGGTGTCGTATAGTGGCTATTACACCAGCCTTCCAAGCTGGGAAGGGCGGTTCGATTCCGCTCACCCGCTCCACGAAGTACTGCTCACTTCGTTCGCAGACTTCGTGGCACAGCCATCAGATTTTGTGAAACGACATCAGCAGTACTGAGTGCCGTGTAGTGATCGAGGTGCGAAGCACCGAGATCTACT